>Ga0115011_10000201_pt1 | contig 54736 bp, 34 predicted proteins | sample TroAtlMetagenome_2_FD_88705 | JGI IMG/M metagenome (GOLD analysis project Ga0115011, IMG submission 88705) | Marine eukaryotic phytoplankton communities from Atlantic Ocean - Tropical Atlantic ANT8 Metagenome | ecosystem: Environmental > Aquatic > Marine > Oceanic | place: Tropical Atlantic... | reverse complement strand
GCTTTCGAAATGGGCTTTACCCTCGGTCACCCTTGAAGCAGGAGGCTTTCTCGTTGTCTTTGCTTCGGGTAAAGATCGGAGGAATCAAGGCTCGGAGCTCCACACCAATTTCCAACTCAACGCCGGGGGTGAATACCTTGCGCTTATGCAACCGGACGGAGTGACGGTGGCCAACGAATTCGGGCCCGAGTATCCCGAGCAGGATGAGGATCGAACCTACGGGTTGCCATTCATAGGTGCACCTCTCGTGGAAGAAGGTGCCGATGCCCTGATTTATGTCCCGCGGAATGGCGGCCTCGGGTCAAGCTGGACGGAGGCAGGCTTCGGCGGGTTCTTTGGCTGGTCGAGTGCCGAAACTGGGATTGGATACGGATTGCAGATTCCCGGCCTCACGGTGCGGGATGTCCATTCGACCGTTCAGCTCTGGAGCCTCGAGACAGCCGATGCGGTGCTCAATGGAAGCAATGTGTCTAGTGAGACTATAGTGGTGGCGCCGGTCTGTAATTTTCTTGATACCGGGGGCGATGGCAATTTTGGCAACAATCAACCGTTTCCCGGCGGAGGTGGTGATGATTATGTTGTCGAGGTAACGGGCACTATTATCGTGCCAACCGCGGGAACTTGGACCTTCGGACTCAATTCGGATGATGGTGGGCGGATCCGCGTCAATGGCGCCGATGTCATGGTTGATCCTACGTTTCATGGTGTGACCGATAATTTTGGGTCAATCAACTTGAGTGCAGGGCCTCACACAATCGAGGCCATGTTCTGGGAGAGAGGAGGCGGATCTGCGATGGAGTTGTTTGCAGCCCCAGGCTCTTTCACCTCCTTCAATAGTAACTTTCGACTGGTTGGAGATACCGAAAACGGCGGATTACCTGTTTTCACCACCCCGGAGGGCTCAAGTGGTGGCGGTTTGATTGCTACCGATATCTCAGAGAGGATGGTTGGAGTGAATCGAAGCGTCTATGTGAGGATTCCATTCACGGTGGAGAACGCCGATGAGCTCGAGGCCCTCTCCCTTTCGATGCGATATAACGATGGATTCGTCGCCTACATTAATGGTGAACGGGTAGCGAGTTCGAACGTGCGGGCCGGCACCCCTGCTTGGAATGCGGGGTCTCTCTCCACGAGATCCGATCAGGACGCGTTTGAAGCGGAGGTCTTCAACATCTCCGAAAGTGTCGGGCTACTTAACGAGGGAGGCTCCAATGTGCTGGCAATCCATGGATTGAACAACAGTGTTTCCGACGACTCCTTTCTGATTCTTCCTACTCTCGCAGGAGGTGGTCTCACTCAAGGTGACCCATTCTACTTTGACGACCCCACCCCGGGTGGAATTAACTCAACGCCTTCAAGCCAGGGTAAGGTTGAAGATACCAAGTTTAACCCGGACCGGGGGTTTTATGATGCTCCTATTTCGGTGGAAATCACCTCCGAGACGCCGGGGGCGACCATACGCTATACGACTAATGGAGCGACCCCTACCGCGACTTCAGGCACCGTCTACTCGGGCCCGATCCGAATTAGCAGGACCACCACTCTTAGGGCTGCGGCTTTCAAACTTGGACTGGATCCGACCAATGTGGATACCCAGACCTATCTTTTTACCGATGACATTATCCGACAGACCACTGGAACACCGGCGGGTTGGCCCGGAGGCTCGGTTAACGGACAGGTATATCGTTATGGAATGAACACTGGAGTAGTGAATAGCGGTAATCCTGCCATTGGTGGGGTCGAGCAGGTGAAGGATGCCCTGGTCTCTATACCGACCCTCTCCATTGTTCTGGATCAGGCCGGTCTGACCAGCTCAGGAACTGGGATCTACTCAAATCCGGGGAGCAGTGGATATGCGTGGGAGCGGGAGGCCTCTCTGGAGCTTATCCATCCCCCAGGGTGGATAGACCCGGACGGTAATGAGAGCGGATTTCAAACTGGCTGCGGACTTCGGATCCGGGGTGGATTCTCCCGCCGGACGCAAAACCCAAAGCATTCCTTCAGACTGTTTTTCCGTGGGGAATACGGTGCCGGTCGGCTCAATTATAAGCTCTTTGGTGATGAAGGCGCCGAGGAGTTTGATAAGATCGACCTAAGGGGGCCACAGAATTATTCATGGGCGCAGGGAGGCACCAACCAGAATAGCTTTATCCGGGATACCTGGTCCCGTGATCTGCAGGGTGAGATGGGCCACCCCTACAAGAAAAGTCGCTGGTATCATCTTTATCTGAACGGGATTTACTGGGGGATGTGTGAGACTGACGAGCGGGCAGAGGCCAACTATGGCGAAATTTATTTCGGAGGAGATGAGGAAGAGTACGATGTGGTAAAATCGTTTGGTAGTGTCACGGACGGGAACAGGGCTTCCTATGAAAGGCTCTGGCAGAAATGGCAGCGTGGGTTTTCAAGTGACGCGGCATATTACGACGTTCAGGGAAGGAACGCCGATGGTAGCATTAACCCGTCTCTCGAGAAGCTGATCGATGTGGATAACCTGATCGATTACATGATTATCACCTACTACACGGGTGATCGAGACGGTCCGGGATCGCGTTACACTCAACCCAACCCCAATAACTATTTTGGTGTTTACAACCGAGTCTCGCCAGACGGATACAAATTCTTTGAGCATGATAGCGAGCACTCGTTGGGAACTGGAGAGAACAACATGGTAACTCCGTTTACGAGTAGTAGCTCCCTGAATCAATTCAACCCACACACTCTTCATGAGCGCCTGGCAACTCAGAATCTTGAGTACCGCACTAGATTTGCCGACCGAGTGGCCATGTATTGCTACAACGATGGACTCCTGACCGATGCGGCTGGGATTGAGAGGGTTAATCGAAGAGCGGATTATATCAGCCCGGCAATCTATGCGCATTCCGCCCGGTGGGGAGATACCAACCGGAGCCATGCAGCGTGGCTTGGAGCGGTCCAAGGGGTCAGGAATTTTATCACGGGGCGGGTGCCGACTCTTGTCAGCCAACTCCGGTCAGTGGACTGGTATCCAGATGTGAATCCTCCGATTCTAGGGCAGCATGGCGGAGTCATAACGAGCGGTCGCCCACTGCTGATTGAGGGTGGCCCGGGAACGATTTACTATACTGTCAACGGAGAAGATCCAAGGCGACCTGGTGGAGCGCTAAGCCCGGGAGCAAGAGTCTACGAGGGAAGCACTACGACGGAGAACCTTGTGAGTGCCGGATCGGTTTGGAAGTATCTCGACGATGGGAGCAATCAGGGAACGGCATGGCGGCAGCCTGGTTTCGACGATGGGTCCTGGGAGTCAGGCCCCGCAGAGCTGGGATATGGTGACGGCAATGAGGTCACAACGCTGTCGTTCGGTCCAAATTCGAATGCGAAATATCCTACTACCTATTTCCGACGGTCCTTCACCGCCACAGGGGTGTCTGACTTCTCCCGGTTGAATATTGGTCTCCGCCGAGATGATGGCGCGGTGATTTATCTCAATGGTATCGAGGTGGCTCGCTCAGGCATGCCTGCAGGCGGCATCAGCTATCTGACTAACGCTAATTCCGTTGCGGGGGGCGCAGACGAAACCACCTTTTTTAACCTTGAGGTTTCGGCTGACGCTCTCGTCGAGGGGGCGAACACCCTGGCCGTCGAGATCCACCAAGTCAGTGGGTCGTCAAGCGATATCAGCTTTGATCTGCGCTTGGATGGGACAAAGAGCTCTACCGAGAACCCTCTTATTCTCTCCACTGCTGGTTCGGCTGTAGTGCGCGCCCGTGTCCGGAATGGAAACGAGTGGAGTCCTCTGACGGCAGCGACCTTCCTAGTGGATACAGACCTCGCAGATGGGACGAGTTTGGCGATTTCCGAAATTCACTATCGCCCCTCCGCCCCCAGAGATGCCGAGTTGGATGCAGGCTTCGACCAAAGTAGTGACTTTGAGTTTATCGAACTCCTTAATAAAGGGTCCCGTCCAATTGACCTAGGAGGACTGGCCTTTACGACTGGAATCGGTTTTGAATTTGATGCCTCGGTCGCGGGGACCACTCTTCTCGAGGGCGAACGCATGGTGCTGGTGAATAACCTTGCAGCATTCCAATTCCGCTACGGTCCTGGGGTGCAGGTTGCCGGCGAATATTCTGGGGATCTCGATAACGACGGAGAGCAGCTTGTTGTTACCGACACGTCCGGTGAAATCGTGCTGGATCTGACATACAATGACGCAGATCCCTGGCCAGCCAGTGCGGATGGAGAAGGATATTCACTCGTTCTCATGGCGCCCGGGCAGGTCACCAATGCCAATTCTCCTGCCGCGTGGCGAACAAGTTCAGAAACAAATGGGAATCCGGGTGAGAGCGATGCTACCAGTTATAGCCAATGGAGGATTTCAGCAGGAGTTACTGATGATTCAGCGGATCCTGACGGGGATGGGCTTACCAATCTGATGGAATATGTCCTTGGGAGTAGCCCCTTGAGCCATTCTGATCAGGCGGCACCGCAATCAGCTATCCGTGAACTGGAGATTGACGGAGTGACAGAGTCCTACCTTACAATGGAGGTGCGACGTCGGATCGGTGCGGAAGACGTCGTGATTGAACCCCAATATAGCGAGGATTTGCTTACTTGGTCCGGTGGAGAGGAAAACATCACCCTCATCAGCGTGTCGAATAATGGAGATGGTAGCGAAACCTTAATGTTCCGGGGGTTGTCGCCGATTTCTGAGAACCAAACTCTGTTTGCAAGGAGTCAATTCACGCTTTCTCCTTAATCTCAGTGTTCGCTCTATCTGCCGATTTTGCTTTGGATTGCGAAGTTGAACTCTGGCTTCAGAGTGCTTTAGCCACGCAATGGCGTGGAGGTTGTTCATGACCAGACCTTCCAGAGTCCTGAGGTTAGGTCCTCACGCGGCCCTCGCCCTTCTGCTGATGGTTTGCGTCTTCGGCTCCATTGGTGAGCCTGAGCAATCTGAAGGGCGCGCCCATCCCATCACCTTGACATGGAAAAACGACATCTTGACCATCCATCACCCGGGTATTCCAGGTGGAAAAATCGATACGTGGTATCTTGAGGCCTACTGCCGCGCCGGTTCGACGGACCGAAAATGGGAGGATAGTCTGATTCCGCACCAGACTGAGCTTGTTTCAATCAATCAGGAGAAGACCGTGCTCAAGCTTCGCTGCAGGCTTAGCGATGGAGTAACCGTCGATCATGTTCTTCGCGCGGTCGCGGATGGGGTCATCGTTGATGTTGTCGCTCGAAACAGTGCCAACACTGCCTCGTCGGCTCATTGGGCTCAGCCCTGTACGCGTGTCGGCACCTTTACTGGGACAGGTCCCTCTGTGACCAATGACAAGTATGCCTACCTGAAGCGCTCCTTTATTTTCCAGGACGATGACGAAGAGCCTGACTTCATGCCAACCACCCCTTGGAGCATGGAAGCGCGCTATGTTCCCGGGCAGGTCTGGTGTCCTGCCGATATTCCCAGAACCGATGTAAACCCCCGCCCTCTTAACCCTAGGGCCCCATCCCTCGGGCTGATTGGTTGTGTTAGCGGGGACGAGAAATGGATCCTTGCGATGGCGTGGGAGCCCTATCAGGAGCTTTTCCAAGGGGTCATTCGCTGTCTCCATAGCGATTTTCGGATCGGAGGTCTCGCCCCGGGCGAAGAGAAACTTATTCGTGGCCGATTCTACCTTGTGCCCAATGATTTCCCCTCTCTGCTCGCGCAATATAAGGGGGAATTCCCTAATCAAAAATCCCAGTAACCCGGTGACCGACGCAGGAAAGGCGATACGCCATTAGCTGTGTCATGCCGCCAAGGCTTCTATCAGGCTAGGGGGTTTGGAGTAGCTCTCCGGATTGAGAACGGCGTATGAGATTCATGAAGTGGTTCGGTTGTTTCCATTCGCCGTTCCAATAATAGTCGTAGGAGCGATTAAGGCCGGTGCCCTCCCCTAGATCATTCCAAGTGGCAAGCACGAGGATGTCTGATTGCCGGGTATCATTGAGAACCTGTTTGAGAATTCGATCGTCCTTGGCAATCAGGTCGTCGGCGGTTGCCGCTCGCTCTTTGCGGCCATTGCCTCTGCTTACACCATCCCATCTGACCATCGAGTGACTAAGAGTGACTCCCCCCCGTGTCTCGCTGGCGTAATTTTCCTCGCGGTCAAATGTGTACCATTTGAAGTGGGAGTCAGACACGTGTTTCATCGAGGGTCGATAATTGAAAGCCGTATCGACCGCAACCCATGGAGTGACTCCAAAGTCATTCCTGAATAGCTCCTTCATCGCTGGAAGGACACGGTCAAAGTTCTGCCTATTCTGCAGCGTATTGCTATTGTAGAAGTAGATCATCGGTCGCCCATTGATGAGATACCAGTGATCGCGTGGTAGCGCTTCGAAGAAGGGCTTCCACTTTGCCTCATAGAGGATCTTAGATGTCTCTTTGACTTTTAGGCAGTCGGGTTTCTGTTTCCAGAACTCGCCGAACCAAGGTTGGCCCCAGGTCCACGTATCGTCAAAAAGTCCGAGTTTCACAACGTTCTTGCCATCGTCCTCCCGAAGGCGCGCCAACCCAGATTGTAGGGCTGATATCGTTGAAGGTTGAAGATCGGGTCCATAGACGTTCAAAAGCAGGAAATTCAACCCCGCATGCCGACTATCCCTGAATTCCCGATACCAGAAGCCCGCGTTGTCTGGATGATATAATCCATCTTTCGACCGGTTCTTATGAGTGGAGTCCGAGCGGTAAATGGAAGCTGGAGCAGTCATCCCAGGCACATGATTGTTTGCCCAACCCGGCCCACCATTAGGACCCTCGGGACTGGTAAAGAAAAACATGAAAACCGCGCCGACATCACGGGCAAGCTTCTTGGTTGTATTGGGCTCGAGGACCTTTTGGGTTTGCCAGGGGTCGGAGTATTGCCACCGAGGCTTCACCCCGGCCTTTTCTGCAAGGGCGATACCTAGGTCGATTCTGCGGCGAAAGGTTCCAGATCTCATTTGGGAACTGTATTCCCGGACAAGATCCTGTTCGGGAATCCTGCCGGTAAACTGCTTCCACAGAGCCTTGATGAATATCGAAGGATTCTCCCCCAGATTAAGATCATGGGTAGCGCTCATGCTGAGGCGCTCTAAATCTACCGTCGGCTTCAATGCGAAGGGCGCCTTAGTCTCTGGTCGCCCCTCGCCCGTATCATCGGCATGAAGCGCTTCCTGAGTGATCAAAAGCACGAGGGAGAGAGCGGCAACCGTAGATGCGCTGGCTAACGTTGACCTTTCGTAAACGCTCATTAAGCGAGGTGGTGGCAGACTCTCGTAGTGAGGTCGACTCCTCTCCAGAGGCCTCTTGCTTGCTCCTTAAAAGGGATTTTTGCAACTCTAGGTTTGAAAGATTCCTATTGAAGAGCGTGTGAAAATTCCATTCATGTCCCTCCCCGGGAAACTTGACCGTTAAGGGCCCCATCGAGCACTATTCTCCTCCATGAGGAGGAGCGCTCTAAAGATCGGAATCGGAGTGTTTTCTTGGCTTGTTTTATCGCACGGAGTTTTGGCTGAAGAGAATGACCCTCTTAGCATTCCCGATAGCGATGAAGGTGTTCCCGGCGCTGGCCCCTTAAGGCGGACCGATTGGTTCCGTGGGGTTTGGAAAGGGCGACGCAGTTCGTGGCTCAACAAGACCGAGAAGCCTCAAGATTCGATCGTTTTTCTGGGAGATTCGATTACGCAGGGCTGGAGTGATGACTTCAGGGGGTTTTTCGGTGACTTGAACGTTGTGAACCGCGGAATCAGTGGTGACACCAGCCGGGGACTCCTTCTGCGATTGCCGGGCGATGTGCTGGACTTGAATCCAAAGGCGGTGGTCATCATGGTTGGCGCCAATGATCTCGCAGAAAAGGCCCGAGGAGAAACGGTATTTAACAATGTGAAACTTATTGTTGATCGTCTGAAAAAGCACAGTGAAACCATGCGCATTATCGTATGTGAGACTTTCCCCTGCGCTCCGGACGATTATCGACCGGTTGCAGAAATTCAGAAAATCAACGCCCTTTATGCCAAGACCTGGGCGAACGATACCAGGGTCACCGTCGCCAGCACATACAAGCTTTTTGCGGGTAGCGATGGGGCCTCTCTCCCTAAGCTTCTTCCCGACCGCGTTCACCCAAACATAAGCGGCTATGCGGTTTGGGCAGGCGCGATGCACAAGATATTTCGTAATCTCAACCTCGGGGATGGTGCTGCCTATCCCCATGCATGGGTTCACTTCAGTCGTAATGACAGAGAGGCGGTTCTCTTTAATGGGCTCTATGGTTACTCTATGAATCGCCCTGCTCCACTCCAGCTGACAATGAATGTGGAGCCCGAACCTGGTCATCAACTTGCCTTCCAGTGGGTCACAAAGGATGGGTTAGTCAGTCCTATCAAAATCGAAGTTAATGGGAGCGCGCTGACGCGCCGTCCCTCTTCAGTAGACGAGAAAAGTCCGCCCCTTTTCTGGGAATCCATTCCTGTGAGTGAATTTGGAATTTCCAAGAGAGAGCGCAAGGGCTCATACCGGATCCGAATCTCACACCCGGAGGGTGACAGAAAGGACGCCTTCATATCAGGAGTGCGATTGATCAGCAGCCCTTCTCAGCTAAAGACCCTTCAGCTGCCTGACATGACTCACAAGGCCACCTTTGATTTCCCAGGCACAAAGTCTGAGTCGGAAAAATCTTCCAGATGAAATTGGCATTTCTGGCAGTTTGTCATCTGACAGCCTCATTGACTGCCGCTGATTTGGCCGTTGGTAATGAGGCCTCCGGTGAGATCAAGGAATTCCTTGCGGACACCGTTGCTAGGGAGGAAATCCCCGGTTTGGTTGGGGCAATCACCTCGTCCAAGGGGGTCCTCGCGCTGGGATCGGCCGGAGTCCGCAAGCATGGTAGCGAGGTGGCGATAAGCGATGCTGACCTCATTCACCTAGGTTCCTGTACAAAGGCTATGACCTCTTCCATGATTGGTATCCTTGTCAAGGAGGGGGCGCTTGGTTGGGAGACCTCCCTCATCGAAGCGCTTCCGGATCTCAAAGGGGCCATAGATCCGAGTTTTTATTCCGTCACTTTGTGGCAGCTCCTCACTCATCGAGGCGGGGTGCCGGCCAACGCTAAGGATTGGTGGTCCCACGCCAGGATGCCGCTTATTGAGCGGCGTATCGCCCTCTTGAAAGAGAATCTTAAGTTGCCGGTAGCCCACAAGAAGGGGAGCTACCTCTACTCTAATCTGGGCTATATGATTGCAGGTTGTATCGCCGAGAGGGCAACCGGGTTGACTTGGGAGTCCATGATGCAGAAGCGCCTTTTCACTCCCCTAGGGATGAAAAGCGCGGGTTTTGGGTCACCTGGCGCGTTGGGAGACGTTGACCAGCCGTGGGGTCACCGAAGATCCGAAGGTAAGTGGAGTCCTCGTCAATTTGATAATGCTCCATCCCTTGGTCCTGCTGGACGCATTCATTGCTCGATGTCGGATTGGGCGCGCTTTCTCGGCTGCTATCTACCAACTGGAGAGCGGCTAGGTCTCGGACAGGACGGACTCAAAAAGTTAGTAACGCCAATCGGGCAGTATGCTGGGGGCTGGATTGTTGCAAAACGTCCATGGGCAAAGGGTGTCGTGCTGACCCACAGCGGAAGTAATACTATGTGGTATGCCACGGTCTGGCTGGCGCCCAATCTGGATCGCGCTTTTGTGGTTGCGACCAATTGCCGGGACGAGCGATCGCATGGAATTTGTGATCAAATCATTGGGAGGCTCATCAGGATCAACCAGAGCTTCGTCCCGGCGGGAGAAGCGCCCTGAATGCTCTGGTATTGAGGTTAATCAGGGATTTGCAACCCTATCTGGCGCTTTCCTTGGAGCCACGTCTGAGGACCCACTGAGCGTAAAGAATCGTGGCCGCGGTCATCACGACATTGATGGCTACCATGGTGTAGAAGAAGGTTGTCAGCACAATTCCTACAACCGTCACAAGGAGGTGAAAGACCCCGATAGGAAGGATGATTTTCCGAATTACGGATTCAACGAAGCCATACAGGGGTTTTTTTACCGCTTGGAGATAGCCCGTATGAATAAAAGTCATGACATACGCCCACTGAATGAAGGCCATGATCCGAATGTAGGTAGTGCCTACCTCCACCACCGCAGGGTCCTTAGTAAATAGCCGAACGAGAGGTGTCGCGAAACAAAGCAGGATTACCGAGGCCCCGGCGACCAGAACCAGTCCGTATTTGATGCACAGTGAGACACATTCCTGCACCCGGTCCAAGCGACCCGCTCCGTTATTCTGTCCAACAATGGAGATAATGGCTGAGCTAAGCCCAAGTGCAGGAAGAAGAGCCATTTGCTCAATCCGGGTTCCAACCCCAAAAGCTGCGACGGCAACCTCGCCGTAACTATTCAGGTAATACGTTGATACAAAGAACCCAAGGGCGATTGACATCATATTAAATGCCGTAGGTATGCCTTGATGGAGTATCTCCCCATAGATCTTGAGCTGAGGCCGTTCCAGAAGCTGAGGTATTTGAATATACCCCCTGCGTAGAACGGTGGCAAAAAGGTAGAGTCCTCCCAGCCCGTGGATGATCACTGTTGCCCATGCGATTCCGGCCAGACCCATAGGTGGAAGGCCGAATCCTCCGTAGAGAAACCAGGGATCCAGCACCAGATTCGCAAAAAAGCCCGCAATAAGGACTATTCCAAAGGTCCTGCTATCGCCGTGTGCAAGCAGGATGGCGTTGCTCATGCTGCTGAGCAAAAAGAAGCCTGCACCCCAAAATAGTGGGCGGACATAGGCATTCGCTAGCTCGAGATAACTCCCACCCGCTCCAAGGAGGTGAAACAGGGGTATTGCGGAAGCCAGTCCTGCCGCTGTTATTATGATGGAAAACAGAAATCCCAGTGAAAAGACTTGGCCGGAATAGGCCTCTTCTTTGTCGGCATCCCCTGCCCCGATGGCGTTCGCAATAAGGGCCGAGGAGCCTCTGGCAACGCCCTGACTCAACGCGATAATCACGAAGAAAACAGGAAAGGAGAGAGCCATTGCGGCTAGAGCCTGAGTCGATACCTGACCGGCATAAAAGGAATCCACGACATTGTACATCGTGTTGAAAAGGAATCCCACACTCAACGGGAGTGTAATTTTTCGGATATGAGCGCCGATTGGACCTTCCGTCAAAGGAGTGGATTTCATCTGAGAGAAGTTCCGTGCAATTGTGCGTCTCAATGGCAAAACTTCATGCCACCGTAACCTTGGGAGGCGGATAGAACGCTGAAACCCTGCGGCGATCAATGCCCAAGATTTAATTATGGCAATCGTTCAGAGAGGTTATTCGGCCGATTAGGAATTAGATTCAATCCTGAAATCGGATCGTAATATTGACCTTTTTCGTTAGTGTCTAACCTACAGCGAACTGCATTAATCCCTCGGAAGCAGGGTGCATTGATAATGAATCCGTCAATCACAGGTAATTCACCAACTGGAAGAGTCGTAATTACGGGGGGCACGGGATTTATTGGTATGAGCTTGGCCCGTCACCTTGCTGCGCTGGGCTACGAAATAGTCCTTATCTCTCGTCATGGCACGGGCATAAAGGGCCCTTGGGAACACGCAGAATGGGATGGGCGAACCGTTGGCAAGTGGGTTCGACATTTTGAAGGAGCCCAAGCGGTGGTTAATCTTGCAGGTCGGACGGTAGATTGCGTCAAGAGCACTGCTCACTGTGACGAAATTCTACGCTCGAGGGTGGATTCTACCCTAGCTGTTGGAAAGGCCCTGCGGAGCATCAAAGTCAGGCCCCCGGTTTGGGTTCAAATGTCTACCGCGCATATTTATGGTGATCCACCTGAAGGGTGCTGCGATGAAGATTCTCCATTTGGGACCGGACTAGCTCCTGTAGTCGGTGAGGCATGGGAGAAAGCTTGTAAAGAGGCTGCTTTCACGGGAGTGCGCCAAGTGCTTTTACGAACAAGCTTTGTGCTCGGCGCAAGTGGTGGCGCCTTCCCCAAGATGCGGATGCTCGCTCGTTTGGGACTCGGCGGCCGCGTGGGCACCGGGACCCAGGGAATCAGCTGGATTCATGTTGATGATATGAATGCGCTTATTACCCGTGCGATTTTGAGCGCATCAATGAGAGGCGTCTATGTCGCTACCGCACCCCATCCTGTTTCTCAGGAGGAATTTATGCGGGAACTTAGGCGCGCGATAGGAATGCCCTTTGGATTGCCTGTCCCCGAATGGATGATCCGATTTGGATCCTATTGGGTTCTGCGGACCGACCCGGAGCTTGTTCTCTTAGGTCGATATTGTGCTTCGCGACGACTGAAAGAGGAGGGCTTCCAATTTCTCTTCCCTAAGCTTAGTGATGCCATGGGCGACTTGTGTGCCTGATGAACTCTCTCACCTCCTCTAGCTTTTGTATCAGCGCCCCCAATGGTATTTCGGAACCCATAGCTCTGATTATTTCAAGCTCTTCAACGCGGCGGGGTCCTGAAACTTGCATGGCAGGCTTGCGGCTGAAAGGATTGCTCTCTCTTTCCTATGATCGTCAGTGTTCTTCTCCCGCTCGTTATCGCATTCATCATGTTTTCGCTGGGACTCGGGATGGGGTTTGCCGACTTCGGTCGGGTGATGAGGTTTCCGCGAGCCTTCGCGGTTGGGCTGCTTAATCAATTGATCCTGCTGCCGCTGGTGGCCTTCGGATTAGCGCATGCCTTCGGCCTATCACCGGTCTTCGCAGTCGGGCTTATGATTCTGGCCCTTTGCCCCGGAGGGGTGACCAGCAATCTTCTAACCAAGCTTGCTGGGGGTAATGCGGCCCTCTCCATCTCTCTCACGGCCACGGCAAGTTTACTGTCTATTCTCACCGTGCCATTACTGGTTTCCTTTACCGTCAGTTACTTCATGGATGAGGAGGTCTTGCAAGTGGACGTCACCGGCCTGAGCCTGAAGATGTTCCTGCTTACGGCTCTTCCTGTGGTACTAGGAATGGCATGCAGTGCCCGATTCCCTGGTTTTTCGAAGCGAATCGGGACCGGTGTCTCACGGACCGCTATTGGTCTCTTCGTGCTAATTATCATGGCGGCCCTGGCTAGCAACTGGGAAGTCTTCTCATCCAACCTCGGTAGTCTTGCTCCGGTAGCTGTGGCGCTAAACCTCGTCATGCTGGCTCTGGGGCTCGTATCCTGTCAGGCTCTGAGCCTTGGAGGTAGAGATGCGACTGCGATCTCGATCGAATCTGGAGTTCAGAATGGCACGGTAGCCATTGCGGTCGGCAGTTTCGTTGCGGCAGCTGACGGCCAGATTCTCCCCCCCGAAACTGTTCCTGCGGCTGTCTACAGTATCACGATGTATCTGGTTTGTCTGCCATTCGTGCTTTGGAGGCGCCGCATTCAAAAGGTCGGTAAAGCTATGCTATGAGCTAATCATCAAAGTCGGCCTCTGCTGACGCGCCCGAACCTTCGCCCTAGTTTTTGAAGTGGGAAGCTCCCCCATAGATCCCTATAGTGCCGAGCATGAACGAGGCCTTAAGCAAGAATGTCCACTTGGTAAAAGAGCATGTTGGCATGTTTAAGGCGTCCAGCAATTACGACATCTACGACCCGGATACCGGCGCGATTACTATGGAGTGCCGAGAGGAAGGGCTCGGGATATTCACCAAGATCCTGCGCTTCACGGATTTGAAGCGAAACACTCCCTTTGATATCCAGGTGAAGGCCTCGGACGGCGCCCAAGTTGTGCGCGTTCAAAGGGGCTTTTCCTTTTTCCTCTCCAAAGTGACGGTTCTTAATGAGAACAACGAAATCATAGGTAGCTTTAAGCAGAAACTCTTTTCCATCGGTGGTAAATTTGCGATCAGGGATGCATCAGAAAAGGAAGTCTGCGAGCTCAAGGGTAAATGGACAGGGTGGAATTATAAGTTTATGGCTGGTGACACCGAGCTGGCCCATATCACCAAGAAGTGGGCTGGATCAGGAAAGGAGCTTTTCACCAGTGCTGACAACTATGTTCTCCAGATATCGGATCTGGTGCCTGCTACTAGCGTTGCCCGGCAGTTAATCCTCGCCGCGGTGATGTGCATCGACATGGTCCTCAAGGAATAAAGATCGGCCTCCGTTCCACTGGGCCGACACCTTTTCACAATCTCTCTGCTCCTATGCTATTGGAACCCTGTTTGAGGGCGCTCTAGCACCTGAGACCCCAGGATGCAAAAGAGGCCGGGATCGTTACGAAACCCGGCCTCTCATATGAATTATTGACAGACGTGAATTGGTCTAGGTCCATTCCGTCAGCGGCTTGCCCTCGCTATCTTTGAAAGATCCGCACATAATCATAATCCAATCAATAAAGACCCAGATTCCTAATCCGCCAAGGGTTAGAATTTGAGCAATGCCGCTCCCAGTTTTCCCCACATAAAATCGGTGAATACCAAGGAATCCTAGGAAGAAACATAACATAAAGGCAGGTAGGATTTTCTTTTCAGATGATTCAGACATAGCACTAATTTAGATTAAACTGCATCATTCTATTCTTCTTAAGAATTGATAAGCAATTACAAAAAGCCCCCTTGCTTGTAACCGCTCAAGGGGGGGGCTGACCTTGAAAGACTCAATTTGCTGAAGGACTTATTCTCGTTTTGTGGAGAATACCGGGGTATCCGAGCAATCTATTTTCTACGGTTACGATAGTTCATCATCCGGTCCGTGGTGCCAACCATTCCTTTTTCATTGGTATTCCCTTGAAAAACGAGGGGCATGAATGGCGCGGGCTCCTCCTTCAGGCACCATGCAATACCCCGAAATAGGATGAGGCGATAGACCGGATCAAAAAAGGTATAGGTATAGTGTCCGGTAGTTGTTCCAAAGACTCGCCCCTTTCCGGAGTGATAGGTCCAGAAGGCCTCGCTGCGGGCGGACTCAGTTTTGAGGATATCATTGAAAGATTTTCCGATGTTTTCCTTTTCGGGTGCGATGGTGCCGATGACTTCGACGTTTTCACGGCTGAGTAGACTCCAATAGGATTCATCATTCAACTGAACTGAATCGGGGAGTCCGGTGAAGGCCGGGTGCTTGTTTTTAAGATACAGCGGATGGTCGTGGGAGAACTTCCCCCAGTGTGAATCCCGGTTGCCCTTCCAGGAGCAACCTATGCATCCAGCCAGTTTTTCGGCGCGCGCTATGGGCCGAATAATGCAGGACTCATGGATCGAAACAACATTGCCACCGCGATCGACAAAGCTCTGAAACATATTCAGTTGCTTATCAGTCAAGTCCGGGAGGTGAAGAAATTGAATCATAAGATCCGCGCGGTCGAACTGGTCCTGGGACGGGAAGAGATAGGCCTCTTCCACCGTGACGCGGGGAATGCTCCTGAGCATGGGAACGAACAGCTCCTTGACTCGTATGTAGTCGTGTTCCCCACCCCCGTGATCCTCGGGGCCATAAAGCCAGAGGATTCGAATATCCCTGCTTAATGTTGCGCCCTCCCACTCCCCTGTGAGCTTCACCACCTCCGACTTCGGCATCGGCTTATTAGGACGAGGATCGGCTCTTTGTCCGCGATCAGCAGCAAACAAAATGCCCAGCGAGCAAACCAGTAGGATCAAATAGAGGTGTTTCATGGAAGTAACTGGCAGGGCTCTCTTTCTCATGCTCGTCAGTGGGATTTATCGAAGCATGATCTACCCTGCCCTCCATCCTAGCCAGGGCTTAGGCCTCTGTAAAACCAATTGGAGAAGAGACCCGGGCCCTGCCAATCGAGGGGGCCTAACTGGTCCGAGACCGCCGGCCTGTGGCTCGGATGCAGACCGGAAGAAGCCGCCTAAGAACTAATCAAAGCGATCTAGGATTAGAACTCTAGTGCCCACCCCCGGACACTTTCCCAAAATATTGCCCTTCCACGAGATCTCCCGCCTTGGAGAGAAGTTTACTGCAGTCCGGAGCGAGATCGTGCAGGTGTAGGCGTTTCCCGTTTCTGCGGTATTTCTCACTCATGGAATGAATCGCTTCGATCGCGGAATGGTCACAGACCTTGGACTTCGCAAAAGAAAGATAAACGTCCTCAGGGTCTTCTGTAGGGGTGAAGAGCTCTTTGAACTCCTGAATTGATCCGAAGAAGAGCGGGCCGTCGATCTCATAGGTGCGTTTTCGATCGCTCGACTTGCGCAGGTTCAGCCGCAAACCCTTCGCGTGCTCCCAGGCGTAAACCAAGGCGGAAGCGGCAATACCAACGATCACCCCGAGGGCGAGATTGTGCATCAGGACCGTCACTCCGCTAACCAGCACGATCACTACGATGTCAGCCAGAGGAACTTTGCCTAGCAGGCGCAGACTGGACCACTCAAAGGTCGCCACCACGACCATGAACATCACCCCGACCAATGAAGCGATTGGAATAATCTCGATAAGCTTCGGGGTGAAGAGAATGAAGCCAAGGAGGAAACAGGCTGCCGATATGCCCGAGAGGCGCCCGCGCCCACCTGAGTTGATGTTAATCATACTCTGCCCGATCATCGCACAACCGCCCATCCCACCGAAAAATCCCGTCACCACATTCCCTACACCCTGGCCCACACATTCTCGGGGGGTTCGGCCCCGAGTCTCGGTCAGCTCGTCAATCAGTGACAGGGTCATGAGTGATTCAATCAATCCAATGCTCGCGAGGGTCACCGCGAGAAAAAGAACCAACTTGAGCGCGGCGCTGTCTTTCCAATCAATCTTGGGGAGGTTAAACCTTGGAAGACCTGCCTTGAGGCCTTCCGGAATTTTGCGACCGAGCCCAGATTCTATTTCTGCACGAGTTAATTCTTTGCCTGCCAGAGCCTGACCACGGGCTTGCACCTCGCGCACCATCAGATCTGGCTCGACTTCCGCGAACTGTATGCGCTTTAGCTCCCGCTCAGCTTGGAGGACCCGTTGCTTCTCGAGAACATCGCCAACCGTAGTGGTGGTGAGCGGCGTTAAAGATACAGCAAGTGTGCCAATAACAATTGCTACTAGTGGGGCCGGAATGGTCCGGGTCAGCTTCGGGAGAAGCTGAATGATCAGCATTGTGGCGACTAGCATCCCAATCATAATCCACAGCTCGGAGGATCCCCAGGCAAACCAGTCCCCGATCACTTGGAATCCGCCCGCGCCATGGCTATCGGCCTTCTCATAGACCACACGGTGATTCGTCTTGAACTGACTGAATTGGGCCAAACCAATCACGATGGCTAGCCCGTTTACAAAACCCAGCATAACGGGATGTGGGAGGATGCGAATAAAACGTCCTAACTTAAGGATGCCGACCACGATCTGAATCAGTCCGGCGAGGATCACCGCGGCCAGTAGATATTGGAGTCCATATAAGGTGACGAGGGCTGTCATCGCTACCGCCATCGCCCCGGTCGCTCCGGAGATCATTCCCGGTCGTCCGCCGATCGAGGCGGTGATAAGACCAACAATGAATGCAGCATAAAGACCCACCAGTGGATCAACCCCGGCGACGAAAGCAAAGGCCACAGCCTCCGGGACAAGAGCGAGGGCAACGGTCAAGCCTGCCAGGAGGTCGTCCTTCCAGCGGATTCCTCTTCCATATTTACGATAAATGAGCTGGAACATGATGGGTAGCGCTGCAAGTGCCAGCGTGCTGGCCGGCGGGACAGGGGCGGTCCCGTAGGGCCTTCGGTCCAAAATGGCAATGCCGACGCATATGTTTTTTGGACGACAAATCCCTAGCGGCTAGGTATAAGGCGGCGCGCACGATTGTCCGAAGGTTGCAAATCCACCTCCAACTAATGCGAATTACTCGCGATAAATGTCAGCGTAGACTGGAATTCCTTGATGGCGCCCTCCACTGGTGCCCCCGTTCATCCCTTTTTTCGGAGATCTGGTTGAGGGACTAAAGCGGCAGATGTTTTTCTGGGGAAAGGATGCAATCCACCCGCAGGGAAACCACCGGGCTTCGTGATCACCCGGAAGACCTTCGTCGAGTGCGACGATTCGTCTAGCTCCGTGATTCAGGCACCAGTCTTTGGAATCCCGGCCTGGAATAGAGCGCGATAGTGAGTCTTTAAGGCCATAGGGTGGGCAGTAACAACCGTTTCCGGGCCATGAGCGGAGACCAGTCAGCCTCTTTGGCCTCTGCTTGAGGGCAAGCGCCCTTACCTGCCCTACTAAACACCTCTTGAGTTATCTGACACGGTTTGGAAGCCCTCTCACATATTCAGGCAAGTCCGGCGTGGTTTGAATCCATTGTTCTGCAGAGACCGGATCGTTACGTAACCAGCGGGAAAGCACACTGTTGTACATTTCATTACGGCGCTCGACGCTCTGGATTTGACCAATCCAATCGGCGGCTAATTGGGGCTCTGACCGTTGGCTCCTCCAGGCAAACTGTCTAATCGCACCATCGAGATCGGCTGTTTCGGGGAGAGACGCCAACCACTCAGAGGCCGCCGCTGGGTCCTGAGAGGCATAATGGCCGATAACCCCTTCAATGGCTTGGGATCGCAGGTCCTCATCCAAGCCGGCTGACCAGATTTTGGCCTCCTCGAGGTCTACCCGAGCAAGTGCCCCCCCAACATCATCTGCAGCTCGGGCAGCCGCGCTTTTATCGTCAAGGGTTACAAGTAGTTCAGCGGCGTGCCGCGGCTCACTGCCTGCTAGACCACTCATGATGTAGTTGATCGCGCCACTCTGGAGCTGCGGGTCTGCGATGCCAGCAGTCCATGTCAGAGCGTTGCTTACTCCGTTCTCCATCACCAAGGGAAGAATGCCCTGCAAGGCGTCACCTCTTTCTCGGCCGTAGGGGAGGTCTTGAAGGAGGTCTGTAGCTCGGCTTAGGTTCAGGGGTGCAATGCCGCGAATAACCCCCACTAGAAGAGGGATGGCGCCCGTCCCTTCATGATTGGCACGAGCAAATGCGATCGCCGCCTCAGGGTCATCTGTCGCCCAGCTAGCCATGATCGCCTGCCGGGCAAAAGGGGTCCCGGTGTTCTTCATAGTGTATGCCAGGGCGCCCTTAGGGTCCGTCTTGGCCCAGCCGTGAAGAAGCATTCCGTATTCGCTCATCCGCTGCTCGGTAATGCCAAGGGCACGGAATTCGGCAACCACATCAAGGAATTGATCGGCCTCAAGAGTTTCCAGTAGCTCGAGAAATCCTCTCGCACGTTCAACTGGATCAACGAGCTTGGCTAACTCCGTTACGGCTTGCTCTGGGGTGCTGTTCTTAATGATTCGTGAGGTCTGAGCGGTAGGCAGAAGGTTGGTTTCGGAGTTGCGAACACCTTTGACCCCGTAGGTCGGTCGTGAGGATGAGCGTTTAAGAGAGGAGGGGCGCGACTCGTCTAGCGCAGTCCTTCTATCCGATTGGCTACTGTTGCTCCCTCGGCCAATCAAGAACGCTGCCCCCAGGCTGAGGATCCAGAGAGCGATAGGAACGAGAATGACAGGCTTCATAAAGAGTTATAAGGCTACACCAGGTTTGGCGACCTGCCCCGTCAAATCCGTGCCAATTACCCTCACCGCCTACCTTGCGCGCTCTAGAGTCCGCGCTTCCCCTGCTCCCTTGCCTCGAAGGCAAGGCAAGGGTTCGCTCCGAGGCGATAATGAAAATGGACCGTTTCTCCTGCGGAAATCCCCTCGATTTCTCGGATGCCTGTAAGGTTGCAATCGTGGGTCAGCAGGACGTGTTCACCATGAGTTGTGATTGTCGTGAATAGAAAAGGTCGGTAACCGGGCTCGGGAGGTTGCGGCATATGAATCGTGGCTGCCGGCAGGCGCTCCTTAGCCAGGGGGTCCCAGGAATGGATGGTGGAGGCATTCAATTCAAAGACCGGACCCATATCAATACGGTCCGGCTGCCACTTCGCCAAGGGGTCGTCACTCTCGGGGATTATGATGACTGGTTCCTTGGAGGTATCGACAAGGAATGCATCCACTCGAACCGATTCGGGGACAATGACGGCTTTCGGAGCCTGGGCAAGAAGATGACGGATGATTGCCACCTGGGGCTCTTTCTCAAGAGCAGTGCTCATGGTTTCGCAGAGAAGGATGTCCGGAAGCGCCTCACCCGGAATGATGTAGTCGCAGGCATTGCCAAGGACGTATGATTCAACACTCTGATCGAGTCCAAGTCCTGAGACAACAGACTTAACGGACTCAATAGAGGCCGCGTGCAGGTCGAGTATCGTGAACCGTGCCTCATCGGGTGAAAACAGGGACATCAGTGGAACCGCCAGAGTCGCATAGGGACCGGACCCTGCATAAAGAACGCGGACGGGTCGTCCCGAGTTCGAATCAAGGGCTTCTTCGATGGCGCCTTGGAGCCCCCGCAGAAATGCGGCGGTTCGTAGGAACTCATCAGCGCAGCCCGCAGCCTGAGTCGGCGAAATAGCCAATCCTTGGCCGCAAGCAGTTTCTCCCTCGGTAATGTCCAGCGCTTCGTCGATGCGGAAATTGGCAACGCTCTGAAGGACCCCGACAAGCTCGTGGACGAGTCCGGCAAGGATGCCCCTCGGGCCCCTATAATTCAGCGTTTCGCGGGTGAGGCGTCTCAGCTCCTCGATGATGGCAACGTCTTCAGGCATGAGGCAGTTTTTTTCGGTGGCCAGAGAATCCCTGCGCGGGCCCCAATAGCTAGGAATTTCCGTCTCCAAACTAGGCGGTGCCTTGATCATGCGATGAAGCTAGACCCATCATTGGTAATTGCCTGATTACCTGGTGCCCGCCAAACTCCATAGTTAAAGATGCTGACATTCACGGACGAGAGGTTTGTCGGGGGCTCATCCCCCATCGGGCGGCGGGATTTCCTCAGGATTGGCAGCCTCGCGGGGCTTAGCCTGCCTGGCATGCTGGCAAACCCCTCTCAGGCAGCGCTTGGGCGTAATGTTATCAAAAATAAGTCAGTCGTCTTCCTGTTTCTACAGGGAGGCCCTCCTCAGATTGAAACCTTCGATCCAAAGGTTGATGTAGCCAGTAATAATCGAAGTTGTACCGGCGAGGTGAGGACCAAGCTGCCCGGTGTTTGGTTTGGAGGCACTATGCCGCAGTTGGCTCAGCGGGCTGATCGTCTGGCGGTGGTGCGCTCCTTCGCTACAAACGATGGCAGTCATAACCATCTCCCCATACTCACTGGCCGTCACCCCTCGGGGGCAGCCATGGCTGCCTTGTGCGCGCATGGCACTGGCCCTTTTCATCGCCGGAGCGGTATCCCCATGAATGCGGTTATTGTCCCGGAGGCCGTTGAACCAAGCCTGAAGCTTGGTTCTCCTACTGCAACATTTGGACTTCCGCGGATTAGGCAGCAGGTTGCGGGGGCGGGAATACTAGCCGGCGAATGTAAGGGCTTTGTGCTCGATGGCAGCCCGAGCCAGCTGAGTAACTTTGACCTCCAGATCCCCCGTGGTCGGTTCACGGATCGTTTCGAGTTGCTAGGGAAGCTTGATGAGCTGAATCGCACAATGGACCGCGCTGGCGAGGCTGGCAACATGAGCGAAATGCAACGGCAGAGTTATGATCTGCTACTCCGTGGGGTATCCGATGCCTTCGACCTCTCGAAGGAGCACCCGAAGACAATCGCCCGCTATGATACGAGTCATCTCTTTCACATGGAAGACTACCACGAAGGCGGGAAATACTTTCTCCACGAGGGAAAGAAAAAGCTCGTCGATCAGGCTCGCTGGACCAACCTGCTTGGCAAGGAAATGCTCCTTGCTCGCAGGCTCTGTGAAGCCGGATGCGGGTTTGTTACGGTCGTGGACTCGAGCTGGGATTTTCACGGTGGCGGCGCAAATAACCCCGGGACGCTTGTGGGCATGCAAACCCTGGGCTCTCAGATGGACCATGCGGTCTCAGCATTTCTTGATGATGTGGCAGCGCGAGGTCTCAGTGACGACATCCTGCTGGTGGTCACCGGCGAAATGGGACGATCACCAATTAAGAAAAATAGGGACGCTGGAACTGACCACCATGGACACCTGACGCCTTTGCTCTTGGCTGGCGGTGGATTGAAGATGGGGCAGGTTATCGGAAAATCAGATCGCACCGGAAGTCGTCCCGCCAGCGAACCCTATGGGCCGGAGAATCTGCTCGCGACTATTTTGCATACAGTCTTTGATGCAAATCAGATACGCACCTCTCCAGATCTGCTTCCACCTGAGTTGTCGCGAACCATTCTGGAAGGCAAACCGATCAAGGAGCTATTCTAGCCTTGAGGCACCACCGACTCGGCCTATTTGCGAAATTGGGAGAAGGCTCACTCCTGTGTAAGGCTCCCTCTGGTTCGGGCTGGTGGAGCTTAGGGAAGCGCAACGTCCCATTTGTGCGGTCCTCCTTTTCCCCTACTCCAGAATTGTGATGCCCCATGGCTCGACAATGATACCATTCGAGGCTTCACCATGCTCTGGATGAGTGAGGGAGATCACGACGGGGTCTTTGTCTCGAGCGGTCCAGAATCGAGAAATGGGGGCATCAAGTGCCACCTTTCCAGCATTGACCACCACCACTGCCCGTTCCTGGCCCAGCTCCCGGCTAAAGGCGAACCAGCGCGGCCCGGCTGAAAGCTGCTTGAAGGCACCCCGGCGCCATAACGGACTTGCTTGGCGCCTCGAGCAGAGCGCGCGATAGAATTCGTGAAGCTCCCCATCGAAGCGAACCCGGGAGGGCGATTTCTTGGCTTGGGTAGGCAGGAAAACCTCGTCGTCGTAGGTCTCATTCTCCCAGATCATAGGTTTGCGGCAGTCGGGATCATCGGCACCCCACATCCCAGCTTCCGTCCCGTAATAGATATAGGGTGCGCCCGGAAGGAGAAACTGAAGGCCAGCCATGAACTTGAGCTTGCAGCGCGCAGCCTCATCTGGAGGGCCGGTATGATATGCTGGTCTATGTTTGACGTTCGCATCGTGATCCAGTCGCGCCTCTGGATTCATGACCGCCGAGCCGAGACGGGCGACATCGTGGCTGTCTAAGAGGTTCTGTAACTCCAAGACCTTTGAGTAACCATAATCCTCCTCGATCTCTCTCAAAGTTTCGAGAAATGTTCCGGCGAGTGTGGGCTCGCGTTCTTCATTAGCGAAGCGGAGTACCGCGTCCGTAAAGCGGTAATTCATAACGCCGTCAAAGGCCTTATCGAGCCACGGCGCAGCATTCTTGAGTTTGTGGGTTCGGTAGTTCTCCCACCAAATCTCCCCAGCAAGATAGGCCTCCGGGTTGATCTCCTTTGCCCAACCCCGCAACTCATGCCAAAAAGCAATGGGAACCTCGGCAGCGACATCCAGTCGCCATCCATCAATCCCGTCGGAGGGATCCCCGTCGTTATTCGGGTCCATCCAGCGCTGCACGATCGCACGCATGTGTCTTTTTGCATCGGGATGAGGACCGCCGCTGTCCTTGCGGAACTCGGGCAAACCCTTCACTCCAGCCCAGCCTCGGTAGTCAAACTCGTCCTCGGGAGTTGCCGGATCATCCCAACTGTCAATATGGAACCATTTGGCATAGCGGCTCGTTGGGCCTTCCTTACGGGCTTTCTGGAACGCCCAAAACGGGATGCCAACATGATTGAACACGCCATCGATAACAATCCGCATATCTCGTCGATGGACTTGCCTAATCAGTTCAAGAAAAAGTTTGTCGGCTGCCGACCATTTCCACGTTGTTGGATTGCCGGGATCTTCCGTTGCGAAAAGGGCGAGGTCCGCTGCAGGAGCGGGACCGAAGTGCTTGTCGATGTGGTGATAGAGAGTGGCGCCATATTTGTGCAGGGAAGGACTCTCAAAGATTGGATTCAGGTAGAGCGTGTTAACTCCGAGATTCTTGAGGTAATCAAGCCGATCGAGAATTCCTTGAAGGTCTCCACCATAGCGCCGCAGTTGAGCATGGACATAGAAGTCACGACCATCCTGCTCCCACGGTTGAAGCTTGTACCAATCCGATGTCCATGGACTGGTTTGCCAGTCAGCAGGAATCAGATAAGGCCAGGTGTCCTTCAGGCTCGCTCGAACCGGGTCATTAGTTTTATCGCCATTGCAGAAACGCTCAGGGAAAACTTGATACCAGATTGCGTCCGCAAACCACTTCGGCTTTGCCATCGCGGGCAGCCAAGAACCCAGGAGGACTCCAGCAAGGATAAGCAGGAATGAACGGATCGTCTTCATGAAAGCGCCCTGATCAGATTCTGGTCTGAACTGCTCAAGCTTCAGCGACAGTGCCGCTATCAGGTCAACCGGCTAGAACTGTAAACCCGGGTAGAATTTGATACCAGTCTCTTTGTTCTAAGAGACTGGCCGGACTGCTAATTGGCTGCATTCCAGTATCCATTTTCCCACCGGATTCCCTGAGGAGGAATCTGGTCCATGGTCAGAGAACGGTCCGCTACTGCGAACACTACGGCTAGGGGTGTAGTTCCCGGCCGCGCCCCAGGCGTATAGGGACCATTACCCCAATGATTGCCGACCGCAACCATGTGTAAAAGAGGTTGATTAGTTCCTTTTTCAATGGTGAGCGTTCCGTTGATTTCACCACGGTATCCCCGTTGCTTATCCTTGGTCTCAAAATGAAAAGGGCCATGGATTCGTAATACCTGCTCGCCGGAAGCATTGGGAATACTGGCAATAGAACGAAGATCGAGAACGCGGACTTCGTCAGGACGCCAATGTGGAGGCTCGCCCCGTGTGTTATCAACCAGATGATAGCGGGCAATTCTCATGCTGAGATCTCTTGGAAGAGCACTCGCCTTCAGCGTTTTCGATAATTGAAGAATTTCTTCGATCTCGGATTGCCTGATCCATAGGTGATCAACGGCAATATCCAATCCAGTTTGGCGAAGATTCTTCGGGCCTGTCTTGAGCGGGTCCCAGAGGCCGTAGCCCTCGCCATTTTTTACGAGGGCCCGGGTAAAGGCTTTCACAGGGATGGTATCTGGCTGAAGGACGCGCCGATAGCGGGGGTCCTGTGCCGAGGGCGTGCTCTGAGGAACCTTTGTCGCTCCTGCACGCCGTTCGTCAACAGGAAGATTCCTAAAGACTTCAAGACTTTCCTCGAGCATCTTCATGATGCGATCAGGATCTCGATTATTATTGTAACCAAGAAGTTTTCCAGAGGCTGTAAAAACGTAGCGCCCTTGCCGGGTGCTGCCATTTCTTCCCTTGCGCGGACCCTGATCTGCAACCGCACGGAAAAATCTTCCAACATCATCATCCCGGCGGCGCTGATACCAGTCATCCGCAGCGGCAACGATAAACCTCTCCCGCAGGATCCTCCGGATGTCGGGGCGGCTGAATACGAACACACGGTCCGCGACGCCGTTGTTTCAGGTGCACCCCAACGGATGCCCATCCATTTCCCAGAGAAACACTGGCTTGCCCTCCCTGGCGGCGCGCTCTCGCGCTGCCCAAAGGTCGATTTCCCACTCGATTCCGCGCCATCCTTCGTCGGACTGGGAAGGAGTGCATAAGCGAGTAATTTGTTCGAAATGAACCTTTGGGATTTCGCCGTAGGCCGGAAAACAAACAGCAGCGACGGCAAGCACGAGAAGGGAGGCTGGCCTGAGTGTCATGGGGTATTCTAAAGCTCAGGGATCTGGAATGCGAGCATCAGGATCCCACGCAGAGGGTTATTCCTGCACGCGAATGATCACCTGCGCTTCGGTCGCCTTATCAAAGTTATAGGAGAGATGCCCGATTGACGCCTCGGCGTCGCCTACGTCTGGTGAATTCACTCGGCTTTTCTCCCCAAGCCATGGCTGGATCAATAAGGTCTCGAGAGGATTGCCCGCAACGGTGATGGCCTTCTCGACTAAGCCTCGCCTAAATCGCTGCGGTCAACACGGACATCAACTCGGTCGGTTTGGCCGGGCTGGGTCACGGGACCCTTGAAATTTGAAGCGTGTGCTCATTCGCGGTCCTCGAGACGAGCGCCTCCGACCAGCTTTACAGCCACTGCCTCCACCTCGGCTCCGGTTTCCTCCCGATACCGTGCAACAATATCCTCAGCAAACCGTGATGCGGCACCACTTTCAACCAGGTTGACCGTGCTGCCACCAAACCCTCCACCCATCATTCTAGCGCCAATCGCACCGAGCCCACCGGCGACCTCGACCAATGTGTCAAGTTCCTCGCAGCTAACCTCATAATCATTCCGAAGGGAGGCATGGCTGGCGGCCATGAGGACGCCAGCGCTCGCCGTGTCACCAGCCTCGAGCGCCGCAGCGAAGTTACGCACACGGACCATTTCAGTTATGACATGACGGGCGCGTCGGTAAACTCTCTCTCCGAGCTGGACCTGCGCGGAGTCTAATTCGTCTACCGTGACGTCCCGGAGATACTCTACGTCAAAGAATGCTGCCGCTACCTCACAGTCCGCTCTGCGCTTGGCGTATTCCCCATCAGCCAATGCATGTTTGACTTTGCTGTCGACCACGACCGCGGATAGGTGGGCCGGGATGAGTGCTGGAGAGACCTCCAGAGTCGAGCAGTCAATCTTCAAAGCATGGCCCACGACCCCGGCGTTAACGGCCAGCTGATCCATGATCCCACATGGAACGCCAGCCCATTCATGCTCTGCACTCTGACACAACAGGGCGCGCTCGGTCTGGGAAAGCTCAAGCCCCAGCACAGCTTCAATCACCAGAGCTGTCGCCGTTTCAAGAGCAGCACTACTACTGAGCCCGGCCCCGACGGGGATATTGGATTCAAATCTAACGTCGAACCCGGCAACTGGATAACCTGCGTCCCGATATTTTGCTACCACCCCAAATGCGTAGTTCGCCCACGATTCGTCACCGGAGAAGGGCATGTTATGTCCGAGAGGAACTACGAGTTCCCCATGGCTCTGAGAACTCGACAGGCGCACCTCGGAGCGCCCATTGAGCTGAGCAACGGCTTTAATATAACGGTTGATCGCCGCCGGCATAACCACGCCCCCTTGATAGTCGACATGTTCGCCAATAAAATTTATTCGCCCGGGCGCTCTCGTTCTTACAATACCACTTGGCTGGCTCCTCGGGGTAGAGAGCTTGCTGGGAAAGATCGACACAGACAGGGATAAGCGGCGTTCGCGCTCTCAACAGATTCCACGATATTTCCTAGTAAGTCCAGCACTCCAAATTTCCTGATTTTGAGGAATCGAGCATTGTTTTGTAGAAAACGAGCTGATTACGCCGATACAGGAACCAAGGGCACTGGCCTTATCTCGAAGACCAAGAGCTGGGACATGCGTTGAGGCGAGGCGATCTGATGCCTCTTCGTGCCCATCTAGACGCCGAGAGATACGTCCGTGTGCTCATCCCGACATCATCAGGATGATATTGGGTAGTGCATACCGTAAGCCTTCACTGGCGATTGCCTGCGAACTGGCGATGCTCAAATCAAGAGCAAGAGAACCAATCGTGCGTCCATTCTTTGAACTACTCTTCTGGGTAAAGCTTCGCAGGAAGATATCCACGGCGCATTAAACGCCTCGTCCCGTCCGTCTACAAACTACCTGAGGGTCATGAGGTAGGCCATCACATCGGCGAGCTCCTGCTTGGTCAACAAAACTCCCATCGGAGGCATTGGCGAGACCTGCCCTTGGAACCCTTCTGCTATCGCTGCACCTGGATCAATCAGACTCTCGAGAATGTAGTCTTCTTGTTTTCGTGTCGCAATAGCATCAAGTGCCGGCCCTATAGGTCCCCCCTCCCCGTTGACAGCGTGACATCGCGCACAATTGGCGATTGCGTGGGTCTTGAAGATCTTCAGTCCCCGGTCCACATCACCTTTGGTGACCTCAGACTTTTCCCCGGTGATCGTCTCATACTCAACCTTGCGCAAACTGACATCATCCCACCAAGCTTTCCCAGTGGACATTCCCCAGCCCCCGAGGAGGCAGTTAATGCTGGCGACCTTTTGAGATCCCGAGTTGAATCGCAACTTAATCTGTGTCCAGTCCTGCGTGCCCTTTACTCCCGAACTGCCCGGAGCATCGGGGTGGGCACTGACATAAAGCAAGGCCCCTCGCCCGCCTCCTCCGACGCCTTCAGTCTTTACCCAAGCGCTTAGTTCGTATTCAGAATTCATGTCGACTGGCACATCGATGGTGATGCCCCACTCGGCGGCCGTCTCAGCAGAAATCCCCACTGAATGCTTCCCGGTTCTGGCAACATCGGCCAACTGGTGTTGGGCCGTTCCGCGGAATGAGCGGCCCCTCCAGCCAGAGGCAAACTCACCGCTCAGGTCTTCGAACGAGCCATTTGCCAGAAGTTCCTTGCCAAGCTTTGAGGGTCCACGCTCTACCGGACCAGCACCTGCATTGCGCAAGCTTTGTGACAGCCAGGGCTCGCTGGCATTGGAAAAGTCTTTGATCAGTTCCTTGGCCGCGCGCTCTATCGTCTCCTGATCATCGAATTGTACCATTTTATTGAAAGCGGCGAGCCGAACAATCAGCTCCTCGTCCTGAACGACTGCGGTATCGAAGAAAAGCTGGAGGGCAGCTGCATCGGATCCAAGAGCGTTAATCGCATTCCGACGAAGCGCAGGATCCTTGCTCATGAGAGCCGCCTGTAGCGTTTCTGAATCGAGGGCTTCAAGTCCACTCAAGCTCCAAAGCGCCTGAATGGCGCCGATTCCTCCTGAATTGACTTTCTTTTTCAAGCCAGAGATTGCGCCCTTTATTTCTCCATCAACGAGGAGGCGTTGCGCAGTGTGGCGCCAAAACAGGTTGTCGCTTTCAAGCGCGGCGAGAAGTTGTTCGGTATTGGCTCCTGCGAGAGACTGGATCGTTGACTTGGGCGCATCTTCCCAGATGACCCGGTAAATCCGCCCGTGTCCGCGGTCGCGGTTGGGATTGACATGAGCGTTCCCCTTGCCTCGCTGAGCGTCATAACCTCCGCGTCCTTTGCTAGGTGTTGGGTTGTGCTGAATAATGAAGTTATACCAATCAGCCACCCACAGATGTCCATCGGGGCCAACCTCCGCAGCGACTGGTGAGAACCACTCGTCTGCGGATGCGAGAAAGGCAAATGCGTTCTCCGCCTTATAGCCAGCCCCCGTAGGAGAAATTTCATACATTCCCAAAAGATGTCCCGTTGGCCCTCCGATAAAGGCCATCTTCTCGCGATACGACTCAGGGAATGCCGCCGAGGTGGCCAACGCGTGACCAGCTCCTGCCGTGTAGTTATTGAATGCGTCTACCTGACGGATATTCGGCGTGATGGGGTGGAAGGAGCGATCGGTTGCGATCATCTTCGCGGTCATCCCCCTCTTCCCGTTGCGATAGGCGGTAGCGGGAATGCCACAGAAGAAGCTGGGGTTGTTGTTTGCTGTTGAACCAAATACGTCCCCGGAGGAGTTGAACCCTAGTCCCCAGGTGTTGTTGTTGAACTGGTGCATGAACTCCAGTGCAGATCCATCCGGCTTCATACGAAACACGCCGGAACCAAACCTCTTTTGCTCACCGCCTACTGTGCCACTGTAGGAGGAGTAGCCAACAGCACCCCAGATCCAGTTGTCGAAGCCATAACGCAGGTTCGATGGTCCCGCATGGGTATCACCGGTGCCCCATCCAGTATTAAGAACCTCGCGCACGTCAGCTTTATCATCCCCGTCCGTATCCTTCAGGAACAGAAAGTCTGGAACGTGTGCCACGATGATTCCCCCACGGGAGAAGGTCAGCGATGTGGGAATATTCAAGCCGTCAGCAAAGACTGTCACCTTGTCGCACTTCCCATCTCCATCGGTATCTTCAAGGATCTTGATTTTATCGTTTCCGACCCGGTTCGGAGTCATCTCGTTGGGATAGTCGACGGTTTCTGCAGCCCAAAGGCGCCCCCGTTCGTCCCAGGCAAGACCAATAGGGTTGATGATATCCGGCTCACTGGCAAAGAGCTCCAGTCGGAAGCCCACCGGGGCCTGAGTGTATTTCATACTCTCTTTCGCCGGTAGAGGAAACTGGTAGGGCAGAGGTTCGGGGCGATTCTCGTAGTTTGCGATGTCCCCACGTTTTTCATACTTCAAGGGTGCGCGGTTTCTAATGAACTTATCATAGGAATCCTTCCGGGTGTCACCGACAGCCCAGAGTATCCCGGCCTTGAGAAGCTGATGAAATTCTGACTGCTCCCATACTCGTTCGTCGTGCCCAGATGCTGTATAGAACACGCGCCCCTTGCCTTGTGTTCGCACCCATGTCCATGGCTCGGGCTCCTTGATATTATCCCCGGCCCCTGCAACCTCTCGCACCATCAAAACTGTGCGATCCTTCTCATTGTGGTTCCGGTGCTTGTAGGTCTCATCCCACGCTTCGAATGCCTTAACCCCAGTCATCGCTGGGTGCTCTGCCTTGATCACCTTAGCGGCAAATGTCCCGCCACCGTGGCTATCGAACCGGCCTCCGACCAGTTGATCGAATTCGGGCTCGTTGCCGAAACACCAACTCGCACAATGAACTGGCACGAATCCCCCTCCACCCTCCACATAACCCTTCAGATTCTTCCACTGACTTGGCGTGATCGTTCCGTGATTCGCATAAAGGAGCACCGCGTCAAACTGCCCAAGAAAATCTGCATCGTCGAAGGCCTCCTCCACTGTCGTCACATAGTCGAAGTAGATCCCGTCTGACCCCAGCCCCTTGGCAAGCATCGGGTAATATTTGTTGCTGTTGTGGTGCTTGCTGTCATGCCCTAGAAAGAGCACCCGGATTGGGCCCTTCTCGCTCGTGGACTCTTGTTCGCCTGCTCCCTTCGGGCTCACCGCTGCAAGAGCAACTAATCCGGCAGCAAACGCACTCGTGACAATGAGAGGAAGGATGGATTGGGTTTTCATCTAAAGGGTTTTTATTACGAGCGGTATAGAGCTTCTGCCAGTGAGTCGCAACGCCCGAATCATGCGATACCCAATACCCTTGCCCCCGAGAGTCTGGTCAAGACTGATCCGCAAAATCATTGAAGGAACCCTGGATACTCGCCCAACTGGTAAGCGTTGTTATCGGGGGCCCGCCTCCCGTCGTTCGGTCGGGAGCCTCTTACGGGGAAGCGACGCCTCGAAGGTTTTAAGCACTCTAAGAGGAGTCCGTAAGGCACGCTGGAAGCCCAGCGAGAAGAGAAGACAAATCACTGTGGCTATCCCTGCCCCCCACCAGTCATCAATCAAGAGCCATGCGGCAATGGCGGTTCCTGCCTGACAGATCCAAAACACTCTATTTGCCAGTCGCCATATCCGACAACTAGCAGGCGCAAGCATTCGTCCTTGGCACTGATCACAACTCAGGACTACATAAGTCCCTTCCCCTCGTCTTGACCGCCGGGTTGTTCTCTGTGGGTTCGTAAAATCCCTGCAACTCGGGCACCATGGGATCTTTGCCACGCTTTTGGCGCTTGCCTCTTTTTCCGTGAAAATCACACCCTACACATTGGCTGTTAATTGCGTCACCGCCCAATACAAAATTACTCCTTCTTTGTAATCCTATCAAAGCCCCCTCTATCCATGAATTCTCGCAAATGGCCAGCGGTCACTCCGCTGCACCTCTGAAGCTACCCATCGTTTGGGTAAAATCGAAACTTGGCAACCGAACCTCGCTAGGGTGCGGGCTGGGCATCTTCCAATGCTTCTGAGAGAAGCGCTCGGAATTTCTCTGCGGGATATCTAGTGATCAAACCGTCTCGGTGAAGAACGATGCCCCGCCCTTTGGCGAGCACTGGTCCGTAGAGAATCACTTGAGAAGGGCGTCGCGTCTTATAACGAGATGCTGGAACGTAGCCCCAGATCAAACCCTTGCCACCCTTCATTAGGAGGGCCCCTTCGTTCTCCCTCTCTAAATGTTCGGGGACGAGGGATTCAAGGTCGGCGGGATAGGTCCCGTATGTGGCGAAGTAGCTGGTGAGCGCCTCGCCAATCTCCTTTAGCCTTCGATTATTTACGCTCTCATCAGAAAAGTTACTCATGACAAGATTCCCCGGAATAAAAGTTAAGGTCATTCCAACAAAGAAAACCCCGATCAACGTGCCTGGATATTTAAGCCCAGCATTCCAGAGTAGTCGGCAGACCGCACCCCCTACCAAAATTCCAAACAGCAAGGGAAGATGCGTCACTAGGATCCCCTCGTCGGAATAAGAAAGCATCTCACAGAAACTCATGATCTCCGATAGCCCCCGAAGAACTGCTGTGGCACCTGAAATGGGCTAGAGGTGATCATGTTCCGCAAAAGGTCCGGTTAACACACTCGTTCGGCTGGGGTGATCGTTCCAAGTCTACAAAGTCAGGATCTTCCTCAAAGGGGCTTGCCAGTCCATCGACGAGTCGGTGAAACGGAGCGAGATCCCCGCTTTCAGCGGCTGCGATAGCTTCCTCAATCCGATGGTTTCGCGGGATGCGTCGAGGGTTACTTTCGGACATCCGAGCTAGGTCCGGATCATTATCCGTTAAGGCGCGCCATTCAGCGAGCCATCCGTCCAAGTCCCCTTGATTGCCGAACTCCCCTCGAAGCGGCGTCTCCTCGCCGCCCGCTGCTTGACCCAACGCCGTGAAGAAACGCGTGAAATCAACTTGAGCCTTCTCTAGAAGAGCAAGGCTGGTTCGAATCCACAGACCGGTCTGAGCCCCTACCTGCCGTAACCCGAATTTGTTGGCGAAGCCGCGGTAGTATGCCTCTTGGAAGTGTTCCTCGAAATGGGACAGGGCGCAATTTGCCCCCTCCAGTTTTTCCTCGTCACCACCAGAGACCAACGGAAGAAGGCATTCTGCGAGGCGTGCGAGATTCCAGTGCGCAATCGCAGGTTGCTGGTCCCAGGCGTAGCGCCCGCCGCGGTCAATAGAACTAAAGACCTTCCCGAACGAAAAGGTGTCGAGGAAGGCGCACGGGCCAAAGTCGATCGTCTCTCCGGAGACCGTCATATTATCAGTGTTCATCACCCCGTGAATAAAACCGAGTTGCATCCACCCTGCCACAAGCTTCGCCTGCCTCTTCACTACAGCTTCCAGCAAAGGCATCCACGGATCGGCCACCCCAATCAGTTCCGGGTAGTGGCGCGCTATAACGTATTCCCCCAGCAAACGAAGTGCCTCGGGATCATCCCGGGCAAAAAAATACTGGAAGGTCCCTACCCGGATGTGACTCGCTGCCACCCGCGCCAAGACCCCTCCGGGCCTTTCGTCCTCACGAAGGACTTTCTCTCCCGTCGCCAAAGCGGCAAGGGCTCTCGTAGTCGGCACCCCCAGCGCTGCCATGGCCTCGCTAACCACATACTCTCGGAGGACCGGTCCAAGGGGCGACTTTCCATCGCCTCCCCGTGACCATGGTGTCCGTCCAGCCCCTTTAAGCTGGATATCCCGGCGTCGACCCGTCTGGTCTAGGACCTCGCCAAGCAGGATCGCCCGTCCGTCCCCCAGTTGTGGCACCCATCCGCCGAATTGGTGCCCCGCATAGGCCTGCGCAATTGGGTCGGCACCTTCTGGCAACACGTTTCCGGCCAATACGGCAGTGCCGGCGGGTGAATCAAGCCAGGCTGCGTCGATGCCCAGCTCGCCTGCGAGGGCGCCATTGACGCGCAGGAGACGTGCTTCCGGAGCGCTTGCCGGCTTAACCCGCTCAAAAAACCGATCCGGCATCTGGGCATAGGTGTTGTCGAAGCAGATCGCCATCCCGAATGCTCGGTCCTTAATCCGAAATTGCAATCCCCACCATGAAGCCCATCTCCCCTCTTCTCAACCCCTCTTTTTTGCAGGGGTGCAGACATAAATTGACAGATGCCATTCGCTTGCCAATCACCCGACCCCGCCTGCCACGTTGGTGGAGAATGACAAACCAATAGGCGCACAAGAGATGTTACCCCGGGGTTCCAGGAGTTCAGTTAACGACAAATAATAAAACGATCTTGATACCGGGCGTTCGTGCCTTTCAATCTCTTCCCGGTGAGCAGCGTGGTCGTCATTGGTGGAGGGGCCGCAGGATTTTTTGGTGCGATTACCTGTGCCGAACACGGAGTGAAGGACGTCCTGATCTTGGAAAGGGGGCCGGAAGTATTGGATAAGGTGAGGATTTCGGGGGGAGGTCGATGCAATGTGACCCATGCATGTTTTGAGCCCACCGACTTGGTTGAGAGCTATCCCCGCGGGCGCACGAGCCTGCTGGGCCCTTTTTACCATTGGCAGGCGAGTCAGACCATCGAGTGGTTCGAGTCTCGCGGAGTGAGCCTGAAGACCGAGCAGGATGGAAGAATGTTCCCGGTCACGGACGACTCCCAAACTATTATCGACTGTCTTACCGGTGCAGCACGTGAGTTAGGGATTACTTACCGGACCAGGTGCGGGGTAAAAAAAGTGGGCCTCGGAGCGGCTGATAATTTCAGAGTGGAAACAGGGTCAGGCGAGGAATTGGACGCTTCTGCAATTTTGGTGGCCACCGGTGGCATCCGCAGTGGAGCAGCCCGGAAGCCGCTTGCCGACCTGGGCCACGCATTTGAGCCCCCTGTGCCTTCCCTTTTCACCTTTCAAATCAAGGATGAACGGCTTGAAGACCTGCAGGGTGTCTCTGTCGCTAACTCCTCGGTGCGGGCTGGAAAGCTCGCCTCGGAGGGGCCGATCCTCATCACCCACCGGGGCCTGAGCGGACCCGCTATTCTGAAGTTGTCTGCGCTTGGCGCGCGAGAACTGGCGGCAAGGGACTACCAATTTGGGATACGGGTCGACTGGACGGGAGGAAAAGGAGCGGACGCCTTTGCAGCCATGATTAGGAAAGAGCGCCGGGGTCATGGCGCGCGCAAAGTGATGACCCGAAGTCCCCTACCGCAATTTCCCCGTAGATTGTGGGAGCGACTAGCGACTGCTGCTGGAGTGACTGAACTAACTTCATGGTCAAATCTGACCAGGGATCAGGAGCGCGGGCTCGCAGACCAGTTGCTCGATGGACGTTTTGAAGTAGGAGGCAAAAGCCTCAATAAAGACGAGTTTGTGACCTGCGGCGGGGTGCGCCTGCCGGATGTGAATCTCAAGAGGATGGAGAGCAAATTGGTGCCCGGGCTCTACTTCGCCGGCGAAGTCCTCGATATTGACGGCATCACCGGCGGGTTCAATTTTCAGTCCGCATGGACTACCGGCCGCATTGCCGGTGAGGCAATCGCGCAGACATTGCGCTAAATGATCCTCCTCCGACCCATCGTTCAGTGCTTCGAAGATCAGCATTGGAGAATCCTAGCTGCTCATCCCCACCCTAAAATTTCGGAGAAAAGTCAGAAGCCGCTCACATTCGGTCGTGGTCAAGTTTGAACGGCTTGCCGCGCAGCTTGGAATTGCGAGTTGACTCGATAACGGTTTCAGCGAACTCGCTGCCAACGTCGATCAGAGAGTGGCGGGGAAAGAGGGAAATCTTACCAATAGAGCCATCAGGAAGCCCAGCTTCCCGATAGAGCATCCCCGCGATTTCCCCAGGCTTGGCGCCTTGTGATTTCCCCAGCGAAAGGAAGAGGCGCGTCATTCCCTGGTCGGGGCCAGCAGACATCCGATCCCTTTTCTTTTTCCTTTTACCATCCTCCTTGGGCGTGGACCCCGACCGATCTTTGCCATCATGGCTCTTCCTGCGCCCCTGTTTGGGGCGATCCTCTTCGATCTCTTCACCTTCGCGTCCTGTCGCCTCCCCAACCAGACTAAAGAGAGCTCCTGCGATGTCCGTTGCAGCGTGCCCCTGATCAAGGAGCCGCTCGATCTGGGATCCGTGAGGGTCGTAGCCACCAGATTCCAAGAGATCCTTGAGAGTCTCGAAAATGACGTCCGCACGTTTTCCTTCCACTTCTTCCTGCGAGGGTATCCGGGCGTGAGAAATCGTTTGCCGGATATAGCGCTCCACGCGTTGGAGGCGATAGATGTCCCGACCAAACACGAAGGAAATGGCCCGCCCGGCTCGCCCTGCCCGTCCGGTGCGCCCTATCCGGTGAACATAGTCTTCGGGATCCTGGGGTAGATCGTAGTTAAAGACGATGTCGATATCGTCAATGTCGAGACCCCGGGCGGCCACGTCAGTCGCGACAAGAAGCTCCACTTTCCCTTCACGGAAGCGTTGGACAGTACGCTCACGAAGCTGCTGCGTAATGTCACCATGGAGACGGTCGGCGGCGTAACCGCGTGCGAGAAGCGCTTCGGCGCACTCGTCGACACTGCGCTTGGTATTGCAAAACACGAGCGCAAGCCGAGGCTCCTCGGTGTCGATGATGCGAGAGAGAACCTCCAGCTTAGAGCGGTGCCGCACCTCATAGTAACTCTGCTCGATCGAGGCAACGGTGAGAGACTTCCGCTTAACACTGATTGTTTCGGGGTCTTTGCCAAAGGCTTGAATCAAGCGCTCCACCCCACGATTCATGGTGGCGGAATAGAAGAGCGTCTGGTGGTCATCGTGGATCGTATCAAGGATCACCTCCATATCCTCCCGAAACCCCATATCAAGCATGCGATCAGCTTCATCCAGAATAGCGATCTTGATCTGGGCAGGGTCGAAGGATTTGCGGCGAAGGTGGTCAAGAAGTCGGCCCGGGGTTCCGACGATCAGGTGAACTCCCTTCTTCAGGGCCCGAAGCTGGCGGTCGATGGGTGCCCCTCCATAAACCGGGATGGCTTGGAGGCCAGGAAGATTGCGGCCGAGGCGATGCACCTCTTCGCAGACTTGGACAGCAAGCTCCCTCGTCGGACAAAGAATAAGAGCCTGAGGGGTATGGTCACTAAGATCGATCTTGGCGAGCGCGGGGAGGACAAAGGCCGCGGTCTTGCCCGATCCTGTTTCGGACAGGCCGACAATATCCTTATTGGCGAGCGCAGGCGGAATGGCCAAGGCTTGGATCGCGGAAGGCTTCTCGAAGTCGAGAGATTCCACCGCTTTAAGGAGGGGAGCGGGAAGGCCGAGTTTGTTGAAGGGAGGAATGTCCATCGCGATAGAACCCGCGCGGGCTCTCGCAGGAGCGGGAGGATGGGCAGGAATCCCCAACAAACAAGGCGCAACTCGCCCGGAGTAAACCGAATGCGAGCAGATCGTATCAAAACTGACCGGCAGAAATCCTATCGCCTTCCCCTACAGGGCAGCACAGAACCTTGGATTTGCATTACAAAGACCCCCGCCTTCGTTCCCAAAGCGGTTCCAGGCCGGCTGCTGGGGAGCCATTTATCCAGTCGGGTTCAAGCGTTAGGAAGCGAATATGAACCAGCGAGTATCCTGCCGTAATAGTCGCCTAGGCAGCAATCCTTCAATGGGTGGGTCAGAGGCAGAGACAAGGGAATAGAATGGGACCAGGCGGCCCAGACAAGTTGTGTCATCGCCACCCTGACCTCTCTTCCGTCTGCCGCTGCCCAGTCTATTTTCTCCCACGAATAGAGTTAGGAAATATTTCCTCAGGGAGAACGACGAAGTCCCTTCGGCTGCAATGTTTTGGTGGGCTTTGTCTCGCTATACTGAAACGCCCCGATGTCCCAGTTGCCGGTCTTAGGCAATGGGCGACCGTCGAAGTCCGATTGATAAGACTCGATAAGGTTGATCCCTTTTCCACGCAATGGGCTATCTGCTTTCAAGTGGTAATTTTGGTTCTCAAGGTCGACAAGACCCGGATCGCCGCTGCCTGCCTGCATACTGTCACCCTTATATTGGGCGCCGGGAGATTTGTACTTTGAATACCAGTTAGCAGTTTTTAGGGCACCGCCAGATCGATTGCCCGTGTAAGGACTGGATGAATAGATAAACAGATTGTTCCTGAAATGGGCCCCAGAAGGTTTGCCTACGGGGTTCCCGCCTCGGACATCAATCCGGGCGCAGGAATTTTGAGATCTCCCGAACCCATTGTATCGAGCGATCGTATTGTTATCGAAATAGATGCCAGTGCATGGCGCCAGCATGAAGAGCCATGACTGCCCATCATAACACACATTGAAGGAGACTCTCCAATTGTAGATCTCCTGTCGATGCCGCGGCCAATCGTAGTCCCAGCTCGACTCAATGAATCCCGCATTGCCCTCCGAATAGTTGTGATGAATGTAGATATTTTTCTTATGATATCTGCCACAATCAATTTCGATCGCGCCACCGTCTGAGCCCCACGGACTGTCTTTAGTCCCGAAGTTCTTAATGGTGTTGTATGACACTTCCTGGTTGCCAATGTTTAAGTGAATTCCCATTGGTCCCCAGCTACTTTTCGACGTGCGCCACAGCGCATAACTCGGGCCATCCAGATAGTTCTCTGTTATCAAGGTATGCTCACCAGCTGACATGATGCCCTGTCCGGTTTTGATGAATTCATTGTTTCGGATAATGCAGTGATCCGCACCACGATCGATCCGGAGGGCCGCCAGCCTCGTCATGATGATCATCCCCGAGACGTGCTCCCCCGGGGTATCGTGAAAATGCAGGTTCTCTACGATAAGATAGTCACCACCAAGGATCATCGCGTTACCGCTGGCATCACTGGTGGTGGGATTGGTGAACTTTGGCAGATCGCCCGTCCCGTAGGAAGTCAGTCGTATCGGCTTGTCCGCCGTGCCGGATTCCTTAATTCGAATACTTCCAGAGAAGGCAGACCCTTTCTTGAAATGGACTACATCGCCTGCTGCGAGTGACGTTGACTCCACCTTCCTATGCGACTTCCACGGTGAGCGTGTTGAGAGACCGTCGCTGTGATCTGATCCGTCGACCGAATCGATATAATAATCTACAGCGCCACATAAACCTGGGCACAGCAGGAAGAAAACGAAGATGATTGGTCGAAAACAACTCATGCCCTTGGATGGTCCAGCTCTTGAGCTTACTCTTTGGGAGGCCGGATTGGAACTTCGCAAAAGGTCAGCGCTGCGATGCCGTTTGAGCCCCAGATAATGGCATCTTCCTGTCTCCACTTCCCACCCCTGATGTAGGACAGGTTCTTTGCGGTTGAGGGATTAGCCAGTTTCAAGGTGATGATTTCCCCAGCGCCACCGATGGAGTTCAGCTCCGCAGATTCATCATCAAGGTGGAAGCGTAGGGCCACTTCATCTTCCCACTTCACGTCCTGATCGAAAATCAGGGTGATTTCATCTTTTCTGGCACTGGTGTAAGCCACGCTCTGGAGATTCGGCGCAGTCATGGTTACCTTCGACTCCACTCCGTAGTTGTATTTGTTCACCATTGGAAACAACTGCCTTGCCATCGCCGCATAGCCTTCCGCCACGAAGTGGCAACCGCCGCCCGGGCGAATGCCGAGAGTCGACATGATACTCATGTTCGAGAACTGCCCGGGCAATTGTCGCTGCCTCTCACGCAACCTGTCGTTCTCTACCGACCGGCTCCCACACGCTCCCGGCCAGATCTGATGGATATAGTAGTGTCTGATATTCGGGTAATCCTGCTTCCAGCTTGCAGACATGCGGATAAAGTAGTCCTCATAATTCACCCAGCCGAAGGTCCCGGTCGCCCCTGATTCACCCTGATCGTTTTCTCCCTGATGCCAGATCACACCACGAACTCCGTGCGTCAGTTTCGCCTGTTGCAAACGCCATAAGAGCCTGCCGTAGATGGTGGTGACATCTGTCGGATCAGTCTCGTTACGTTGATGCTGGTCAATCCGCGTGCCTCCCTGCGCCCCATTCATGATACAGATGGGAACCTCATGCTTTTCGATAAGCATTTTCCCCAACTCAACGCCCCAATACCCAATTTGGAAATGATGATGATTCTGACCTCCGTTAAAAGATAACGCGTTACCCCAGACGGCATCTCGAGCCCGATCCTTGTTCGTGCTTGGCGTGCCAAAGCTGCGAAGCCACGGGCTTCGGTAGGGATGAACAACTCGCTCATCGGTCCAGGCTTCGGCATTGGACTGGCCCTGAATAACAAAAACATCACCACAGACCAGATCACTGGCCTTATCCAAAATCGTCTCTCTCTCGCCCCGCTTGACACCAAACTCAGTGCGATAGGCAATCAACCCCGCCTGCAGGATTACCGACAAGGCATACTTGTTATCCTCCCCGATCTCCTGATGCTGCGTGTCCAGCAGCGTGTCGCCGGCATAGAGCCTTAGGAAGGCCGAATCCGCCGAATTCTCGAGCTTACCTCGGCAGAAAACCACTCCCTCCCCGCGGTCATTTCGAGCGAAAAACTGATGATCAACCGGCTTTTCCTCAGCCGACGGAGTTCGTTTGACCCAGCTCGTCTCCTCCGGTTCAAACACTGCTATCTGGGCGGAGCGTGATACAACCGCTCCACCATTGTCGAGGGCGAGCTCAACGGTCAAGTCCCCACTATTCTGGGCTCTTTTTAATACCAACCTACCCTCACCAGCTTCGCTGATCGTGGCCATGCCCGAAACCTTCCATGAGTAGTTCAGTTCGCCAGCCCCGTTGGCCTTCATTTCGGTCAGGTTGCTGATTGACGGCGAGATCACCAACTCATCCCTGCCATTCCATGTTTTGGAAACGTTGAGCGTATACACAGGATCTGGCACACTCTCTTGGATCGTAATCGGAGTGGTCAAGGTTTTCACACCGGATGCAAAGAGTGCCTTGAGGTGCAAGGCGACCGTTTTGTCTTCAGTAATCCGCCCGGCATCGAAGGTATGATTGAAACGGTCGACGGCGAGGATCTCCTCCTTATCGCCATCCTGCAAAACCCAATAGACCTTTCTGGCTCCGCCTGCTTTGGCCGACAAGGTGATCGAGGCACCCTCCTTCATGACCAAGCTTGCCTTCGAAACCGAAAATTCGTCACCGTCCTGTATTAGTGGTCCGACCAGTGACTGCAGCGGCTTCTGGTTATCAAAACAGAGTTTAAGCCAGTTCCTCGAGCGGGCCACTGACTCGAAACGCACCTCGTCGAGAGCTCCATTGAAAGGTCCGCGCCCATTTCCATGATCACCAAGATCGACCGGCGTTAAGGCCGGGGTTTTCAGGGTGCCTAGCTTACTCACCAGATCGCCGTTGTTATTAATTGTCTCCTCCAGAATGCCATCAACGTAAAACCGAACCATGTCCCCGGAAACGGCAAGGGCGACATGCCGCCATTCATTACGTGGCAAGGGGCTGGCGCATCTAGGGTCAAACCCGTAGAGATGGAAGCGGGGCTGCCCTCTTCCGGTCATGGTGAAATAAGACAGGCCCATGTGTGGCTTTTGTCCGCGCTCCGGTTCGCCCCATCCGCCAATCGACGCCTGAGCCCAGTTGCGGCCCTCGAAGCTGGTTGGGTTGACCCAGGCCGACATCGTACGGTCCGAATTTCCCGAAGGCATACAGGTCACCCGCCGGTCGGGCTTCACCCCTGGGGGGCGGATAACAAGAAGCTTGTTGACGCCGAACTCCCGGGCATCACCGATGATGCCGCGGGTAGTAGTGGTCGGCTTGTCGGATCTATTGAAGGCGTCCAGATTGTTGGAAGTGGCATCTTCAAGCTTGTCTCCTAAATGCCAGACACCGGCGAATCCTTGCGTGGTTCGAAACACTTGCTCGCCGTTGCTCTCGCCGGGAACCTTGTCATTGCCCCAATGCATCTTGATCACCTGCTGGTCATTGCCCTTGATGGTCGGGATCCGCACCCAAACCGCGGCATTGCCTCCCGCTGCATCCCAGCGTTCAATCTGATAAGCCAATGGCCTGCTGCTGGAGGAAAAGCGGATGTCCTCGCCCCGCGTATTAGCTTGGCTAAAATCGAAAAAATCACTGTGCAGGCGGACCAGCAGCGGGAAGTTTTTCTCGACCGCCGATGCCGGCAGGCTCGCTCCTGCGGGCGTAGTAACAACGTAGATGGATCCCGAATGCCTCCAGTCGCCATACTGAGCCCAAGCCTGAGAAAGGCATCCGACAAAAACCAGGACAACAATCAGCCGCCGCATCTGAAAGGTCACGTTCGTTCTCATTTCTCGTCTCTCTTTTTCTTCGCCCTGCTGTTCTTCGTTCTCAGTCCTTCGCAGTGCCTTTGGAAATCACCGCGGAACGCCACCTGAAGGGTAACTCTCAGGCTTACCCACACAATTCTTATAAGCAAAATGCCATCTGGTTACGAGGGCATACCAATCCCCACGTATCCTCCCTGAATTGGTAAACAAAGGGCTTGCGCTATTTACCCTATCCTCGCTCACCGCTCCCCCAATTGAGTCTTCATGCTCACACGTCTTATTGGTCATTGTATGGGAAAGCTCCCCGCGAGAAACGTATCCGCTCCGAACCTGACATACGATTACAAAGAGGGAGCCTGATGATAGGACCTTTTCCTAACTCCCGCGCGAAACAATGATTCTAACAATATGGCGGAGTGAGTTAATCCGGAGTCCGTTGTAACAACTCAAGCTCGTTACCTTTATCATTCCATTTCTGCCTAAAGATCAGCTCCCCGTTTTTAAACTTAGTTACGCTCTCCTTCTGACCATTTTGGTGCCACGTTGTATTGGTGCGATTCGGGCCGTCACCTTTGAGGTAGCTCATTTGTCCGTTCTCATGATAAGCCTTAATGTAACCGCTTTGCTCGCCCTTCTTGAAGACCCCCTCTACTGACTTTTGCCCATTCTCATGCCACGAGGTATGAGGTCCGCTTCTTTTGCCACCCTCATAGATCACCTCGCTCTTTTTTCGACCGTTCTTGTAATAGGTGGTGTAGAGCCCGTTTAGCTTTTTGTTCTTATAGCTCCCTACAGCACTTTTCTTCCCATTTGGCCAATGCTCGGTGAAGGGACCATCCTTGCGGGCATTCTCTTCCCGCTTTCTTTGTTCCGAATCGAAACCATCCAGCGCCTGGGATATGGTGGCAACCCCAGCAAACCCAACCATAAAGAGTGCCGCTAATGGAATGCCAACTGCCGCAACGGGCACCATAGCTATCTCTGCACAGGAGGATAAGGCCAATATTGCCGCTATCAGGCTGGAGGGGACACCCAAGCGCTTGATTGTGTTTATTTTCACTTACTCATCCTAATGGAGGCCCCCAATTTTCGTTAATTCATAAGTTCAATCCGATCATCGATCAGAGCGATATTTGGGCAGATTGCCTCACCCGAGTCTGCCGAGTAGCCGGTATCCTTCCAGCATCGGGCGGCAAGATGTTAGACTAGTTTCCGCCCCCCGGATCCCCTAGGTCTCCCTCGGGGCACCAAGATGCCGCAATACATGAGCGTCAATATTCATGAATGCGCCATGCACTGGCATCCAAGGCATAACCGAGTAGGGCTCCGATATTGGATTCCAGAGATAAAGTAGAGCCGCGGGATGAACAAAGAGCTCCCTTGGAGCTCCCAAACACCTCCTTGGAGGATTCAATTACTCCCTCACAAAAAGTTACATATGATAGTGGCTCGACCTTGCTTTCATCCGATTAGTTTGCCCAAGTTTTTCTGATTAGTTGAATTCCCTTCAATCTGGGTCCAACAGGAAATCGAAAAACTAACGGGAATTCGTGTAATTAGTGGACCTCTTGCCTAAATAGAAGTCGTGAGCCGTAAGAAGAAACGTAAATCAACAGAGGGGGGCGAGGAGCTGACACACAGTCCGTTTGCTAGAATTCCTGGCCTGGAGAACCTGCAATCTGGCCCCGAGAACCCTCTTGATTCCGAATCCTTGGAGAACCCCAAAAGCCAGCCTCCGAAGACATCCAAGCGTGGACAGAAGAATACTAATCGCGGACGTGTGGACATCATCCGTCAGACTGCGCATCGTGGAGGAAAGGCCGTCACCGTGGTCAAAAACTTCTCGGGAATCGGGCAACCCGAGAAAGAGGCTCTCGCCAAAAAGATGCAAAAATCCTGTGGTGTTGGAGGCACGGTAAAGGAGGGGCGCATTGAGATCCAGGGAGACAAACGAGAAGAGGTCAAACGCATCCTGACTGAAGCGGGCTTCAAGCCAGTCTTTGCAGGCGGGTGAAGCTCCGGAAATCCCGGTCAAGCTGACCACCTCTTCCTCACCCTGCTTCCTGCACTGAGCTGGAGGTGAGGTTATTCAGGAGCCCTCCGTAACGTCTCAATCTCTTTACCCTTTTGGTTCCAGACCTTTCTGGAGACCAGCTTGCCATTCCTATATGTAGAGACGCGCTGCTTCTGGCCGTTTTCGTGCCAAGATGTATTGGTGCCATTTGGACTGCCACTTGTAAGGCAACTTATTCGGCCGTTCTCATAATAACTCTTAACGGCTCCATCCGGCTTCCCCTCCTTGAAAACTCCTTCCAAAGACTTCCGGCCATTCTCGTGCCATGAGGTATGAGGACCATTTCTTTCCCCGGCATCGTAGGTTACCTCACTCTTCTTTTGACCGTTCTTGTAATAGGTCGTGTAGAGGCCGTTTAGCTTTTTGCTTTTGTAGCTTCCTACAGCTTTTTTCTTACCATTTGGCCAGTGGTCAATGAAGGGGCCGTCCTTACGCGGTTTCGCTTCCCGCTCCCTTTCTTCGGTTTCGAAAACAGATATTGCCTGCGATAGAGCGGCAAGACCGAAAAAACCAACCATCAGAGCAGCTCCTGCCGGGACGGCGGCTACCTTGAGGAGGGGGTCGGATCCTTGGCCACACGAGGAGAGGCTTAGAATTAAGGCTGTGATACTAGAAGGAAGACCAAGGCGCCTCATGATCGTCGATTTCATCTGCCTAGATTACTCTCAGGCGGCTAATCTCTCTAATTGATAAATCCTATATAAACATCGAATAGAGTGATCCATAGTTGAGGCTTGGCTATCGTCCCCCGCACCCTGCTTCCTGCACCTTCGTAGGCTGCAAGGTTAGCCGCACCATGGCTCCCGCTCCCTGATGGGGTGCGCGACTTGTTCTTGCTCCCTATTACAGCCACTGTTAATTGCTCAACCATGAAGATCAGGATTATCGCTCCAGCCCTTGTCAGTCTTCTTGGCGCCGCATCGGCTGATCTAATCATATACGAATCTTTTGACTATGAGCCGACAGCAGAGGCTAATAACGGACGATTCTTTGGTGATTCTTCACAACCATATGATACAGGCATGGGACTTGGAAGCTGGTCTCACCGGGATGCAGGCGGGAACGGGACTGCAAATAATATCGCTCCTACAAATGAGGGAGATATCGCTGATGAAGGCGTGACGTTCACAGACCTTTTGGGCAATGAATTACCAGTCACGGGCAATGCGTATGAACGGCGGCAGCGAGTCGGCCAAGTAGCTGCGAGTGCTCCAATAGAGCCGCCCGCCACTGCAGCATTGACTGCCGACAACTCAACGATGTGGATGAGCTTTCTGTTCCAAGACTTTGGCTTCAGTGGGCCAGACTTCGGTATCGGCCTCCATTCAGAAATGATGGTAAGTGACGACAATCAGGGATTGGAAGCTCCCGGTTACGGAGTAGGGTTTGGAATCGTTGCCACCGGGGGACAAAACCGAAACATCCGGACTGCCGTCTACAATAACTCGATTGGAGCCTCTCAGCTCGCTGCGGAAGCGACGCCCACCTTTAACGGGCCAGCTGCAAGTGATGTTTTCCTGCTGGCGCTCAAGGTGAACTGGAATCCACAGGGAACCCCGGACGAAATCTTTGCATTTATCATCACTGATATCACCACCGAACCGGAAGAGAATGAGGCCATGGCCATGGATACGTTTGACTTCGATCTCGCAACTCAACAGTCCTTGGACGTCTTGAATTTCAGCGACACTCAGGTTGGGTATGTGGATGAAATCCGGATCGGGACCACTTTCAATGCCGTCATGGGTAGAGGGGTGAAAGAATCCTCGAGGCAACTCGCAGTCAAAGCCTCTGAGGACAATTTGGAGATCAGTTGGGACAGCGAACCGGGGAAACTCTACAACCTGCGGAGTGCCACCGATCCCAGCGAAGCCTTGCCTCCAGAGTGGGCCATATTTGAGGGAAACAGGGATATCACAGCTACTCCGCCGAAAAACTTCTTAATATTGCCGCTTCCGGAAGAGGCCTCACGCCTGTTTGTAGTTGAAGAATTTGTAGCGCCTCCGGTGGTTTACTTTTCAGATGATCTAGAATCAGGCGCGGGTTGTTGGGAGACGTTAGTGATTGATGAAAATGCCACCACTGAATGGATCCTTGGGATGCCTGCCGGTTCTACCGGGCCGTTGACTGGAGCGAACGATTCACTTTACGCATTCACAACGAACCTCGGCAACTATGGGCCAGGCGCGAATATTTCCTTACGCTCTCCAAGCGTGGACTTGTCTGCGGCCACCTCGGCGCAACTCACTTTCGAGGCATTCCGTGATGCAGACGGAATAGAGGACAGAGCTTCTATTCGGTTTCTCCGAGGTGATTCCCTCGACCAGCTCGGAGCCGAGGTGGCGATAGATATGACTACTGTGGACACCACTTACCAACTACTGACTATCCCGATCCAGCAAGAGGTTCTCGGCCAGGCAGAAGTCATCATCGAGTGGAACTTCCAGAGTGACGATTCGGCGGATGCCTTCAGTGGGTTGACCATCGATAATATTGTAATCGGGCAATAGCCTACCCCGCACCCTGCTTCCTGCACCTTCGTCGGCTGCAGCGTGCACCGCACCATGGCTCCTCCACTGGGATGAGTTGTCCGGTGGAAACGTATACCCCTTTTTTAATAGCCTCACCGTCAGGCTATAGGCATTGTTCTCATGATGAGGCCTGTCCTTCTTTTGTCCGTGTCACTGACTCTTGTTTTGTTTGGGGGCTGCGGGAGGGGGGACCTTGTTGTTGAGGCTAAGGTGAACTGGCCAATGCCTGAACTCGGTGATGCGGACTTTCCCCGCCCGTCGCCCAGTCCTCGACACGATCAGAAAGTGAAGGCGGCCAGAGATGGGAGTTACGACCTGGTCCTCGTTGGTGACTCGATTACTCATACCCTCGGCGAACTGGGTGGAAAATACGAGCCGATGAAGGAAGTATGGAACAGGCACTTCGCCCCCCTCAACGCCATAAATCTCGGGCACAACGGTTATCGGACCGAACAGATTCTATGGAATATACAGAACGGCGAACTCGACTTCAAGCGGGCACCCAAAGTAGTCATGCTCCTGATCGGCACCAACAACGCCGACGACCGTCACTTCAAACGAGTTCACACCGCCGAGCAGATCTTCGCCGGCACCAAGGTGATCGTGGAAACGATCCGAAAACGTCATCCCGAGACAAAGATCCTGGTGCTGAGGATCTTTCCTCGCGGCGGGGACGATGAGCAAGGGGTCAGCCCTCCAGCCTTCAATTCATCGCCCACGTGCATTGAGACCTGTCGTCGCGCGGGCGAACTCACCAGCCGTCTAGCCGATGGGAAAAAGGTCTTCTGGCTAGACGTCAATCACGTGTTTCTACAGGCCGATGGAAGCATCAACACGGAACTGATGTGGGACTTGCTTCATCCAAGCCCTGCTGGCGCCGAAGTCTGGGCAAAGGCCGTCATGCCGACCCTCAGGAAACTGCTGAAGGATAAACCAGTAACGGCAAACCAACCGAGAGGAACAAACGCACCGCCGAAATCTGACAAGTAGTCCCCCACCCTGCTTCCTGCACCTTTGCACTCCTATTCCACTAAGGCTGTATTGATTTTGCCGCAGGGGAACTTAGACTGCCTGGCGCATCCGCGGGAAGCGGAGGAACGTTGATCTTGGCCTTGGGCACGGCGTTAAGATCGTCGATTAAAAGACGATCACGCCTCTGGATATCGCTCTGAAGTCCCGGCGCGTCCTGCGGGTGATCATTGCCGACAGTTGCATTATACCTTCCAGATTTCGATCTATCAATACGGCAGCACAACCGCAACAGCCAAGAGCGGTGCTCCAACCCGAAGGCGGAGGATCTCCTCCAGTTCCTGCGCCGTGATGGGTGCCCGCCTGCTATCCAAAGTTGGCACTAACTATAGCGAGGCTTCCAACGCTTTACCACACACCGTTCATGCAACAGGGATCAGGTGCAGGGTCGAGGTTGCAACCAGCCCTGGTTCCCGCTCCGTAATTAGCGGGATTTTGCCAGATAAAGCTTACTTGTTATTATCTTGGATAAGCTTTTTAGCAGCTTCGACATAGCGCTCTCCAAGCTTCCTGTAACCTTCAGGGCTGACGTAATGAAGGCTGTGTCTTTCGCCGTTAAGATCATCGGTATCCACCCAACAGGCACGAGGATTTTTCTCAGCCAATTTCATTTGCACCCTGCGCATCTCCCCCCATTCCGGGCTTGAGCGATTCTTCAAACCAAAATCACTCAGGCGACCGATAATGACATTGATATCCTTACGCTTAAGATCCTTTTCCAATTGCCCCAGAAGCCCCTTGAAGCTCTTGGCGTATACATCAACATTGCCGGCTTTGGCATCGGATTCTCCCTGCATCCATATAAAGGTCACACTCTTAATGTTAATGTCGGCCGTTTTCTCTTTTATATTTTCAATCAGGGAATCATAGAGCTGGCCAGCTTGCTCCGGCTTCTCACCTTTGCCAGAAGTCCAAGCCTTATACCATTTTGAGATGGGTTGGCCTCCTTGAGCATTCTTGATGACAATCACGTTATCCTCTCCGTATACAGCTTGCATTGCAGGCGTGAAGAATTGCTTATGCTGGAAACGCTTCATGTTTGACTGACCAGAAAGCAGAAAGAGATGCTTGCCTGTTTCATCAGCATTTATGTGCAGGCAAGGCAGAGACAACAGAGTAGTTAGGATTAGGGATCTCATTGCTGGGAGAATCCTACCCCGCCTTCCTGATTCTGAAAAGTTTGGAGAGTTATCATTTCAACCGTCCCAGTCGCGGCCTTCATCATAGTGGCCTCCGGAGGTTTGATGCAGCACCCTGCACCCTTTCGCGCCCCCACCCTGGTTCCTGCCCTGGGATGGGGATTGTCTACTTTGCTATCCAAAGACGCTACCGCCCCCGATCCCCCCTAGTTTTGTGGCCACGGGAGATCGAAGTGGTTTTCACGCTCGATGCAGGCCATCATCCATTCTCCGAAGGCGTCCCAGGAATCGAGGCAGTTGTGAAACGCCACCCCTTGGAAACCACGACCACCCCGGGCCGCGGAATCCGGGTCGATCTTCCCATGGGCAAGCAGGTGATCGTGGACGAGTTGCCATTGATACCAAGCAACATTTCCCCGGTCCCCGCCTGAGACGTGATGCGTGAACTCGTAATAGGAGGCGCCCCACTTTGTAGGCCAATCGCCCGCCGTGGCATTCGGGCCTTTCCGCACGACAGCCCCGAGAGGACTCCGGTACTTGTCCCCGTACCAGCGCCCCTTCTGCCCTACGAGAGCACCGGGATCCGGGAGCGATAGGATCCCCTTCCGGTCGGAATTACGGGCAAGCTTCACGTTACGCCCGTCGAGGCAACGGCGCGCCGCATCGAGCCGGGCCTGCAAATACTGATCGGCGGTGTAACTGGTCGGATTACTGTAGTAATTCTGCAGCGCGGGACGCCCGCCACGCTTGTGCTCGAGGAGCGCCCGGCGGATCTCGCTCAGGTCGTTGCCAATCGAACAATGGCACATCTGGCGCCCGTAGTAGGTTTCATCTTCGGTATAGATTCGAAGCCACCCCTGCGTGTCGCTGAGCGACCGCCGTTCCTTTGTCGATTTCCCCGCCTTTGTGATGGTGACCTCGTGGCTCTGGATCGGAAGGAAACGCCCGTATTTCTTGCGGCGTTCCTCGTCGATGGGATACAAGACGAATACGTTGTAGCCCGTCACACCACCCCAGTTAGAGCCGTCGGGAAGCCAGGCGCTTCCCCAACCCGGACGGTAGCAGTAATTGTGTCCGGCCCGGGCCTGATGCCTGTTTAATTGCACCAGAAGCTTCCAGTTTTCCGGCTCGAGGTCCCGTAGCCGCATCTGCTCGTGCCAGTCGTAGGCCTTCCGTAGGAGGTCCATCTGTGCCTCCTCACCGGTGATGAGGTAAAGCCAGACCAGGAGAGGTCCCACCGCGCGGGTAAGCGCGTAGTTGCTGGGAAGCTCGATCTCGTAGCGGCGGGCACGCACCGGGGATGCATCATCGTTATACTGATCAGCCCAACCGACCACCGGATCCTTCTCCCCTAGATTCGCTTTCTGGATCCAGGGCCAGAGCTTGTGAAGATTGTTGATATACTTGCGGTCCCGGGTAAGGTGATACATTGCTACCATCATGCGGAACTGCGCGTTGGTTGGGCCGTCGTTGAAGGAGATTCCGTGGTAGACTCCGCTGTTCCCTGACGCTGATCCATTGAAGGACCACTGGTCTCCCCATCCTCCCCCCGGACGTTGAAGTGTCAGCATCACGTCCGCGCAGCGGCGCGCGGACTCTAGGTATTTCTTGTCACCGCTCACCTTGTGGGCGTAGAGCATGATCCAGAAGGGCGTGTCGTTGAAGCCGTCCTGGATACGGACAAAGTTAGCACTCTTGCCGGGCCACGGCCAGTGTCCACGCGGCCACTGCGCCTTCAGGATGAGGTCAGCCCGGGCCAGCCCCGCATCGAGGTAATCCTTGCGGCGGAAGATTTCGTATGCCCTGAAGAAGACCGCCGCTCCCGTCTTGATCTTGTGCATGTCTCGGTCCGCGTAGGCGGCGGGAAGGTCCGCAGCTTGCTGCATGAGCCACCGGTGAAGCTCTGTTCGGCAACGCCCGACGAGCCCTACGTTAATCATCCCCAGCAAGCCCGCCAATTCCCTTTGTGCCGCGGACCTCTCCCCATCGGTGAGTTCGCCGTAGTGTAAAGTCTCCCCCCCGAAGAGACGCGTACGCTCTTCCGCTGACAAGCCCTCTTGGGTAAGGGCTGCGTAAGAGAGATCCCGGTATTGCCCGGTATTGGGGTCAATCTCTAGCGGGGCAGCCCCCGCGATTGAGAGCGACGCGCAAACGAGAGGCAGGATGCGAAGGAGGTTCACGGTCATGGGGTGATCCGGGCACGGTAGCCTGACGAGCTCTCCCTACGTGGTCAATTCCGACCTGCGACGCTTCACCGAAGACAAGATCTGCGCCTTGTCAGCAGATTACACTCTTGGCCCCAGTGATGCTTGGAGCGTGCAAATGAAGCCCCGCCTCTTTTAGGACAGCGACTTGTCAACTTTCGCGCCCTTCGCAATAAGCCCTTACTCCGTTTCGGTGGTCGATGGCAGCGGCTGCCTTGAGTTTGCTCCGGAGGACGGGGCCGCGTTCTACCGGTTTCAGCGTCGAGGCAAGCACCTTTGCAGACCAGTGAGCAAGCACGAGGACTTGTGGCTCCTGCCTCTCCGCTCCATACCGATGGCAGGTCTCGCAGAAAGCTGGCCGCTGGATGAGGCGGACAGCTCATTTACGGTCATCGGCTCAGGTAATCTTTAAAGCGATATTTTCGATTCTTTATACTTAGGTCAGGTGGTAAAATATGAATGCGTGAAATTACGACAAGTTCACCTCTCACAAAAGAGAGCACTCCTAGCAATCTGCGCTCCGAACCGTATTACTTCCGCCGAAAGCGAAACTAGCTTGGCGGACTTCGGGGCACAATCTACCCGCCTGCTGGTAATCTCGTGATTGTCTATCGCATAAAGTCTAATCGCTCGGTGTTTTCATTCGGCGACGAAATGGGGGATGTGCCGATCATGGGAACCACACTCTCCACTTGGCAGGAGGAGGTTATCGCTAACACGGGCGACCATCTCTGCAACATAGAACACGAAGGGGAAATTGGCAGCGACACCTACTGCGCCTTTCCCGATCACATCGTGCTCAGCAAAAAGGCGTGGCATCACATTCGTAGAAAGATTATCAGCGAACCCGCAAACCCATTTCGCGTGGCGCTCGCCTCCGGCACATTCAATCAACGCTACGTGCTAGGATCCGACCCCAACAACCCTACACCGACCAGCATTGTTTATCGTGCTGGCGAAAAAAAACCCTCTCCTTGGATCTTACCTCAGGAGATCTTCCACAACGCCGCCCGACTGCCAATCCCTCTCCTCACCGAGCCCGTCTACCACGTCGATTTCTCACCCGAGTTCGTCAGTGAACTACGAAACCCCTTCGACCTCCTCTGGGCAAATGCCGCTCTCAATATTGCCCGCGCCTATCCCGTCGCCAGACTCATCCCAAAACGCTTCCGACCCAAACCCGGCCGCATACGAACCCATCATCGCTCCCTCCGCCTCATCAACAAACGCGGTAAGGGATGCGAGATCCACCCCACCGCCGTGATCGAAGGGTGCGTCCTTGGCGATAATGTCAGCGTAGGCGCACACACCGTCCTTCGTCTCGCCCACATCGGATCCGGCACGATCATCGAAGACCAAGCTTCCGTCACCCAAAGCGTCATCGGCGAAAACAACTTTATCGCCAACAAGAACCACGTCTCCTACTCCCTCACCTACCCCGAGGTCTTCCTCATCCACGGTCCCTACCAATTCGCCGTCTTCGGCTGTGAAGCTGCTGTCTTCGCCACCATCAGCTGCGACGTCCGCATCGATAAAAAAAATATAGTTATGCCTACAGCCGACGGCCTCGTCGACTCCGGACAACCCCTCCTCGGCGTAGCCTACGGTCACCGCTGCAAGGTCGCCGCAGGATCCATTATCGCTCCCGGACGTATCGTCCCGAACGACCTCGTCATCCCGCCCCCGGATCACATCATCAGTCGCTTCAATGATCCCGCCTCATGATACGCCAATTTCAGATCGTGATCTATCCCGCTCTCCAAGCGACCTGCTTAATAGCCAGTTGGCAATTGAGCACGCTTTCTTGGATAGCCTCCGCGCCGCTTCTACTCCTCGCGGCAGTCTTCATGTGCTTCACCCTGCATATCACCGTGCATGAAGTTGTCCATCACTGGCGATGGACCCGTCACCAATGGGCTCGCCGGCCTGCCGAGAGCCTTCTCTCCTGTCTTATCGGCTTGCCCTACAACATGTATCGGCTGAGCCACTGGAACCACCACCGCTACAACAACCAACTCGATGACTTCACTTCGACCTGGAAACTCGTCAACGGTGAGCCCACTCCCCGCAACCGCTGGACCTACGCGCTCCTATGGATCTTTAACAATCGGGCTATAATCGACCACACGCGCTACGCTGGAGAAACCGCAAAGACAGATCGCCGCTGGATCCTCGCTGACACTCTTGTCCTCCTAGTCTTCATCGGATTTCTCTTCATGACGAGCATCACCTTCGGCCTATTTTTCCTCACTCTCATCTACCTCGGCTGGGTCCTCATTTTCTTCATGAACTATGGGCAGCATCCCCCCATTGATTACGATAGGATCATGGCTGTCTCCCACTCCGCAAAGGCCTATAACCTGATCTTCTTCAATAACGGGTTGCACCACGAGCACCATGTCGCTCCCGCCAAGCCAATCCGAGATCTCGTGGCCGACAATAAGGCTCCTGCAATCAAATGCGGCCACCTCGCGCATGGATTACTTCAACTCGATTCCACCGATCATCCATGAACAAACTGATTGAGAAAACCTGGATCGATGGCAACGAGGCTCTCGCATGGGGTGCAGCCCTCGGACAGGTCGACTACTTCACTCATTATCCCGGCTCCCCCGTCAATCGTGTTGCCAACGACCTCGAGAAAATCGATCGCGAACACGCGCTTGGAATTAAGTTCAACCATGCTCTCAACGAACACGTCTCCATCCTTGCCGCGGCCGGGGCTAGTCTCTGCGGTGCGCGCTCAATGGTCGTCATGAAACATGTCGGCCTGAACATCGCCGCTGACCCCGCCAATTACCTCGGCGTCACAGGGGTGAAAGGCGGCATGGTCATTGTGGTCGGCACCGATCCAGGCGCAACCTGCAGCACCGGCGAGGAAGACGTTCACTGGTATGTCCCCCAATTCAACCTTCCTCTCCTCGAGCCCGTCTCCATCCCACAAATCGTCGAATCAATTCCCACTGCCTTCGAGCTTTCTGAACGCTACTCCCTCCCCGTTCTCCTCTTTCTTCCCGCCACTCTCTGCTTCAATTCCGACGCTGTCGAGCTTCCCAACCCTCCTCCCCGACGACCAATCCGGTTTCACTTCGAGAAAAATCGCGAGGCTTACACCCACGTTGGAGCAAAGGCTGTCCAACACCACGCAGAACACCTTCAGAGGATCGTTGACCTGCGCAGCAACACCTGGCGTGCACGCGAGTTCTTCAACTCATCCGCTCCAGTTGGAATCATCTCTCGCGGGGCTGCCCATTGCCACACCTACGAAGCCATCATCGAACTTGGACTGGAGGAAGGCACCCATCTCCTCACCACCGAACTCGTTTACCCACTCAACGAGAATGAGATCCGGACCTTCGCTGCAAACAAAGAGCGCATCCTCGTCGTCGAGGATCAGGACGGCTTCCTTGAGTTCAGCTTGAAGAATCTCCTCTACAACGAATCACCCTGCCCTATCCACGGCAAGGACCGGCTTCCCTCCCACGGCGACCTCGATTACCAAATGATCCTCCGGGCCGTCGCCGACTTCCTTGGCTGCGAGTGCAATCCTCCCGCACGCCTCCCTGCCGTCGAAATCCCCGAGCGGCTTGGAACCTACTGCGAAGGCTGCCCACATCGCTCCACCTTCTTCGGGATTGACCAGGTCGTTGGTGATTCCGACACCGTTATCGGAGGCGATATCGGCTGCTCATCTCTCCCGCCCCATCGGCCCGACTGGCTCCTCTGCATGAACGCCGGCATCGGACTCTCCCAAGGAATGGCCCAGATCGTCGATGACCAAAGCATCGTCTCCACGGGCGGCGAAGGCAGCTTCTTCCACATGGGAATCATTAGTTTACTCAATGCTGTCCACAATAAAATCGATTTCCTCCATCTCGTTTTCGACAACAGAATAGTCGCCATGACGGGGCACCAACTGTCTCCCACCTCCGAGGCACACGATCAACAAGTGGACCACCACAAGTTACTGGAGTCACTCG
>Ga0115011_10000198_pt1 | contig 54896 bp, 48 predicted proteins | sample TroAtlMetagenome_2_FD_88705 | JGI IMG/M metagenome (GOLD analysis project Ga0115011, IMG submission 88705) | Marine eukaryotic phytoplankton communities from Atlantic Ocean - Tropical Atlantic ANT8 Metagenome | ecosystem: Environmental > Aquatic > Marine > Oceanic | place: Tropical Atlantic... | reverse complement strand
TGAAAGAGATTTACAATGGATAATGTATGCTCAAGGAACTGAAATAGAAGTAGATAGTTCATATCAAAGCGTAATAGGTTCATTAGATTGGAATAACCCCTCAAGTTGGCAATATGAAGTTTATAGTTTAGTTTCAATTTATGGCAAAATGGTTCAAGACTCCGACGGAGAATGGTGGATTGAAGGACCCAATGAGGATGACAAAATTTGTGCATCTCCAAGTAATTTCCATTTAGAGAATAATGCTGCTGCAATTATTAACAAAACTGATTCATGGATTGGACGTTATATGTGGCCTGAAGATAAATCATATACTTGTTTAATGATGGGAGTAGATGCAGGTTCAGCGACACTTGTTACCTCAAAAACACTTAGTGAGATTGTTAACAATCCACATGAATGGTTAGGCAATAATGAAACTGTAACTGTCGAAGGTTGGCTTACTACTACAATTAGTCCAACCTATGATGAAGGATCTATTGGAGATGGACCCACATGGAATACCCGTAACACTGAATTAAATATTCATTTAAGTGGATCTAGAGAAAAATTCCTAGAGGAGGGATTGAGAGTTAGAGTCAGTGGGAAAGTAGTATGGGATGTTTCATCAACATCTATGGTTTTAGAAGTTGATACATTAGAACCTTTAGATTATTGGACAATTAATGGTACTCCAACTTATGCCATACCTCTTCCAGCAGAACTAAGTTGGTTTGATGGACCAACAGCATGGTTTTGGGATGCATTAGGCGGATCTAGAGTATACATTTCTGGATATTTGAATATCACTGAAGATGGGACTTACATTGAGCAAGCAGGAACAAATAAACGGTTATGTGTAGATTTAGACCCAGAATATGATGTTTCTGAAATTCTTAATGGTAACAATAAAACTGATGAGACATACACCTTCATAGGCAGATTATATCAAAACAATGCTGCTGAAGATGGTGCAATTCAATTGTGCCTAGATAGTGCAACTCCCGATATTGATGGAGATTTATTAAGTCATGAAGACGAATTGGAATTAGGAACAAATGCATCTAATTCAGATTCAGACGGAGATGGCATCAATGATGGACAGGAAGTATCTGACGGTACAAATCCATTAGCCTTAATTTCTGAATCAAATATTGAATCCAACACAAATGAAACTCAAGTTAATAATCAAGCGGATGATTCAAATCAAGATACTTCTGAAGAGTTAGATAGCCAACAAGAAGGCGTTAACATGAATACAATTATTGTTTGGACCCTTGGTTTTACGGTATGTAGCATTGTATTTTTAATTGCAATTAGAACTGTAAATTCAAATCAAATCAACATAAGAGAAATTGAAGAAGAATAGGTGAAATTATGGATTACTGGTTATCTTTAGCTTGGCTACTTGGATCAATGTTCTTTGGAATAGGATTAGGATCAATGACTGGACTCATTCCTGGTTTCCATGTAAATAATGTAGCGTTGATTTTACTTTCATTAACTCCCTCTTTTTTAGCACTTGGCATTCCATTATTTGCTGTTGCATCCATAATTGTTGCATGCGGAATAGTTCATACATTTTTGAATTATATTCCTTCAGCATTAATCGGAGCGCCTGATGCTGATCAAGCCTTATCTTTATTGCCTGGGCATAGAATGTTATTAGCTGGAGAAGCTACGAAAGGCGTAGCCTATTCTGCTCGCGGAAGTCAACTTGGACTACTACTAACATTACCACTATTAATTCTGATTAGAGTTCTTTTTGGTCCTGAATTAGACTTATATGCTGAAATGAGGGACGCATTACCTTGGATTTTATTGATTATTTCTTTATTCTTATTAGTTACAGAAACTACACGTTTACCTTGGCCATTATGGGTTCAAAACATGACAGGCGGAATTCTAGGTGATGATTCAAGGATTACTGGCTTTGTTGTTGCTACAGCCTACTTTTCATTATGCGGATTTTATGGTTTTGCCGTATTTTCATTACCAGCAACAAGTCCAGTGGGCATGCCTAATGCAAGTCTATTACTGCCCTCATTAGCAGGACTTTTTGGCATTGCTAATCTAATTGATATATATTCAACAACTCAAGAATTACCTCCACAAAATGAAGATTGGGAAATGCCACCAACAGGACCTCTGCTAATGCCTTGCTTTTTATCTAGCGTTGCGGGCACATTCATGGCAGTATTACCTGGAATGACTGCTGCTCAAGCAACAGTAATGGTCATGAGTGGAAGAAATGTTGCTGCATGGGTTAAAGGAGAAGAAGGTTGGGGAATGGATTTTGAAAATCTAACTATGCCAGAAATTAGCGATGATGATCTAATGGCAAGAGCACTTGCAGCAGCAGATAGTGAAGAAATGCCTGTCGATGAAGTATTCAAAGAAAGAGATATGGAAATAATTGCAATTCTTTCTGCTGTAAATACTGCCGTAACTGTTAGTGTTCTTGGATTCTTATATGTCATTGGGCGTTCAAGAAGTGGTGCTACATTAGCGTTAAAGCAAATGTACCCAATAGATACATGGATTGAATTAGAACCTACAGCTGATTTTCTACGTTTACTTGCAGTAACTGTTGCATCAGGCCTTATTGCTATTCCAATAATGTTCCAAGTTGGAAGAGGTGTTCTCAAACTTCATGAAATGATTCCTTTACAAACAATGTTAATGGCAGTAATAATTTTCGTAACTCTCTTAGTCTGGTTTTCAACGGGGTGGATAGGTATTGGAGTATTAATTGTGGGCACAGTGATGGGGCTTTTACCTCCTAGGATAGGAATAAGAAGAAGTCATGGCATGGGCATAATTATCGTACCAATTATGATATACACATTTATGCAAAAATACGGAGATCCGTTTGGATTTATATGAAAAAGGTGAAAAAAAATGAACAAATATCTAAGAACAATAATACCAATAATAATCTGTTTACTAATGTTTAGTAGTTCCTTTTCAAATCAAATATTACAAGTTCCTGATGAAAAAGAACCACTGCAAGTTGATGCAAGATCTACTGCATGTGTATCTGATGTATGTCTAAGCGAATTATTGGTTAATGCACAAGGAGGAAGTGAAACTGGTGCAGTAAGTAGTACAAACTGGGCCAATGCTGAATGGGTAGAATTACACAATAGTGGTCCAAATACAGTTGATTTGACTGATTGGAAACTAAGAGATAATATGAATAGAGAGATGGTTCTTGATGTGTCAAGAATCGTATTTCCACAAGGAGCATCTGACATGAATCTCCTATCTGGAGAGTATATGATTGTGGCTAGAAATGGAGATGGAGGAAGTTGTGGTTTTTGCCTATCAAATGATGGAGCAACATATACACGTTCTGCATCCTTAATAGATGAAAGTGGTAATTCAGTCCATGAAGCTACATGGAGCTATTATGTTTCAGAAGGAGTCACATTAATTGAAAACCCTGCTGACCCATTAGCAGATTGGGTAGAATCAAATCAATTAACACCTGGAGCAAGTAATGGTAATGCTACAGTTCCTGAATCGGTTGTTTGTGAAGACATCTGCGTTAACGAAGTATTACCAAACCCAATAGGAAATGATACCCAAGATTGGCCTAATGGCGAATGGGTTGAAATTTACAACAATGGAACTATTCCTGTTAATTTGTCAGGATGGGCAATGACATTAGACAGTGGAGATTCAACAAATAATTTACTTGATCTAGATAAAAACTTTGATGCTGCAATTGAAGAAGATTGGATATTAAACTCTGGAGAATATTTGGTACTAGGGCTAAATGATTCTGATAATTTCGGATTAAGAAACAATGCTGATGAATTAACAATAAGAAGACCAAATGGGTCTGTTGCCCATACTGCAGAATGGTTTAGTGCACCATCAGGAATTAGTTTAGTTGAACCTTCTCAAACCACATTAAATCATTTTTGGGTAAGACCTCCTTATATGACTCCAGGGTGGGAAAACCCGACAAACCTGCAGGATTCTGTTAATGCAACTAGTGATTTGAAAATTAATGAGGTTTTAGCATATCATGATTCTTCAAATGGAATTGAGTATCCCAATGGAGAATGGATTGAAATATTCAATAGTGGAGATTCAGCTATTGATTTGAATGGATGGGAAATAAGGAACGGAACATGGAAGACTATGCAATTGACCGATCATATAGTTTCAGGAACTAACGAAACAGGGTTCATCGAGTCTGGAGAATATGCAATCCTAGGAAACCATACTAATTTCCTAATTCAAAATTTATATGAAGTTCTTTGGCTCATCACACCTGATAAATCTGTAGTTCAAGCAATACACTGGAATTCCTCTTCAATGGGACTAGGGCTTATTGAAGATGAAAACGGAACTATCGAGGATCCATGGATTTCATTCATGCCAACTCCAGGAGCACCTAATGTAGAACCTCCTCCTGATTATGATGACAATGCAGAATTCATTATTTCTAAAATTTTCACAGAAGGAAAAACAAATAGCAACTCTTGTGCAAGTTATATCGAAATTAGAAACTTCGGAGAGGTTGCAGCAAGTTTACATGGATGGAAATTAAGTTTTAATGGGGAAAGAATTGATGGTTTTGACTCTAGCGCAGATGGAAATGATGAACTCGTTTTTGCAGATATTTCAATCAATGCGGGCAATTCAATAATCTTAGGAATGGGTAGTTCTGATGTTCAAAACTATTTACTATCTCATGGTGGTGTTGAAGCATATTACTGGTGGAATATGATCATAAATACAGACCAAGTAGACCAGCCAGATAATGAAAAAACATGTATTAATCAAGAATCTTTGATCTCACTTGAGAATCCAAATTCAACATATGTAGATGCCGTAGCATTACCTGATAGTAGCCCTCCTATTGAAGGATGGAGTGGTCCAGCAATTAATTTACCAAGCTCAATTTCAAATGAACCAACAATTGTATTTATTAGAGGAGATGGTTGTGAGGATTTACCAGATACAAATTCAAGTTCCGACTGGGAAAATAGTTGGAGTAAATTCGGCAGAAGCACTCATTGTGATTTTGAATCAGAAATACTTTCAAATGCAAAAATAATTCCAATGCTAGGTCCAAGTGACGGACTATATCAAATAATTAATTGGATTAATAGTGCCCAATCAAGCCTACATGTGCACATGTATGAATTCACAAGTTTACAATTAGCAAATTCACTAATAAGTGCAGTTGAAAGAGGAGTTGATGTCACATTAGTAATTGAAAAGTACCCTTACTCAAATTATGATTTGAGTACTACCAGAGGTATTGTTTACGAATTAGACAAAGCAGGAGTTCAGGTTATTTGGTTTACGACAGGAACTCCAGAGGCCCCTCAACCTTATGCTTACAACCATGCTAAAGCTGCAGTAAAAGATGATCAGGAAATCTGGTTAGGAAGTGGGAACTTCAAAGATTCAAGTTTCCCTAATAGGCAACAATGGGAAGTAAATGGTGAAACTATCCTTTGGGGTGAAGAAGGAAATAGAGAATGGGGAGTTTTTGTTAATTCATCAGAAATGGCTACTAAATTACTTAGTCGAATGGCATGGGATGAAAACATTGCACATCCACACGTAGAATCATATGATCCAAATGAACCACAATATGATAAACCAGATTCTTGGTCTGGACTACCTACTTCTAATTTACCAATGGACCCACCACTCTATTCGATTCCTGAATACGAAGGTGATATTGAAGCAAAATTATTATCATGCCCAGACGATTGTGCAAATTCAATAATTTCATCAATTGATAATTCAAATTCATCGATCTTATTATCTCTACAATATCTAGATTTAGATTGGTGGCATGGATGGTCTGATGAATCAAATCCGTGGGGTGATAGTTTAGTTGTTGGTGCATTAGAAAGAGCAGCAGAAAGAGGTGTTTCTATTAGATTAATAATCAACGAATATTATGCTGATGAATCTCCAGAAGTTCAACAGGCTACAAATTTACTTAACGAAGTCTGGAATCATACTTATGGATACGATACTGCTGCTATTATGATGTCTGGAGGAGATGGAATTCTAAAACTCCACAATAAAGGAATGATTGTTGATTCTGAAACTGTATTAATCGGGTCAATGAATTGGGGTTCAAATTCACTACTACAAAACAGAGAATACGGCATAATGATTACACATTCTGATTTTGCTCAATATTACATAGAAAGTTGGCTTGAGGATTGGAATAGATTAGACCTTTGGACTGACACTGATGGAGATGGATTACCAGATCATTGGGAAGTAGGATTTGGATTAAATCGAACTACTTCAATAATTCCTGGTACTGCTATCACAGAACATTCTTATGACCCAGATTCTGATGGATTAAATAATTTAGAAGAATACAACAATGGCGGTGATCCTCTATCTCCAGATACTGACGGTGATTGTATACCTGATTTACTTGAGTTAGCATTTGCTCAATCAGAAGGAATTAGTGCTCGTAAAGCAATGTCTAATTCAGATGCTAATGGTAATGGAATTGATGACGGCGACGAAACAGAATGTGGAGCAAATTTAGAAGATGTTGATGTTGATACTACTACAGACACCGATGGAGATGGAGTAGTTGACATCAATGATAATTGCCCAAATACACCTGAAGAATTCTGGGATTTATTGAATATAGATGGATGCCCACTTGACTCAGATAGTGATGGAATATACGATTACGATAATTCTGGAGAGATTTTAGATTTATGTTCTGATACTCCAAAAAATACAACTGTTGATTCTAACGGATGTGAATTGGTTTCTGAAGAAGACATAGACAATGATGGTGTTATCGATTCTGAAGACACATGCCTCGATACTCCTCAAGGTGCGATTGTTGATTCTAATGGATGTAGTGATTCAGATAATGATGGAGTTATCGACTCCATAGACGAATGCCCTGAAACTTTACCTGGAAGTACTGTTGGAAGTACAGGATGTACACCATCTCAAGAAAAAATAAATGAGGAAGAAGAGGATGAAAATAGATTAGGAAATGGTGCTGCTGCTGATGATACTCAATCATTGCTTCTTTTGGGACTAATGTCATTTGCTGCAATTGCATTTATTGGATCATTACTTATTTTCTTTATGAATAAGCAAAATTCTACAAATGAAGTATTTGCTGATCTTGAAAACGAAATTGTAGATAGCGCAGCAAAAGGACTTGAAGAACCTGAATTGAATGAATCTGGAACTTCAGCATTCACATCACCTGTATTAGATGCTGTCACTGGAAAAACCACTAGCGAAGATGAACATCGTAAAGCAGTATTTTCATCTCCAGTATTAAATGCTGATGAAGTAATAAAATATGATGAAAATGATGAATCAATAGACATGCCAGGTTGGACTAGAGATGTTATTGAAGCTTATCTTGCTCAAGGTTGGACTATGGAACAACTAAAAGAATGGTATAATGAAAATAGTTGACCTTTTTTTCACGACAAGTTCATGAAATAAAAGAGAAAGCAAGCGTTAATGGCCCGCGAACTGGTGAAATTAAATCTCAATGATTTCGAAGAAAATAAAGAAGATTTCGTTGATGCAATGGGTAAAGCATTAGAAGACATTGGTTTCTTTGCAATAAAGAATCACGGAATTGATTTAGAATTACTCGAAGGTTGCTATAAAAACTCTGAAGAATTCTTCGATTTTGATTATGATAAAAAATCAAAATATGAAAAAAATGAGATCCATTGCCAAAGAGGATATACAAAATTTGGAAAAGAACACTCTAAAGATAATCCTGCGCCTGATTTAAAGGAATTTTATCAAATAGGGAGAACAATAAATGAAGAACATCCTCAATATGACAACTATTTACATAATGTTTGGCCTAAGGAAATCCCTGAGTTTAAAGAAAACCTACAAGCACTTTATTCAAAGTTAGAAGAATGTAGTATAAAATTACTAAATGCATGCTCATTATTTCTTGGAATGGAAGAAAATTGGTTAAGTTCAATGGCTTATGATGGAAATACAATTCTAAGAATTATTCATTACCCACCTCTTCCAGAAGATAGGGACCCTAACAGCGTACGTTCTGCTCAGCATGAAGATATTAATCTCATCACACTTCTTTGTGCATCAACAGCATCTGGATTAGAAGTAATGGATCATGATGGCAGTTGGTTTAAAGTTGAAACAGGACCAGAATATATCATTGTAGATTCAGGAGATATGATTCAAAACATCACCAATGGTATTTTCAAATCTACAACACATAGAGTTGTAAATCCTGATGATTCAAATATGCGTAGATTTTCAATGCCAATGTTTGTTCATCCAAGAAATGAAATTGATTTAACGCCGCTACCTAAATTCATTGAAATGAGTGGAGGAGAACAAAAGTTCCCAAGTATAAATGCAGGCACATATTTGCATCAAAGATTAGTTGAAATAGGTCTAGCAAAATAAAGAGGATGATATTTTGAGAATTGCAGACTTAATTGCACTCAAAAGAGATAGTAATGAATTAACGAATGAACAAATAAAATTTTTAGTTGATTCAATATCAGAGGATAGTATCCAACCTGAGCAAATTGGTGCTCTTTTAATGTCAATTTACCTTAATGGGATGACAACAAAAGAAACTACAATACTGACTGAATCCATGAGAGATTCAGGTATTGTTTTCGAATGGGAAAATAATCAAGTGATTGTAGATAAGCATTCAACAGGAGGGGTTGGCGACAAAATAAGCATACCTTTAGCACCTGCACTTGCTGCATGTGGATTAAAAGTCCCAATGATTGCTGGGAGAGGACTTGAACATACAGGAGGCACAATAGACAAATTAGAATCAATTACGGGATATAATTCTACATTAAACCCGAATGAAATTAAAAAAATTGTTAATGACATAGGATGTGTAATTACTACACAAACTAATGAAATGATTCCAGCAGATAGAATTCTATACGCTATGCGCGATTTAACATCAACAGTTGCATCAATTCCATTGATTACAGGATCTATAATGTCGAAAAAAGCAGCAGAAGGATTATCTTGTCTTGTCCTAGACATCAAAGTTGGTTCGGCTGCTTTTATGAAAGACATTGATTCAGCCAGTAAATTGGCAAAAAGCATGGTAAATACGGGAAAAGAAATGGGAATTAAAACTGTAGCATTATTAACTGAAATGGATAATCCATTAGGTTTTATGTCTGGAAACGCTCTTGAAATTATTGAATCAATAAGTATTCTAAAAGGAGATGGTCCAATTGATTGCATTGAATTAATCTTATCTCAAGGTGCAGAATTACTCCACCTTTCTGGTCTTGGAAAATCTAAAGAAGAGGGTTTAATTAAAATTAAAAATGCTCTGGAAAATGGAGATGCACTAAAGAAATTTAATGAAATGATTATTGCACAAGGTGTTGAAAAGACATTTGCAGACAAACTATGCGAAAATCCTCAGATACTTATTGAAAAATGCAAATTTAAATCACAATTGTTTACCACTACATCAGGATTCGTAGCATCAATTAATGCAATGAATATTGCTGAATTTATATTAAATAATGGAGGGGGCAGAACAAAAATGGAGCAGCAAATAAATCACAACATCGGAGTAGAATTACACATCAAGGTTGGTGATTTTCATGATTCTGAGAATCCATGGGCAACAATTTACCACGATTCAAAAATGGATACTTCTGTTCAATTAATTAATTGTGTTTCTCTAACCGAAAAGAAAGTTGAAACAAGAAGTAGAATTCTAAAAAGAATTTCATAACTTATTATTCTTCAAATTCATATTTTAATACTAAATTTCTTGCAGCTTGTACTTCATTTACTCTACCAACATGTGTTGTAATTGGTGCTTTGTGCAATGTCTCATAATCTTCAGCTAATACTTCGTGGAATTTTGAAGCAAAAGTATCTAATGTTTTCTTTGACTCTGTCTCTGTTGGTTCAATCATTAAACATTCAGGCACTACTAAAGGAAAATATACAGTTGGAGCCATGTATCCTTTATCCAATAGTCCTTTTGCAATATCCATTGCAGTAATTCCTGATTGTTCTTTTAATGGTAATGCACTAATTGTAAATTCGTGTTTACAGAATTTCGCTTCAGAACCTTCCGATGGCATAACAGGGATAGCATCAAGTGAATTAGATTCTGGATTCATAATCTTATGACGCAAATAATTAGCATTCAAAACTGCATGTTCACTCATTTTTTCTAATTGGAAGCCATATCTTCTGTAAAAGGCCCAACTCCTCACTACTGCGCCAACATTACCCATCCATTGCTGGACTTTTCCGATTGAGTTTGAAGGTTCGATTAACACATACCACCAATCGCCTTCTAAACCTACATCATCACTTTCTTTTCTTTCTCTTCTAGAAACAAGTGGTGTTGGTAAAAATGATGCCAAATGTGACTTTACTCCTATTGGGCCTGAACCAGGACCTCCTCCTCCATGGGGTTGGCTGAATGTTTTGTGTAAATTATAATGAACTGCATCAAAACCCATCAAACCAGGTGTTGTTTTACCAAGAATTGCGTTAAAATTAGCTCCATCATAATACATCTGCCCTCCTGCTGAATGAACGATCTCTGCTGCTTTAGATATCTCTGGTTCAAATATTCCAAGCGTATTTGGATTAGTAATCATCATTGCTGCGGTATCATCTCCAACTACTGACTTCAAGGCATCTAAATCCAATAAACCATCCTCTCTTGAAGGGATCTCAATAATCTCATAACCACACATTGCTGCACTTGCAGGATTTGTCCCGTGAGCAGAATCAGGAACTATCACCTTATTCCTATGAGTCTCTCCTATCGATTTATGATATTCTTGGATGCATCTTATTGCTGTAAATTCTCCCTGAGCCCCAGCCACTGGTTGAAGTGAAACTGTGTCCATTCCTGCGCAAATACCCAACATTTCTTGCATTTCAAACATGATTGACAACAAACCCTGCTGATGTGATTCTTGCTGCAAAGGATGTAATTCAGTAATTCCAGGCATTGCTGCAATTACTTCATTAACTCTAGGATTATGCTTCATAGTACAGGAACCTAGTGGATAAAATCCCGTATCTATTCCAAAATTCCTTGTTGAAAGCCAAGTATAGTGTCTTACAACTTCAGGCTCTGAAAGCAATGGCAAACGCGGTAATTCTTTACGAACTAAATCAGAAGGTAATTTAATTTTTGATTTTTCAAGAAGTAATTCTGGTTGAGAATAACCCATTCCATCTATCCCTTCAAATTCAAAAACATTACTCATTATTAATCCCCCTTAACAATTCTCCTAATTTTGTTTTGAATATTTCAATCTCATTTAATGTAGTTTGATCTGTTGCACAAACCAGTAAATCATTTTCAGAACCACTATACCAATTTGATAATGCAAATCCTCCTATTATTCCATTATCATCAAGCCAATCCAATGCTTTTCTTGCAGATATAGGCAACCTTATCACAAATTCATTATAATGATTTGATTCTGAATAAGGAAAAATAATCCCTTCTACTTCTGAAAGTTTCTCTTCTAACAATTGCCTTGCAGCAAAATTCCTAAGTGCTAATTTTTCAATTCCTTTAGGCCCTAAAAGAGACATGTGCATAGCACCCATAAGTGCAATTAAAGTTTCATTTGTACAAAGATTTGACGTTGCTCTATGCCTCCTTATATGTTGCTCTCTTGTAGATAGTGTCAAACAAAAAGCAGTTTGCCCTCTATCATCTATACTCTTACCAACAATTCTTCCAGGCATTTGTCTCAAATAATTCTTAGAGCATGCAAATATTCCATAAATTGGACCTCCACCAGTCATTCCTACTCCCAAAGGTTGGCCTTCTCCAATGACAATATCAGCACCATAATTCCCTGGAGCTTCTAATGCTCCCAATGAAGTAGGTTGAACTCCTACAATTAATGCTGTAGATTCTCCAATTATTTGTTTTATTTTTGTAATTCCACCATCCAAAATACCTATTGGATTTGGCTGTTCAACATAAACCGCACAAGCACCAGTTGCATTTGATAAATCTTCAAGATCAATTAAACCATTACTATTGTGTTTTAATTTCTTAATAATGATGCCTCCACCTTGTGTATAATTTTCAATTACAGAGTACCTATGCGGAGGAATTAATTCCGAAACATAAACTGTGTCTTTTTGTGTAGCTTTCTTATTATGTACTCTTACAGAACAAGTAATTGCTTCAGCAACTGCTGTAGAACCGTCATAAACACTAACGTTAGAAATTGGTAATCCAGTTAATTCGCTAATCATTGTTTGGAACTCCCACATTGCTTGCAACATACCTTGACTAACTTCGGGTTGATATGGCGTATATGCTGTAAGAAACTCTCCTCTCCCAATTAATTGACCTACTAATGAAGGTACGAAATTTCGATATAAACCTGCACCTAAGAAACTAGTTTTATTTTTTGAGGTGACATTAGCACCCATCAACATTCTGGCATCACGTAATATTTCTTCTTCAGATTGAGGATTTCTAAGTGGCAATTTACCATTAAATCTAACTTCTTCTGGTATATCTGAAAACAAATCATCAATGGATTCTAATCCAATTAACTTTAACATTTCAGGCTCTCTGCCCAAGTTAGGTAACTGGTCCATGCACTACCCATTTCAAAACGAAGTATCAATATTTGTATTCACTAACAAAATGGAGGAGTCATGACTTTTGCTGGCACTAACTTTCTTTTACTTGCTGCAACATAAACAATTTGTCCTTCTTTGACATCCCTAAAGTAACCCATTGCAATGCCCTTGTTTTCTAAACTCGGGCTTGGTGCACCTGATGTAATAATTCCAATTTGTTCTGAATCTAGATCTGCCTCTACAAATACAATATGTCCCATTCTAGGTGCTGGCCCTCTTCCTTCATATCGAATACCCCACCATTTTTCTTGTGCTCCTTTTTCCAACATTGCATCTTTACCAATAAAATCATGTTCTAAATCTAACCCAAAAGGAACCTGAGTTTCTATACTACTTCTTATTAGATTTTTATGAGATTCTGAATCTCCTAAACCTGTCCAATAAAAATCTTGACCTGACAAGAGATATCCTTTTTCTAACCTCAAAGTATCTCTAGCACCTAATCCTACAGGAACAATTCCAGAATTACATCCGTCTTTCAATAATTCTGCCCATAATAATGATGCCTGCTCATTTGGAATGAATATTTCATATCCTGCTTCTCCAGTGTATCCAGTACCTTGAATCCAACCAGTAATTCCAAATTCATTTGGTTTTATTGCTTGCCCTTTAAATCTTCCAACATGATTTTCTTCGCCTAATACTGAAATCAAGGAATCCTTAGAGAAAGGCCCTTGTAATGCAAGAATACTTGTATGATCAGATAAGTTTTCAACTTTTATTGAACCATCCTGTGGAAGATACTTTTGAAACCAATCCCACATAACAGAGATCATGCTAGCATTTGGAACTCCCAAAATTGTTTCAGAATTTGTAAAGGTCCAACTGTCATTCATTTTTGACATTTCATCATCATTTGTTACTGCAAAAATCATATCATCGATTATAACTCCATTTGTATCTAAAAAATGAGTGTAAGCACATCTGCCATTATCTATTGAAGTAACTCTTTGTGTAGCTAATGACTCAAACCATTTTAGAACACCAATTCCACTAATCCTAAAAAACCCCATATGAGATACATCAAATAAACCTACAGTGGTTCTAGTTGCAAGATGTTCTTCCCTTATATTCGTATACCACATTGGTAATTCATAACCATGAAAGTTAACTAAATTCGCTCCTGCAAGAACATGCTGTTCATAGCATGCTGTACGTAACAAAGTGGCACCGTGTTCAGCCATCAAACTTTGCTAAACGCGGACAGTATTCAATCATACCTAAACCGATTTCAATTTATAGGACCTATTAATCGCAGGTTTGTATAAGATGCTCATTACTAAACTTAAATCAAAGGTGGCATATGCTAAAGTTACGCAAACTGAACTTTTCTATGTTGGAAGTATTACTATTGACGAGAACATTATGAATAGGGCTGTTCTTTCTGAAAATGAAAAAGTACAAGTTGTAAATATCAACAACGGATCTAGAATTGAAACATATGTAATCAAAGGAGAAGCAGGGAGTGGAATCATTGCACTAAACGGCCCAGCTGCTAGACATGCACAAGTGGGCGATGATTTGTTTATTCTTTCATGGGCACAGATAGATCCTGCATCTGAAGACCTTGAACCGGTGATTGTAGATCTTAAAAAATAAGTATGCGGATTGCATAAGATTTGCGCCACATTGAATAACCCCCTGCCAATCTCATCCACATATGCTAGGAGAAGATGGCACCAAATGGCTAGATAGATTACAAATGCAAGTTGCAAGATCATTGCAAGCACAAGGGTGGAGTCAACAAAATATTTCACAAATGATCGGGATGACTCAAAGCACTATTAGTCGACAAAGAGGTAGACCATTACCAAAACTAAAGGGCAGTGCTGATGAATCTGTAGTAGATGGTTGGGCTACTGAAATGACTCAATTATTATCCAACTTAGGACCTGAAGCAAAATTAAAACAGCAACGTTATGTTATTGAGTTTCTTTTTGATGATGGAAGAAATATACGGTTTGATAAAATCTTAACTGGAACAGACTTAGACAGAGGTCAAGCAAGAGCAGGTCTTTTAAGACGCCTAGAATGGATTACACAAAGATTTGTAATTCCAAAAATAGAAAAATGGCAACCAGCAATAGGAATGAATGTTGCTGCATGTACTAATGATGCGTTAGACATTAATGATGTAGCTGCATTCCCAGGAAGACTATGGATAATTAATGACCAAATTAAATATCTATCAATGCCTGAATTTGGAGCAAGTAGGCATTTGGCAGGAGTATTACTTAAAGCAAGAAGTTTTGGTTCTAATGCCACTGCAATACTAAATCTTGCACTACCTAAGAAATTCAATAAAAAAATAAAAACTGTTGCAAAAAATTTAGATTTGATTACTGCATTTGCACCAAAAAGCACTCCTGATAACTCTTCAAAAGATGCTCAAATATTAATTGACGAAGGTGATTTTGGATGGGTTCCAACACTTTATGTTCTAGCAACAAATCCCATTGAATTAATTGACAGAGCACATTTAATTATTGATGCACTCGAGGGGTGAAAAAATTCTTAAAAAAATAATCAAAAAATTTATTTTCTCACCATGGCCATTTTGGAGACCTATATGGAAATTTCAATCGAAAAATTTCTCGCTCTCATTACCTATAGCAGCTTTTTTAATATCTACAGTATATATCTCAACAATATATGCATTAACAAATAACCTTGCGGACTGGAGAGGATATACTATTTTTTCATCAAGTACCATAATTGATGAAAATATACCCTATATTAAAGAATCAATATTTATTTATGGTGCATATTATTTCTTATTTATTGCAATGGCTCTTTCTGTACCATTAAATAAAAAAGGGTTGATTGAATGTATCTTTGCTTATCAAATTTTGATGTTACTTTCCACATTAAGTTTCATAATTTTTGTATTAATGCCAATAAAAGTAGACACAAGATTTGGCCTAGATACGGGAGAAGGATTAGTTTCAACATTGTATGAAATTCTGCATATGGCAGATCCCCCATATAATTCATGGCCATCACTGCATGTATTGCATTCAATTTTCTTATCTTGGATTTTATTGAGATGGATTAAGCAAAATCAAGGATTCTTTAAAGTTCCTGTAATGCTAAATAAATTTAAATTAGTTGAGAAATATATTATTCCTACATTCATTTGGACCTTGTCAATTACTATAGCAATTAGTACAATGACTACTAAGCAACATTATTTCTTTGATTTTGTTACTGGAATTATTTTCGCCGTTATTGGAATATTAATTCTTAAAAAATGTATAACCCACATTGAAAAGAACCACGAACATATAATTGAACATTTAGAAAATTAACCTAATAATCCTGGGTTAGACATCAGCATCAATAAACCAATACCTGCAAACATCATCATCCAAGAACCTACCATTTTTATCATCCCTGTAGATTTTCTCAAGAAATCTATCATTACTTGCCTACCTAAACTTACTGCTACTGTAACTGTAATCATTAGCAATAATAATCCAAGCATCAATCCAGATAAACCCACAGGCACAGAATTTCCACTTTGAGTTGAAAGATAAATTATGAATGGCAATACTGCTGCCGCTGTACAATCAATTGATGCTGCCGCATATCCAATTCCATAAAGATACATATTTCTTCTAGGAGTAAATGTTTCATCATTTTCTGTTGTGCTCCACTTGTCAATTAATCTTTGAACCCACCCCATAAGATGTGCTGTTCCACCAGTTAACATGAAAAAACCAAGTATCACTAACAATACTGCAATTCCTAAAGCTATCTGAGTAATTATTCCTGATTTTTCAAACGCTTCACCCATAATTACTGCAATTATTCCGATAAAAATGAAAAAGGTCCACATTCCTAAACCTGAAAGTAATCCAATAACCCATGCTTTAGGCATTTTTCCTTTTATTTTTCCTTTTTCCTTTAATTCCTCTTCCCTAGAACCAAGAGAAAGATAGTATGTAATGAAACTCGGCAATACTGGGAATGCACAGGGAGAAAAATAAACAAGTACAGATAACAATAATCCCAACGTGAATATTCCAATCATTGATGTATCTACTTTAGAAAGCCCAAATCGAAGATCATCAGCATCACCATTTAATGCAGAAATTACTGCTGAATCAAATTCATCCCACTCTAAACCTGTTCCTGTATTTTTAGCTATCAAATACCCCTCGTGATCTATAACATAAACAACCGGAATAGTCAACGCATTGTAATACTCCCTTAAATCGCCTCGTTCTCCTGTGGTTTCATTTACAATTACTGATTCAACGCTACCTTTCCCTGTGAAATAATAGGGGACGTGATAACCTCCTTCCTCATCTGAAGTATTCAAATAAGAAAATGGCTCATTATACCAAGCACCTACTGCTACAATCAATAATTCATACTCTGTGTCCATATCATTCCATATCGGCATATTTTCTTCCAGGTGTGCTTGAACTCCATGGCAAGCGAGACAATCATGGGCCATGAAATCAAGTATCACTACTTTTCCACGATGATCTTCTAATTCAAACCAACCAGTATCATTTGTATAATCAGATTCTATTCCAGTCCGATTTAATGAAATCATTTCAAAATTAGGTGCTATTTGTGCATCATCACTAACACCAAATTTTGAAGTCGTCATTCCAAAAACAGTTAATCCTGAATATGCAATTACACAAAAAAGCACTATCGATATTGAAAATGCTAACCAAGTTTGCTTTTCAGCAAAAACTGATAAATTCATACCAGTACGTCTTTGAATACTGCCTAGCACTTTAATTCATACCTCGCATTAGATTCCATCTATTGACCTTATTGGTTTGAGATATTAAATTCGGTATTCATTAAGCCATATTAATCCAACTTCTAACCTTTCATGAGTTGGGTGTACTTCTATTTGCGCACAAGGCAATAAAAGTTCATCACAAATTTCATCAATTAATGAGATAGGTAATTCTATTCTTTGTTCATTATCATTCCAATTAATCCATCCAGAATCAATTTCAAATTCAGTAACTAATTCTTCAATATATTCTTGTGAATTCTCAACTTTGGAATATATTGCTCCAAAAATGATTGTGTCATCATCTGATATCTCTTCCCAAGGTTGTAAATTCGCTTTTGCTCTTCTTGAAAAACGCGCCCTTAATTGACCTGCATCTTTGTATTGAGAAGTGCAAAATTTAAGATGATAATTATAATTTCCTAAATTTATTTTCTTTTTTAATTTTGAAGCTAATTCAGCGCTTCCTTCCGCACCTGCTGTAATTTCATTACTAATATTAAATCCGCGTAATTCCATATTTTCGTAATTTCCAACAGTAATCTCTAATTCATTAAGATTAACAAATGAGATCGGAACCTCTCTTAATTCATCTAATAACTTTTCTAAAAGTACGCCTTTATCTGGTTCTGCAGGGAGTTCAATTCCTGTCAAAATTCCTTCATTCGCACATTCTGTAATTACAGCTTTATATTTTTCTAATTCAAACTTCAATAAATGAAATCTAATTTCATCCAAACCTGCTTCTTTGAGTTCTTTTGCATATTTTGGATTGAAAGGTATGCTAGTGTAAAGGTGTATATGGTGATTTGAGCCAAATTCCTTCTTTAATGTTTTAATCGCTTCAATAGAACGTTCTCTAGCCATCATTGGATCTCCTCCTGTTATTCCTGTTCCAGTTGCATTCATCGCCTTAGCTTCCTCAATTACATCAGAAAAATCATTACAAGGTCTTTCATTTGCATACATAATATCAATCTCTCTACGATTCTCAGAAAGTGGACAGTAATCACACATCCAATGACACTTTCCAGTGACAAATAACACTAATTTTGAACCTGCTTGACATTGTATACAACCTTGTGTTTCTCCGACCTCAGGAGGTTCTATCGCACTAATCACAGGTAATTTCATTTCCATAAAAACCACAGTCTATTTTTTCTCAGATGCTTTAGAGATTAACCAACGGTGAAATCTATAATCCGTTGTTAATTCGGGATGAAATGATAATGCTAATTTATTCTTTTGGATAAGTCCTACAACTTCCTCTTGATTAAATACAACTTTTTGTACACTGGAGTTGATATTTGTAAACTTAGGTGCCCTAATAAATACCCCTTGAAACTCCTCAACATCCATTTTTTTACTTTCTTGATTTACAGATAACGGCCAATGATTTCCTTCCAAGATTTGTGCTTTGGCTTTACCTTCATTGATTGCTAAAGGTATTGATAAATTTTTAATTTTTAGTAATGATTGAAATGAGTCTCTTTGTCTACCATATGCATTTCGATCTACTTCTGCATCAATATAAGCACTTCTTCCAGAACCTGGATTGAGAAGTAATATCGCACCTGCACAAGTTCCTAGGATCGGAATCTGAGGATTTTCATCAACATAATCAAAAATTGATGACAATAATCCATGACTTTCTGATGCTTTTCTCATCGTAGTTGATTCTCCCCCAGGCAATACAATCCCATCTAATCCCGAATCTAGAATAGTGTTACCTGATCTTAATGGAATTACTTCAATTTCAACCTCTAATTCCAATGCGGCATTATACAATGCTTCTACATGTTCATGGCGTGCTCCTTGAAGCATTGCCAATCCTATCCTAATTACCACATTTGAGCCGTTTAAGTGATTGCATATGAGGCCTTCTTACGCTTTATTGAATAACCCTCGTTAATAGTGGGTATCATGGGAGAACCGAATACAACGAAGATTTCGGATTTGCCATCAATAAATATTGAAGGAGATTGTTTCTTAGTTCCTGGTCCTGTGAAAATGTCTGAAAATACTCTTAATTCTATGTCTCATCCTGTAATTACAGCCAGAGGCACAGAATATAGGGATGTTATGGCTGAATTAAATGGACTACTTCGTATAGCATTTAATCTTACAAATTCTAGTTTCGAAAGAGGGAAAAAATCATTCCATGGAGATGATAATTACTCGATTATTGTAGTAAGTGGAAGTGGAACTGCTGCAATGGAGATGGTTATTGCAAATAGATTCACTAAAGAAGATAGAATCTTAGTGCCCACAAATGGAAAATTTGGTGAAAGAGTTGCTGAAATAGCTAATACTTTTTCCAATGTTAATAATTTAAAATTTGAATGGGGATGCTCATTCAATCTAGAAGAAATTGATAAAGAATTAGCAACAAAAAAATATTCTGCAATTGCTTTCTGCCACAATGAAACGTCTACTGGAATTACTCAAGATGCTGAAGCACTTAGTATCCTTGCAAAAAAACATGAGGTTGCATTTATTCTTGATGGTATTACCAGTGTTGGAGGGTTACCTGTTTTTCCAGAAAAATGGGGTGCTGAAGCCATAGTGGTAGGTGCACAAAAATGTACTGCTGGCCCTAGTGGAGTTTCTGCAATTGCAATCAATAATTCGTTTATAGATTCGGTCAAAAAGAAACATCAAAATGGGGAATTAAGTCCTACATATTATCTAAATCTGATGTCCGCATTGAAAAAAGCTCCAGATGATCAAACACCATGGACTCCTGCCATTAATCTTACAATCGGTTGGGTTTCGGCATTAAGAGAATTAAATAATGAAGGTTTGCAAAATCGATGGAAAAGATGTGAGAATTTATCTAAAGGTGTTCAAGAGTTATTTTTAGATTTAGGTTTGGATTTATTCGCTGAACCCTCACAAAGATCTACAACAGTAACTGCGATATTATACCCAGAAAGTATTGGTGACGAATGGAGGACAAGATTAGCAAATACATACAAAACATATGTGATTGGAGCACAAGAACACATGAAAGGAAAAATGTTTCGAGTTGGGTCAATGGGCACCACAGAAACATCTGAAATGATTGAGGGCTGTAAAAGAATGATTGCATGTTTTAGAGATTTTGGAATTGAATTACCAGATGTTGATGTGGAGAGTTATTTTTAATGGATGAAATAAATAATGAAGTTTTGGAGATGACTCCTCAAGCACCACCTGAAAAACCATCTCCAAGTTCAATAGTATTAGGAAGATTTCAACCATTACACAAAGGTCATGTTGCATTGATTGAGTGGGCATATGAACAAAAAGAAAACTCCTGTCTTCGGATAGTGGTTGGCTCATCCAATCGTATTCAATCTCCAGAAAACCCTTGGAGTTTAGAAGAACGAATTGAAATGATTAAACTCTGGAAAAATGAAGCACATCCAGAATGGGAAATAGAAATAATCGGAATTCCAGATATCAACGATCCGCCAAAATGGGTAGAACATGCTAGTAAATATCATGGTGATTCTGGATTATTACTTACTAGTGATAAAAAAACTCAGAAATTATATGAAAATTCTAATTGGGAAACAAAATTTTTTGATTTACAAAACCGTATTTCTTTTGAAGGTTGGAGAGTAAGAGAAACATGTAAAATGCTTTCAACGGTAAAAGAAATTGATTCAGTTAAAAAAATATTACTTGAAACAATTCCCGAACCTGTGATAGATTGGTTATTAGAAAAAGACCACTTAAGCAGATTGCCATTTCTTGGGCCACCTGTTGAAAGAGTTGGATGATTAACTAGAAACAACTACTTTTGATGCTTTCAATAATTTGTCTTTGTACAAATATCCCTCTTCGAGAACATCTACAATTTTTCCACTTGGAAATTCATCTGTTGGGGGTACTGTTGTAATTGCTTCATGAATATTAGGATTGAATTCTGAATTTAATGCAACAATATGGGTGACACCATCTTGAGTTAATTCTTGCCATAATTTAGTCCTAATAAGTCTTAAACCCTCGGCCTCTGGTGAATTATTTTCTTGATCTATCATCAACAATGCTCTATCAACATCTCCTAAAACTCTTAACATTCGATTTGCTAAATTAAATCCCGAATAGCGAATTAATGTTGATTTTTCTGCGATAAGTCTTTTTCGAACATTAATGATTTCTGCGTCTCTGTAACCTACTTCTGCTTCTGCTTTTTCTAATTTTTCTTCGAGTTGTACATATTTTTCCTCGATTGTAAGTTCCTTCTCAATGATTTCTTCTGATGTTTCTTCTGATGTTTCTTCTAATTCTACTACTTCCTCTATTGGTGAATCTTCATCAGTCATATACTGCCGAGAAAAATTAATCATTTGAAGTTCTCGTTTCTACGAATAATATTTCCAAGATTCCATTCTCCATGTCCCCATTGTGATTTATTTAAATGGTCTCTTCCTACAATTATCTCAAAATCATCATTATCATTACAATTGCGTAATAAATGATGTAAGGTAGTTGTTGATTTAGTATGACTTGTCATTGTAGGCAAGATCCTTGGATCTTTTGTTTCATCTAATGTTTCACCTAATTCCTCTCTTCTCCTCATCCAATCCATAACTACAATTTCGGTAAATTCATTTGCTGAAATCTCATTAATTTTTTTGATTAAATTATTCCACACTTCTTGTGTATATAACTCCTCTATATTCTCCACTGTGATATCTAATATTTTTTCAAAATACAAATAAGATCTTGCTTCCCATACTTGCCAATAACCAGTAGAGCACATTTCAATTAAATGATATAACCCTTCACATCCTTGTTCGAAGTTTAATGTTCCATTATTTATTCCTTGACAAATTGACGAAATAAAATCCGTTTCAATATCCTCAAGAGAATATTTGTCCATCCATTCTAATAATTCTACTTCTGAATCAATATCATGAAGCCTTGTTAGTTCATTATCTAATTGAGGCCTTAAATTTCTCAAAGTACCATTTTGAGCTTGATTATACAATTCAGACCATCCCAATTTAGAAACCATTGAAAAACTAACTGTATCAAGTAAATGTACTGTCATTTCAATGCTAATCTTGCTCCCCTCTAATCTACCCTAGCAGATTGCGCTATTCTTTGTTTTCTAAACATTATAATTGATAACCAAATGATACGAGACCTGTTTGAGGGAGAATCAATTGGCCACGATTGAAGAGCAAATTAAAGAGATTCAGGCCGAAATTGATAAAACTCAAAAAAATAAAGCAACAGAACATCATATTGGTAAATTAAAAGCAAAAATTGCTAAATTAAAAATCCAAAGAGAAAAAGTCCTACAGCATGCAAAATCTAGTGGACCTAAAAAAGGATTTGAGGTTAAAAAATCGGGAGACGCAACTGTTGCACTCGTAGGTTTTCCATCAGTAGGTAAATCAACACTTATTTCAAAAATTACTGATGTTAAATCGGAAACTGGTTCCTATGCATTTACAACACTAACCTGCATTCCTGGACTTATGACACATAGAGGTGCTAAAATACAAATTTTAGATTTACCTGGATTGATTAAAGGTGCTGCTGAAGGAAAAGGAAGAGGTAAAGAAATTCTAGGAGTAATTAGAAATTCAGACATGGTTTTATTTGTTGTAGACCCATTCCAACAAGCACATTTCAATGTATTACATAGAGAATTAGATATGTCTGCAATTCGGCTCAATCAGAAAAAGCCTCAAGTATTCATTACGCGTACATTAAGAGGAGGAATTGATGTAAGATCTACAGTTGAACAAACGATCTTAACTGAAACTGAAATCGCAGACATAATCCGATCTTTTGGTATCGTTTCAGCATTAGTAACTTTACGTGTTAATGTCGATGCTGAAATGATTGTTGATACATTAGCAGAGAATAGAATATACAACAGAGCTGTCATTGCAATTAATAAAATTGATTTGGCAACTGAAGAGGATTTAGTTTCTGCTGAAAAAGCACTTCCAGATGGGTGGCCAATTATGCGGATTTCTGCATTCAAGGGAGATGGAATTGAAGAATTAAAAGATTTTATTTATGATAATTTAGGATTCATGAGTATCTACCTTAAGCCTCAAGGTCAAGAAGCTGATTTAGTAGAACCATTAATTGTTAAAGATACAAGTACTGTAGAAGATATTTGTAATACATTGCACAGAGACTTTGTAAGGAAGTTCAGATATTCTAGAGTTAAAGGGCCAAGTGCTAAATTTGATTGGCAAAGAGTAGGTTTAGAACATCGATTAAAAGATGGTGATTTGTTAACAATTATTACAAGGAAGTAGCCCCCATGGCTGATATGATTAATTCTTCGATAGTTGTATTAACGGGAGCAGGTATTTCTGCAGAATCTGGAGTTAGTACTTTTAGAGATAATGACGGTTTATGGGAAAATCATCGTATAGAAGATGTTGCAACCCCAACTGCTTGGTTAAATGACCCTGAATTAGTTTGGAATTTTTATCAAACTAGAAGAAGGCAATTATTGGAAGTAAAACCTAATCCTGCCCACATTGCATTAACCAAGCTTGAAGAAGGAGTTAAAGAATTTACTTTAATCACCCAAAATGTAGATGATTTACATGAAAGAGGAGGAAGTTCAAATGTAATTCACATGCATGGAAGATTACGTACCTTAAGATGTGAATTTAGCCAAAAACATGAAGAAAGAATGAATGAATATGATTTAGTTAATGATTTTCTTTTTTGTACATGTTGTGCAGAACCTAATCTTGTAAGGCCAGACATCGTTTGGTTTGGAGAAATGCCAATGCATCTTGAAGAAATTTATGAAGCCGTTGACAATTGTGACTTTTTTATTGTAATTGGAAGTTCTGGCCATGTATATCCAGCAGCAGGTTTAGTAAATGTGGCACGTTCTTGTGGTGCAAAAACAATTCTAATCAACTTTGATTCACCAGCCAATGCTTCTGATTTTGATGAAATTCACTTAGGAAAAGCAGGTGAAATTTTACCTAATTTGGTTAATTCTTGGTTAGAGGAATAATTACCAAATCCCCATATCCATTCTTGCATCTTCAGAAGCATGAATTTTTGGGTCCCACCTTGGAGTCCAAACTAAATTTACATGAGCATCTGAAACTCCTTCGACAGATAAAATTGCTCTATGAGCAGCAGCCATAATCTCTGGGGCCACAGGGCACCCTGGAGAGGTTAAAGTCAAATCAATCTCACAAAATAATCCTTGATCTTTAGTTTCAAACCTAACGGCATAAACTAATCCTAATTCTTGAATTGAAATTCCTAACTCTGGATCTTCAACCATCTGTAATGCTTCTCTTATTTCTTCTTCTTCAACCATCAAATCACCCTAACATTTCTCTTGCATCATCTTGAATCCTCAAAAACATATTCAGAAAGCCATTTGCCCTATTTGGTGTAAGCGTTTCTAATACTTTCATTTCTGAAACAAAATTAGGAGAAAAACCAGTTACTTCTTCTGGAGTTAAACCTTCTAAAGCGATTGCAGTAATTGCCATCAAACCTTGTATGATTTGTGAGTCTGAACTCCCTCTTAAATGAAAGCCATTTTCACCAAACTCTACTACAATATGTGCTTCTGATTGACAACCAACTACACGCGTATTATTTGTCCACTCTGAACTATCTAATTCATCTATTTCTTCAGCATACTCAAATAACATCTCATATCTTTCCATTTGATCTAATGCTTCAGAAAAATCGTCAATTATTTCTTGAATTTTCTCTGACCATTTACTCATAAAACCACCTATGCAAAGCGTTCGACAATTGATTTGACTGCATCAATAAAAGCATTTGATTCCTCCATAGTATTGTAAAAATAAAATGAAGCTCTATTAGTTGCTGTAACTCCTAATCTCCTCATTAGTGGTTGAGCACAATGATGCCCCGTCCTTACTGCAATACCCATTGAGTCGAGCATATGAGCAATGTCTTCTGCATGTAAGGTCTCATGCAAGAATGATACTACTCCACTGATATCATCTTTTGAGTGATCCCCATATACCTTAATTCCTGATATTTTCTTAAGTCCTTCTGCTGCATTTTTGGCCAAATTTAGTGTATGTTGATGAGCAGCTTTCATATCTAATTCATCCATCCAATTAATTGCTGCAGACCAACCAATTGCTTCAGCAATTCTTGGAGTTCCAGCTTCAAATTTATGTTCGTTTTCCTGATAATTAGAATACTCTTTGAAAACTTCAGTAATCATATCCCCCCCTCCTATTACAGGTTCCATTTCTTCGAAAATTCCGGGGGAGATTAATAATGCACCAATCCCTGTTGGACCACACATTTTATGACTCGTAACTGCTAAAAAATCAGCATTTATTTCCTTCATATCTAATTTTTCATGCGCTGCTGCTTGTGCGCAATCTAAGATTATTTTAGCACCTGAATCATGTGCTATCTTAACCAATTCTTCTACTGGGTTTCTTGTCCCCAATACATTTGATGTATGTATGATACAAGCCAACTTTACACCATTAATTTTTGATTTATAATCTTCTAAATCTAACTGGTATGTTTCAGAATCCACATTTACCCAACGTAATTCTAAATTTTTCTCCTTAGCAAGCATTTGCCATGGTACTATATTTGAATGATGTTCCATTTCTGTTAATAATATAGAATCTCCAGAACTTAAATTGACTTTGGCCCACCCTAAAGCACACAAATTCAGAGCGTCTGTTGTACCACTAGTAAAAAGCACCATTCCACCTGAAGGTAAACCAAACCAATTTGCCACAGATTTTCTAGCTAATTCAAAAGCTTCTGTTGCCTCACCAGACAAAGTATGTACTGCTCTATGAACATTAGAATTATAATTTGTATAATAATCATTCATTGCATTTATTACTGCTTCTGGTTTTTGTGATGTTGCTGCATTGTCAAGGTAAATTAGTTTCTTACCACTTGGTAATACTCTTTCTAAAATTGGAAATTGTGATCTTACCTCATCCATATTTGAATTTAAACTCATTATACTACCAACCTACAATCTAAATGAACTAAAAGCCTTGTTTGCGCCCATTCAATCAATTTTTGACTAGGGAAATCCAAGAATGTAGACATCAAAAAACCTTCAACAATTATGGCCTTTGATTCCTCCAAACTTAATCCCCTACTTCTCAAATAAAATAATTGGTTCTCATCAATTGGTGCACTAGATGCACCATGAGATGCTAATACCTCATTAGCTAAAACCTCTAATTCAGGAATCGAATTTGCCTTTGCAGAATCAGATAACAAGAGATTGAGAAACTTCTGACCAGCATCAGTATTTTGAGCACCTTCATTAATTATCAATTTTCCAGTAGTAGTATTCTTACTTGAATCATCACATATTGTATGAGCAATTACTCTGCTATTACTGTTTGAAGCCTCATGTATGATTCTCAAGTGGATATCATCATTTCTTTTTTCTATCCCATGCATTGCAATTCTTTGATTATAATTTACACCTTTTCCTTGTATTAATGCTCTTAAATCAGATTTACAATTTGAACCTCCCAGAGATAATGTTGCAGAACTCATTTCTGCATTATTTTGCAATATGAAATTCTCAGCACGTAATAATGTAGAACTAACACTCATTTGATTTACAAGTAAATCAGAAAAATTTGTATTTGTATCAAGTTTTCCTTCTCTCAACAAACCAAACCATTCAGCATCTCCGTGAATAGAAGTTATTAATTCAAACTTACTATTTGACATGTTTTCAATAATTAAATGAAATGCAGAAACATAACCTGAAACATTCAAATCAAGAAATAATGGTTGTTCAATAATTGTATTTTTAGGTATCACAAGTTTATGACAAACTCCGCCACATAAGGCTCTAATAAATGATGCAGAAATTTCTGGATCATTATTATTTGATTCAAAATTTAATTCAGAAGTTTCCAAATAAACAGTATTCACTTGACTACCGTCAAGATAAGATAATTTGGCTTTGGGCAATATTACAGAATCTGGCATATTAGAAAAGGACCCTAATGGATGAACTTTTTTCCAAGGAGTATATCTCCAAAGATGTTCTGAATTAGAAGGCTCACTTGATTCAAGGTATTGTGTTACAACATCCAAAAAAAACACCTCAACCAATGGATCCTTCCATTTCAATTTCCAAGAGTCTATTTAATTCAACTGCATACTCCATCGGCAACTCTCTAGTAAATGGCTCAAAAAATCCATTAACGACCATAGACATTGCTTCTTGTTCTGTATGCCCTCTACTCATCAAATAGAATAATTGCTCTTCAGATACTTTAGCAACACTTGCCTCATGTTGAATATCGAAACTAGAATTTGATACTTCCATAGTAGGGTAAGTATCTGATTGACTTTCTTCATCTAGCAACAATGCATCACAAATAACATTTGATTTACAATTATCTGCCTTTTTAGACACTTGAACCAAGCCACGATATGAGGACCTACCTCCATTTTTGGAGATAGATTTCGACAAAATATTGCTAGTAGTATTACTTGCTAAGTGATGAATTTTAGAGCCTGCATCTTGATGCATACCTTCACTTGCATATGCTACAGAAATTATTTCTGCGTGTGAACCTTTGCCTTTCAAAATTACAGCAGGGTATTTCATTGTTAATTTTGAGCCTATATTTCCATCAATCCATTCAATAGTGGAATCTTCATGTGCAAGGCCTCTTTTTGTAACTAAATTATAAACATTATTTGACCAATTCTGAACTGTTGAATAACGAATTTTTGCATTTTTATGTGCTATTAATTCTACAACTGCTGAATGTAAAGATTCTGTTGAATAAGTAGGTGCAGTACACCCTTCAACATAATTGATAGATGATCCTTCATCTGCAATAATTAGAGTTCTTTCAAATTGACCCATATTTTTTGCATTGATTCTAAAATATGCTTGTACAGGCATTTCTACATGAACTCCTTTTGGAACATAAATAAATGAACCTCCAGACCATACTGCAGTATTTAATGCGGAAAACTTGTTGTCTGAATATGGTACAACCGAACAAAAATATTTTTTGACAAGTTCTTCATGTTCTTTTAAACCAGTATCCATATCTAAAAAGATTACACCTTGAGATACTAGATCTTCTCTTATTGAATGATAAACTGCTTCTGATTCATATTGGGCTGTGACTCCCCCGAGCCACTTTTGTTCAGCTTCTGGAATACCCAATCTGTCAAATGTATTTTTGATTTCTTCAGGCACGTCTTCCCAATCTTTTTCTGTTTTACCACTAGATTTTAAAAAATAAATAATTGACTCGAAATCAATTCCATTTAACATCTCATTATTTCCCCAATTAGGCATTGGCCTTTCTAAGAAATGATAGTACGCTTTTACTCTTAATTCAGTCATCCATTCAGGTTCATTTTTCAATTCACTAATATCTCTGACTACTTGTTCACTTAATCCTTTATCGAATTTTGTTACAGCCGTTTCTGAATCACTAAATCCATATTTATAATCTGAAACGACCTCTTCTGGATTAATGTTTTCCTTCATAATTAAACCTCCAACCAATCATATCCCTTATCTTCAACTTCTAAAGCTAATTTAGCATTTCCAGATTTTACTATTTTCCCATCAATCATCACATGTACGAAATCAGGTTTAACCAAATCAAGTAATCTTTGATAATGGGTAATTAGTAAACATCCTGAATCCTTGGCAGCAGCATTAATCCCTTCTGAAACTAATCTCAAAGCATCGATATCCAAACCTGAATCTGTTTCATCTAAAATAGCAAGTTTTGGATTTAACAATAATAATTGTAGAATTTCCATACGCTTTTTCTCTCCTCCAGAAAAACCATCATTCACATATCTTGATAAAAAAGATCTGTCAATCTCTAAATCACTCATTTTTTCTTTGAGTAAAAATCGAAATTCTTTTGCTGAAAGTTTACTTTCATTTACTGCAGAAACTGATTTCCTCAAAAAATTACCTACTTGTACTCCTGGAATGGTCATTGGATATTGAAACGAAAGAAACATTCCAGCCCTGGCTCTTTCATCTACAGATAATTCAAATAAATCCTGACCTAGAAAAGAAATTTTTCCTTGTGTTACTTCATAAGAGGGATGGCCCATCAAAACATTCGCTAATGTTGATTTACCTGAACCATTTCTACCCATTATTGCGTGTATTTCACCAAATTGGATTACTAAATTCAAACCTTGGATGATTGGAGTCCCATCAACAGAAACATGCAAATTAGAAATTTCTAGTAAACTCGCTTTTTTTGCGCTCATCTAGTTCACTCTCCTGAGTCGTATGCCTCTGTTTGGTCGTTGACGCAATCGGGTTAGGCTCGGATAAACGTGCGTGGTAAACCATCCTTTATCAAACGATGTTTTTTTCGAAAAAGTTTAGGAATTCCTAAAAATTTATACGAATATGTCTTAATTGTTTTTTTAAAGAACAAAACCAAAAAACCCAAAACATCTCCAAGTCACATGGAGGACGACGATTTAGTTGAAATGTATCGTGCTGAATCCTTAAAATCAATTAATAACGAAGCAGAAGTTCGTCTAAATTCAACAATTCCAATGAAAGAAAGGATTCGATTACGGTCACTATCTTTAATTCAACTAATTTTGGAAAATAAAAACCATGAGGATCTAATTCCAGCATTGCTAGAACGGTTAGGTCCTGTTCGTGCAGCACTCGATGGGCATGGAGGCGGAATCATCATCAAAAATTCTGAGATTGTAAATGATAATCTGTTAAATTTAATATTAACACTAAATGGATCTTGTATTGCCTGTGGTGCTGCTCCTGGCACATTAATAGGAATAAAAGAAGATTTAGAGAAAGATGCAGAAATCATGTCAGTATTCTTTGATACTGAACTTTTAGAAACATTTGATGATTTGTCTAAAGAATTCTTGGTTACTCAAACAAATATTTTGTTTAAGAGAAATTGAAGTAGATGTTTTCCTCGGGGTAATTAGATGCTACGCCTAGAACCTGAACCATGTCGTGAAAATGATGAAGGTAAATTTGAGATAATCTCACGCGATGGTGTAGCAAGAATTGGAAAATTTCACACTAAACATGGAATCGTAAATACTCCCACACTGTTGCCTGTAATTAATCCAAACATTAGAACAATTGAACCTAGAGACATGTGGGACAATTATGGTGTTGAATGCTTAATTACAAATTCTTACATCATCAGAAACTCTGAGAATTTAAACAAAAATGCCATTGAAAAGGGAGTCCATGCACTACTAAACTTCCCTGGCGCAATTATGACTGATTCTGGCACATTTCAAAGTTATGTATATGGTGACATAGAAGTAGAACCTGCAGAAATAATTGATTTTCAAAAGAAAATCGGAGTCGATATTGCGACAATGCTTGATGTATTTGGGAAACCTGATCTAAATTTCGAAGAGTCAAAAGAAATTGTAGAAGAAACTGCTTCACGTTCTGAAATTTCTGTGAAAACTGCAAATGGAATGATGTTAAATGGGCCAATTCAGGGTGGTTTATTTCCAGAATTAAGGGAATTATCTGCAAAGAAAATGAGTAGTTTTGATTTCACCATTCATCCAATTGGAGGAATAGTTCCACTAATGGAAAAACAAAAATATCTAGATTTAATTAAAATTATTAGTTCATGTAGACATATAATACCATCTTCAAGACCAGTACATCTTTTTGGATGTGGACATCCACATCTATTTGGAATCGCAGTGGCAATGGGGATTGATTTCTTTGATTCTGCTGCATATGCACTCTTTGCAAGAGATGATCGCCTGATAATGCCTTGGGGTACTGAGAAATTAGAACGAATTACTGAATGGCCTACTGCATCAAAAACATTTTCTGAGGTAACACCAAAACAAGTAAAGGCATTATCTAAAGAAGAGAGAACAATATTACTTGCAAAATTCAATTTGGAAATTTCTATGAGGGAAATGGCCAGAGTAAGAGAAGCTGTAAGAAATGGGAGAATATGGGAATATGTTGAAAGGAAGTCATCAGAACATCCAGCACTTGAACTTGCAATAAATCATATTTTAGACTCATCAGATGATTCTGATTTTATGAAGTGGGTAGAAAGTTCCACTACAATTCAAAAAAGTAGAGGAGTATTATGGTCAAAAAAAATCAATAGACATCCATATGCCAAAGCGGCAAAAAAACTAATTTCAGAATATGCCAAATTACCAAAAAAGGATGCTTTTGGTAACGAGGTGAAACAAGAGGAATGGGACATTATTGTTATTCATGGTGTTCGAGGACCTTGGAGAATAAGATGTAAGGAATTAATTATTGAATTAATGTCTTGTTTTGAAAATATACAAATTTTTGTACAAACTCCTATAGGCATAATTCCATATTCATTAGAAGATTTTAATCCATTTGCACATATCAACGGCCCAGAGACTATTTGGGATTATAATGTAAAAGATTTAGAAATTAAATGCAATTCTATGATTCCGATCCATGGAACTATGGGAGCAGAGAAAGCCATCAAAGAATTAATTAATTCAGGCCTTAAATTAAGTAATTCAAAACTGAATGAAGAATCTGTAGAAGCATATCTCGATAAAGCCTCAATAATTACAAAAACCGCATTATATACTAATTTAAATCATGATATTTCAGAAGAATGGTTATCGAATACATCATTTTTCAAGGGAGGAACTGGAAGAATAAGGAATGTTTTTGATTCCGAGGGCAATCATATTCTCTCTCCAAGACTAGAAGATGGAGGCATTACATTAACAATTGATGGTGCAAGAAAATTATTTGAATTTTCTAAATTAGGAATGTGTAAAATACCTCTAGTGAAAATAAATGATGATGCTATTCCATTTGTGCGCAAGGGCAGAAATGTGATGCATGGATTCATTATTTCAGTTAGTGAAAAACTACGACCAGGGATGCCATGCTTAATCATTAACGACAAAGAGGATTTAATTGCCTTTGGAATCTCTTGTTGTACAAATTCAGAAGCAAACGAATTAAAGAAAGGTGTTGCTGTGAAAATAAAATCTGGGATTAAATAAATCAGTAATACATGACATTGATAGGATTGGACTGTTTGACACATGACATCCTGAGGGTTAAATTTGAGTAGAGATAATGTTGTAGAAACTATTAATCTCGTTAAATCATATGGAAAACATATTGCATTAGATTCCATTAATTTGAAAATTAAGCCTGGAGCAACTGGCCTTCTCGGACCCAATGGTGCAGGTAAATCTACATTATTCAAAACGATCCTTGGATTAATCAGCACTACTTCGGGAGATGGAATTGTACTTAATCACAATATCAGAGAAGAAGGAGCCATCATTCGTTCGAAAATCGGTTATATGCCTGAATATGATTGTCTAAATCCTGATTTAGAAGCAATTCACCAGGTTGCATATAGTGGTGAATTATTAGGAATGAATCCATCAATAGCAATGCAAAGAGCACATGAAGTTCTAGAATATGTGGGATTAAAAGATCAACGTTATCGTACATTAGATACTTTTTCAACTGGCATGAAACAATCCGCAAAGTTGGCATGTGGTTTAATTCATGACCCAGAATTATTAATTGCAGATGAACCAACAAATGGACTAGATGCTGCACATAGAGATTTTATGCTAAATACACTAAATCAAATTGTAAATCAAGGAGGAAGAAGCCTAATCATGGCTAGCCACTTAATGAATGACGTAGAAAGAGTCTGCGAAAGAATTGTTATGCTTCACAAAGGAAAATTAATTGCTCAAGGAAAAATTGAAGATTTGAAAGCAATAGAAAGAGAAGTTGAAGTTCATGCCTGGGGAGGTGCCTCAAAACTAGAAGAACGCTTGAATGATGGAGGATTAAAAGTTAGAAGAACTGGTAGGGTTCTAAGAGTTGTGCATGTAGATGACTCCACTTATGATCAAATTATTTCAGCAGCAGCTAAATCAGGATGCCAAATAAGACGTATGCAGGATCATGAAGCGAGTTTAGAAGATTTATTTATCAGAATAATGGAAACTTTAGGTTATGGCGTTAAAAGTTCAGAACAATTATTAGAAAATAATCCTAATTTAAAACATGTAGATGCACCATTAGAACTTAAAAATAGGGGGCCACTACAATGAGTGAAGAAACAATAGATGCTGAATTCTTAGGCAAAGAAGGTGCTAATGTCACTGGATTTAGTAGAATGGAGGCTGCTTATGGTTCAGGAGATGGTGATGAAGAAGCAACTGCTGCTGTAGCATCTTCATCAAATGCAGAGGTAGGAACTATTTTTGAACAAATTTACCGGCCATGGAACGGAACATTAAACACAAGATGGGTTAGGAATTGGTCAATACTTAGACATCATATCTATGGTATGTTTTCCAGTGGTCATAGACCGTGGGGTTGGCCTGTAAGAATCTCATTATTGGTACTTTTATTGGGTTCAATGAATGATTTATTTTTATCATTTTTAGGAAATGCTACGGGGGTTGAAGAACTATCAAGATTATTTTCCCCCTCAAGAGAAAATTTGTATGCTCATGTGCTTGGATTTTTCCCAAGGAATGTGTTTTGCTTTCCAATTGCAGCAGCACTTCTTGTAGGTGGAATGATAAGTGAAGATCGTAAAAATGGCACTAGTGCGATATATTTTTCACGACCAGTAAATAGAACAGATTACACTGTAATGAAATTCATTTCTGTGGCAATTCTATTATCTATCTTAATTGTAGGTACTTTGGCATTGTATTACATTGGTGATCTTGTACTTTCTGGAGAAGGTTGGGCATACGTACTAGATACATTTCCTCTATTCTTTGCTGCAGCAGTTGCAGGGTTCTTTCTTGTATTCACATATTCATCAATAGGTTTAGCACTTTCAAGTGTTAGCAGAGGGAAATTCTTTCCTGCGATTGCTTTATTGGGTATTATATTAGGAACAAAATTCATTGCATTCCTAATATCTCAATTATATGAAGATAGTATAGTTTATCTCCTCTCTCCTTACGATTGTATAGCACATCTTGGACAAGAGATGATGGGCATTAACTCTACTTATGATCACCCATACACCTGGAGTCTTGTTGCAATAATTGTGATGAATTCAATTTCATTATATGTGCTTACTGCAAGAGTTTCTTCAATGGAGGTGACTAGAGAGTGAATGCTAATGAAAATAACTCTGCAAATTCGAATGTAGTTCCTGCATTAATGCTAGATCATGTTTCAAAATGGTATGGAAACATAGTTGGATTAAATGATGTAAGTATAGCAATTAATGGAGGAGTAACTGGCCTACTTGGAATGAATGGTGCAGGAAAATCAACTTTGTTTAAATTAATTGTAGGGAAATTAAAACCGTCACAGGGAACTGTGAGATTATTTGGCATTGATCCTTGGAAAAATAAAGCACCATTTAGTAGAATTGGTTATGTTCCTGAACATGAAAAATTATACGACTGGATGACTGCATTTGAGTTCGTTACAATCATTGCAAGATTATTTGGACATTCAAGAGATACTTCTGAAGAAAGAGCAAAACATGTTCTTAAATTTGTAGGCCTTGAAGATGTTATGCATAAGGAATTAGGAAAATATAGTAAAGGAATGAGACAAAGAGCGAAAATTGCACAAGCATTAGTAAATGACCCTGACCTAATTATTTTAGATGAACCATTACAAGGTTGTGATCCATTAGCTAGAACTACAATTATGAATGTCATAAGAGAATTGGGGAGTATGGGGAAAACAATTGTTGTTAGTAGCCACATATTGAGTGAAATTGAAAGAATTACTGAACAAATTGTAATTTTACACAATGGTAGATTATTGGCATTAGGGAACCTTCATGCAATCAGAGATTTACTTGACAAACACCCTCACAGAATTTCTCTCACTACGAAACAGCCAAGAGAATTAGCAAGTAAATTTCTAAATCATGAATCTGTATATGGCGTTCATTTCCCTGCTGAAGATGAATTATTAGTTGAAACACATGATCTCGGAAATGTGCATAAAGATATGCCATTGATTCTGGAAGATTCTGGAATTCGCGTGACTGCAATAGAAAACCCTGATGACAATTTAGAATCAATATTAGAATATTTGATGGAGGGGCGATAATGTCTAAATCATCAAGACCACTTTCTAAGAGTGTATGGTCAAAAATTGACGTTAAATCATGGGCAATTACTGAATTTACACTTCGTCAATATCAAACTAGAAAATCAACTTGGTCTATTGCAATGATTGGAATGTTACTAGTCACCCTAGTTCTCTTGTTTTATGTTAAGGGGCAAACATCAATCATAGAATCAATAGATCAAGATGGTGATTCATATGATTGGGATGGTGATGGATACTCATTAGCTCAGGAATTACAATACGGAACCAATCCAGATAATGCTTCTGATTATCCTGATGTACCTGCACTTCCTGCATCCAATTGGATTGACGAAGATGATTTCTCTTACTCATTTAGTGGTGAAAAATGTGAACGGAATATTTACGGAATTGTAAGTGAAGGAGTTTGCCAAACCAATGTTGACGATGATGGTGATTGTGAAAGAACAGATTGGGTTTTACAAAATAAATTAATTGGGCAGGGAGGCACAGACTCAAATTATGATACTCTTGATTGTTCTGTATTTATTAGCACTAATTCAGGCATGACAATAATTCCAGATAACTATGTTGATGAAGACCCAGATGATAATTTATATTTCCATGAAGCAGTACACAGAGGTTTTGTTCTAGGCTTTGGAAAAATTGGTTTTGCATTTTTGATGGGAATTTTCCTTCCACTATTTCTTGCTACAGGACTAATTAGAGACGAAATGGAATCCGAAACATTACATTATTTAATCGGAAAACCAATTGCAAGAGGTGAATTTTATGCTTACAGATTAGGAGGTTATTTGTTAATGACATGGTTTTATCTTACAATTCTAATTTTCATAATGAGCCTTATTACTGGATTCGTAGCACCTTCTGATTCATTTTTTAGATTTGGAGACATTCAAATTTGGGCAGCAATCTTATTTGCAACTTGTTTAATGGTAATGGCATATGGAACTATATTTTCCACATTTGGAATCTTTACAAAATATGGAATGTTAGCATCAATATTCTTTGGAGTATGGGAATTTATGATGGCAATGTTAACACTAATTGGAACTGGTTCTTTTTTCGTTACAAGAATGTCAATTGTATTTTGGGGAATGGAAATAATTGATTCTGTTTCTACATTCACTTGGAATGATTCTGAATACCTAATTTCTAAAGGTGAGTATTATGGATTAGAAGGTAATGAAGCTCTGAGTTCATTCTATGGTGTGCCAAGTATTGGTTCATCTCCTATGACTACATTATTCATTTCGGCTGCTGTATTAATTGGAATTACATCACTAGTATTCTTTATTGGACAATCTGCTTTCAAACGTAAAGAACTCAAATGAGGGTTGAGAATGGAAAGTTTTGAGGGTCCATTACAAGATTTATGGGAAATGCCAGATTTGCCGAATCTCAAACATCTCACATGGGATTGGTGGTGGTGGCTAGTTATGTGGCCATCAAAAAAACATCCAGGAAGAAGTGAACAATTAATGGTACTTTGGTCGACAAAAGAAACTCCCTCAATATATGTAAATGATCATAATTGGGCTGCTGCAGCAAAACCAAATTGTAATGAAGAAAATTTACTAGTTCTTCCAGGAATGGTTGCTGGATGGTATTTTGATGGGGAAAAAATGTTTGAACCACTAGTGCTACAAGAATCTAGAATTGCAGCAATATCCTCTAAACACAAAAATTGGCCATCAGATTCTGAATTGGGAGGGGCTGTTATTGCCCTTTGTGAACAATTACTAAGTACTGGAATTACTGACGATAATAAAAAATTCTGGATGCGTATAGAATCAGATAAAGCGGCAATAAAAAGTGGCTCTCCAAAAAAATTTGATATTCAAATGACTCCATGGAATCCAGCATTATCTAAAGCAAGGAGAAGTTTTCAAAAATATCAAAACAATATGGGATATGACATATTAAGGGTACATGGATGTAAAGCAAAAGGCACAATTGATAATGAAAATTTTGAAGGTACTGCTTATCTACAAAAAGTTAGAGTTCAAGCTCCAACTGTCCCTTGGTATTGGGGAATACTTCATTTTTCTGATGGATCATACCTTGATTGGTTTTTACCCCATTTATCTCTACTTGCATTATCTACATCTAATAAACCATGGCAATTAAAAGATACATTAGAAGTTCCTCTTAGAAAAGCAGGATTATTTCATGATGCCAAGAGGCAAAGAAGTGAGAAATTTACCAAACTTAAATTTAGGAAAATTAAAGGAAACTATAGCATTAATAGTCAAAATAATGAAAAAGAAATATTACCACGATTTGAAATAGAGATGTGGAATGGAAGAACCATGATTGTATTGACTGTAGATGCTGTATCAAGAGCATATTGGAGTTTTGATCAGCCAACCAGAGGAGGGATGGTGTCACACTTTTGTTATAATGAATATCCTCTGAAGGTATCGGGTATCGCAATAGAAGATGAATTTGGAATTAGAACTCTTGAGGATTGGGAGTGGATCCATGGAAATGCTGAACATAGTTGGGGAATTTTACACTAAATCTTAGTGATTTCTTAAATTATCATCAATAGTAAGTGTCAATAACATACTATACCTGCGGAGTGTTAGGGTTGAACTATGGCAGACGGAGAAATGAAGATTGAAAACATAGATGAAACAGATAAAGAAAGACGTAAATTTAACTTGATTCCTGGTGAAGATTTAATGCAAATCCATAGGCCAAGTCTTTTTGCTTTTGCAGGTATGTATGTAATGGCATTTTTAGTTGGTGCAGTACATTATATTTGGACATTCATGCCTAGTGAGGCACCTGGACAAGACCCTGGAGTTATTCAAGAAATATTGTGGGGATTTGTATCAAGTTCTTTGGGTGAATCAATAGGATTCCCTCTGGTTATGCTATTCCTTGCATGGTTTAACAGATGGATAAATATCTCATCAAGCACAAAATGGTTTACAATGACAATGATAATTATTGCTGCTCTTCCATTTACTGCATGGTTAGTTAATGCATTTGCTGCTGACTCTCCTGTAAACTTCTTGAGTGGTTCTTATCCATATCAAATTGCAGGAATATTTTGGATTGCATTCTTGTTTGTAAACATCTATTATTTCCAAAGATCTTTCTGTTATGCAATTACAACTGATGCAGTTATCTTCAGAAAAGATTTCATGTTAACAAACAGCGTTAGAAGAATCTTATACAGTAATTTCACAGATGTAATTGTTCAACAAGGACCAGTTGGGACCATTCTAGGATATGGAAATGTAGTCCCATTAACTGGAAGTGGGCTTGGATTAGGTGAAGAAACAATTGGAATTTCTGCAGGAGCTGCAGGTGGTGCACTTGATTCTAAAGATGGAGAATCTGTCGCAACTAGCCTTCCAAAGAAAATTTTGAAAATGTTCTTTGTTCTCTTAACATCACAAAGAACAATTAGAACTGTAAAACCTGATCCTGCAGATTGTTTCTTTGGTGTTAGAAAACCACATGACGTTACAGTAGTGGTTAATGACAGATGGAAAGGTGCTGATTCAGGTTCAACACTTGAAGAAATTAAAGATTTAATGGCTGCTCAAGCTGCAAATAAGTCAGAGTAAACCGTTTAATTTCATTTGAGGAAATAAAATGAATCTTATTCCTCGACGGCTTATTGCTGGAATTTTTCGAGCCCTTGGGTACCATATTGAAAGTATCAAAGGAAGTGATGATTCGGAGTTATATTCAGAGTTCCCATTAAATTCATTAAATAATAAATCTTTTTTGAATATAGGTGCAGGTACATTTAATCATAAATATTGGACAAATGTTGATTATGGTTCTGAACAATATGCTAAAGTTCAAAATAAATTTGTTGAATTAAATTTAATGGAAATACCAAAATTCCCATTTGAAAATGAATCTATTGAATTAATATATTCAAGTCATACAATTGAACATGTAAATGATTCTGCTGTAAAAAATTTAATCGAGGAATCTTTTAGAATTTTGAAAATCGGAGGCGTTCTTAGAATTACCTGTCCAGATGCAAATCTACTCCTTAACAGTGTAAAAAATAATGTGAGCAAATACTGGGCGTGGAGACATGAATGGTTTAAGAAAAATTTTGAAATAAAACCAAAGGAAATAGAGATTGAAGATTTCTTAGTAAGAGAAATTTCAACTGCTCGTTGTAGGTTTTTTAAAAACGAAATTGAACCATTAGATCCTAAGATTATCAGGAAAAAAATAAACCAATTAGATAGTGAGAACTTTCTTCAATGGATGGTAGAGAAAAATACATTTGATAGTAATAATCCACAATACCACATTAATTATTGGACATTTGAAAAATTAAAGAACTTATGTAATGAAGCAGGGTTTACTACAATTTACCATTCAGGCTTTGGACAATCTCTTTCACCTCCATTAACTAATACGAAAATATTTGACAATACACATCCAAAAATGTCATTATATCTCGAAGCAAGAAAAGAATAATTACATCCGTTTGATTCATAGACATGTTACACACAGCAGTGGTTATCGCGAGTGATTAAGATGAGTGAAGAATTGATGAAAGAAGCAATTGAAATGTTTAGAGATGGCAACTTAGAAGGTGCAGTTTCAAACCTTGATGAAAAATTAAAAAGTAATTCAGGTAATGCTGAATTACACCATTCATATGCAGAATTTGCAAATATGCTCAATATGGAAGCACAAGATGATATAATTCCAGGTGGAAAAATTATGATGCATTACAAAAAAGCAATGGAGATGGATGAAGAAAATGATGAGTACATTGCTGATTTCGCTAGTTTTGCACTTGAATGCAGAAGAATTCCAGTTGCTGTAAAAGAGTTCCAAAGATATGCAAAAAGATTAGAGCTAGCTGATATTCCAGTAGATGATGTATTGTATATGGCTGCAAGAAATATTGTAGACAGTATTGAAGTAATGGATCCTGAAAAGAAAAATCCAATGGTTCAACCATGGCTAAAACAAGCACTTATTTGGTCAGTAGGCGGTCTAGGATATTCTCCAGAAGATGCTATTGAATTAATGTCTAATGATTCCTAATTGTGACTAATCATGAAAGTCGCCATAACATTTTCATATTTAGGAAATGAATATCATGGTAGTCAAATTCAGCCAGAATTAAATACAGTACAAGGTGAATTAGAGAAAGCATGTAAGCGTCTAAAATGGTCACCAAACGGTGTTAAAATTAGTAGTAGAACTGATTCGGGAGTAAATGCCAGAATGAATTTTGCAGTTATAGATGTTCCAGAGGGGATAAAACGTGATTTCCCCCAAGGTTTGCTGAAAGGTTTTAATGACATTTTACCAAAGGATATTTGCATTTATGACGCTGAGGAAATATCAGAAATATGCAATATTAGAGCCGCAAAAATGCGAACATATAGGTATAGATTAGAATTACTTGAAAACTGGAATGATATTTTAAAAGTTGAAGAATTAGAAAATGCACTTAATATATTCAAAGGCAAGCATGATTTTCATAATTTTTACAAACAAGAAGATGACAGAAGTACTATCAGAATTATTGAAGAAATTACACCTTGGCTTTCGGACAAAAAGAGAATTATTGGTTTTGAAATAAAAAGTCGAGGCTTTTTATGGAATCAAGTAAGAAGAATTGCTAATTGCATCACAGGGTTACTAAATAATGATTATTCAAAAGAGGATGTTGAAAAATCATTGATTGAAAATGGAGAGAAATTTGATTTTGGTTTAGCTCCGTCAAGGTGGTTGACTTTGTGGCATTTAGAACATGAAAACCTGTCTTCAAAAAAAGATACTAATTTTTTTGATCCTCCTCCCATTTCAAATTTAAATTTCGATCGTAGAGTTAATTCAATACTCCTTGAATCTGAAGCAAAAAAACATCAAGCATGGCTTCAAAGTGAGTTTGCAATGTTATTAAAATTGAAACTTTAAATTTCAATATTTACTAAGTCTCCATCTTTTAGATTCATTGTTTTACGAAGATATTTTGACGATATAACTTCAACTACATCTACATGACGCGTTAAATCTGGAATTAAGATTGCAGAGGGGATAAGTTCAGAATCTGAAGACTTTATTTTACATAAAATTGCATTAGCACCCCCAAAACTTTTACCATCTCTTAAAAAACCCCTAATTCTTAAAAGATCTACTTTTGAAGGGTCTATATTTTCTGATTCATGAATTAATGATTCAGAAATCCCTAAAGTATCTATTCCTGCTTTTTTCCTCATAGATATAAATTTACTTAAGTCAGATTTTTCAACATTTAAATTAAGTGTTCCTGGCCACGCTTGCTCTCCTAAGATTGTAAAAAATTGTTCTTGATAATGTGGCTGAGCCATAAAAATTGACGCTCTTCCTAACCCACTAGAAACTGTTCCATTAAGTCGCATTATTTACGCCCACTCATGACTTATTCATCAACTAATGGGATGAAATGATTGCAAAACTACAATGGCCGGTCTATATCTCGTAGGTTAAGTGATGACATGCCTGGAGACAAATCATGGATGGTTGAAAAATACTCAAGTCTAGTTGAACAAGGATTAGATTGGAGGTTAAAAGCATTGGAAACTGCCTCAAAACCTCGTTGTATTGTAGATGGAAAACAAAACATAATGTTATGTGCAAATAATTATCTTAACCTTACAACCCATGAAAAAGTAGTTAATGCGATGGTAGATGCTACTCAAAAATATGGTGCAGGATCTGGCTCTGTTAGAGCTATTGCAGGAAATATGCAATTACATGAGGATTTAGAATCAACTATTGCTAGATTCAAAGGTGTTGAAGCAGCCTTAACTTATTCAGCAGGATATACTGCAAATGTGGGATTAATTCCAACCTTGGTAGAAAATAAAGAAGATTTAATTATTTCAGATGAATTAAATCATGGTTCAATTATTGATGGAGTAAGATTAACTAAAGCTAGTAGAGCAGTTTACCAGCATAATGATACAGAAGCTCTTGAGAACGTACTTAAAGAAAATAAAAATGCACGTAGAAAATTAATTATTACTGATGGTGTATTCAGCATGGATGGAGATATTGCCCCATTAGATATCATTGCAGAACTTGCTGAGGAATATGATGCAATGGTAATGGTAGATGATTGCCATGGTGAAGGAGTTCTTGGAGATGGTGGAAGAGGCATTGTTGATCATTTCAAATTACAAGGAAAAATAGATTTTGAAATAGGTTCTTTTTCAAAGGCATTGGGAGTACAAGGCGGTGTTCTTTCAGGCAGTGAAATTGTAAAAAAACATGCGATTAATCATAGCAGGTCATGGTTACTCTCTGGAAGTCAACCACCAGGTGTTGCAGCCGCTCAAAAAGCTGCAATTGAAGTACTAAGAGATGAGCCTGAACACCATGCAAAATTATGGAGTAATACTGAATATTTCAGAAATGAAATGCAATCACTTGGGTTTGATACTGGTGTTTCAGAAACACCTATCATCCCAGTAATGTGTGGGGAATCAATACTTGCAAAAAAGTTATCAGAAGAATTATACAAAAAAGGTATTTTTGCACTACCTATCGTATTTCCAATGGTTGCAAAGGACAAGGCAAGAATTCGATGCATGATAAGTTCTGGACTTACAAAAAATGATTTGGATTTAGTTATTAGCACTTTTTCTGAGGTTGGTAAACAATTAGGAATTATCTAATTATTCTTCCGAAAAGTCATCTACGATCTCATTTAATTCATGATCTTCGTCTACAGTGTCCTGCTTTTCTAGACCTTCAAAGGGATTGATATTTTGTTCTATTAATTCCAATAACCTCCATCTTGGCGCCCAAGACAAATGTACATAAACAGGACCTGGGAAAATCATCAAAAGTAATCCTATATCTTTAGACCATGATGGGAAATTAGACATACCTATTGAAAATGTTAATATGATCAATCCTAAAAATGGTGATAAATAAATAATAATTCTTGGTACTGTAATTGGCATTCTTTTTGTAATTTTGACAATTTGAGAAGATAAACCACCTAACAAACTTAACATTAGTAATAATAAAAGGGAATATAATAACCAGTTAATTATCCAAATATTCATGTCCCAATTAGACTCATAAGCAAATGGAAGTAACAAAATGAGAGATAATAAAAATCCATAAAAAGCACCAATAAATACGGGATGAGAAATAGATAATGGTAATTTAGAAAACCTTGCAGAAAGATTACCTCCCTCAATTAGCAATTTATGCTCAATTGGAAATTCTTCTAACCTATCCCTCCATTTTTCAATTGAAGACACAAATTCCTCCGTGTATAATCACTTCATAAGTTATAAGGTAAGTTATTTAGTAATAACCTTCATTTCTTTCCCTTTGAAAACTTGCGGAAAATAGCCCCTGGCTTTACATTTAATTCACCAGGATTTGTTTCTGGCCAAAAACGATCTACATCTAATTCCTCATCATCTTCTCTAATTCTTGCACTTTCAATTTCGTCTTCTTCATGATTTTGTGCGTCCCTAATTGCTAATGCCAAATTTAGCCATTTTATTACCTCAGATTCTATTTTTTGAGTATTGCTATCAAAAAAACTCAAAAGCAATGGTGGTTTTGAAATTTCAAAAACTAATTCTTCATTTCCGTCATCAATTAAAAGTCCCTTTCCCTCAATATTTTTTTTCATTCTTCCTTTTCTTGGCAAAACTTCCCATTTCTCTAAAGATCTATATGCCACTTCTGCCTCATTAACATCATGTTCCTCTTCAACCCATGGATGTCCCAAATTTACTGCTATTGAATTCATAATCGCTTTTTTACTTTGAATCTCAATTAAAAAGAGAATGAATAATGACAATGAAGGTAAGAATATCAAAACAAAAAAGAATACCATCTCTAATGATAATAAAAATAGACTTAAAAGTAAAAAAGCAAACGAAATTGAAACTCTCAAGAATGAGTTTTTTATGATTTCACTCCCTGATGCTAATTTGCTTAAAATGATAAATCCAACTGGCATTTTAGTATCCTCCATAACAGTGCCATTTCGTCAAAGTGAATAAATCTCGCCAATCGGATAACGTCTAATAAATGCAATTTTTTATTATTTACAGCCCATGAATTCAAGAAGTAATAATCTACAACGTCCATAAAGAGGGGCTTAGATGTTAGATCTACCTATTGGGGTTATTACTGAAAAAAGAAGAGGAGGACCCTCGGTATTATCGTTATTAGCAAAGGACTTAATTGGCTCAAAAGTAGACTCATACATACGTACTGAAATTAAATCAAAGAATGAGGTTTCAAGAATTGGATATGTTGTTTTTAGAAACGGCAATCCATTAATGTCAATGCATGCAGAAGAAAAAGTACATCATGCTGCTAATGCATTAGAAAAAATCGATGACGATGCTGCAGAACTAGATTGTCTTTTAACTGTACATAGGAACATAGATGTAGATTTATTATTACAAACATTCCCAGAATCATTATTAAATTTAGAAATTAATATGGATGTTGAAGCAAAATCAGAATGGTGGAAAGAGAAGGAAATTAGTTCTAAAACTTGGACAAGTTCTAAAGCACTACCTGAACAAAAATTTGAAACCAATAATTCTCCAGAGTTTGAAAGAGCGATTGAAGCAAAATTAAGAAGATTAAAGGGAGGCAAAAGTAACGAATTATATCCTGGACATGCATATTTAGTTGCAGATGCAAACCCTAAAAATTCATTTGAATTAGCATCACGGTTATGTGAAATTGAACATGAATTGATGATTATTTCAAGACTTCCAGGTAGTCGAATTAGTGAAGAAAATAAATTGCCAAAAGAAATGTGTTATTGGTTAACTGAAAAGAAAGTAAATGATGAACAAATTATGGGACCCCAATTAGAAGTTCTATATTCAAAAATTAAAGATTTCTTTATGAATTACCCAAGAAGTGTAGTTGTACTAGATGGATTCGAATTTCTTTATGCAATACATGGAAAAGATCGTGCACTAGATTTCCTAAGGAGATTAGTCGACATTGCAACTACTTCTGATGACCTAGCAATGATTCCAATAAACCTAGATGCATTTGATTCTCGTTCAAGAGCATTAATCAAGCGTGAATTAGACTTACTTAATAATGAAGATATAGAAGATTGGTTACTTTCACCTGAAGATTTAGAGGGGCATTTATTTCACCTTCCCGACCAACAAGAAATTTTGTGGGATGAAGAATTAAAAACAAAAAAGGCACCAATAAAAAAAGATGTCCCACCTCAAAATCAAATCCCAGACATTACAGAAACAATGGCTTTTGAAAACAGCAATAAAAAGGAAATTAATAATGAAGCCAGTAGATTAGACTTAAGTGGAATTATTGAAAAATGGGATGAAGAAGATTCAAAAAACAATGTAAAAGAACCCATTGTAGAAATGTTTAGAGAAGAGCCCATAGAGACATTAGATGAAAAAAAAGTTTCAATAAATGGCCCTAAAGCGCCTACGAAAGTAACACTCTTAGGCACCAAACAAAAATCAAAAAAATCAACAACTAAAAAGAAAAACTCTAGCCTTAAAGAAGCCACAAAACTAACAATAAAAAATGAAAATAAAATGGCAAAAAATAAGGAATGGAAGAAAAAAGATAGAAATAAAACCTATCGTCAATATTATGATGCTTCTAAACACAAGGGTAAAACAGGCGGAGAAGATTGAGGCGGGTTCCGAGTTATTTAGATGATGCGATTTCAGCAGCTCAAAAGAGATTAGGAGTCTCTCCAGAAGAACCTCAAGATAGAAGAAAAGCAATTAGGCGTCCAAGTCTTTTAGAACTAAATCACAAATCAAAACCAAGAGTGAGTTTACCATTACATCCTCAAAATAAGAGTTCATGGTTAACAAAAAACTTATCAGAAGAATTAGGAAATTCTAGGGATGTAAATAAAAATCAAGAAGGACCTATTTGGAAAGTTGCACTTGATGAATTAAACAACAATAATCTCCAAAATAATCAGACAAGTTCTTTTTTACATGAAAATGTTACTAATTGGCCACCATTACTATCTACAAATATCTCAAAAAATTTGGGAAATTGGCAAATTGTTGAAGAAAATAGACAACTCACAAAAACAATTGATTCAATCATTGAAAGGCCTGGCTCACATCTAAATCCAATTCATATTAAAGGGAATTATGGTGTTGGAAAAACACATATTTCCTTGGCTGCAAGTTATGAAATTCAGTCGATATATGGTGATGACTCTGTAAGAATTATTCGTTCAAATACACTAATAGAGAATGCAAATGGATTGCCAAATATGCCTCAAAATATTCCAAAATTGAAAATGATACTCCTAGAAGACTTTGAAGCATTAACCGCAAACCATTCTAGAATGCAAGCAATTAGTAATTGGCTTATTTGGAACATAAATAATGGCGTTCAACTTATCATTACTTCAGATGGATCTATTGATTCAAATATTGGAGGAGATGTTAAAAGACTATTAGATTCTAGTATTTTATTTAATATAGAAAATTATTCAAATACAAGTAAAATGCGTATTCTAAGAAGATTAGCAATGGATAGAAATGTAGTTCTTTCTGATGAACATTTATCTATCTTAATCAACTCAAAAAATAATCTTCCAAGTTTACTATCTTCATTTGAAAAATTTATAATTGCTCAAAAAGATGGCACTTTGCCAAGTGATCCTAAAGAAGCTATTGCAAGTTTAGATGGTGTTCAAACCCTTTACAATTCAATGTTTTCTGAGGACATTGTAACAACCGCAAAAGAAATTGCTACAAAAACAGTTGACTCAACTGATTTTTCTAAATTTGAATTAGATGAAAATGAGATTAATATCGAGCTGAATTTAGAAGATATTCCAGAAATAAAATCAGATGCTGAAAAAATCACCGATGAAGCAAAAGAAATAATTTCAAAATGGAATCAAGATTTAAATCTTCCAAAAGAAAACATAGAATCTAAAGAACTGCTTGAAGAACTAAGTGAACATGGATTGGATAGAATGGCAGATGTGGGATTTGCATTTGAGAAATATAATGACATATTAAATGGAATTGAATCAAGAATCGGGGAGATTTCAAAAACATTAGAAAGTTCAGATACTGACACATTACTAAAATTAGCTGATGAAATGTCTGATTTAGAATATTCACTTCAGGATTTAAAACCTCTAGTTAGTTCTTTAGACAGGGCACCATTATCAAACACACCAGATAAAAATATAGAATTGCCTAACCTTGAGATGTTAAAAAAACTTGATGAATACATACCAAATAATGAATGGAACATAGATTCTGAAGAGGTAAATATGGAGGATTTACTAAATGAAGGTGAATTGAATCCTGTAAATCATTTAGTATTAATTCCAACTACAAATGTAAATCTAATGGATTCCTTTCAAGAAGAATAAATAAGTGAGGTTTTCCATTGAAATTCTTCAAAAAAACATCATGGTGGGAATCAGGAATAAAATTCACATGTTTACCAAATTGTGGAAAATGCTGTAATGAACCCAATGGAATAGTATATCTTTCATTAAAAGACATGACAAGGCTTGCAGCATTTCAAAGCATGCCTTTATCAGAATGGATTAAACGAGACTGTAGAAAAACATTGGATGGCAGATATGTGTTAAAAAGTAAACCAGAAAATTTGATTTGTATATATCTTGATGATGACTTGAAATGTAATGTATATGATTCAAAGCCAGATCAATGTAGTGCTTTCCCTTGGTGGAATGAAAATTTAAAAAATGAAAAATCATGGAACAAAACAAAACAAATCTGCCCTGGAATAGAACATCCAGATGCACTTCTAATTGACAATAATACAATTAAATTTTGGATTGAAGCAGATAATATTGCTGAAAAAGGAGTCAGAGACATTGACTTATTAAAATGAATTATTTCAACGACGCACTTATACCTAAAATCTCTCAGGCTTAATCCCTGAGGTAATGTTTATGGGAGATGATGACGACATTCTACTTGAATTGACGAAAAAGCATCTAAACATAGGACTTAGAGGAGTACCAGTAGGAACATGTAGAACTAGTTTTGTTACTCCAGAACAAGGCGTCCACTATTGTGGTTACCCAATAAAAGATTTGGCAGAATTAAGAGCTGAAGATGTAGTTTATCTTTTGTTTCATAAAGAATTACCCACATTAGATCAATCCGAAGCTTTCAGGAGAGAATTATCAAAAAGAGGCACTATTAATCCAGCAGTTGTTGATGTATTACATACCTTACCAATTGAAGGGCATCCAATGCACTGGCTTTCCATTGGGATTCAAACACTAGGAATGTATTGCAAAGAGGATGACTGGAGAAGCAATGCTCTGAATCTAGTTGCTCAAATGCCAATTTTGATGGCATTAATTATGAGAATTAGAGAGGGCAGAGGCGCAAACCTAGAGGCATCACAACCAGAATTAGGTTTAATCAAAAATTTCGTTAATTTACTAAATCTTCCAGGTGCAGATCATGAAATCATGTCTAAGATTCTTTCAACATTTTTTGTATTGCACATGGATCATGGTGGAGGAAATCTATCTACATTTACTGGAAAGGCTGTTGCTTCAGGTCATGCAGGATTGCATTCAAGTATGGTTGCAGCAATGAATGCACTTTCTGGGCCATTGCATGGTAGAGCAAATCAAGCAACTTTAGAATTTGTAAAAAGCATAGGTACAGATAACAAAGAAGATGTTGAAAAATTTGTAAGAGCGGAATTAATGGCTAAAAGACCCATTTTTGGATTTGGGCATGCTGTTCTAAGAAAAGAAGATCCTCGTGCAACAATTCAATTAAAATTAGCTAAAGAACTATGCCCTGATGATAAAAATATCAAAATCGTTCAAACATTAAATGAGATTGTTCCGTCAATATTATCTGAAATTCCAAAAATTACAAACCCTAATGCAAATGTAGATTTGGTTTCAGGATCACTTTTAAATTATATTGGATTTACAAAGCCAGAATATTACACAACATTTTTTGGATGGGCAAGAACAGCAGGAATCGGTGCTCAAATTATCGATGAAAGAATGGTATTAAGAGAAGGTAAAGGAGTTCCAATATATAGACCAAAATATATTGCTGAGGGTCAAAAACTAAGACGACTCGATTAAAAAAATATTGGTCTAGATGTACTTCCACAACCTCTGTGACCAATTACTCTTACAGATTCCCAAGGTAATTTATTACTGTCTGAATCAAGGAAATAATGTTCTAATGGTTTTTCCCAATACCATTTTTTCCTCCATTGCTCTAAGAATTTTTCCCTTTCTGTACTATTTAATTCACTCCAAGGTGCAACTTCTCTAATTGCTTCATCTACCAATCCTTTGTGATTTTCAGATTCTGTATTCTTAAATTTTTGATGCCATTCATTATCTAAAGGTTGTGTAGAATGTCGAATCCATCTTGCAGAACCATCAGGTAATGAATTCTCTGTTGAATTCACACTATCAGAAAGAATACTAATTCCTGCATCATACAAAAGAGATTCTTGTTCAATTAATCCTGGCCAGATATAAATTGGAAACCCTTTCTTTAACTTTAATAATCTCTCTAATTTCTTTCCAGATAAACCATATTTTTTATCAAATCTCATCCCATTATAAGGCGGAATAAAATATTCTAAACCACATGGCAATATTGGTGATTTACGTTTTTTTTGTAATTTTATCATTGAATTTAATGATCTAAATACAAATTCACGTGATGCATAAATTCGATTTAATTTTCGAGTACCAAATCTAAGTTGATTGGGAAATAATGAAGATACATTCCAATCAAAGTTAATTTTTTTAGCAGAATAATTCATATGCTTAAAAAAACCATAAAAAATAATACTATGTTTTGGTATTTCTGCTTCTTCTAATAATTCAGCACATTTAGATAGCATATTGCTAACATAAGGTATGTTTTTTCTAGAATTAAACCAACCTGCTCCAGCTCCACTAGAGGGATGAGGTAATTTCAATTCTATGTTCATTATTTTTCCATGCTCTCTTAAATTAGTAGATATCTTCGAATTATCTATTACATCACTTAATGATGGAAATCCTAAATTCATTAAATCAGATTGTTTATTATTTTCTACAAATATTGGTAAGTCTCCACGTAATTTTTCACTAACTGCTAATTTCTTATCGTGGTGAACTATTAATTCATCATCTAGTGTTGTTCTAACGTCAAATTCTATACCATCTGTTAATTCAATTCCTCTTGTAAGAGATGCTAAAGTATTCTCTTTCAAAACACTCTCATCTAATTGCATACCTACTAGTATGGCCTCAAAGAGGCAACTGATAAATATCGCCATAAATATTCTAAAAATACTCAAGAATCATAACCTATCTGATTAACGGATTAATGATTCACATGACAGAGGATGTAAAAAATAATTCAAAAGCAATCAAAGGATATGCATTTTATGATTGGGGGAAATCCGCTTTTGAAACGAGTGTAACTGCTGCAATTCTACCAGCATGGTTTGCTTATTTGTTCCTTGAAGCAAATGGCCTTACTACAACTCTTGCAGGAATTGAGATGTCTGGATCTGCTATTTGGTCATATTCTGTAGCAATTGCAACCTTTTTAGTAGCATTTGTAAGTCCATCACTTGGAGTAATTGCTGATCGAAGAGCAATAAAATTATGGTGGCTAAGAATACTAACTATTCTTGGAGCAGGAGCAACATTCTTACTTGCAGCGGCTCCATTTTTGCCAATTAGTTCCCAATGGGCTTGGTTAATGTTGATGTTTATATTAGCAAATATTGGACTTAACGGTGCAGGAGTATTTTACAACGCACTTTTACCTCACCTAGGAACTGAAGAAGAAATGGATTCGATATCAAACAAAGCATTTGCATACGGTTATTTTGGTGGCGGGATACTACTTGTGGTACATCTAGGTTTAGTAATGGGAGTTACTGGAGATTGGGTAATTCCTTTTTGCATGGCAACATCTGGTATCTGGTGGTTTGGTTTCTCATTAATTACTTTCAGATATATTCCTGAACCTAAAATTGAAAATGAAATGGAAGATATGGGTTTTGTAGATTCTTCGAAATTTGCAATTAAAGAAGTACTGTCTACAATTTCTGAAAGAAAAAAATTCAAAACACTATTTCTATTCATGATTGCATATTTCTTTTACATTGACGGAATAAACAGCGTTACTGCATTAGCTGGAGTATTTGGTCCTGCTGTTCTTGGATTAACAACTACGGATCTAATCATGACAATTGTTGTAATTCAATTTGTAGCAGCACCTTGTGCAATCGGTTTTACCTATTTAGCAGATAAATGGTCAACAAAAAAAGCACTACAATTATCACTCTTAGGTGCTACAATTGTTGCTGTTTTAGCATTGACATTTGCACCACTTCAATTAGAAGAACATACTGATTATGATTTACAATATACTTGGGATAGTGAAAATTCAACATATTCAGTCACTTATTTAGCCAATCTTGGTGAATTAGCACAAGACCCAGAAAATGAAGAACAAATATGGGCAATGAAACATAGAGATATGTTACCTGTTCAAGAAAATGAACAAATTAAAGAGGATTTGGTCTTGGAATGGGCTACCGATGAAAATGGTAATAACGCTATAATATTACTATCTGATATCTCTATGCTTGAATCATTAAAATCGCAAATAGAAACTTCTCGTTATAGTATAAGCATTCAGGGAGGAGAAAACAATACCGCATTAGCAGGTATTGACCACCCAACAAATTTAGGTGATGGACCACTCGATTTCATAGCAAAAGGAATGAGAGATTTAGTTTGGCAACCATTGGGAATAAGCGTTACAATTCAATTTCTAATTCTTGGTGTATTGTTTGGTTCTATCATGGGAGGATGTCAAGGATTATCTCGAAGTTTATTTGGAAAAATGGTTCCAGAAACAAGGAGTGCTGAATTTTTTGGTTTCTTCGGATTCTTTGGTAAAGTCGCTGCTTTTATGGGGCCTTTACTTTATGGAACCATGGTTATTTTATTCGATGATCGTGTAGGTATTCTCAGCATAGGATTACTGATAATAATTGGAACATTAATGATGCGTTTAGTCAATGTCGAAGAAGGTATTGAAGATGCTAGATTAGAAGATGAAAGAAATAGAACTAAATTATCTGATTAACCTATGAAGTATTAAAGACAATTCAAATAAGATTATCATTGGTGCTGCTACAAGCAATAATGATAACGGATCTGGAGGAGATAAGAATGCTCCAAGAACTACTGATGAAAACCAGATATGCCTTCTATATCTTGTTAAGTCTGACTTTTGGACCACTTCAAACTTCAATAATAATATCACAATTATTGGGACTTGAAAACCAAGAGCACTTGCGAAAACAAGTGAAGATATAAAACCTGAAAAATTAGTTAATGTCCATTGAGTTGATAAATCGGCTGCTGCAGCATCTTTAGCTAAATAATCCAATAAAAATGGAACAAGGTAGTTAATTGCATAATATATTCCTGAAGCCATCAAAGCAATCGAAAATAGTGCAGTAGTAATTGCCAATAAATTAGGATTAGGGATATTCAAATCTGCTTCTTTCATTCTTTCCCTTACTGTATCATTTTTTGACAACATTCTTGCCATTTCAACTGAAAAAATAGTTCCAGTAATCATTATTGCTAGATAAACAGAAATTCTAACTTTTAACAAAATTAATTCTACAGGGTGAAGAACAATAACATCTGTATTTGAAGATGGACGAAAACCTGTATCCTCACTAACTAACCATGCGATAAATTCACCTGCTAAAGGATAGCCAACACTAAAAATAACCACGAAGAATAATGCAAAAAACCTTGCTCTTTTACGCATAATATTAGATACTTCATGAAGAATTCTGCCTCCGGGACTTAGCAATAATTCTTCAAGATTTGATTCTAAATCTTTAGTCATTAAGTTCACCAACTATTGATGCTGAATTTCTGTAGCTAAAACGGTGTTTGACATTAACATGGCTACGGTCATAGGACCTACTCCTCCAGGAACTGGAGACAATAATGATGCTCTATCTTTTACTTCTGGATGAACATCTCCAGCTAACCTCCATCCTCTTTCATGGTTTGAATCATCAACTCTATTTATTCCTACATCAACAACAATAGCACCAGGTTTTATCCATTCCTTCTTAACCATCTCAGGCCTTCCTACTGCTGCAATAACGATGTCTGCTGTAAGGCATTCTTCTTTTGCATCCTTTGTACGCGAATGTACAATTGTTACAGTTGCATCTGCACCTTTAGATGCTAACAATAATGCTTGAGGCATCCCCACATTAAATGAACGCCCAATTACTACTGCTTTCTTTCCAGACATCTCTACTTTAGCCCATCTTAACATCTCCATTACTCCTGCAGGAGTACAAGGCATCATTCCATCAAGACGGCCTTGGACAATTCTACCCAAATTTACTGGATGAAATCCATCAACATCCTTACTTGGATCAATTAGGTCTGTTAAAGATTCTTCATCCAAATGAGAGGGTAATGGAGATTGAATTAGAATACCATGAAGTGTCTCATCATCATTTAAATTTTGAATCGCGTTAGTTACTTCTTCTTGTGATGTGTCTGAAGGTAATTCAATGTGAGTTGACTTAATTCCTAACCGTTCACATGATTTGATTTTGTTTCTTACATATACATGAGATGCGGGGTCATCACCCACGATTATAACTGCCAAATGTGGTTGAACATTACATTTGGAAATTCTGACTTTTAGTCTTTCTTCAAGAGCAGCCGCACATGCTTTACCATCCAACCGTATTGCGGCCATGATTCTCCGATTGATGCCTCTCATTTCATCCTAACTACATATTAATCAAACAAGATTCAAAACCAAACCATGCTTCGGGGGGTACAACGCCAATATAGCTTAGCCTGGTAGAGCGGCTGATTTGTAATCAGCAGGCCGAGAGTTCGAATCTCTCTATTGGCTCCAAAATTGCAGCCTTGCAGTGCAACGTTTTAGGACCACACGCACCCCTTTTTTTCCGCACTTTTTTGTTGTTCGAAAAAAGGGTCAGACACACCCCTAAAAATAGGTCATTTTTAGGGTCAAAATAGCGTGGTCTTTAGATTAAATTAGGACCACGAAAAAATAAATTATGCAGTAACATAACTACTGATTGTCCCCGCGGACAATGTACCGTTTCGCGATGCAGAAAGAGCAGGTAATAGGGACGTCAAAAGACATGGACTCTACTAATTTCATATTCTAACAAAATAGATAGTTCGTTTTCCCCTCTATTATCTTCAAAAATGGTAAAATCACCTTCACCGTTAGATAATGCAATAGTGTGCCTGTAAGCCTTTTCTTTGCCAGGTACAAAATCTAGAATATCATCTATAGCCCAAGT
>Ga0115011_10000197_pt1 | contig 55081 bp, 42 predicted proteins | sample TroAtlMetagenome_2_FD_88705 | JGI IMG/M metagenome (GOLD analysis project Ga0115011, IMG submission 88705) | Marine eukaryotic phytoplankton communities from Atlantic Ocean - Tropical Atlantic ANT8 Metagenome | ecosystem: Environmental > Aquatic > Marine > Oceanic | place: Tropical Atlantic... | reverse complement strand
GAAAATGATGACCAAGGAACAATTCCGAGAACATTAGGCTCTGGAACTATTGAGCATGAGTCAATTCCAGTTCCAATTACTTGGCCGTTTGAAAAGGTACTTCCTGCAGTAAATACTATTGAAATTCCGCCGCCATCTTCAAAATGTGAAATTAGTAAAGTGTTTCTGTGGTGAAGCATTCCACCTGGGAATACTTTTGCCGATGAGATTCCATCTTGCTCGGTAATAGTTGGAAGGAAGCTGTCAGTTTCGTAGCTATATCTATCAATTCCTATATTTTCTTCATCGAATCCTACGTATAATATCCGATTTAGGTCATCACATGCCAGTGCTCTAGGGTCTGTATTTGATAGATCTGAATTTGATGTAGTCGAGGGAGTTAGCCATTCATTAGTAATTCCATTTCCATCATGATCAGCGAGATCGAATCTTGCAATTCCACCGCCTTCCACCCACCACCTCCAATCTGTAAATCCGATTGCAAAGTGAATAATGTCGTCACAAACAACAATATCCGATCCATAGCCATCTGGAATTTCGGTGGTATCCATTGGCCATGTTGACCAATTACTATTATTTCCTGAAAGTTGTAATATTAATCCATCATCACCATTTCCTGAAGAAGCCCAAAGATCGTCTCCTACTACTTTCATGGAAAAGAAATCTAGTTCGGATTCTGATGGTAGCCCAGAATCAGGCAACCAAGATTCTAACCATGTCTCATTGTCGGGATTCCATCGGAGAATACCATTCATACTGGCAAAAAGATATTCCCCTTGATATTCAACCATACCTCTAATTCTGCCATCAATATCATCCCATTGATTCAAAAGGGTCATATTTCCCGCAGAAAACCTCCTTAGGATATTGTCCCCATATGCCACCCAAAGTTCACAAGAAGAAAGATAAGGAAAACAATCTCCTAAATATTGTGCATTAACTCTTCCAACATTATCAATAGTTTCTAAATTATCTGACCAATAGTTTGTTGATAAGTTCCATCTAATTATAGTTCCATCATCAAGATTTCCGCCCCAGCCCGACTGACCTATTCCTATCCATATTTCATTTCCAACTTTACTCATATCGTAGATTATTCCATCGTAACCTAACCATTCTCCGGCATCAATAGTTTCCAAACTAGAGTTGGAAGAAATATTAATTCTGTAAATTTGATCCCTTGAACTCCATTGTTGTCCTCGTTGAGGGGAATAATAGATTATACCATCAATCAGTAAAAGTTCGCCCGGAGATTGATCTGGTAATGTGGGCCCATTTTGATTTGAACCTCTATCCCATTTGATTAAAGGAGTTTCATTGGTTAAATCGATTAAAGTTAATCCGAAATCCCCTCCTGCCCAGATAGTTCCTTCTTTTTCACCTTCAATAAGTGCTGTAACATCATCATCATCAATTATTCCAAAAGATCCATCCCATATTGGTAGCCAGATCTTAGAAGTTAGATTATATCTAGCGATACCAATATTTTCAAAGCCTAGATATAGAATATTATCATGTTTCAAAATCTTGGCCCTTTGAGTATCATCTCCTGCAGTCCAAATATCTACAACTGTGCCATTAGAAATATTAATCACCGCAGCACCTTGATTAGTTCCTGCATAAAGAAAATCTGTACCTATATGTTCTACTGAATTTACAAAACGAGAAGGTAGATTATTTCCGCCATTATTTGACCAACAATCTTCTAGTTCTATTGAACCTGCATTAGCTCCCCAACTCCACATACATGCACCTCTATTTGTGCCTGCAAAAATTCCAGTTGCGTCGCTAGTTACATCATAGAATTCAAATGGATCATTCCAATTGCCTGGAATAAATGTTGGAAGAAGTTCCCAATTTGTACCATCCCAACGAGCTAATCCACCATTAGTAGTTTGTTGATTGCTCCAGGGTTGAGGAACTTCTGAACCTACCAGAAGTCCGCCATAAAAATCAATTTCGAGAGTATTAATATCATTGTCAGGGATACTATTTGGGTCTTCAGCTGTCCACAAATCGATTATTTCTGTAGTTAATCTATCAATAACTAGAATTCCAAAACCATATAGTCCCATGTAGATAATCTCGTCATCAACTGCAATTGGTGCGGACTCTAGATTATCCACTCCTAATGACTTCCAAGAACCAAGAATTGTTTGCGAATCTAAATTTATTCTCATTACACCTTCTTCTTGAGTTGATATGTATGCAATGCCATATCTAGTAGCAATATCCTTAATCATATTAGAGTCAAGTCCATCAGAGGTTGTGAAGGACGAATAAACAGAATTTGTGGATGTGGAATATAGTGAAATTCCATCCTCTGGATGTCCAATAACAAGAACATTATTGTCTGAGTCGTATGCCAAACTAGAAATTTGATTTGAGTTTAAACCTTGAATTGTTTCTAAATAAGTTCCATCTATATTACTCAAACGAAGAGCTCCAGCCTGCGAAGTTCCAACCCACACCCATCCATTATCATCTTGAACAATTGATGTAATTGATCCTGGATTTGAAACATATGAGGATATATCTATTGGTGTTTTCCAAAGTCTTTCTCTGACATCCATCATATCAATTATTGAACCATTAGTAATCCATATTTCTCCTTGATCGTCATCTTCGATAATTTTAGAAATATCTGGATTTTCTATGGATGGGCTACTTACAACAACAAATTGACCATCTGGATTTTCCCCTGCAACGCGACCAATAGTTCCAGAAGAGTCAGAAATTAAAGCCGTAGAATTCGAAGGGGATCTTGAAGATCCAGCAATCCATGAGCTTAGGAAGGTTCCAGCACCAGTTAATCCAATTGATGAAAGTTGAATATCTGAACTGAAGTAAAGAGCATTAGTATTGTAGCTCTGAACGTAATTTTCAGATAAAATATACAGCCATCCTGGCATAGATTTTATCGAGATAATTTCATCGTCTACAAGCCAATTATTTTCTGTCCAAGAGCTTATCCAAGAAGTAGTTGACAAATCTATTCTATTGATTCCGGAGTCTGATGTAGCAATATACAAAATTTCTCCAGAAATCGTAATACCAGAAATAGAATTACTTGAAAGGAAATTGGACTTACTCCATACTGTATTCTTTTCAATTTCTATAGAGTCAGAATTATTAGATAAATTATAGTTTATTACATGCAATCCACTATTCTCGGTTGAAATATAGAGTCTATTATTCCAAGAAGTGATATCAGTTGGTATTTCTTGATTGGACCCTAAGCAGAAATTTTCGGAATTCCAAATAGAACCGATCATTGGTAGCAAATAATGCATTTCACATTCAGAAGTCGCCCAAATTATTCCATTGTTATCTAATGTCATTGATAATATTGAATTTGAACTATTTTCTTTTACATCTTTAGGAATATCACTAATAATTGATGAATCAGATAATCGCATTGCGGTAACATTTCCATCATCTTGTCCAATATACAAAATATCACGTAGACTATCTGATTGGATACTCCTACCATTGATTTCGGGATGAATATCAATAATCTTCTTGTTGGAGTTGTCAGCTATGTGTAATAAATCATCATCCACTAGTAAATACAATCTACCATCAAAAGGGTTTACTTCGCTATCGTGAATAACTACTGATTTTGATGTTAGAGATAGTTTTGGATCCACTGGCCTCAATGCCTCGATAATTAAGTCTGTAATCTCTATTCCTGTGGGAATTTGCCATGATGCATCACTAATTGTGTTGGGCTTTAGAGATGAATCTAATACCCCACTTGTAACAGTAGAACTGTAATCAAGGAAATTATTTTGTCTACCAAAATCACCCTGATCTCGCCAATCTAAAATATTGGTTTGAGTATTCAAGATGTTTAATTGTGGTTGATTAATCCAATATCCATCACTTCCGTTTACTGCTACTTCAAGTGTAAGATTACTTATCATTGCACCTGGGGCGAATTCTAAACTTATTTCTCCCATGGCAGGAGTGTTATTTTCTATATCCGATCCTAATGCAACAAGATCAATCCATCCAGTATCATTAGATCCATTTTCTCCCCAAGATCGAGTATTTAGATCAATTTGCTTAGTAAAATCAGAATTTATGCCATCATCAACTTCTTTAACTTCTGAAGAAAAGGAAGTCATTGGAACTAAAATCATTAGTAAAATCATACATAGTGCTGGTAAGAAATTTATCCTGGGATTTGGACTTGACTGCACCGGCACGAACGAATGGCCTCTTTGTACAATTTATGAAAGGTATGGGTTGAAGTCTGTTTGGTGAATCATCAAAAAACCTCTAAACAAACATAAAATATGAATAATTAATAGTCATAAAATGAAAATTATAGGAATAGCATGATACGATAAGCATGGGCCGGCGAGTGTGAGGTGAATGCAATGGACGATGAAATGCTCCGAAAAGATTCTTTAGAATATCATGAAAGTAATCCTGCTGGAAAAATTTCGGTATTACCAACTAAACCTCACGGAACACAGAGAGAGTTATCTCTAGCTTACTCTCCAGGAGTGGCATTTCCTTGTAAAGAAATAGAAGAAAATCCAGATAACGCCTACAAGTATACTTCGAAGGGCAATTTAGTGGCAGTAATCAGTAATGGAACTGCAGTTTTAGGATTAGGAAATATTGGCGCAATTGCTGGAAAGCCAGTAATGGAAGGAAAAGGGCTACTATTCAAGGCATTTGCAGATATCGATGTATTTGACATAGAAATAGATCGAACTGATGTCGATGAATTTGTGGAGGCTGTAAAGGCAATTTCTCCTACATTTGGTGGAATTAATTTGGAAGATATTAGCGCTCCAGAGTGTTTTGAAATTGAGAAGCGTCTAGTGAATGAATTAGATATTCCAGTTATGCATGATGATCAGCATGGAACTGCAATAATTTCTGGTGCTGCATTGATTAATGGACTTGAAGTTGTTGAAAAGAAAATTGAAAAAATAAAAGTAGTAATTTTGGGAGCTGGTGCATCAGCTATTTCTTGTGCGAGGCATTACGTCAGCTTGGGTGTATCTTTAGATAATATAATTATGATAGATTCTAAAGGAATAGTTACTGAAGAAAGAAAGAAAAAAGGGGAATTAAATGATTACAAGTCAGAATTTGCCAGAGATATTAAAGATGGTGAATTGAATGATGCAATAGATGGTGCTGATGTATTTTTGGGTCTATCTAAGGGTGGATTATTGACTAAGGATATGGTAAAGAAAATGGCAAAGAAACCTCTAATTTTTGCTATGGCTAATCCGGATCCTGAGATTATTCCAGAAGATGTAAAGGAAGTTCGAGATGATGCTATAGTTGCTACTGGACGTTCTGACTATCCAAATCAAATAAATAACGTCCTTGGTTTTCCCTATATTTTCAGGGGAGCTTTGGATGTTGGAGCTACTGAAATTACTGAGACAATGAAGATGGCTGCAACGAAATCGTTAGCAAGACTAGCTAAAGAAACTGTTCCAGATGATGTTATGATGGCATACGATGGAGAGCAACTACAATTTGGCCCCGACTATCTAATCCCCAAACCTTTCGATGCTAGAGTATTGATATGGGAAGCTAGTGCAGTTGCTGAAGCAGCAGTTAAAGAAGGAAAGGCTAGAGTCAAAAGTTCTGATTTTGATATCGTAAAATATAGAGAAGAATTAGAATCTAGATTGGGGATGACTAGATCAATAATGAGAAGAGTGATTAATCAAGCAAAAAGGGACAAAAAGAAAATTGTATTCTGTGAAGGAGAGGATCCTACAATAATAAAGGCTGCAGCTCAATGCATCTCTGAGGGAATTTGTGATCCTATTTTATTGGGTCAAATTGGGAGAATTGAATCAATGAAAACTGAGTTAAATCTTGATTTCGATTGTGAAGTAATTGATGTGAGATATGATGAACGAAGGAGAGGTTCGTACGCAGAAGAATTACACAGATTGAGGGGTAGAAAGGGATTGACGGAAGAAGATGCGGTGAGGCTGCTAAAGAGTTCGACATATTTTGGTCCAATGATGGTAAGAATGGGAGATGCGGATGGATATCTTGGTGGTGTAGCTCATCAATATTCTGATATCGTTAAACCTTGTCTTCAAGTGATTGGTTCAGATCCAGAATCTCATAGAATTGTTGGAATGTATATGATGATAGTAAATGGAAAACTGATGTTTATTGGAGATGCTACAATTAATATTTATCCTGACGCTAGAACTTTGGCCGAGATAGCTATGCAAACTGCCAAAGTAGCTAGAAGATTTGGAGTCAATCCTAAAATAGCAATGTTATCATTCTCAAATTTTGGGACAGGAGAAGAATTGCGTACAGATAGAATTGAGGAAGCGATTGAAATTGTAAGAAAAATGGAACCTGGATTAACAATTGATGGCCCTATGCAAGCAGATACTGCTCTAGTGCCAGAAATACAGAAGGATTATCCTTTCATGTCATTCGATGGAGCTGCCAACGTTCTAATTTGTCCAAATTTAGCTTCAGCTAATATAGCATATAAGCTGCTTCAGAGGATTGCTGGAGCTGAAATGACGGGCCCAATTATAGAAGGCCTTTCCAGTCCTGCTCATGTACTACAAAGAAGAGATAGTGTAAGAGATGTAGTACATATGGCAGCAATTTGTTCAGTTGATGCGCAAAGAAAGTCGCGTGAGAGGCTTTAGAGTATTGGTTTTGGTCCAGCACTTCTTACAGATTGAGAGCAACCTTCGGAAAACTCTGTGAAATTTTCAATGAACATCTGAGCTAATAAGTTAGCAACATTTTCAAATTTCTCTTTCTCTTCCCATGTTTGTTTGGGTTGAAGAATTGAGTCGGGAACTCCTTCACATGTGGTAGGAATTGAAAATCCAAATCTTTCATCCTTTACAAATACGACATCATCTAAATCTCCATTCAATGCTGCATTCAATAGTGACCTAGTCCATTTTATTTTTATTCGACTACTAGCATCTGCTCCACCGGCAACCCAACCAGTATTTATCAACCAACATTTCGAATTGTGTTTCTTAATTTTTTCAGAAAGTAGATTTGCATAAACACTGGGATGACGGGGCATGAAAGGCGCTCCGAAACATGCTGAAAACGTAGCAACCGGCTCTTTTATTCCAACTTCTGTTCCAGCAACCTTTGCAGTATATCCTGAAATAAAATGGTACGCGGCTTGTTCTGGAGTTAACCTAGAAAGTGGCGGTAAAACCCCGAATGCATCACAGGTCAAGAAAACTACATCTTTTGGGTGTCCTGCCATGGAATTTGGAGTTCTATTTTCTATTGATTCGATTGGATATGAACCTCTAGTGTTCTGAGTAAGAGAATCATTAGAAAAATCTGGAGTTCCATCTGCATTTAAAACGATATTTTCTAGTATTGTGCCTGGCATTTTTGTTGTGGCGTAAATTGCTGGTTCATTTTCTTCTGATAAATCAATTAGCTTAGCATAACATCCACCTTCAAAATTGAAGATTCCTTCATCGGACCATCCATGTTCATCATCACCTACAAGGGCCCTTTCTGGGTCTGCGGAAAGTGTCGTCTTTCCGGTTCCGGAAAGACCGAAGAATAGAGCTGAGTTTTCTTCATTTGTATTTGCGGAGCAGTGCATTGGAAGAAGTCCTTTAACTGGCAGAAGATGGTTCATAACAGTAAAAATTGCCTTTTTTATTTCCCCCGCATAATGTGTTCCGCCAATGATTACTAAGCCTCTGTCAATAGAAATCATAACAAATACTTCAGAATTTGTTCCATCTCTATCTGGATTAGCTCTAAAATCGGGGGCATGTAAGATTGTAAATTCTGGTTTATGGTTATCAATCTCATCTTTAGAAGCTCTAACAAACATGTTATGCATAAAAGCTGCATGCCATGCTTTTTCAGTTACTAATCTTACAGGCATTCTATAATTTGGATCTGCTCCACAATAAGCATCCTTAACAAAAACAGAATCGGAGTTATCTAAGTGGTCTTTAACTAAAATTAGTAAGTGATCAAAGGTCTTTTGATCTGTAGATTTATTCACATTTCCCCACCATACTTCTTGAGCTAATCCTGGTTCATCCAGAATAAATCTATCATTAGGAGATCTACCTGTTCTTTCACCGGTAGTAGCCAACAGAACTCCTTCTGAAGTAAGTTTAGACTCGCCCTTTTCTACAGAAATATTATGTAAATCTTGCCAATCAGTATTCCAAAAAACTTGCCCTTTTGGGTTGAGTCCTTGTTCAGAAAGTGAAGTTAGAGATTTGTTAGAAGAATTCTGCATATTATGCCATCTCCGAAGTGTGCGAAACGCTGTATGCCTTCAAGTATTACGGAAGGTATTTATTTTGTTGTTTTTATTTATTAAAAAGTAATTTCATAAAAAAGAGCTTAGAAGGGATGTGATTATCCCTAGGTTACTGGGGCCTGAGTTCAATGAGCGTGGATGAGCCGGATGATGAAATAATCCGTAAGAAGGAATTTAAACGCTCCTTTGAAATTGATTTACCTGGACTGAATAAAAATGAAAGTGAGGAAGTAGTGGAAAAAAATAATGAAAACGATGAAGCATTAGGAGATGTTTTTGACTTATTTGGTGAATCGAATAATGAATCTCCTGGTAAAATAAATCCGGATGGTAGTGTATCATTAGAACCGGATAAAGATTTTATTTCCGATATTTCCATTGAAGGTGAGAAGAAGGTAAATTGGGCGTTAATGGCATCAATGATTTTTGTTTACAGTGCTATTAGCATTCTAATTGGAACAAATTTTGAAGCATTTCCAGGGACGGTTTCTCTGATATTTCTAGCTGCATTGGGCTTTAGTCTTGGAGAAATGTGGGTTCCAAAAGAAAGAATGGAGTTGTTGGGAGTTACGTGGATTATAATTTCTATGAAGGTTCTGTATGGTTTGGCATTGGAGCTTAGACAGTGGGGAGTGATTGATAGTGACCCATTATTGGGAGTGGTTTTACTATTGTTGGTGGGATTGAATGTTTCTGTCGCATATAGATATAATCACGATGCAATTGCAGCACAGGCTACACTAGTTCTCCTTGCAATTGGTTCGACTACAGGCTCAGTTTTGGATGAAATAGGCGTAGCTGGAATGATATTCCTTGCTACACTCCTATTGCATGGACTTGCAATGCATAGAGAATCTGGAAATTTGGCTTCATTAGGAATTGCCGCATCAAATATTTGGATAGGGATGCATGCAATCACTTCGGGGTTTGAAATTGGTCAACTAAGAGTTCTTCCATTAGAGTCACCTCTTCTTTTATTTCTTTTGTTAATGATGATTACCATACTAAATGCCACTATGGCTACAAAATTTGCAAAAAAAGACAACTGGTTTTCAAGTGCATTCATCTCACTGGGATTAGCTAAACCCGGTCTTTGGGGAGTTTCTATTTCCTTGGGAATGATTGGAGCATTGATGGCTGTTGCGGCAAATAGAGAAGATTTGGGTTATGCATTGGGAATGGTAACTTTTCTAGGAGGGGCTTTTGGAGGCTCATATCTAGTAGTTAGAGGTGTGAACTGGAGGAGGGTAGCTAGTCCATTAATCACTGGTGCCTTTTTCCTAACAATTTTTCTGCTAATAGCAAAAAATGATACGGGATACTTTGGATTTTCGGTTTATGAAATATTTACGATTTTAGGTTTTATTATAACCTCATTAGTTTTACTCAGAGATCAGAATAGTGTATCTGATAGAGTTTTATGGATTGGATCTGTGATTATTCTAATTTTACTAGTTCTTTTAGTGCCAAGTGAATACTCGATAAATGGTGGAGATGGCGGGATATTATTACTTTCTCTTCTATCTGCAGTGCATATTGGTACAGCTATTTTAGCAATAAATCGGGAGTCTCCATCACTTTCTGGAATAACAGTTTTACTTCCATGGAGTTGGGTTTTACTAGAAGAAATATTTCAACAAACAATTAAAACTGTATACTTAGCTAATGATTTTGATCAATTTATTACTATTGTTGATTTAGATCCAATTCCATTGTTGATTTATCTAATCATCTCTAGTTTACTATTATTTATTGTTAATTTAAATGCTGGAGAAACTGGTATTAATTTGGCTTCTAAATTCATGGGAATTACAGAAATTTCTAGTTCAATTAGAGATTCAAAAATCTTACAACTTTGGAATCTAGGACTATGGCTACCTGTATTTACAATCATCTTTTTGGCTCATTTTGGTGGTTTTACAGCTATTACAATTCTAATCATTGCTTCTGTAATTTCGGGACTACATATCTTGGCCAGTTTATTTGATATTCATTCGGGTAAGGCTAGTCATATTTTGATAATTATATCATTGTTCTTATCAATAATTAATTGGAAATACGGCCTTGATGAAATAATCATTGGAATATTATTCCTTTGTGTGATATCGCTATTATTGAAAGGCGATGAAGAAGGAATTTTCACTTTAGGTATGAGTTTTATGTCCATTCCACTATTAATTTCGATTTCTGGAAGGGAAGTTAATAGTCAATTGTTGAATAATGATTTAATCCCCATAATAGGTTTAGAAATGGTGGTTTTATTCTGTTCTGCTTCAATAATTCTAGTTTTCCTCAGAAAAGCAGAAAAAATGGAAAAAATTCTGAAACCGACTTTGGGATGCTTGCTATTACTAATTTCTACAATAATAATTAGTTTTGAAGGAGATAGTGAAATTCTTCAGTCTTTGTCTATATTATTGTTTATTGGTACTTCGGTATGGTTGATTTCTAGGGGCGAGATAAGGGCTGAAATTAGGGTTATTTCTAGAAGGAATGCAATCATTAGTTCAATTGATTCTGGAAATCTAGGAATGAATGAAAAATATCTTGATAATAACTTAGGAAAGATAAATAGTTTTAATCCTAAATTGGCAGAATTAAATGAAATAAGAAAGAAAAAAAGGGAGAAATCAGATACTGATGATTTGGCGGAATTGATGACAACCGAGGTTAATCATCAGCCTTTGGTTGGCACGATATTATTGATTTTAGTAATTTCTGTAACTTCACTTTTTGGAGTTTTTAATGGTGCAAATGAAGAGTTGTGGCCTCTAATACTTATTTTGTCGGGGAGTTTTTCAAGTCTCATTGTTCTGCTGATTAGAAATAGAACAAAGGGGCTGGAATTAGAATTACCTCATTTTCTTGGTATAGAAATGCCGATTGCAATTTCAATTGGTGGACTAGTAGTTTCTATTCTTTCTGCTCATATTCTTTCTCCAGGAAGTAGTAATAGAGAATTGCTTGATTTGGCAATAGCTCTCGTATTTTTAGTTCTATTATCTATTATTTCGATTATGAATCAAAAAAATTTACTGGAAAGAATTTCCATTGCCTGTGATTGGATAATTTTTCCTCTACTTGCAATCAGAATTTCAGGAGCATTGGTTGGTGAAGCTTTACCTATGCCTTTTACAATAGATCCAACTAATGGAGATACACTAAACTGGATTTTTCCGCTACTATTGATTGAAGCAATACTAATTTTGTGTATTCTTGTTAACTTTTGGATAAATGAAAAGAAATCAAATTTAGAAGGTAGGAATACAATTAATCACGGAATGGCTATTTCTAGGGCCGTTGCAATAGTAATAATTTCATTTGGCGTAGCTGGGTCTTTGGTAGCTATAATTACGATAATCAATAGCTGGAGATTTCAAAAACCTGAGATGGCTGGATTTGGAATACCATCATTTATTTTCGCGATAATTGGTTTGAGTTACTGGTTGGAAGGATTATCGAATTATATTCCTGAGTTAATTTTCATCACTGGTTTGATTCTAATCATTTGTTGCGCTCTAACTATTCCGTTAAGAAAGCAGGATTGGTCGTTCACATTAGCAATTGATGGGCATCTTTTGATAATAGCAGGCTTATTCGCATTAGGACTAATTGGTGAAATATTTGTACCCTTAGCCTTTATTGGCATGTCTATTATTGTTTGGACTATTGGTATTTTACAATTGAGAAGAATGTTTAGAATTTGGGGATTAATGGACTTAGTGGTAGGAATAATATTCGCACTAATTTTCTCATTCCAAGAAATTTCTAATTCAGTAAATTTACTAGTTATTTTGTGTGCTATTGCTTTTGAATTGGGAATAATTTCTTGGCTCAGTTCATCAAACCAAGAAGAGTTGATAGCTGATTAAACATAAAAAAATCATAACAAATAGTGCCAACCTTGATGAAATATGCCATTACGAGTATTATCGTGACAAGGTCTTGGATTTCTGATACTCCCGATGAAGTTGAGCATCCTCCAATTCCATTGGGACTTAATGAAATGACTGTTCCTAGGGTTACAATTATTCTATCTATTTCCACTTTATTGCTACTGATTTCGTCTTCAGTATGGCTAGCATTTTCGGCATTTGATTTCCTTGAAGAATTAGAAGAATCGTTTGGTTCTAATGAAATTGAATTACTGGAAATGGAAGGTAGATGGGTATGGGAAGTGGATTTATTGTTTGATACATGTGTGCCTAGAGAGGGATTATGGAGTTGGCCGTCCGATCTTAATCTTTCTGAACAAGATGATGTTTTTCTATATCCGGGAGAATTGGAATGTGACTGGGAACATCAAGGTCAAGGTGATCGAGCCAGTGTTGTAGTTTACAATCGGGGAAATACGAACTTAGATTTACTATTGGAAATTAATGGAGAGGGAGTTATTTTCTCGGAATCTGGAGAGAATAACTTGATTATTAATCAACTCGGCTTTAATGAAAGTAAAATTATGGAAATTTTGCTACAGGAAGATATAGATGAAAGAGAGATAATAATCACTGCTTCTCATACATCAGTAATGCAAGCAGAAGTTCGTCTAGATGTACATGTATTCAGGGGAGCTCAAGAAAGAGATGTTCACATCAGTGACTCTGATTCAGTAGAAGTTGAATACACGGTCTGGAATTACGATACTGGAGAAGAATTAGACAGTGGAACTTGGATAGAATCAGCAGGAGAGCCTATGTGGTCCATAGAAGGATTCGGATGGTCGATAATTGGTCTAGATATAGACAATGACAGAGGAAGTGGGATGCCAGTTATTGATACAGGAACTTCGCATATAACTCTATTACCGCCACCTATTGGGTATGGAAATAACGAAGGGCATGAATTGCAATATACATGGCTAAAGTTTGAGCTTAAGCTTGAAAGGGCATTGGCTGCCGATTAGGAGAATATGGGGGAATATTATGGGAAATAATACACATGAAGTAATTATTCCTTCAAAAAAGATTGAAAATAAAATCAAAAAAAATAAATCTACTAAAGTTGTTAAAGGAAATCCTCAATTCTATATGAATGAAGATATGAAAAGACTTTCCACACCTTGGGCTATAGCATCAACAAGAGCTAAACAGATAGATGTTGAAAAACTACCACCGGGAGTGATATTGGATCCTGCGGCTGGTTCAGGAGTACAATTATTGGCCTACTCTAAAGAGTTGAGGAGGCCTTCTTTGGGCATAGAATTGGAAAAGATCATTGCAGAAGTGTGTGCAGCAAATATGCATATAAATTCCGACGAAGGAGTCCATAGAACTCTAGATAGGATTTTGATTGGAGACGGTACTGATGCTGAAAATGCCATTACTTCATACTGGTCCAACTTAAGAGAAAATGGAAATAAGGCTCAACCTCCCATTGCAATGTTGCACCTAGATCCAGCTAGGCCACGAGATGCTCAGAATCATAGTATTGAAGAAATGAAACCTGATATTAGATTAATTCTAAAAAATTGGAGTAAGTTTTTACAGAAAGGTCCGAAAGGTCCTGCAGTCATTCTAGATTTATCGCCAAGATTAGATTCAATTCAGAGAGCGGCTGTTGATGGAATCTTAGAAACAAGTTTTCCTGGATCCCCTAGGACCTGGGAATGGCTTAGTCAAGGTGGAGGTAGGGTAGATCGATTATCTGTTTGGTTAGGAACCATATCTTCAACTAAAGAAAGAAGATGTATTAGAATGGGAAGAAAGAAAATTATCTCTACCATTGAAGGTTCTGCAAATGAAAAGCCAAATATTATTTCATTCAATAAACCCCCAGATTTTGGAGCTTGGATTTCGATAGTTGATCCTACACTATTCCACAGTGGACTTCATGATGTTTGGCTAAATAATGCAATAAGTCCTGGAACTGGATGTAATTGGATTAGAACTGAAGGTAGAAGGCCTTTGTTAATTCATACCGATCCCCTCAAAGAAGGTGAAGATATTCAGGGTTTTGTGGTGGCTTCAGGAAAAATTATTCAGCATAGATTGACTCCACCTGAGATTCATACAATAGATTTAGTAGCAGACTCTGTCAGTGGTAAGGGAATAGGAAAAATTACACTGAGATGTAGTCTAAATCCAGAAATTCATCCTACATTACAACGAAGACTCGATAAAGCCCTAAAAGAGAAAGAGGGGGAACGAGCATTTATGATAGATATGGAAATTTTTAGAAGTGGTCGGAAGCAAGATTTGTTTGTAGTTTGCAAGGAAAAATGAATAATTTGATGTTTTTATTATTTCCGTTCGTTTAAATATGAATGGTAGGTCGCGACACTGCCCATAGGGCCACCATATGGTGAACACGGGGGAACCGTAAATGACAAAAATAAATGAAGCAGAGCTTGGAGACGATTTTTCATATATCCTTAGGATAGCAGACAGCGACGTAGATGGCTTGAAACCAATAATTCACGGATTGACATCTGTCAAAGGAATAGGTGTGAGAACATCAATGCTAATTTGTGATATGGCAGAAATAGACGGTTACAAATTGGGCGGACATTTGACAAATGATGAACAAGAAAGTATTAGGAAAACCATTGATGAATTTGCAACGAAGGTTCCATGGTGGCTAGTAAATAGGCAAAGAGACATGGAGACAAATGAAGATGCACATATAATTGCAACAGAGGTAAAATTGACTAAAGACGATGATGTTGCAAGATTAGCAGAAATGAAGACTTATCGAGGAATGAGGCATAGAACTGGACATAAAGTGAGAGGTCAGAGACTTAGGGCAAATGGCCGAAGAGGCTCTGCACTAGGTGTTCAGAGGAAGAAGTGAGGTGAGACAATGGGTGAACCAAAATTTTCCAGACCGAAGACTCAGACTCCAACGCATCCATGGAAGCAAGCGAGAATAGAAGAAGAGCATGCTCTTAAAGAAAAATATGGACTCAAGAAGATTGGTGGAATGAGAGAAATCTGGAGAGAAAAATCTGCACTGAGAAAACATCGAAATCAAGCAATGAAGCTCATAGGAAGGGTTGATGCATCAGAGGGCCATTATTCTAAAGAAAAGGAGCAATTTTTGGAATCTCTGTATTCCAAAGGGTTATTGGTTTCTGGAGCTGGAATTGGAGATGTATTGGAAATCAATGTAGAACATATGCTTTCAAGGAGATTGCAATCAGTAGTTTATTTCAGAGGTTTTGCACCTTCAATGAGGGCAGCAAGAAATTTAATTATTCATGGACACATTTCAATAGGCAGTCAAAGAATGACGGTTCCAGGATATCATATTTTGAAAGAGGAGGAGGAAGGTTTGCAATATAGCCAGAACTCACCATTCTCAGAACCTGATCATCCATTTAGACAAAATCTTGAGCAAGTTCGAAATTTAGAAGAATTAGATGAGGAAGTTGAGGAAGGTGTTGAATGATGGGTCATAAGGCAATATTACACATTTTTAGTACTTTCAATAATGTTTTGATAACTGCCACTGACTTGACTGGAGCAGAAACAATCTGCAAGGTTTCAGGTGGAATGGTTACTAAGGGAGGAAGTGATTCGGGTGGACAATTTGCAGCTACTAGAGCTGCTGAAAGAGTTGCTGAAATGCTCTCAGAAAAAGATTTTGATCAAGTTATAGTGAAGTACAGAGGTGCTGGAGGAAACAGGTCTTACAGCGCCCCAGGTGCGACTGCTGCAATTAGAGCATTAACTAGAGCTGGTATGAAGATAACAAGAATTGAAGATGTTACTCCTATGCCTACAGATGGAACAAAAAGTAAGGGAGGTCGACGAGGTCGACGAGTTTGAGGTGAAAAAATGGTAAAGATTGAAGTCCTTAATGAGACAGAAGAAAGAATGAAATTATTATTGAAAGAAACCGATCGAAGTTTTATGAATGCACTTCGAAGAACTTTACTTTCAGATGTTCCCAAGATGGCTATAGATAGTGTAAGATTTCAGCTTGGTACAAAAGAACAAGATGATGAGCTTTGGGAGACAACTGGACCTCTTCCAGATGAAATGATTGCTCAGAGATTAGCCATGGTCCCTATTCCAACACAATTTGAAAGATTTCATTTTCAAAATATGTGCCCTAATTGTGCTAATCTTGTAGAAGAAGACAGAGGTTGTTTAGAGTGTCAGATGATTTACACTTGCGTAGTTTTTGGTACTGAAGAAGGCACATGGGTTACTGCAGGAGACTTGAAGTACCTAGGTGAAGAATCATTGGAAATAGGTACTGAATACAAGAAAATTCCTATCACTAAGTTGATGAAAGGTCAGATGATTGAGTTTTATGCTACAGCAGTAATGGGCAGAGGTAGGGATCATGTGAAATGGTCCCCAGTATGTGGAATATCATTTAATCCTAGAAAAAAGGCGATTCTAAAAAATAAATCTAAAGCAAAAATTCTTTGGGACATGAATTTAACAATTACATCAAAAGATTTTGGAAAAGAAAAAACTCTCGAAGATGTGGAAAAGGTTACTAAATTAATAGAGGAAATGAATCATGTTGGTGCTGGAACTGAAGAGTCAAGAGAATTCAATGACGCAATCGTTTTCGAAGAATATCCTGGAGAATATATTCTATCTTTTGAAACTGATGGTTCAATGACAACAAGAGTTGCTTTCGAGAAAGCGATTGAAGAATTAAATAAGAAATTTGATGCTTTGAATGAAGATTTCTCTGCTGCCCTTTAATAGAAAAACTCCTTCAGTGAAGTTGAGAATTATGATTAGTTTGGGCAGGGGCCACAGTGGAGCTCATCTAACACTATTATTTTCTATTGAAGATTCTTCTGATGATCCGTTATTTCAAGGTAGTCTTGGAGTAGGAATTTGCCTAGAAGACGGCGTAGAAGCCTTTGCAAAGGGTGAGGAAGGAAGATATGGATTAGAAGTTGATTTTGTAAAAGGAATAGGTGATTTGAAACTTTATGAAGAAGTTTTAGAATATTTATCCAAAGATCTTCCCGATGTTTTAGATTTATCATGGGAACTAAAAATAAAATTGGAGCTCCCAACTTCTCAAGGTTTTGGAATGTCAGCTTCAGGAGCTATTGCAGCAGCGGAAGCATTTCAACGAGCCATTGGAATCCCATATGAAGAATGTAGAAGGAGAGCATTTCTTATCGCTCACCTAGTTGAAAGGAATAGATCAACTGGATTAGGAGATACAACCGCCCTTTCCGCGGGAGGAGTAGAAAGGAGGTTGAAAGCTGGATCGCCGTACAATGGAGAAAAATTGATGAATGGCCCAGGGATATCAGAGGGTTGGAGTGATAATATCCCTGTTCTTCTAGCTTGGAAAGAGAGAACAGGGGCTCATACTGCCAATTATATCGATAACATAATTTGGAAAGAAAACATCAGTAGTGCTGGATTGGTACAAATGGATGAATTGTCCAAAGGGAATTGGGATAGAAGTCGTTGGAATGATATTTTAGATTCGGCGCAAAAATTTGTTGAAGAAAGTAAACTTATTGACGATTTAAGTAGAAATGAATTAAGAAAAATTACAAATCAATGCCTAGTTTCAATGGGCCTTGAGGATAATTTTGTTCCACTACTATGTATGCTTGGTGAGAGCATTGCGATAGTTCCAAGAGATTTATCTGCGAAATATGAGAATATTGAGCTTATATCTAATAAATTACAGGATTTGGGAGTATTAACTTCATTGAGTAGAGTAGGAGCAACTAAGAATTAATCTAAACCTCTTATTTTTTCATGGAATTTTTCTAAATCTGATAAATCCAGAGGATTAGAATCCAGCAATATTGCACCTTTAAGCCTCAAACTATGACAAAAACCGTGCCTATATACTATTGCTCCGTGGCCATATTCGGAAACATATCTATCAACCTGTTTCTGTGTTTTCTTTCTAGGGAATTTTAAGTCTGCTCCGAAATAATGTTTAGCATCTATCCATGCACATGGCATTCCATTAATTCTTAAATCATCTAAAAAAAGTAAATCTGGAGTCAATATGGCCCTTCCCTCATCTCTACTTTGCTCTTCCCATAACTCTTCTTGACGTCTGAACCTTACTCCTATTGATTCAAAATATTTGAAAAGGGATTCTTCAAAAATGCCGGCTGCATTTTGAGTTTCAGTCTGATTTACGGCACTCACTCTGTCCATATCCTCAGCTTTTTCAAATTCCTCTCTGTCTCTCTCATTTAGTCTAGAAGGAGACTTGAGTGATTCCTTTATCTTATTCTTAGACCAACCCCTTCCAGTCAATATAGCTCTGAAGGTATTTACTGGAGGAGTGTCAAATCTCTTTGAAAGAGATATTACAGTCTCTCCAGAATTATATCGTCTGTTTAATTCATTTGATCTTCTCATAAGTCTATGGTGAGAATATACACTCTTCTCTTGATTTAATGCCCCTCGAAGAGATAGTGCTTGTTCTAGTGAAATAGGGAAGTTTTCTATTTCTTCGGCTATTTCTTGTACTCTAGCTTCTGGAAGAAAGCCGAATTCTCCTGGCCTACAAACAATTTCTCCGACCTTTCTTTGGATAGATTTTGGTACAGAATTAGTTTTCCAATCAATATTTATTTCTGATGGTGGTGGAGTTATATTAGAAGGAATTCCCATTGGAAGTGGATTTAAATTGAATCTAGATATGGCCCTTTCAACTGACGGATGATTTACATTTTCTACAGGCTTAGTATCGTTACGATCTTCAAAACGTCTTCTTTTTCGACGGTTTTTATTTCTTTTAGAATTCTTGCGTTGACTCAACAATTGTCTCGAAGTGGAGAGACTCCTTGAACTATGCTAAGAAAGGAAGGAAATTCCGGGCTCTAATGGGAAAGAAGAGCTTGCCTTGCCTGCGACATCTGCGCCCTCTCCTGCCCTGTAGACCTCTACAGAATCTAATTTCAAAACTGTGCAGATAAATTTTGAGTTTTCGGAAAGAAATTGTTTTTCATCGATTTTAGAAATTAGATTCTTCTCTGATTCAGACCAAGTGAAAACTTTGCCTCTCTTCTTTTTATTTCCTACTGTAAGATTCATCCATGTCTTCATTACTTCTCCTTTGAGAGAATCTTCTTTGAAAATAGGGAGAGATTGAACATAAGAAATGCCATTTTCTTTAAAATTAAAATTGGATTTTGATAGTTCTAAGGCTTGATTTATCAAATCATTTTTCCAAGAAGGAGTTGTCTGAAGAACTAGTTTTGTCAGTTTTGTAGGAGAGTTTCTCTCTGCCATAGTTCTTATGTTCCTACATGAAGAAATCACATCTCTTAGATAATTCTCTTTTGAGATTATCTCTAAGTCTTCATGATTTTCTGAAATTGGGCCTAAATTATATTGAGCTAGTAATCCATCCTGAGCTATCATTTTCCATAATTCTTCTGCCATGTGAGGGGTGGCAGGAGCAAGCATAGAAATCCAGTCCTTTAGAAAACTGATGGAAGTGGAAAAATCCCTTCCACCTCTTCTAATATACCAATTCCAATCTGATAGCATCTCAAAATGACTAATCATTACGCCTTCTCTAATATTTACATCATTCATCGAATCTCTCCATGATTTCATATTAAATCTAAGCCTCGCAAGAATCCAGTCATCTATTTCACTAGGAGATTCAGAAAATGAAACTGCTGATTTTATGGATTCAAAAATGGATTTGAGTTGTTTGTGATTAGCCTCTACTGAGCTATCAGACCAATCCATTCCTGCTTCTGGATTGGCTCCAAATAGGATGAATAATCTGACTGTGTCAGCTCCAAATCTAGAAATCATTTTTTCGGGACTAACAGTGTTTCCGAGAGATTTGCTCATTTTTGCAGATCGTGAAGATAATTCCTTTGAACACGATGGGCAGTCTTTTCCGAAATAATCTATATGATATTCGGCATTACAATCTATGCAATAAGGTGCGGGAGCATTAAGCATGCCTTGACAGACTAGTCTACCGAAAGGTTCTCCTACACTATTCATTTCTACATCTCTAGTAAATTTGGTAAAAAATCTGGCATATAGCAAATGCATTACTGCATGTTCAATACCTCCGATATAGAGATCAACGCCCCCATTCATCCAATAATCTACTGCTTCTCTACCATATGGAGAGGAGTTGTTATTAGCGTCGCAAAATCTCATGAAATACCATGAAGAGTCGTAGAATGTATCCATAGTATCTGTTTCTCTCTTGGCTTGTGAACCACAACTTGGACAAGTAGTATTAGTGAAGGATTCATGCGATTCGAGAGGATTTCCTTTTTGATCTTCGGAGAAGATGACATCTAGTGGCAGTTGGACGGGTAAGTCTTCTCTATTTACAGGAATTACTCCACATTTTTCACAATGAATCATGGGGATGGGGGTTCCCCAAAATCTCTGTCTACTAAGTAACCAATCTTTTAATCTAAATTCTACTTTTCCAAAACCAGTGTTTTGTGAAATTAATGCTTCAATTACTGCTTGTTTTGCTTCTTCCCCGGTCAATCCATCAAAATCCGATGATGAATTTACCATTGGACCATAGCCTTCGAAAGCCTCAAGGAGGGGTAAATTTGGATCATCTCCCTCGTTCTCAACAAGTACTCTTCTTATTTCTAAGTCATATTTTTTGGCGAATTCAAAATCTCTCTGATCATGTCCAGGAACGGCCATTACTGCCCCTGTTCCATAAGATGCTACAACAAAGTTCCCTGCATATATTGGTATTTTTTCATTATTCAAAGGATTTATTGCAAATCTCCCAAGAAATACGCCATTTTTCTCCTTGAGTAAATTTATTCTTTCGAATTCTGACATCTTAGAGCATTCATCTCTAAGTTTTATCCATTCATCTTGCCATTTTGTTCCAGAACATAATTCCTCACATAGTGGATGTTCGGGCGATAATGTGATGAAAGTGGCACCAAAAATTGTATCGGGTCGTGTGGTAAAAACTTTGATTTTGGAATTAGAATCGACCACCGAAAATTCTATCTGAGCTCCGTCGGATCTACCAATCCAATTCCTTTGCATTGCCTTGACATTTTCTGGGAATGATATGTTCTCTAATTCATCAAGTAATTCATCTGAATATTCAGTCATCCGTAAAAACCACTGTGCCATGTCCTTTTGTACGACTTCCAGGCCACATCTCCAGCACCGATTATTTTTCACTTGCTCGTTAGCCAATACTGTATCACAATCGTTACACCAATTCACGGGAGCCAATCTGCGTTCTACAAGTCCTTTTTCATTGAGAGTTAGGAACATATCTTGATTCCATCTATAATAATTCACATCTGAAGTAGCCAGATATCGATTCCAATCATAGGAAAAGCCCATTCTTTCTTGATCAGATTTAATACTGTTTATGTTGTTCTTTGTAACTTCATGAGGATGATCTGCTAATTTTTTCGCGGCATTCTCGGCGGGCATTCCAAAAGAATCGTATCCCATTGGATAAAGTACATTTTTCCCCATTAGTCGTTGAAATCGTGCCATTGCATCGCCTATTGAGTAATTTCTTACGTGACCCATGTGCATATGACCTGATGGATAGGGGAACATCTCTAGGCAGTAAAATTTCTCTTTCGAATAATCTATTTTAGCTTCAAATACTTTGGCATCCTTCCAGGCTAATTGCCATCGAGATTCTATTTGATGTGGGTCGTATGACATTTACTCAGTGTTACGGGCTCATAGGGTTTGTATATGCATTACTACTTTGATTGATGACCGATTCGGAGTTAATATGTTGAATGAGGGTGAGTTTCATTGTTCAGTCTATGAAGATGGAATAGAAGTTTGGATTACACAATTAGGAGAATTGATGAATATGAATACTGCTTTCATAGACCGTTCCAATGATATTGTAGCGATTATTGACCCTTTTGATGCAGGAAGATGGATTTCTAAATTGGCTGAGGAAGGTCTAGTTCCTACTCATTTACTGTACACACATACTCACAGAGATCATGCTGCAGGATATCCAGATATGATTGAAAAATTTCCGAACTTAGAAGTTTGGGGGCATGAGGATGCAAAAGTTCCTGATTTATTAGATCATTTTGTATTTAGAAAAGTTGATTTTACAAATACATGGGATTGTGAAGCCGGAGAAACAGTTGAATGGTCATGTGGTTCAATTAATCTGAGTATTACTCATTCTCCTGGACATGCCCCTGGTCATGTTACGATTCATGGACATGGAGTTTACCATGCTGGTGATTTATTATTTGTGAGAAGTGCGGGAAGAGTGGATTTACCTGGTGGAGATCCTCAAGCGCAGCAGATGAGTATAATCAAAGCCAAAGAAATTCTATCTTCTTTACCGCAGGAATGGAGGTTGATACCAGGGCATAAATATGACACAGTAGGCGATCGTGTTCTTGACTGGATAAGCATAGAAGAAGTACTAAAATACAATTATTTTTTAGCAAATATTACTATGAAATAATACATTATTTCTTCAATAGTCTACGTAATAATGAAGCTTCCTTATCAAGAGATTTTGTAGGCTCTTCTCTTACTGTCTTTAGAGCATTAATTGGAATCCATTCATCAGGAATTAATTTCCAAGGAGTTACTCTAGCTGTAATTCCCAGTAGAATTTGACTTCCTGGAATCATAAATACTCTAAGAGGAGGGATTAGAATACTTAATTTTGCTAGATTTTGACGTGCTTCTTGTTTTTCGGTTTTTGAGATTTTTCTTCCCATTAATATGTTTGCAAGAATAATCGAAGTGGATGAGAAATTTTCTGCTTCAATTTTGGATGAGTCCCAAGCCTTCTCAATAGCTAATCCCCAACTTTTTGGGTCATTTGCTATTTCCCTAAACTCCGATTTAGATTTGTCTGGCAATTTTTTGTAATTACTGTAAAATATTGTAGATAAGGTCCTAATTAATGATCCTATTTTGGTTAACGGAGTCGGTAATCTTACCATCCTATCACTCGGTTTTATCTGATTTTTTGCTATTTAGATTTAGGTCTATTGAAGCTTTATCAAAAGTACCTTCGGGAATTTCTTTTTCTTGCTCTAATGTAGATATGGCCGCTCCAACTATGCTATTTGTATCGATTTCGAAGAATTTTCTGAGATTATCCCTAGTATCAGATCTTCCGAACCCGTCAGTACCTAGTACAGTAAATCTGCCACCTACCCATCTTTGAATCATTTCAGGTACTGCAGCAATATAGTCGGATACTGCTACAGTGGGTGTTTTATCCCCAAAACATCTTGATACATGAGGTAATTCTTCATTAATTTTTAATCTGATGTTTCTCTCATGAATTTGCCCAAATCTCCTCAACTCACCATATGAAGTTACTGACCAAACTTCGGAATCAATGTTGTATTTTTCGTGTAAAGTTTGAGATGCTTCTAGCACATATTGGAGGATTGGTCCGGATCCTAAGAGTCTTATTTGGGGTTTTTTATCTCCCTGAAATGATTTGATTCTATAAGCTCCTTGAATAATATCATCTTCAACTCCGCTGGGTTTTTTTGGTTGTTGCTGGTTTTCGTTGTACAACATTATGTAATGAATTACATCCATATTTTGTTTCCACATCTCATCCATCCCATGATTGATTATTACAGCTAATTCGTATGCAAAGGCAGGGTCCCAAGCTCTGCAATATGGCACGGTAGAAGCTGTTAGCAAACTATGGCCATCTTGATGTTGTAGACCTTCTCCATTTAGAGTGGTTCTTCCTGCAGTAGCGCCCATCAGGAATCCTCGGGATCTCGCATCAGAAGCTGCCCAAACTTGATCGCCAACTCTCTGGAATCCGAACATAGAATAAAATGTGTAAAATGGTAGAGTTGGTGAGTTTGAGTGAGAATATGAAGTTGATGAAGCTATCCAGGTAGCCATAGAGTTAGCTTCAGAAATTCCCTCTTGAATTATCTGACCGACCTTAGATTCCTTATAATTGAGCAACATACTGTGATCTACTGGAGTATAGTTTTGACCTGAAAGAGAGAATATTTCAAATTCGCTAAAAAGTGGATCCATACCGAATGTTCTACCTTCATCTGGAATTATGGGAACTATTCTCTTTCCTATTTCTGACTTGAGTAGATTCCTTAGAAGTCTGACATAGGCCATAGTAGTAGATACTAGTTGGCCTTCTCTAGTCCCATTGTCAAATTCAGAAAAGGTAGACCAATCTGGTAATTTGATATTTATATTATCAGCTACCCTACTAGGTAAGAATCCTCCTAATTTTTCTCTCTTTTTAATTAAATATTCTAATATTTCTGAATCCTCTTGGGGTACAAAGAAAGGAGATTGTTCTAATTTTTCATCTTCGATTGGAATTTCTAGATGGTTTCTATAAGCTGTCAAATCATCAATATTCATTTTCTTTTTTTGATGCGTTGAATTTCTACCCTTGAAAGAATCAATCCCCCATCCCTTCACCGTATGAGCTAGAATTACTGCGGGACCTTTTGCCTTCTCGGCAGCTTTGAACGCGGAATATACTTTCTTAGGATCGTGCCCTCCTCTCCGTAGATTCAAAATGTCATTATTTGAAACAAATGATGCTATATCTTCTAGTTCTTTACTTCCCGAGAAAAGTTCTGATTTGAAATCTTGAGGTTCGAGAGTGCTCAATCTTTGCCAATCTCCATCTGTAATTTGTTCCATCCTAGATAGAAGTTTTCCTTCTTTATCTAAACGCAGAATTTTTTCCCAACTAGAGCTCCAGAGAACTTTGATTACTGTCCATCCCGCTCCCCTATAGAGTCCTTCTAATTCTTGGATAATTTTGGAGTTACCTCTTACTGGCCCATCAAGACGTTGGAGATTACAATTTACAACCACAATTAAATTGTCGAGTTTTTCTCTTCCGGCAATTGCAATTGAAGCAATTGATTCTGGTTCGTCCATTTCTCCATCCCCTAGGAAGGCAAAGACTCTACTATCCGAAGTATCTGCTAACTCTCTATTATGAAGATATTTCCAAAATCTAGCCTGCATAACAGCGGCGAGAGGACCGAGGCCCATTGAAACAGTAGGATATTCCCAAAAATCTGGCATCAATCTAGGATGAGGGTATGAAGATAGTCCATCGCCTGAAGATTCTTGACGAAATTTCTTCACTTGGTCCAGGGTTATTCGCCCTTCTAAAAGTGCCCTGGAATAAATACCGGGACTTGCGTGACCCTGAATATAGATTGCATCTCCAATTCCATTGAATTCCTTGCCTCTGAAAATATGATTGAATGCTACCTCATATAATGTAGAGCTTGAGGAGTATGTTGAGATGTGTCCACCAATTCCATCATTTCTTCTATTTGCATCTGAAACCATGACTGCTGCATTCCATAAAATAATATTTTGAATCTTAGATTCTAGCTCTAGATCGCCAGGATAAGGTGGATCTTGATCTATTGAAATTGAATTAACATAAGGAGAAATAGGTGGTTTTTTTATTGGAATAGATAAATCCTGAGCTTCATTCATTAATTCATGAAGTAAAAATCTAGCTCTGTTAATTCCCTGCGAAGATACTACCGACCTTAGTGATTCTAGCCACTCAATTGTTTCATCGGGGTCAGAATCTGGTAAATTTTGACGAATATTGGATGCCATGTGAATCTACCTCGCCTCGTTGGATGTAATCGCCACTGCACTCTATTTTTTCAATGTTAGAGTATTTTATATTATTTTTCAGAGTTTTTTTCTGGGCCAATTGTTATCAAATAACACTCATGATTTGTTCTAACGCCAGCTACCGTAATTTGTGAGTCGCCCTCAATATGCCTCACTCCATTCCATCTTTGGACCGTACTAAAAACTGTGTTTCTACCTGGCAGATTATTAGGGTCGACCTTTATTTCTATGGTGACCTTTTCTACTTCTCCTAGCCATTTCAAAGCTGAGTTAATACTCTTATTTGCAATACCATGTCTTTGTTCTGAGCTTCTAACCCAATAACCTAGATTCCAATATGCTTGTTTTGATCTTGTGACCCTGTCAAATCCTACGACTCCAAGGATATAATTGTCCCAGGGCCTAATCATAACCCAATGATGGAGGAGTCCGGATCTGCCTCTATTTTCTGTTTCATTAATGAAATCTCTAATTTGATCTGAGATAGATTTGTCGGGGTTAATCCATGGCATTGCACGAATAACTTCTGGCCAAGTTTCATCGAATGCTTCTATTATTTCATTTGTATACTTTGATGAAGCGGGACGTAAAATCAGATCCTCATTTATGCTAATTGTACTAGTAGCTCTACGAATCAGAGGTTTATGTATATCGGAAGTACGCACATACCGCCGGGCGCATCATTATAATTAAGAAATTAGTTAATTCGTTGGCATAATTTTATTCTAATTTGCACCCTAAACGCCTGGAAACAGATACAGCAGATGAGCATGCACTTTCTAATAGAGGAACAGCATATTCTGCATATGAACCACAAAACCAAATTCTTCTATTGTCCTGTAGGTGTAGATTCTTAATTTTTTCAACATTCTCTATTGCTTGTTTATCAACTATGGGCCTTTCAAATTCTGCCTTACTAATCACTAAATTTTCTCTGGGTTCTAATATAGGATTCCACGTTTGAAAAATGGGACTTGTTCCACTCAAGAGCGGTTGAACTTTATTCATCCAAATTGTAGCCATAGGAGTGTTCTCTCTAGATGATGAAATTAAGTTTACAGGTGACCAAGATGTTCGATTAGATGGAGCAAGTCTATTATCCGAATGCATTAATACTGTACTATTCTCGTATCTGAATGAATTTAAGATTTCATTTTCTATTGAGAATTCTTCTGCCAAAATATCCGAAACTTTGTTTGCTGGAATTCCTAGAATGATGTGATCATAAAATGTTTTATTGCCATTTTCTTCTAAGATTGAAAGTTTTTCTCCATCCTTATTAATAGAAATTATTTTGGCGGAAAGACGGACCTGAGAAACGTTCTTTGACAATTTCTTAACTACTTCTTTAGAGCCATTAGTTACTCTTTTAACCCCTCTGAATAGAAGTCCTTGGTTAAGATAATTTAGAATCACTTCGGCGGGATATTCTTTGACTGCCTCCAAAGTACAAGTGCAGATTGCTGCGAAGGTTGGGTAAAGAAATCCTTCAGAAAAGGACTTAGAGAAATTATTATTGGATAAATATTCCTGAATAGTGATGTTATTTTCGAAACTATTGGCCCTAGGATTTATACTCCTAAATAAGCGAAAAATATCAGAAAGAATACGTCTAGATTCTGATTTTATCATATAACGTGATTTAACATATGGTATTGAAAATCGTCCCATTCTAAAGTTCTTGTACTGGAAATATGAATCTTCGTTAATATTACTGAAAGAAGCTGCATAAGAAACCTTTTCAGTTTTAATTTCAAGCTCACTATACAGCTTCATCAAAGTTTTGTAGTAACCAGGATAAATTACCCTGAGTGGCACATCTGCTCTTGCAATTTTTCCCTCATGTTGTATATCGATGCTATGTGCATCCATCCCCAGAGAAGGGTGTCTTTCGAACAACGTAACTTTGTATTTTTTAGATAATAAGTATGCAGCTGTTAAACCAGCAAGTCCACTTCCAACAACTGCTATTGTGTATTTATTATTAGTTACACCATTCAGAATTTTTTCATCACGGGGTGAATGGAAACTTTCCATGAATTGTCGAAATGATATAATGTTATGAAACTAGTTTATTAGCGGCAAGAATTATTTCTTTATCTTCAGGAAAGTGTTTTGTTGCCAAAGTAATCATTCTCTCCGTTTCTTCTGTACGACCTATTATTCTCAGTAACTTCCCAACAGCATAAACTAGACTATGTCTAGATCCTAGATGAGGTCCGACTTCATCAATCAGTACAGTTGCCTCGGCGATATTGTGTTCTGCGGCAGCTCTTAGTGCAGTTAGAAGTTGTCTTTTTACCTCATCGATTGACCATTCTTCTTGCTGTTCCCAAGGCCAAAAGTTATGATTATTGATATGTAATTCATTTTCTAGAGTCTGATTTTCACTATTTTTTTCCGTTTCCGAAAAATCGTTGATGTCAGAAAAATCTGGTTCTATCACTGGTTTTGCCTTAATTCTAGGAATTTTTTTGTCTTCGGATTCAATTTTTTCTAGTTTTTCGTCTTGAATTTCAATATTGTTTTCCTTATCTTGATTGGCAAAAGCTTGCTCATATGCATCTACTTTGCCGTCTCCATCGAAATCTAGAGGATCAGTTGATTTAATTTCATTATTTTTTTCCCATGAATCCGATACATTAAGTATTTCACTTGGAGATTGTATTTCTACCGTATCTGGGGTTTCTGCGGTAGGATGTATTAACTCGATTCTAGTGGGCTCTAATTCCTTGGAGTCATCTTCTTTTTCTTGGCGTTCGGGAATTTCAAATTTCTGGACAAATTGAGGGCTATCTTCCGGTTTTAGTTCATAATTTTCATCTTGATATATTTCATCTTTTGATTCAAATAAATTGGACATATCTGGATTGCCCAGAATATCCACGTCATCATCAGAATATTGTTCTATATCAACGGTTACATCATCAAGAGAAAATGAAGCTGCTACGATTTCTTCTTCTTGTTCTTCAACTTCCTTCATTAGTTCTTCCAGTAAATCTGATGATTGAGAATCATCTAATGTGGTGTCTTGTTCAAAAGATGGGCGATCTAATTGATAGTAGCATCTAGTACATACATTAGTTTCTTTCAAGTTATTGTGTTGACAAGCAGGGCAAATTTTTCCTTCCTTTTTACCTTTCTTCCATGACTTGAATCTATCAAAGACCATTGTCCCCACCACCTTGAACATCCAGTTCGATGAAACTATGCGTTTAATTCTCACCCTCATTTGTTATGATTGAATTAGAAGATGATTACTAGAAATCGTGATATGCATTCCATCTATCGGCAATCGTGAATAGCTACGAAAGCGGACTAGAAAGTAGCTTTAATAGAAGCCAAGATTATCATGAGTTTTTCCTTCGTCTAATTAAGTCAGAGCTTGAAGATGAGTTGTCAATGACAGAAGAAAGACTGAGGAATTGGTCAAATAAAAAACTAGAGATGAATGGAATTGCTTTGTTTGGTTTAGTAGCTAAACCAGATGGTTGGTTATTTGGACAAAGAATTATTAGATTAAAACCTACTAGCGGAGAAAAATTGGGATTTCATCGATTCAGACAGGGAGATATAGTTTTACTCAGTAGAGTTAGTCCAATTACTGAAAAGCCGATTGAGGCAATAATTAGTGAACGAAGTAGGAATTCAATTAGAATTGTATTAAGTGAACAGCCCAAAGGAATTAGGAAAGGAAAATGGAGAATGGACAGAGGAGCAAATAGAATTGCATTTGACAGAATGAGAGATGCAATAAACTCTACATTTGAAGAGGATGGTAGTGTCCCCCTTAGAGAGTTAATTATTGGAAAGGTACACAGTCCTGCTAATACCTCAACCTTAACACCTGAGCTTGGTGGCATCAAAAGAAGGAAGATTTTGCTACCTAGTGACCTTAATGAAGCACAGAGAGAAGCAGCCAGAGGTGCATTAGAGCGTCGTTTTAGTCTTATTCAGGGGCCACCTGGTACTGGAAAAACGCATACTGCGATTAGAATTTTAGAAGCTTGGGCAAAAGAAGATTTTGGGACAATTCTAGCTGTAGCTGACTCAAATGTGGCCGTTGATAATTTATTAGAAGGGTTGCTTAAACGAGGAGTAAGGGCAATTAGACTAGGTCAACCCGTAAAGGTTAGAGAAGAATTGCGGGAGTCGACTCTGGATGCAAAAATGCAAACTCACCCATTAAGAAAGGACTTAGATCATGAGATTGGCATGATAGAGAAGTTGAGAAGAAGAATACACGGAATGAGAGGTAAAGAAAAGGGGCTTGCACACAGGGATTTGAAGAATAGTTGGAAAATTGTAAGAAAGTATGAGTCGCAAATGAGGGATGAGATTCTTGATAGAGCACAGATTTTGTGTTGTACTTGCATTGGTTCTGGTCATGAAATATTAGATGGAAGAAGATTTTCTAGAGTATTGATAGATGAGGCAACTCAAGCCACTGAGCCAGCAAGCCTAGTTCCTATTTCTCGTGGAGCTAGGCAAATAGTTTTGATAGGAGATCATAAGCAACTTCCTCCAACTGTGATATCTAGAAGAGCAGAAAGGGGAGGGCTTGCGCGTTCATTGTTCGAAAGGATGACGGAAATGGGAGTGGTTCCAATGTTGTTGAAAACCCAATACAGGATGCACCCTACAATCTCTGAATTTCCAAATTTATATTTCTATTCGGGACAATTGGAAGATGGAGTCCGAGCGGGAGAGAGGCTTGCGCCAAATGGCATTTCTTGGCCTGATTGGGAAAATCCAATAGCATTTATTCCTGTTGAAGGTAATGAGGAAATTTCTCCAGATGGTGCTTCTAAGGAAAATCATGAGGAGGCTTCGAAAATAGTTACAATTCTAACGGAATTAATTGATGGAGGTAATTTAGAAACACGTGATATAGGAATAATTACTCCATATGCAGGTCAGGTAAAAGCTATTCGAGATATAATTCCTGATTCACTGCAAGGTGTGGAAGTTAGAACTGTGGACGGATATCAAGGTAGAGAGAAAGAAGTAATATTATTTTCTTGCGTTAGATCAAATAATGATGGTAAGATTGGATTTTTATCCGATGGAAGAAGATTAAATGTTGCTCTTACTAGGGCTAAACGCGGATTAATAGTAGTTGGAAATCATAATACATTAAGGAATGATGAGAATTGGAATGCGTGGTTGGATTATATTTCGAAAAAGAACTTACAAGCTTGGCATCTAAAAGGAGGGATTTGAGTGTCGGATCATGATTCACCAATCTCTCTTCATGGGGGAGTTACCATTGCTAAAGCAATAATGACTGAGAAAGATGGTAAGGTTTCTCTGCCTGAAGGTACTATTCTAGCTTCCTCACTAAAGAGAGTTTTATCATTTCTAATTGATGTAATTTTTGTGTGCTCTCTACTTTTAATAGCTACTGGGGGCGAAATAATCAACGCACTAAATCTGACTCTTTGGTTTTCTTATGAATTTCATTACTCATTAGCATACACACTAGTTCTTTTTACTGCTCACTGGCTTTATTGGAGAGTTATAGGGGTGAATTATTCTAGATCATTAGGTCAAAAAATGTTTGGACTTGCTGTAATTTGTGATGATGGATCACAGTTAACTGGAGAGATGTGGGATAAAAGATCATTTCTTAAACTAAAATTTCTAATTCCATTAGTAAACATTTATTTTGCCGTATACGAATTTGCAAGAATTTCACAACGGCATACTCATCAATCAAATTTGGATTTGAAGATTGGTACAGTAGTTGTTCAGGCAAACTCACTTCCGCCTGCATACAGAAGGGAAATTAGATAGGAATACTCATGGAAGATTTATTTGAAAGAATTAGATTAGGCGCATGTGTGGTCTATCCAACTTCTACTCTACCTGCACTAGGTTGTATTCCAGAAACTAAATCATTAGATATTCTTTACAAAATTAAGGGACGAGATTACTCAAAACCAGTCAGTATAGGAGTTGTTGATTTAGAACAAGCTTCAGAAATTGCAGAAATTCCGTCGGATGTGAGTGAAATTATTGGAGATTTTCCTGATGGTTCATTAACAATTATTCTGAAATCAAAGTTTGAGCTTGATAAAAGATTGGGTGGGAGAAAAGTTGCTTTGAGAGTAGTGAGCAATCCAATTGCTAAAAAATTATTGAGAGAAGTTGGTCCCCTGACTGCAACCAGTGCTAATCTAAGTGGATATGCGCCGAATAATTTTTGTGATGAAGCAGCAAGAATTTTGAGTTCTGGTCCTTATCCAGTAATAAGTGCGGGAGGAGAATGCACAGGAGGAGTGCCCAGTACTTTGATAGCATGGCACACTGTCTGTGATACGCCCGATTCGCCGTATATTGAAGTAGTCAGAGAAGGTAAAGTAAGTAGAAAGGATGTTCTAAATTGGTGGCAGAAGAGGATTTGAAGCAGTGGAAGGATGCTGGACATGTCGCCAGAAGAGCTCTAGAGGGCATAAAAAATGAAATTACTGTAGGTAAATCTTGGGATGAAGTAATAGACTCAGCTGAGAGATTTATTAGAAGACATGGAGGGAAGGCGGCTTTCCCTGTAACAATATCAGTCAATGAAATGGCGGCACATTTCACAACAAATTCTGATCTGACAAAACCTGAAGGCATGGAGGGAGAAATGATTTTTCAAAAGGGCGATTTAGTCAAGTTGGATATCGGGGCACATATCAAAGGTGCTCTAGCCGATAATGCATTATCATTTGAAGTTGGGAATGGTGGATAACATACGGAACAAATTAAGGCTGCTAAGGAAGCTAGAGATGCTGCAATTGAAAAAATGCATCCCGGAACACCGTGGCATGTAATTGGCGGTGCTGCACAACAAGTTGCATTAGATTCTGGGTTTGAACCAATAAAAAACTTATGTGGACATCAAATGGAGAGATGGAATCTACACACCGGATTATCGATTCCAATGTATTCATGTGGTGAAAAGAATCCATCATTCAAGGGTGAAGTTGAAGTTGGTGGAGTATATGCAGTTGAGCCATTTAATACAACTGGAAAATCGGGAATGATTGAAAATGTAGCACCTTCAGGATCATCGAATATTCTTAGAGTAACTGGAAATGTAAAAATACGAAAAGCTCTATCTAAAGGAAAGCTTAAGCCATTAGGAGCCACAATGGCAAGATATATAGAAGAAAGATATAACACTCTTCCATTTGCTGAAAGATGGGCTTATCCTTTATTGGAAAAACCATTTCCTGATGAAGAGGAAGAATCCAGGAGAAGAAAATGGAAGGCTTTAGTTAAGAAGTTGACATCGATAAGATTTTTGGAAGTATATGAAGCTTTGAGAGATGTTGATGGAGGGGTAGTAGGTCAATTTGAACATACTGTTTATGTTACTGAAGGTGGACCTGAGATTCTTACAGTTGAGTGATTTTTTTCACAACGATTATCTATCGCCGACTCTCTGAGGTTATCGTACAGGACGAAAGGTTCTCGCTGAGTGCATCCCATCCCCTCGCTATTATCTCTCTCCTGTACACCTTTTTCTAGTCACTAGAGGCTTCTATATTTCCGAAAATAGTAACAAGGATGATTGAAAATAGAATCATAATCATTCCCAAAGATTGCTGTATTGAAGGTGATTCATCAAGAAGAATAATTCCCCAGACTATAGTCAGTACTGGTTGAGCTAAGACTGCGAATGAAGTATGTGATCCGGGTAACCTTGGTAATGCATAGGTGATTGCCATCCAACCAAAAACTTGGCAAATTATTGCTAGGATGAAAAGCCATTCATGACCTGCCCAAGGAGGAGGAAAGTCGATGGGGTAGATTTCAATAGATTTCAAAGGTAAAGTTCCCATTACTAATAGTCCCACCGTAGCCCCTGCAGTGGCATCGAATTGTAACTTGATCGTAGGGGCCATTTGCCTATTTGCAAATCTGTAAATTATCAAAAACGAGGAATAAAAAAATGCTCCAATTATGGCAGCAATTACACCTTTAATTGGACTATTTCCATAAGCATCATTATCCCAAATTCCAGAAATAAATACTAGACCAATCATAACAACAGGTAAAGCGAAAATAATAGATTTATTCGGTTTCTCTCCGAGAAATTTCCAACTAAATAGTGTGACTATAATTACCTGGGAGTTGCCAATTAATGTGGCAATTCCCGAACCGACATAATCGATTGCAGAATGATAAGCTACAAAATCCAAGGCCAATATTAATCCAGCAAAAACTGCAATTCTTCTTGTCCTTATATCTCTGTTATCTTTTATTTTGAGTAAAAATATCAAAATAATAAATACTGGCAGAGCATAAAACATACGAAAGAATGCTCCAGTCAGAGGATTAGCGGAAGAATATGTGTAAAATAGAGGTGCAAATGAAATAGCTGAAGCACCAAGCAGTGCAATTATCATTACTCTTTTTCTTTCAGAATGATTCGTACTCACGATTGAGTCCCTTCATTAAACATAGACTGGAGTTCTCCGCTCTGAAACATTTCTAGAGCAATATCAGAACCACCAATTAATTCTCCGTTAATAAAAATCTGGGGTATTGTAGGAAAGTCTGACCATTCTTTCAGAGCTGATCTAGCCCTAGGGTCCGAGAGTACATTTACGCTTGCAAATGTCTCAATTCCTAATTCTTTTGTTAGCATATTTACTACTTGTGCACCCCTGTTTGAAAAACCACATTGTGGTTGATCAGGAGTTCCTTTCATAAAAATAACAATTCTATTGTCATCTACAACTTTCTGTAATTCTTCTGTCGTCCAATTAAAACTCATACTTATTTCTCCTTTCTAGGCCTACGAATATGCACTCCAAAGAACTCTGATTCTTGACCGTGTGGGTCAAAAACTGTCTCTCCAGTCTCTTTAGCTTGTTCTTGAGTCATACACTTCAAGTCCAATGCGTGTATTGTATTGTTGGCAATATGATTTTTGAAGTGATTTAGGATTGGTTTTTGTCTCTGTAGAGGCCTTAAACCTTCAAAAAAATCAGAAATTATTCTTACGTGGAAATGATCTCCAGTTCCATGTAAATCAGAAATTTCAACTTCTGCATTCGGTATGATTTTTCTTACCTCTTCAACCATCCACTGCTCTGTGACCATGTATGTCTGTGGGAGATTTGGGATTTTAAACTACGTTTTTATTGATTCCTGAATTTGGTTTAAATTTTCTTCTATTGTTCCATTTCTGTTAATTAAACCTGAACCAACTACTGCAATGTCCACCCCCCAAGATGATACTAAATTTGCATTGTGATGCTTAATTCCGCCGTCTATCATCAATTTCGTTTTTCTTCCGCCATTATTGATTTGTAAGTCGATAGCTCTTCTGAATTCTCTTACTTTATTTTCCACATTCGGCATAAAAGACTGTCCGCCCTTTCCTGGTACTACTGACATGACTAAAACCAAATCCAGATTTGGCAATAATGGCAATACTTCACTAATTTCTGTTTCCGGATTAAGGACGCATCCTACTTTTGCACCGTAGGAATGGACTTTTTCAATAAGATTTTCAAAATTATCTACGGCTTCGATATGACAGATGATCATATTTGCACCTGCATCGATGTACTGCTTCCAGGTTAGTTCTGCATTTGTAATCATCAAATGACAATCGATGAAAGCTTCTTCTCCTAAGAAATCCCTTACAGATTTAACCAATGCTGGACCGAAAGTTATTGTCTTATTGATTACCCAATTCCCATCCATGATGTCCATATGGAACCATCCTATACCAGCTTTGGATGCTTCATCTAGTGTTTCCCCCAATTTACAAAAATCTACAGTAAGTATGCTCGGAGTAATTTCCATGTTATTCAGTAATGCCGAAGCGGTCATACTTTGTGAAACTCTCGGGTGTAAAATAATTTCAATACACATATTGATACATTAGAATCGTTCAGGACAGTTAGGTGTGATGATGGGAGAGGTAGTAGAAGTAAGTGATTCGGACTTTGATTTAGTAACAAAAAACAATAATTGGGTACTAGTGGACTTTTGGGCGCCTTGGTGTGGACCTTGCAAGATGATTGCTCCAGTACTTAATGAAATAGCGAAAGAGAGAGAAATTACGATAGCTAAGGTGAATACAGATAGTAATCCAGTTAGTCCTGGTAGATTTGGAGTCAGGGGAATTCCTGCTTTGCTATTATTCAATAATGGAGAGATGGTTGATAGGATGACAGGTGCAATGCCTAAGCCTAGTATGGATGCTTGGCTAAATAAGCATATGAATTAAACTATATTTTCTAATAATTTTATAATTATATAGAATGGGAATCTTTATTTTAACATCATTCTCAATTCTTCTACCGAACGCTGTTCGTCGAAATATACTACTTCCAAAGAGTCATATAATTCAGAATCTCCTATTTCTTCTACAAGAGGTAATATCCTACTATATGTTTCAACTGCAATACATTCTGTCTTAAATGCTTCATTTAGCATTTCTTTATAATCAGATGTGTGTAAAATAGGTGTTGTATCTCTATCTGTGGTAGCTAATCCTTCCAATTTAACTATTGCTGCACGAACTACAGATGCGTGTGTAACTGATTCGGTAACCTCATTGATGAAGTGGGAGCTTAGATGGAGGCGATGAATGCCCGAAACATATGCAGAATAATGTGAATACATCGCTATTGCCCTTAGTTCCCAAGCCAATGCTTCATTCAAGGATTCAATTAGTTTGCTGGATGTCATGATATCCCAAAGGTAGCCATCTGCTTTGAATACTACCAGTAATTGTGACATAGGTTCCGTAACATATGTGACTAATGCTAATTTCGGAGTGTCATGAAAGCATACGAAGAGTTGCTGCACCGAATGAAAGAAATTGATTTGATTGGTCAAATTGGAAGTCTACTAAGCTGGGATCAAGAAGTATTGATGCCCGCTAATGCAGCTAAAATAAGGGCAGAACAACTCGCATGGATTTCGAAAACTGGACATGAAAATATTACAAACCCCAAAATAGGCTCTATTTTGAAGAAATTAGAAGGGCAGTCTGAATTAAATGAGGTTGAAAGAGCTAATGTTAGATTAGTTAGAGAGGCGTACGATAGAGCTACCAAATTACCTACTGAGTTTGTTGAAGAAATGGCAAAGCATAGGTCGAAATCATTAATCTCATGGACTGAAGCTAGGGAAAAAGATGATTTTGGAATCTTTAAATCGGATTTGGAACTAACTCTAGATTTCGCTAGAAGAAAAGCTGATTATTTGGGATATGAAGAAGAACGATATGATGCTTTGTTAGATTTATATGAAACTGGTTTAACTATTTCTAAATTGGATCCTTTATTCGAGGGTTTGAGAGATAATATATCTCCAATATTAAGTTCGGTAATCAAGCTTGAAGATAGGGATGAAAAAACATGGTTTGAAGAGAATTTGTGGGACTTGGAAGGGCAGGAGAGGTTGAGTCAAATAGTTTCAGAGAAAATAGGATTTGATTTCTCATCTGGTAGAAGAGATTCGTCTACTCATCCTTTCTGTGGTGGGCCCAATCCTGATGATGTTAGATGGACTACGAGATATAACAAAAAAAATCCATTTGGCTCACTTTTTGGTTCAATGCATGAAACCGGGCATGGAACTTATGAACAAGGAAGGCCAAGAGAATTAGATTTTCAACCTGCAGGGAAAGCTAATGGACTTGGGATTCATGAAAGTCAAAGTCGATTATGGGAAAATCAAGTAGGTAGATCTCGTGAATTCTGTATTTGGTCACTACCTCTTTGGAAGGAATGTTTTCCGCACAATATGCAAGATGTAAATGAAGATGATTTGTGGATTGCAGTAAACTCTGTAGAGCCTGGACTCATTAGAGTGGATGCCGATGAAGTCACATATAACCTTCATATTATGATTAGATATGAAATTGAGAAACTCCTGATTTCGGGAAATTTAGACGTTGATGATTTGCCAAATATGTGGAATGATATGTATGAAAAATATCTTGGAATTAGACCTCCTAACTATTCTCTGGGAATACTTCAAGATATTCACTGGTCCATGGGAGCATTTGGTTACTTTCCTACTTATACTCTCGGAAATTTATATGCATCTCAACTTCTAGATGCAGCAAAGAATGATTTACCTAAATACAATCAAGATATTGAGGAAGGAAAATTTGACAGTTTGTTGGGTTGGATGAGGAAAAATATCCATTCAAGAGGAAGTATATTGAGGCCTGCAGAATTAATTGAAGAGGCCACGGGAACTCCACCATCTCCGGATTCATTTGTTAATTATCTAACTAAAAAAATAAAAAGATTATACGGAGTTTAATCATATTCAATTGCTTGTGATAACATGGATAGTGTCTCACTGAATAATTTTGTTTCTTTTTCTAGAAGGATTGATGGAGAATGTACCATTCTAAAAATAATAGATGATTTGATAATTGCTGGATCGAAAACAGGAAATATTGTTTGTTGGAATATTGAATCTGGAGAGGAAATATGGAATTTGGATTTTGAGGGTCCATGCTCAGATATTGACTACGATAATGAGAATATTTATGTTGCAGAATCTGATAAAATTCACCGCATTGAATTTATGAGTGGAGAGTTGATTTGGAGTAAATCCATAGGTGGTGCTAGCGACTATTTATTCGCTGACAAAGATAAGGTTTGGGTCACTTCTTCTACTTACACCTTTGAAATACAAGATTATGAGGATTCTAACGTAATTTTGTTTGATAAGCAAGGTAAAGTTGAATGCACGTGGGAAATAAGTGGAAAAGCTTGGTTCATTTATGTAAGAAGTGGCGTTGCATTTGTAGGATTAAGCGGCCCAAATGTATATGCGGAATTAAAAAAGGGATTACCTGCTAAATATTTTGATCTGGAAAATCGTTCATCCATTGTTTCCGGAGGATACTCTAAAATGGATGAAATAGTATTGGGCCATAGTAATGGAGGAATTACAAAAATTAAAGATTCAAAAATTGATTCTTTTTTTAATGAAAATTCAATTAAATCTGTAATAGCTAATGGAGGATGGGTTGCAAGTTTTGAATCCGGTGAAATAATTTCTAATAGAGAAATAGGAAATTGGGTGATAGATATGGGTGGTTCAATTGATTTCATTTCCTTTGGTCCATCTCTGAATGAAAATAATGCGATTTGGTCTTCGGTTTGGATGAAGAGTGCCTTCCTGAAAATTATTGATGAGAAAACTGGAATGGTTGAGATTGTAATGAGGAACGATGAAAGAATTGTAAAAATTCACATCGCAGATGAAATTATAGCTCTCGGAGATATATATGGAAAAATCATGATTTTAGAAACTGAAGTTGTAAAAAGTAGAATCGATAATTACGAAGAAGATGAAAATATTGCTAAAAAAAGGTCACTACTTAGAAGTAGGATAGAAAAATTACTTCGCGAATAATTTGCAGTGGAAATTATGTCTTCTAGACCTTCATTTCCGTTGTATTGCGGCTAATTTCGGGAAAGGTTTATGAGCCGAATACGTTCCTGTGAATTTTGCCGCTTCAGAGGAGTGGTGTGAGGGCGTTTCGACGCAACTCGCGGGCCACAGAAACCGAGCCCCAAATTTGGGGCGGTAGAACTGATTGACGAAAGAAAATCAGGTATAAGTTAAATCATCATGTGGATGATTTAACAGTAGCAAAATAATTGGAAAAATCTTGACGCAAGGAAAGAGGAAAGCAAGTAAAAAGCTACAGAGGTACACGTACGATTAGGGAGGAGACAATCTTTGAGTACGATCGTGGGAACAATCGGAATAAAGACCGTGCGAGAAAACGATACAACAAGAGCGGTGAGAACCGTGGAGGAAGTAGTACTGATTCGTAGAAATAAGTAAAATGAAAAAAATACGGAAATAAACGAATAAGAAGAAAAGAAAGAGATTTCTTAGAATCTGAAATAAGAGAAGCGATTCTCGATACGAAGGAACACAAGTAGTTCCTTAGGAATCTGGCGACTGAGTACGTCACCCGGGAAGAACCGGGCCTTCGGGCCCGGAACCGACCGGACCCTGCGGAGTTAACAGGGGGGAAGCTCCCCCATGTGCTGAACCCCTGTTGCTCCCACCTTTATTTCACAGCCCAATTTTTTTCGAGATTGAATGTAGTTATTTTTACTCTATTCTCTTGGCCCTATCATTTCTTTTGGTTTGACCCACTTATCAAAATCATCGTCATTCATTAGTCCCAATTTTGTTGCACTCTGTCGAAGAGTTAGATTATTCTCATGAGCATTCTTTGCAATCTTAGCAGCATTGTCATATCCTATATGAGGATTCAAAGCTGTAACTAGCATTAGAGAATTTTCAAGATGTGCTGAAATGTTTTGCTTATTGGCTGTAAGTCCTACAATGCATTTATCGGTGAAAGAAAAACATGAATCTGAAATTAGTCTGATACTATGTAGAAGATTATGTATAATCATAGGTTTGTACACATTTAGTTCAAAATTTCCTTGAGATCCACCAATTGATATTGAAGTATGATTTCCCATTACTTGACAGCATACCATAGTCATTGCTTCTGATTGAGTTGGGTTCACCTTACCAGGCATAATACTAGATCCGGGTTCATTAGCGGGAAGAGAGAGTTCTCCAATTCCGCATCTTGGTCCTGAACCTAACCATCTAATATCATTGGATATTTTCATCAATGAGGCGGCAAGTGTGTTAAGAGTTCCTGAAGTAGCTACAATGGCATCATGAGTAGCTAATTGGGCGAATTTATTTTCTGCTGAAATAAATGGCAATTCGGTCTTTTCTGCAATTTTAGTTGCAACCATATCTGCAAATCCAGCTTTAGTGTTTAGGCCGGTTCCAACTGCAGTACCTCCTAGTGCAAGTTGCATCAAATCAATGACTGAATTTTCTATTCTGATTATGTTATCATCCAGCATAGCTACATAGGCACTGAATTCTTGTCCTAGAGTCAAGGGTACTGCATCCATTAGATGAGTTCTTCCAATTTTCACGATTTCACTAAATTCTGACTGTTTATCTGATAAGGCATCTCTGAGATATTTAACTGATGGAATTAGAGTTTGAGTTATTTCTTCGGCGGCAGCTATATGCATTGCTGTAGGAAAAGTATCATTACTTGATTGTGCCTTATTTACATGATCATTAGGATGGACTGGAGATTTACTACCTAAAGTTCCACCAATAATTTCAATTGCCCTATTTGCAATAACTTCGTTTGCATTCATATTTGTTTGAGTTCCTGATCCTGTCTGCCATATTCTAAGGGGGAAATGTTGATCCAATTCGCCAGAAATTACTTCTTTACATGATTTAATAATTAATTCACCTACATCCTTATCTAGTTCTTCAAGTTCTATATTTACTTCGGCGGCTGACATTTTCAATATTCCAAATGCCCGGATAATTGAACGTGGCATTATATCTTCACCGATGTTAAAATTGATCAAAGATCTAGCAGTTTGTGCTCCATAATACATTTTTGCTGGCACTTCAACGTCGCCCATTGTATCTTTTTCGATTCTAATATCTCCGTCTTTAGATACAGCGGATCTTTGTATTGCTTCTTCTTTTTTCTTTTTGCTAATGGACCCTCCGGATAGCGATTTTTCGATCATTTTAGAAATAGTAGCAGAACGACCGCTATCTCTACCTTTTCCAATCCTTGCATCCAACCTTCGTGCTAAATCTTCTGGAATACTCACCGTAATTATACGGCGGTTGCCAACTCTATGTTTGCCCATATAGTTACTATTAATAAGTTATTAATAAATATTTTTATTATTAGTCTAAATCAATATGCTCAACTTTGATTATTTTTTGAGGAGTAATCGGTTTATCTCCGGGCATAGTATCAGTATTTTCTATGGCTTTTACTACTTCCATTCCTTTAGCAACATGTCCAAAAACTGCATGATTTCCATCTAGCCATGGTGTTGGTACAGTAGTTAGGAAAAATTGAGAACCACCACTATCTCTTCCTGCATTTGCCATTGAAAATATTCCCGGTCTATCGTGTTTCTTTGCTAGAGCGGATGGTTCGCATCTAATTTTCCAACCTGGGCCGCCTGTTCCGGCTCTACCGTTGTGAGGATCTCTAGAATGAGGGCAGCCGCCCTGAATCATGAAATTATTAATAACTCTGTGAAAATGTAATCCATCATAAAAACCATCATTAACGAGTTTCAAGAAATTTTCCGTTGTTTCTGGGCAATCTTCAGTGTAGAGTTCTATTGCAATATCGCCTGCGCTTGTTTTCATATTTACTATTGTATTCATGAATGTTCGAATGTAAATTAGTTCAAAGCATATTGCATTCGATGGGTACTAAATTGTAAAATTAAGAAATTACAGATCCTGGTAGTAAATTTTCTTTGGTTTCCATTAATGATACCGTTCCATCGGGTTTTAATGCACCTAAAATTAAGAATTCTGAAATGAATCCGGTTGGCAAGGTTTTCTCTCCTAAATTTATCGCTGCCGCAATAGATTTTCCTAATAACTCTCCTCGAGAATAATTTGTAATCTGTGCAGAAGTCCATAATTCTCCTACCTTTTCTCCAAAATCTACCTTTATTTTATAGGATGGTTTTCGCATTTCTGGGAATTGGAGGACCTTCACAATTGTTCCTATGCGCATATCTAATGAGAAGAATTCACCTATTCCAATATATTCCTTACGTTCTAATTTAGAGGGGTGATATGGTTCTGATTCTGAATTTATTTCATGCTGACCCATGAAATTAATCTCCATTGATATCTGATTTTAATAGTAACGGAATAAGTGTTATTCCTGCATTTTCAAATGCTTCGATTCCACCTTCTTGTCTATCTAGAATAGTAATACAGGCTACCACATTACATCCAATCTCGGATAATAATTTAGCAGCCTTCAATGCGGATCCTCCGGTAGTTGTTACATCTTCTAGTAGAATAATTCTATCATTTTTATTTATTGTTGAACCCTCAATTCCTGGTGGGTTTCCCGTTTTTCGTCCACCTCTACCTTTTGCTTCCTTTCTAACAATAAATCCTTTCATTTTTGAGCCCCTGCTAGCCTTTGCAATAACAATTCCAGTTAGTGGTACTGCTCCTAATTCTAGGCCGCCAACGGCATCAATTGGAGCTAATCTTTCTATTTCTGAATGAATTAAAATCCCTAGCAAATGAGCGGATTCTGGATCCATCATTACTGGTTTCATGTCAAAAAAATGGGAGCTTTGTCTACCACTTGCTAGAGAAAATTGAGCATCTTTTGAAAATAAATATGCTAAATCTCTTACATTTTCTATCAAATTTAGCTTGGCTTGATGAAGACTGATTGTTGTCATGATAATATTTTGAAAAAAAACAATCCGATGAAGGTTGTCATTGAAATGTAATAAAATACTCAATTATGGTCAATGTTCTTGGGCGGTCGGAACTCGCACAGAAGTATTTGAGGGGAGAGGCGAGGAAAGATGTCGGGTAAATCTATTATTGATAAGAATAGACTCGAGTCAGAATATGATTTCTATCAAGAAAATTTAGATAAAAAGATAGAAGAAGTATATCAAATAGGAGCTAAGGCTAGATCTTTAGGGCTAGACTTTGAAACTACTGTGGAAATTCCGAGGGCTGCAGATTTAGCTAGTCGGACTGAAAAACTTCTGGAAGATCCTTATCTTTATCCTGATCCTGAAGATTTAACGAAAAAGCCTCTTCGTATTGAAGAAAAACTAAGAGAGATGTTGATTCAATATGATAGAGAAACTGCGGCTATTCAGATTTCTTTATTTGTAGCAAGAGAAATGAATAAAGAAACGGGAGATAAGCGAAGATCGATTGATTCTGGATTAAGAGTGGGTTTGGCTGTACTGACAGAAGCAGTTCTGGTTGCACCGCTGGCTGGAATAGGAGATGTTCGGATATTGAATAATATCGATGGAAGTGATTTCCTATCAATTGATTTCTGTGGACCCATTAGAGCAGCTGGTGGTACTGCTCAAGCCTTGGGTGTATTAATTGGAGATATTCTTCGTAGAGAATTGGGAGTTGGGAAGTACAATCCTACAGATGCTGAGATTGAAAGAGTGAAGGAAGAATTTGGCCTTTATAGGAAGGGATTGCAATTTAGGCCATCTCCAGATGAAACCGGTACTATCGTTGGGGCCTGTCCTGTAATGATTAATGGGGAAGAAACCGAGAAAATAGAGTGTGCAGGTTTCAAAGAAGTTAGAAATGTCGTAAATGTCAATGGAACTTACAGAACTAGGGTAAGAGGAGGTGTAATGCTAGTAATTGGAGAAGGACTTTGTCTTAAAGCTCCCAAAGTTCAAACTCATACTGAACGATTAGAAGTACCCGGTTGGGAGTTTATTTCTCATTTTGCGAACAAGGGAAAGGTTTCTGCGAAGGAAGCAGGTGGAGAAATCAGTAGACTAATTCCAAAAAATGATCGATACATGGGAGATGTAATTGCAGGTAGGCCTATTTTTGGTGAGCCATGCCATCCTGGTGGATTTAGACATAGATATGGAAGAAGTAGAGCAACAGGACTTGCAGCTGCGGGATTGAATCCTGTTTCGATGACGGCAATGGGGGGTTTTCTTTCTGTTGGAACACAGATGAAAATTGAACGTCCTGGCAAGGCTTGTGCTGTTACACCTTGTATTGATATTGAAGGCCCTAGAGTTCTATTGGATGATGGAGAATTTTTACTAGTCAGAACTGAACAAGAATGGGATGATTGTAAAAATAGAGTAATTTCTATTTGGGATTCTGGAGAAATACTTCTTGGATATGGAGAATTTCTAGAAAATAATAAGAATTTAGTTCCTGCTTCTTATACCAAAGATTGGTGGGCATCTGATTTAGCAGAAGCAGTTGATAATCCTGAAAAATTAGTTAAATTAAGTGAAATATTATCGATAGAAGTAAGAGATTTTCCTCCTGGCTTACCATTTAATGGGGCAATAAATAGAGGTGGAGAAGAAAAAGTAGAAAGAGAGTGGAGAAGGGTAAATTGGAATAGATATCTTAGAGAATTGGAAGTAGATTGGAGCCAGGCTACTAAAATTTCAGATTTCTTTGGTTGTGCAATACCCCCTCCATGGAATTATTGGTGGTCAGACTTACCTATACAATTTATTCCAATTCTTATTTCACGATTAGATAAAGCAGAGGTTATAGAAGGAAATTTAATCATAAGGGAAGAAGCAAAAGGATGGCCTTCAGAAACTAACAAATTAGATTTGGAAATTCAAAAAAGTGAATCATTAGATGATTGGCCTAGATGGACTGCAGTTAATTCTCACGGAATTTTAAAATCCTCACTAATGACTTTGGGAATTGAGCATAAACACATTGGGAATGATATTTTCATACAAAGAAACTGGGAAGGATTAATTGAAACCTTGGGTTTTGAAGTAAAAGAAGATAAGATCGTAAAGAAGACTGATATATTGGAATTAGTTTTATCTCTTATCTCAGATTTAATGAATGCAAGATTATCACTTGATTCTGAAGATAAAAGTGAAGAAGGTGAAGATTTAGAAGTTGGTTCCCATCAACTTCTAGAGGATTATGAAGTAGAAAGATCTTTGATGTTAATTAAAAGAATTTCTAAATTTAGGTGGGAAGATGCCGTTCCATGTAGGATAGGAGGAAGGATGGGGAGACCTGAAAAATCGGATATTAGAAAAATGAAACCCAAAGTGCACTCCCTCTTTCCACTAGGAGAAAATGGTGGACCTCAAAGATTGTTCTCACATGCGGCTTCAAAGGGGCAGATTAGAGTTGAAGTGGGCGTAAGAATTTGTGAAAAATGTGGCAAGGAAACTCCCCATCTAATTTGTCATCATAAGACGGGTATGTCGACCCAAAGAGAATGTGGCGGGAAAACAAAAATTCAGAAGAATCGGAATAGGCAAGCACGTAGATTAGGAGTTAGAACTTCTGTAGATATTGGATCATTATTAGAAATGAAAAGTAAGAATTTAGATTTGGATAGGATTCCCAAGAAGATAAAAGCTGTCAAAGGATTGATTTCTGAAGAACAGACTCCTGAACCAATAGAAAAAGGTATTTTAAGAGCAATTCATGATATTTCTGTATACAGGGACGGTACTGCTAGATATGATATGAGTGATGTTCCAGTGACTCATTTTAAACCCATTGAGATTAGAACTTCTTGGAAGAAACTTAGAGATTTAGGGTATGCTAATGATATATATGGAGATTCTCTAAATTCAGATTCACAGATATTGGAGCTGTTTCCTCAAGATATTATCCCCTCACTAAAAGCAAAAGATCACCTACTATCGACCTGTATGTTTATTGATGATTTATTAGTAAGATTCTATGGCCTGAAACCATTCTATAATGTAAAAAGATTTGAAGACATAGTTGGACATATTGCAATTGGATTAGCTCCCCATACATCTGGAGGGGTTGCTTGCAGAATAATTGGTTGGAGTTCCGCATCTGCGGGTTATGGACATCCGCTTTTTCATGCGGCTAAAAGGAGGAATTGTGATGGTGATGAAGATAGTATCATGTTGCTACTTGATGGATTACTAAATTTTTCGAATAGAATTCTGCCAATCGGCAGAGGAGGGAAGATGGATGCCCCCCTAGTACTGACAACCAGATTAAATCCCAGTGAAATAGATAAAGAAGCTAGAAATGTAGATTGTAATTGGAATTATTCGAGTAATTTTTACGAAGCTACATTGAAACAACCACATTCAAGTGATGTTAGAAATCTTGTGAATCTTGTAGACGACAGATTAGGTAGTATTGGAGATATCAGGGGATATGGTTGGACTCATGATTCGGGAGAGTTAGATTTAGGTCCAGAAAATTCATCTTACAAAACATTAGTATCGATGGAAGATAAAATGCTTAGTCAATTAGAGCTAGGAAGAAAGTTGAGGGCTGTTGATGCTAACAAAGTGGCGAAACAAGTAATTGAGTCCCATTTTCTTCCAGATTTAAGAGGAAATTTGATGGCTTTTACTCGTCAGAAAGTACGATGTGTAAAATGTGGTAAATCATACAGAAGAATGCCACTGGCTGGAAAATGTATACAATATTCAAGAATCACTTCTGGCTTTAGTACTGGAGAGGGCAGTTCTGCATGCGGAGGAAATGTAATTCTGACTGTATCAGAAGGTGCTGTCAGAAAGTATATCAGAATAATGGATAATCTCATAAAAAATTATGAAATTGATGATTACACTATGCAAAGAGTTGAATGGATGAAATCTAGTGTTGATTCGCTATTCACTAATGATAAAGTAACTGTGATGACTCTTCAGGATTTTATATGATTTAGAAATAGGTAGCAATAATTCCGAATAAATCACCAATTAATAATAGCGGGAATATAGATAGAAAAAGATAGACAATAAATGGATGTTTGCTGGCAACCCATGCACTTTCTATTCCTTTAGAACTTAGAATAGCCTTTTTTTCTTCAATTTCATCGAACATAGAATAATTTGATTTTGGTAAAATTCTATTTATTTCCCTTATTTTATCATCTTCTTCCTTAACTTCAGTCAGTATCCATACTGGTTTTGATCCAATCTGGTCTATTGGAATTTTTACTGAGTGCCATGCCATTTTAATATCGGATGTAGAAGTGATATTTCCTTTCTTATAATTATAAAATAATAGTATTGGGGGCGCTAGTAAGAAAACCAAACCGGCCCATACAAACATTACCAATGAGGGCGGTAAGCGGAAAAGAATTTCATCTGGACTAAAAAGCGGTTCGGGAAGAAATTGCCAAGAGGGAAAAATAAATGTCAATAATATCAAAGCCTTTACATCAGCCCCTCCTTGAATAATTTTTAATTTCCAAGCATAAAGATAAAGCATTATTATGAGAAATGATATTATTAAAGTCCACCAAAAAATTGTCTCTGGCGATTCTTCGCCCAAAATTAAAGATATGAAATCAGTATCCTGATTTTCGATTATTCCCCCTAATATTCCGGCAAAGCCAATTAAGTATAAAGAAGCTAGATAAAACTCAAATTTCTTCCACCCAAGGATATTTTTTATGGATGGAGTACCGAAAAAGGGAATGGAACATATAGCTAATATTGCAGCAATCATATAAAAATTAGAAATTGAAGTTTGTAGTAAAATCATTTCAGTTAATAGTAAGAATACAAAGATTATTGACCATTTCAACCAGTGAGAATCTGGGACCATTAAATTGTCATAATCAGATTTAGCTGCAATAGCCAAACACAAAACTAGAGCTGAAACTCTAACAATTACAATTATCGATATGAGTTCCATGATAACGTCCGTTAGCCGCCTCCAGATGCTTGGAATAATCCCACTGATGTTTCTAGGACCCAAGCTGCACCGGCATTAGCTAATCCTGCTACCCACATCATCTGGATCATCTGTCCCAAAACCAAGGAAGTTCCTCCACCCTTAATTCTAGCAGTAATCAATCCCAGGACGACTATAGAAATCACAATCAATATTGACCCAAGTATTTGGAAAATCATGATATTCTGTTCTACTCCTCCAGTTTCTGACAAAACAGGTAGTGCAACATCAACTCCGCCCGCAGCAGTCCCTACTTCCCCTCCAGCATCGACTAATCCTTGAGCAACCTGAGCTATTGTTTCTCCGAGACCTGCAATGATAGAAGTAGTAATATTCAGAGCAATGATCATTGCAATTAGAAGCCCATAAGAAACACTTCTCATTACTCCTGCAGAGATTTGTCTTCTCTGTCTTAGACCTAATAAATTTGTAGTACTTTGAGAGACTAAATCGCCCACTAATCCTGCCTCTCCAGTAGAAGCAGATCCTTCGATGAATACTCTTGTAAATCTGGAGACTAACATAGAATTATTATCTGCTGCAAACCAATCCCATGAATAATCACTATCAATTCTCATAGAGAGTCTCTTCTCTAAATTTGAAATTGAATCATCCAATGCTCCAAAATCAATACCAGCTAAAGCTTTGACCATAGCACTGGGTTCCTGAGCTCTAGCTTGTGCAGTTCCACCGAAAGCTCTAATGAATTCCGGAAATGCTTCGTCCCTTCTTCTGACTCTAGATTCTTCTTGTGCCACTAGCAAGGCGGGTGCCATTAATGGAGTAGCTAGAGCTGCTAAAACTAATATTCCGATTACATTCCAATTATTAAGTAGCCATGAAGAACCTATGAACAGGAAAATTCCCAATAATATTAGAAGTTCTATTCCACCAAAAATCGCAGCAAAAATCCAAGATCTTCGCATATCAACAGCTTGAGTTGTGTTAAAACCGTGTTTTGCGAATAAATCTTCATGAGGAATTACCAAGGTAAAAAGATACCATGCTCCAATTTGAAGTAATGCAAAAAGTACCCCTGTCAATAAAACCCATCTAGCCCTAATCACTATCTGAAAGATATTATCATCAGAACCGCCAGTTTGGAATAGTATTAATTGAAGTCCGGCTACTACAAGCAATAGAAGACCGGTTGTAGTCAAAGATACGAATGTCTCTCTAAGTGTATCTAACTGCTCTATTCTTGCATCATAAATTGTATTATAATTCTGTTCGAATGTTTCATTCTCACTTTTGAAGAATTCGCCAATTGGTTGACCTACTTCAACGGAGAAAGCCATTCTATCTAGAAAGTCGCTCCAAATAGCAGAAGGACTCTGTTTTCCTACAATTCTTGCTGCTTCTGGTAAGTTAGTGTGCCATTTTGTTACCAATGTCTCTATTGCTTGAATTTCATAAGCGAGAGCGCCATAATCCCCCATTTCTTTCAATACATCGAACATTCCCTTCTCGGCAGATTCGCCCATGGATAAAATTCCCATTCTGGTCATAAACATGTGCATATCTTGTTCAATTTCTATTGCTATGGCAGATGTTTGTGCAATTGGATAAGCTATAGTGGCTCCAAATGCTAGTAATCCAAATGATAACATTATGAGTAGACCTCCTAATGTTCCTATGATATCTACTACTGATGCCCAAACAAGACCACCTCCTGCTAATCCTAGGATTAAGGCGGGCAAAGAAATAAACAAGAGATATCGTCCAAAGGGCATTCCTAGCCTAAGTAAAGCAATTTCCCAAGTACTTGCCTTGTCTTCCATACCAACCCCACCTTATTGTTGGTTGATTCCCGTCCAAGTCTCTAGAGAACTTGCAAATCGTTCCCAGCCTTCCTTATAATAAATATCTAGTAAATCAAAAACATCATCATAGTGAGTTAAATCTCTATCGCACATCCTCTGGATAGCTGTAGTTCTTCTTTCGAGTTCGTCGTAAATATCTCTCTTACTCCTAAATCCCATCCTTGGAGCAATCTTATTTTCCAACATATCAGACTGAAACATTCCTCTAAAATACATCACATCAGAAACTGGATCCCATTCAAACATATTTCTGGTAAGAATTCCGTCTGCAGTTTTGTTATATCCAATTACCTCACTAACGCCAGTAATTCTTCTAGCAATACCTCCACCTGGTGCCTCTACTACTTCTTGGAATATTGCGAAATTTAGATTATCGAAGAATCTAGCTGGGACATTGATTGGATCTCCTGTGAATCTTTGAATTAATTTTACTATATTCGAAGCATGGAAAGTTCCGACTACTGGGTGTCCAGTTTGCATTGCTTGAAAGGCAATTGCACCTTCTACTCCTCTAATTTCGCCAATGATAATGTACCTTGGTCTAGATCTTAGAGCCGCTTTCAATAAATCGAACATTTCGACTCTTGAGTCTTCATTCTTTGATTCCCTGGTTATCAATCTCTGCCAAATCGTGTGAGAAACTTTCACTTCAGGTGTATCTTCAGCAGTATAAATCTTAACATTATGATCAATGAATGGCAGTACTGCGTTTAGTGTGGTAGTTTTTCCAGATGCGGTCTCGCCAGAAACTAGCATTGACATCCCACTTTCTAGACCTAACCAAATGTAAGCTGCCATCTGTGCAGAAAGAGTTTTCCATTTTATAAGTTGAATTATCGAAATAGTTTCCTCTGCGAATTTTCTGATTGTAAATGATGCTCCTTGAATAGATACATCATCACTGTAAATGATATTTATTCTAGAGCCATCAAGCAATGCGCCATCAATAATTGGCTTGCTGTCCGAAACTGGCCTTCCAATTCTTTCAGACATTGATCTTAGATATTTCCCTAAAACTTCTTGATCCCTGAATTGGATATTTGATGTCAACATAGGAAAAACTTTGTGATCCATATTTATTTTTTCTAATCCTATTGAATGAATGTCTTCCAACATCTCATCCGCGAGTAAAGTTTCTAATGGGCCGTTATTTACCAAATCTCTAACTACGACATATTTCAATCTACCTAACTGATCTTCGGTAACTTTGATTGGAGCTTCCCCGAAGCCCAATAATTGTCTAGTTTGATCTACTACAGGATTTGAAAATAGTGACGTAGTAGTTGTAGTCATTTCATCCATCATTTCATGTATCATGCTGATGAATTCTTCGTCATTGTCGAATCGCTCTTTTTGGGGTGCATCTCTAAGTAAGCGTTCAACAATTAAATCTCTAATTTCTTCTTCTTCGGAGTCTATCGTCGGCTCTAAACCAAACCAGTAGGTGTTACCAGCACCATCTGCGCCTTCAGGTGGAGAATATACATGTGCGAAACAAGGGGGTTTTGTAGCATAAATTAGATTTCTGGGAGATACGCTACGAGCATCCCTATCTAGTGGACCATAATATATTGGTCTAGATCCGTGTTCAGATTCAAAATGTTCGACCCATTCTCTAATGTGAGGATATTCTGCCATTAGGCCACCCAAATCTCCAGGCTGAATATTGAACTCCGGTTCCTTTTTCTCTTCGTCCCTTGATTCTTGTTCTGTTACCATAAAAACCCCTCAAGCTACCGCCGTAATATCTACTATGAAGCCCATCTCGGGCATAACCTTCCATCCGATTCTCTCTGTAACTGGTCCAGCTGCTCTAAGAAATCTGGTTACACAAACTGTCCGGATTTGTTGTCCACCAATTACTGCAGTTTCCATATCTAATACTACTTCCGCGGTATTTCTTAGTTCTCTGAGAAGTTTGTCTTCAACTTCTTCTGGATCTATTGTTAAAATCAAAGTTCTTCCCTCTGAAACATATCTCCTAAGTGTAGAAATTAATTGATTTGGAGTTGTTTCTTCGGGGAATAATTTTGAAGCGCGGTCAATGATTACAACTTCTGCATCTTTTAGAGCTTGATTATCTATTAGGTGCAGTAGATTTACATCTTCCTCAACTTGTTCTGCTATTACTCCGAAACTAGACATAAGTAGAAATTTTCCTTCATCTATCACTTTATCCATAAAATATCCAATACTAGCTACTTGTTCTAACCACCCTCTAGTAGTCAACTCGTTTGTTACCATTGCTACTCTGACATCATTGGCCGTCATTCCAAAAGACATTCGTTGCCCGATTATGCTCTTTCCTGTTCCGATTCCTCCACATACAAGCATAATGCCCCTATTGGGGATTGCTGTTCCCATACTTTGCGCAAGGCTGTCTTGAATCACGCCAAATTCAAAATTATCAGTATTATTCTGTGACAAGTCTAACTTCCTCCGATACAGTGCTAGCTCCCGAGTAACCCGTTGAGGTAGATACTACAGTTATGGTAATTTTGACTTCATTTTCACTTTGTGAACCGGGAAAAGATAGGGTATCGGAAGTATCATCTACGGTAAATTGTACTATTGTCCCCGGAATCCATGTTGTAGATCCATCAGCAACTTGAACTGATAAAGACAGAGAATTAATGAAAATCCCCACATTATTCAGATCCAAGAAGGTCTCTCCTGAATTCTGCAAATAAATTGTTGCAGTTTTCTCTGTATCATCCCAACCAATATTTGTAGGATCATTAACTAAAGATGCTTTAGTTCTTGCATCTTCGAGTCCTTCTTTACTTCTATCATCAATCGCATCACTCATATCATCCCATGATTCTAATAAAACTCCTGAAACTAGTCCTGCCACTATCAATCCTGCACATAGAAGGACTATTTCTGACGGTCCACTAGCCATAATAACACCTCATGAGGTCACATCCGCGAATGAATTGTGATCATAGATTGATAAAAAGGCTCTATTTGGATTGTCAGTAACTAAAAATCCATGATTGGCGTTATCTAGAGGAAAAGCATCGGAAATGAATTGTTCTCCCGGAAAGAGGTAATTATTTCCGCCGGAATAGTGCGAATCAAAAGAAAAGGGTATTCCCATTGATTTTGAAGATGTTTCTGATAGTACAATCCAAATATCTGAAACCATTACATTTTCTGAGCCCATATTTCTTATTGTAATTACTATTTGTTCATGTAGAGAATCTACAGATCCAGTTGCATCTCCAGTTCCACAACCAGATATTGTGAAGACATCTCCTATTTCATATCCTGAACCTATTTGTTCTACAGTAATTGAATCGACGACGTTAGAGTCTTGGGTGACGGAAACTACTAGTCCAGTTCCATCTCCAGTAGTTGAGGTAGTGCAACCGCTAACACTAGCATATGTCGTACCTCCAGAAACCACTGAAGCAGAGTTTACTGGACCTGTAGATTGAACAGTATCGGTGACAGAAATTAAGTCTACTTTAGGGTCGGGAAGCTCAAAGTCTGAATTCTTTATTGACTTATTTACATTATCAATCAGAGAAACTGTAGCCATTCCAAATACCATGATGAAAACGGTCCCTACTACCATTGCTCCTACACTAGACCCAGACACAAAAATTCCTCCCCCTAGGAACTCCCCTGCGCCCTCCAAGCTTCAATAAGAGCGGTGAAGGTTAGCAATGTCCTATTATCTACAACCGGCGACCCTTCTGATTGTATTCCTGGCTCCGCAAGTGACGCAATAGAAGTGAGAATTTTTTCTTCGGCTGATGTTACAACACCAGATTTTGATGCGGCTTTCAGAAATTGTAGAGTATCAGCGCCTGATAAGTGATCTAGTAATAATGCAACAATCTTGGTCGGATCAATCATAGGCCCTTGAAGTAGAGATTCGGCCTCTCCAGATCTTAAAAATGGATTTACAGCCAGAGATTGTGCCTCGTACAAATCAAGTAAACTAGGTCCACCTGGCATCCCAAGCTGGCTAGAAGCAGCTTGTCCAGATGCATCAGTTGCTACTACTTTACTACTTACTTCTCCATCTGCACCAATAGTATGCAATACATCGGCAGACTCTCCACTTGTTGTAGTTGATGCCGCTGTAACTGATTCAGCTGCTAACTGGGCTGTCTGCTGTTGTGTTAATTTAATATTAGCTTCCATTAAATCTAATGCGGTCTCTAATCTTTCAAATCTATCAGAAACCATGTCTATTAATTCAGGAATTTTTTCTTGTTGTTGATTTCCTTGGGGTTCACCAAGAACTCCAACTCTAGTACCTGCAGGAGCAAAAAGCCATGCTTCTAAATCGGTTGGTCTAAACTCAGAAGGAATATCTACATGCTCAATAGACAGTTTTGCTACTTTATCAAGACGAGAGGTCATGCCTGGATCAGCATCAGAATCAGTACCCGAAAATCCGGGTATTTTGTCCAGCAGACCCATTTAAAAACCTCATATCACTTATACCTCGTAAGGCAATCACATCCATCAAATGCTCACATTATGGAAGTTCCAAGTGTCAGTGAGTCAATCTTCAATTCTGTTAATGTCTCTCCTCCACCGTCTACAACAACCCTCATGTTCAATGATTCACCCTGTGTAGCCTTTGCTGCACATCCTGGATCTGTATCATCTCCATCCAATGTATCGTCATCTGTTGTATCTGTTGAACCCAATTCTATTGTTGCCAAATAACTGATTCCCGCTTCTAGCTCTGTAGTATCAGTAACATCATCTTCTGTGTTCAAATCTTTTGCATCGAATAGTCCTGCATCTACAGCCATACCAAGTGATGAAGATACTTCACAAGTAATATAGTAGCTCAAGTCAGGCGGATAAATTCCAGAAGATCCTGAAGAAATTCTGAATATAACATCCATAAATGAAATATGTGGATCTCCATCATCGTTTGCGTCAACGTTATCCATTTCATCGCCAGTGGCCTTTACAACCACATCTATGAGTGCTATTTTACCGGATATTTGTTGACGTGTGTCAGAACTGGTTTGCTCGGCATTCTGCTGTAGTTCTTCAGCGGTCTTGATGATGATAGTAGAAGCTACCGCAGCTACTAGAATCAGTGCAATAAATACAATCATTGCTCCAATACCGAT
>Ga0115011_10000196_pt1 | contig 55113 bp, 30 predicted proteins | sample TroAtlMetagenome_2_FD_88705 | JGI IMG/M metagenome (GOLD analysis project Ga0115011, IMG submission 88705) | Marine eukaryotic phytoplankton communities from Atlantic Ocean - Tropical Atlantic ANT8 Metagenome | ecosystem: Environmental > Aquatic > Marine > Oceanic | place: Tropical Atlantic... | reverse complement strand
TTATTTGGGTATACACATGAATACAATACTGAACAACAGCAATACTTCAAAGACCATTTTGGAGAACGCAACAAGTCCTTGGGCAGGCCCTGCTGTGGAGGAAGAACTTTCTCGATGGATGGTTCTTCTTGCAATTACGTTTCCAGTAACAACTTTATTGGGTTTCGATGCTGGGTTAATTATTATTTCCTCTTTATCAATAGTGAGTTTGATAGGGTATGGTCTCATCAAACCTGTGGAGTTAACTTGGACGGAGAAGTTAAGCCACTTGGCTTTGCCAGTCGATTTGGAGAAATTGTTGATCGTCTCGCCGAAAAACTCTACGAAAAAAAGCTCCCAATCGTAACCTGTCCAAAAACCCATTGTGGTTGTGGTCTCTGTATCGACAAGACAGATGGACCAGTAGAACCTTTGATGGGAAAATGGATGGATGGACTTACCCCAGAAGTGGTCAAGGCAGGTGACCATGAACATTTTCTGACAAAGGAGGCATATTGGAGTGCAGAGCAATCAACGGCTCAGTCGCCATTACCAATAACAGGGGAATAGCAGTTCCGTGTTGTATTACGGATATGGCACATACCACTCGATGGGACGAACTAAACATTCACAATATCGCAACTCTGGACAATATCAATTCGTCCTATCTCTACTTCCAAATGGAAGACCAGTTTGCGGAAGGACAATGGCCACAGGAATGTAACCAATGTCAGAAACTAGAATTTCTTAAAAAAGACTTAGCTAAAGATGGACAACCACAATCGACTCGCGGAAGACTCAACAAACAGCTTACCAAAGCTAAGAAGTTGCAGAGACTTCATATTGGTTTGGACTATCATTGTAATTTGTCTTGTCGTTCTTGTCGGCCAGGCATTTCTTCACGTTGGGACAGGTTGGATGTCTCAGGTTTACAAAAGTTTGACAAAGACCATTATAACGACATAGGAACTGGAAACTACGCAGTAGCGATGAAGAGAGTCTTAGAAAATACAGACCTCTCTCATCTTACCAGAGTCAGACTTTCTGGAGGAGAACCATTTCTCGCCAAGAACATCGACTGGTTTTTTGATAATATTCCTACAAAACAGATAGATTTCTCTTGTAATACGAATGGAACTGTGTTATACTCTTTACCAGAGTTTAAGTCTGTTAACATCGAACTTTCTATTGACGCGACAGGAGACCTCTTTGAGTCTATGAGATATCCTGCTAAGTGGAAGAAGGTTAAAGAGAATATGAAACGATGGGAAGAACAGGGACCTGTTAGTATTAACTGCACTCTCTCTGTCATGAACGTTAATCATATTCAACAAGTTTTGGACTTGGGATATCCTACTAAGGTTTACCCCTTGTTTGTTCCAGACTATCTAAGACATACTCAAATACCTTTGGAGTATCGTCAACGATGGTTGACAGATGATGAGCACATAAATAACACCATAATGTTTCCTGAAGAACCTCAGACAGGCGCTTTAGAGGCTATGAAACACATGGACATTTTACTCAATAACGAGTTCCCAAACGAGGAGATATGTTCCATTTTGAAAAGTTTGCAGTAATTTCTGACACACACTATGACAGTCCGTCTTTCCCTGAAGAGGAGAAGAACAGACTAACAAAAGAGTTCTTCAAGAACATCAGAAAGCGAAACATAAAGACTATCGTTCACATGGGCGATGTCTTTCAGTCTGCTGATAGGAAGAACTATGCCTTCTTTGAGGAGATTCAAGACGAGAGAGTTTACATGCTGGCTGGAAACCATGACTATGGAATGGACGGATCTTTCACAGACTTTCATCCAAAAGTCATTTCTATTTCTGTGAACACAGTAATGGACGAATGTCAGTTCCTACCTGCTGAAGGATTTGGGAAGGCATTTCATACTCTCTTCACAGAGGACCAAGAGATCAAGTACAGGTTTGCTCATGCGTCTGAAGAACGAGGAGTCTTTTGTGGTCACTTTCACAATAGGAGGGAAAGTCGATTTGGTTCAGCCTGGGCGTATGACATTGGTCAGTCGAAAACTCCAAAAGGGTTTCACGTGATCAAACAGGGAGAGATAAAGTTTGTCGAACTGCATACTAAGTATTGGATGGACTACACAAACGTACTCCCTAAACATATTCTAGACCTTGGAAACCAAGACATACTTGGAGTATCTGAGGAGAACCTGAAACTCCGACTCAAAATCTATTTGGGATGGGATGAGGAGTATGAAGAGAAAGCTTTGGATGCTATCACAGAATCTATTCGTTACTGGAGATCAGCACCGAAAAGTGAACAGGAAAAGATTGGAGAACTATGGAAAGAGATGAAGTCGACAAACTAATGAACGATGGAAACTTCTGTATTGCTCCTTGGGTGCACATACAGAATACACCAGAAGGCGTTCCTCAACCTTGTTGTATTTTCAAACCAAACATCATTGATGGTCATACCCCTCGCAAGTTGAACGACGCATTTCATGGCAAGGAATGGAATGAGTTACGCCAGAGATTCTTGCGAGGAGAACAAGTATCAGAATGTGATACCTGTTACAATAAAGAGTGGTTATCTAGAAATGATGAGAAAGACCTCAATACCTCTACCTTACTGGAGAACATTTCTTTCCGTGAACATCTCAACGAAATGTGGAAGGAAGATGCAGTCGACCTTATCAACAACCCTGAGATACGAGATATTGACCTTGCGATATCCAATAAGTGTAACTTCAAATGTGTAGACTGCGGAGTGGACAGGAGTTCTCTTTGGCACGATGAGGAATATGACCTTGATAAAATAATACCGCGTGTAGGAGCGCATGTAGCTTCTTTTGCTCGTGTTATCAAACCAGACACAGGAGAACCTCTTATAGATTCGTTTGAGTATGCCGATGTTGACTGGTCGAGAGTTCGGACGATTCGTTGTATCGGAGGTGAACCGATGATAGACAGAAGGTATCACGAAATACTGGAACGAATAGAAATAGATAAGGCTCATATCATCATTGTTTCGAATGGTTCAATTCCACCTACAAAAGCATGGACAGAGAAACTTGACAGAGCAGAAAAAATATTGCTAATGTTCTCCATTGACGGAATAGATGAGGTTGGAGAGTATGTTCGTTATGGACTCAAAATGAAACGTTTCACGCGAAACCTTCAGAAGTGGATAGAATACATCGCGAACCATAGAAACCCAGACTCAAAGTTTCGATATCATTATGTCGCTCATGCAATGAATATGTTTGACATTCAGAAGACCTATGACTATCTCAACCAGTTCGAAAGAATAAAAGATAACTGTGGTCACTTCGACTTATCTTTCTTACATAGACCTGAGTATCTTAATTCGGCATATTTCCCTCGCAAAACAAAGGAGTGGATACTAAATAGAATAAAAGGAGAACTGTATGAAGATAGGGTTAGACTTCATTTCATGACTAACGACTATGACCCTAAGCACGTAGACAACTTCTTCAAGTTTTCCGATTTTATCGAATCAAGGCGTTACACGATGCCTGACGAAATTGTTGAAGTCTATGACCGACTCATGGAGGACCACTTGACCGAAAGGAGACAGAATGTTTAAAGATTGGGCAGAAGTTCAAGCCTGTCATTTCCAAACTAAAAGATGTAGAATAACAAGTATGGCGAACTGGGAATGGGATATTCCTGCTCAAAATCATATGGACTGTCTACAAGCTAGTTGGGTATCAAATACTCAAATGATTGTAATGAAAGATGACAAGGCTGTAGGAGCTTTGGCTCTCCTCTGGGAAAAAGAACTCCATTATGAAGCGTGCACACCTGAAGCTAAGAGGGCTCTTGACTACTACAATTCACAACATTGCGATGCTGATGATGTAAAAGAGTTTATCCACCCCGCCCAAAAAGCTAGACATTTTGAGAATGTTAAAGCACCTGAACTAACTCTTCATGCAGAACTGAACCACGTTGTAAAACAACAGAACTTTGCATATACATCAGGTTACAATATTGACGCTAGACCTTACCTTGATTGGTATTACTCTTTAGATGAAGGCGAAGAAAGAGAAAAAAGACATTTAGAAATCTTTACTGCTGGAAACTTCTGGGAATGGGATAAAGAACCTTGTATGATGACAATTGATATGAACGACTCAGGTTCAAATAAGCACTCGTCGCCCGTTAGAAAGTTTTTCACTTGGTGCCATGTCGATTATCTTAACAGAGATAACTGGTGTAGAAAAGACGACTACAACTGGTGGATGATGCAACCTCGTATTATTTCCATTCATTACGACCAGAGATTTGAACAGGACTGGAAAAAGGTCTATGGAGAATACGGACCTAATCTACTACACCCATCTGGCGACCCTGAGAAACATATTTATTTCCGTCAAGACTATGACTCTGGAAATGGTTACAGAGTTATGAACTTTGAAAGTCATAAGAGTGTTCATGATATCTTCAAACTTGGGTTTTCTTGGAATGAGTTCGGAAAAGAATGGGACAAGGTTATGGACATAACTCGCGGAACTGCATATCCAGGCGTTATTTGCACTTACACAGAAGAGACAGGAGAAAGAGCTGAAATAGCATCTCGTTTTGTTGACGCGGGTGAGGATGACCATACTACTGTAGTTGAAGCTTGGGAAGGACAAGAAGAATACAATCTTGGAATAAGTAACTACCAAGACAGTCAAAAAGAGTTCAAGGAACCAGGCAGTCAAAACAAACCACACATACCTTTTGTTAAACATAATATTTGAGAATAATAGAAGTTGAGTTGTCTTCCCATTGCAACGCCCGTTGCAGTGGTTGTAAGAGAACAATGTTAGATAATGAAAAGGTCTTTTACGAAAAGACGAATATCACTTTGGAGAACTGTGAAGAATGGTTCTCCGATGTTGACCTCACAGACACCAAAATAAAAGCTTGTGGAGTTTTAGGCGACCCTATCGCTAACCCAGAACTCTACGAAATACTTTGGTTCTTCCTATTCGAAAAAAAGATAAGAGACTTGGAGATATCCACAAACGGAGGTTTGAGGACAACCAAGTGGTGGGCAGAAATGGGTTTGATGTCAAAAATGTCAGAAGGGAGAATGAATGTCCATTGGAGCATTGATGGAGCGACTAGGAATGACTATAGAGAAGGCGTATCATTGGATAAGGTCTTGGGAAATGTCAAGTCCTACACCGACAACGGAGGTAAAGGAATATGGCAATTCATCAAGTTCGATTACAATAGACATGAAGTCGATGAAGCAAGAACTCTCGCCAGAAAAGCGGGACTATCTTTCGCAACACGAGAAAGCTGGAGGAACAATGCTGATCATGTTAAGTTCGGGTCAGAAACAGCAAAGTCCATCGACACAGAAAAGTATGAAGATGTACAGAGCAGGGCGTATAGAGGTAACTACGACAAGCCCGATATCCGATGTAGACACAAAGAGAAAGACGAAATCTTCATAACTGCAACTGGGAAAGTTTTTCCTTGTTGTCATATCCACGATGAGTCAGTCGGCTCCTACACTAAACATTATATTGAAAAACTGAATGTAGACTTTTCCTTGAAAAACAGAGGTCTACTTGACATACTCTCTGACCCGTGGTATACTGAGACTTTAGAAAAATCTTGGAATAAGAACCATCCATTACACCTACCCAGATGTTACCTAACCTGTGGTGACAACGGAAAAAGGGAGGTAAGAAAGATTATAGAATGATAGAAACTGTGAACATGACTAGAGTCGGAGACCGATGGGTCAAGACTGTAAAATACGATGACGACTTTCGTTTCGACCCCATTTCGTATATGAGCTTTCGTAAAATATACGGGCAAGAATATCTTCCTACATTGCATGATTATACATGGAATCATAATGGAGAATGGACAGATAACTATCTGACCTTAGAATACGACCATATTGGAGGAGAACAGTTCCCGCCTGTACTCATTGACGAAAAGAACTCTCGCCTTATCAACAAGACCATAAAACTGATTTCGTTGAAAGTCATCCCAGACTGTATTGAGTTTAGTGAAGGAAAAGAAAAGGTATTCATGCATACTGACCTCAAGATGGACAACATTCGTATCTGGAATGGAAAACCATATCTGATAGACATAGACTCAATGGGTTGGATACCTAGAAACTCCTTAGAAAACATTTATACAGAATATGAAGTGTAGTGCACCTTGGACCCATATGGTTCAAAATCCCAATGGAGAGTTTCGTCCTTGTTGTATGTTCAAGTATCCTCTGGAAGGAAAATATAAAAACATAGAAGAAGCTTTTCTTTCTGATGAAATGAATCTCATTCGTTCAGACATGGAGAAAGGATATGAAGTTGAAGGTTGTGAGAAATGCAAACTAGACGAAAAACATTCTGCTAAAAATAGTCTATACAAAAAGAATGTCGTATCCTATCGGCAACAGTTTTCTGGTTGGTATCCAGACGCCCCTCTTGGTCTCCGTTACTTAGAAATTTCAACGAGTAACAGATGCAACATGAAATGTGTTACCTGCAACGATAGGTTCTCAAACCAGTTTGGTGACACGATAGACAACGAACTACCCAACCCAGCCCTCTATGAAAATCTTGACAGACTGAAACTTCTTGGAGGTGAACCATTCCTCGACAAGAGAAACATAGCGATAATGGAGTCAGTACCCAGACACAATATCGAACTCTGGTTGGTGACAAATGGTTCTATCTGGCCTAACGACTATGTTCGTAAACTTCTCAATGAGTTTAAGAATCTGGTTATCTCTGTCAGTATTGATGGATATGGAGAACTTGCTGAATACATAAGAGAAGGAACCAAGTGGAGTCGTATCGAAAGAAACATGAATCGTTTCCGTTACGAGTTCGATGCTAAACCGCACTTCGTCTTTCATACCATTAACGCTCCCTTCTTTGAACAGACGATAGAACAGTTTGATTTTAATTCTGAGCATTGGTCAACTGACTATCTACTTGGTCCCAAATGGTTAAACCTTCAATACTTACCTGTGGATGTCAAACAATATATAATATCGCAGAATCCATTGATGGAAGATGCCCTTTCTAAATACTGCATGGAAGACAAGTTCAGAGGCGACCTCTTTGAGCGACTAATGAGTAACTTAACTGGGTATCCCCCCTTACTTGATGATTATGTGGAACTCCTCTATGGTAGAGTGGCTTGATATTGAAGTCACATCATATTGCGGACTTAAATGTCCAGGCTGTCTGAGACAGCAAGGTGAATGGATAAAACCTCACCTGAACAAAGAAAAGCTAGACCTTGACCTTCTCAAAAAGCGTATAACACGAGAAGCACTCCCTAATCTAAAAATTATTAATTTTTGTGGATCGATAGACGAACCTATCGCACATCCGCAAATATTTGAAATCGCTGAATGGGCGACTGACTTGGGGTGCCATCTAAACATAGCAACAAGTGGTTCCGTAAGGATGCCACCATTTTGGAGGAAACTTGGTTCACTTCTCTCTACTAAGCCTCATCATATACACTTTGGCATTGATGGTGTGGGCTCAACCAGTGAACAATATCGAATCGGAAGCGACTGGGAACTTGTTAGAAACAACTCCCGAGCCTTCATCTATGCGGGAGGTAAGGCCGTATGGCAGTACATCGCATTCGACTTCAACGAGCATCAAATTGAGGCCGCTAAAAGGGAGAGTATTAGTTCGGGGTTTGCGGGATTTCGCCTCATCTGGTCGCATCGTGATAGAAGTGGGGAGGTGCGCAAGGGAGGTTCAGACGAACCCAAACATAGTGATATGTCAGGACTACCCTTTGAATCCAACAACTCCCTATCACCAAATGCCGTATCCTGCCGATACCTTCAGTCCAAACGACTTTTCCTTAACCATAGAGGATATCTCATCCCCTGCTGTCACCTCAATTCTGACACACTCAAACTTATTTACGGGCGAGAGGGTAACGACAATTCCTACAGACTTTTCTGGGAAACTGAGGGAAAAGATTCTATTAACATACACAAAAGAGAAATAAAAAATATACTTGACTCTGACTATTATCATGGTATAATAGAGTCTTGGAATGATAACCCTTTTGACAGATGCGTGAAGACTTGCGCCCAAGGGAACCACGATGAGTTTGAAGACACACCTTTGTTATGACTATATCCGAATGAATACATACGAACAAGAATGGTACGATAACTACTACCTTCGTATCCCAAAAAGAGTTATTAGATACAAAGAAGAATACGCCAAGTCTTTGTACCAACATCCCCCAGACGAAATACTGAGACAGATAAAACTTCCCCCCTACAACAACTGGGATGAAGCCTGTGAAGAAATCGATGTAGAAACTATCGGAGTCTGGGCATCTGGAGGTGCTGACTCGACTATTCTTCTGTACAACCTAGCTCGTACTGTTATTGACAAAGGTCATCCTTACAAGATACAACCGATGTCAGTACGGAGAAGTCCTCGTAACTGGAACTGGATGTATGCGGCAAATGTCATTGAGGAAATTGAGAACAGACTGAACTACCAGTTTGAACCTCATGAAACATACTGGCCAGCGATAGAAGACGAGCATCAAACCAACATCCAAGAATTCTTAGACAAAGACCATGAGAACTTTTCTAAGAATAAGATACAAGTTTTGTTCTCTGGTATCACTGCCGCTCCGCCTCTATCTGAGATGGAGAAGAAACCTGAATGGCTCGCACAACATACTGAGCCAACTAGGGATGAAAATGCTGAGAGACCAACTAAAATGTGTACCCCGATGAGGACATACATCAATCCTTATTTTGGTGGCGATAAAAGCTTTATCGCTAAGATGTACAAAGACCTTGGATGCATGGACTTGTTTCGCATGACTCGTTCTTGCGAAGGACATATTGATGATACTGATAACTACACCAAAGGTTGTGAAAAATGTTGGTGGTGTTGGGAAAGAGAGTGGGCTTTCGGTGAATATTGATAAAGACCCAGTAACTCCAAGTCCTACCTTCTGTGCATTGCCATGGATGCACGTTTCTACGCGTCCAAACGGACACATGAGAACTTGTTGTACGGCAAATGCATCTGGAGTTCAGGACAAAGACTCAACTAAGAAGACAGTCTCGGAAGCGGGAGTCATGAGAAAGGAAGATGGGAAACCAGCTAACCTTGCTCATACTCCTATGCTTGAAGCTTGGAACGCCTCGTACATGAAGAATGTCCGAAAACAAATGATGGCGGGTGAGAAACCAGATTCTTGTATCAAGTGCTACAAAGAAGAGGACGCAGGTCATCGTTCCAAACGACAATGGGAAACTGCGAAGTGGGTTGATGAAATAGGTCTTGACGAAATACTGATAAACTACGACTATCAGACTGGGGAAGTACCACCACGGGTGAGGTATGTTGACCTTCGTTTAGGTTCTAAATGCCAACTTGCCTGTGTGATGTGTTCTCCTCACGACTCTTCGTCTTGGGTTAAAGAATACAGAGACATTTATCCCAGACTAAATAATTCCAGACTGCAGTCCTCTATGGAATGGGAGAAGGACTCAGGTAAACTAGCGTGGTCTGGGGGCTCCTACGCATGGCATAAAAAGAACCCCTTATTCTTTGACGAACTACGAACTCAGTATCCATACCTAAAACAACTTTACTGGGCTGGTGGTGAATCTCTAATAATGAAGGAACATTATGATGTCTTGGCTGAAATCATCGAGTCGGGATATGCGTCACAAATCGAACTTAGATACAATAGCAATGGACTTGACTGGGAACCTCACCTATTCGAGCTCTGGTCAAAGTTCAAGCAGGTTATATTTCATTTCTCCATCGACTCCTATGGAGACATTAATCATTTTATCCGCTGGCCATCTCCGTGGAGAAAGGTCCAACGCCAACTTAGGGAGTTGGATAATTACCCTCATGGTAACCTTCGGCTTACTACTGCTTGCTGCATTACTCTATTAAATCTCTATTACCTTCCAGACTTTATCGGTTGGAAAATAAATCAAGACTGGAAGTTACTGAACAAGTTCCCTGCTGGAGCAGGGATGATAGACCTTCACTTAGCCTACTGGCCACCTCAGTTAAACATCAAAGCTTTACCTAAGTGGTTCAAGATGGAAGTGGAGGAAAAGTTCGAAAACTTCTATCCGTGGTTAGAAGAAAACTGGGATAGAATGGCAGAGGGGAACTGTACCAAAGAAGAATGGTTAGAACTTCCGTATGGAGTTAAAAGACTAAAAGGTCTTGTCTCGTTTATGAATAGTGAAGACTGGAGTGAAAGACTGCCAGAAACGGCAGAATGGTGTTTCGGTGTTTCTGAAAATAGAAACTTGAACTTCATTCAAACTTTTCCAGACCTTGAGTGGCTTGAATGGTACAAATAAAATGCTTCTATGCCAATAGCGGTATCAACTACAAGAACGGAACTGTCTCCGTTTGTCCGCGTCAGTCAGACCAACTGGCTGAAGTCGGTATCCCTTCAAAAATATTCAATAGCCTAGGGTTTAAATGGGTTAGGACCGAGCTTGACGCGGGAAGATGGCCGACTGGTTGTGACCTTTGTGAACATTCAGAAAGTATTGGTCATCCTTCTATGAGGTTCGACCATGTCTTGGCTGGAGAACACGAAAAAGGGTTTTCTCCCTTTGAGAACCTACGGCATGTAGAACTTAGATTTTCCAACGCATGTAATATGTCTTGTCTTCATTGTTCTGATGTTTACTCATCTGGATGGACCAAAAGACTTGAAGGATACGAACCAACTTATGAAGTTCGTGGTCATCAACTGATACAGTTGACAAAACAGATGCATCGAAATGGAGCGTTCGACCAGTACAAGATGCAGATGCCGATGAGCGAAGTTAAGTTGATAGTGGAAGACCTCAACGAGAACTTCCCGAATCTTGAAATGGTTGACTTTGCTGGAGGAGAGGTAACGATACAGAAACAATTCTATCCTTGTCTAGAACTACTGGCGAAACATCCCAACTCTAAAAACATACACTTATCATTTCACACAAATTTCAATACAGACTTCTCAGTATTCGAACTACATAAAAGACTGTTGCCGTTTAAGAAGTCTACAATAACAGTTTCACTTGATGCTGGAAAGAATATCTATGGATACTTTCGTCAAGGAGACTGGGAGAAGATGAAATGGAATATTGACGAAATGAAACAGATGGGTGGGAGAATAGAAATACAACCTACTTGCACGACTTCGATTTATCAGATGATGGACTTCTACAATATCTGGGAGTCCTTTTTAGAATTGGATGTTGATGGATACGATGCATCAATAGTCCAGTCACCCCTTTATCTTGACCCTTCACTCATCATGCATGACTTTCGTGAGGAGATTCAGGAAGAGATAAATAAAACCAAAATGTTAGTTGCAGGAACAGACGCCGAATGGTGGGTCGCTTATATTGAGGACTATGTCAACAAGGCAGATGTTCCCTACAGACATTACAACTCATTTCTTTTATACATAGAAGAGACAGACAAAATATGGAATCAGAACTTCAACGATTACTTCACAAAGGTAAAGATGAAGAAAAGAGAACTGTACTGGAGATAATTGACTATCGGCGAAACGAGGCTCTTCTCTCAAAAATGCGAGAAGAACAAGCGACAGTCAACAAGATTCAGAGAGCGACAAAGTATTCAGAAGTTGGAAGATGGATTGAAAACAACCTCTCAGAAGCATATGTCCAGTCACACGCAGACTCCCTTTCATCTCAACAACACGAATCTAAACTATGGATGGTTGAAGAGATAGCAAATCTCGGTTCTAAGTTTGACTATACAAGACCCTGTCACATTGAGTTAGTTGGTTCTTGGTTTGGTTGGCCGTTGATAGAATATATCGACTACGCCTTTCCAAACATAAAACAGATAGACTGTTACGACAAAGACGAACTCTGCCATCCAGTCATGGCTCAATATAAAAATAAGTTCGAACCTAAATATCCTGTGCATCAATTCGGAGACTGGTTCAGCAGGTCTGATGTCAGAAGACGGCATGTTATTATAAATACCTCTGGTGAACATATGCCACACATATCCCAAAGAAGAAACTTCTTTAAGGGAAACCCTCTTACTATCGTTATGTCAAATGATTATTTTGATGGAAACGGACACACTCATTGTGTTTCAGATATGATGGAACTGATGCGTCAACAAGAACTGGGCAAGACTTATTACACAGGTACTAGGTCTATGCAAACTTATAATAGGTTTATGGTGATTGGGAGGATGCATGCTGAAGGTACTGACTGACCAAGGGATGAAGACTGCTACAGTCAGTCAACTAAAACAGGTAACTAATTTTAAGGGTTGGATTTGTGAACCATCCCAGTATGTCATAGATGTAGAAAAATGGACAGTCAGACAGACAGTCTGCGGAAGTCCTGAAGAACAAAGTATTGATGACTTCACTCCCATCAAAAGTCAAATATGTCCGAATGACAATTGTTTCTGTGGTAATGATATTGAAATGAGAAAAGGAGCAAATGAAGACCTACTCAAACTCATCAAACACGCACCTGCCAAAATAGAACCATACAAACAGGGACAGAAGATACGAGCCATTGACAACGAGAACAAAGTCAATGTTAACTTCTACACAGAAAAGAAATGTAACTTTGAATGTTCATACTGTGAACCTGAAAACCATTCCTCGACAGAGTCAATAGATATAGAAAAATATAAACAAGCTTGGAGGACAGTAAACCCCCGAAATGTGCGCACCATAAATATAAGTGGTGGAGAACCAACATTAAACAAAAACTACATTGACTTTGTCAAGTGGTTGAAAGGGAATAATCCTTATTCACAAATTTCTACGAGCACTAATGGAACCAAGTCGGCTGAGTATCTCAATCATCTCAATGTTTATAGTCACCTCGCTATTTCTATTCACTTTGAATTTGTTCGGGATACTTACATACAAAAACTTAAACGATTCCTTGACGCCAGAGGAAGTGGTAAAGGCAAAAAGACAGTTCGACTCAAATGCATGTTACACCCAGAAAAAGTGCCTCAAGTTAAACAGTTTATAAAACAGTTTAGAAATTACATCGACATAGACCTGACTGTTACTCCTTTGTGGACGCCAGGCACTAAAGAAATCATGGACTACCCAAAAGACATATGGAGTATCGTAACATAAAGCAGGTTCACTTCGAACCAACTCAAGGTTGTAATGCATCCTGTCCAATGTGTGACAGGAACGAAAATGGAGGTAAAGTTAACCATCATTTGTCTAATGCAACGTGGAGCTTTCGAGAGTTCACCAACTCTATCGATTTTGAATTCATAAAAAGATTAGATTTCTTCTACTCCTGTGGTAACCACGGAGACCCTATCTTCTGTGATGACCTTCTTCATATCTACGAATGGATGAAGGACAAGAATCCTCGACTTAGAATAATGACCACAACAAACGGAGGTGCTAGAGACCAGAAATGGTGGGAAGAACTTGCCCAGTTTAGTGAGGTAAACTTTTCCGTTGATGGACTAGAGGATACCAACCATCTCTATCGTCAAGGTGTCAAATGGGAAAAGGTCGAGGACAATATCGTTTCTTTCTGTGATGCAGGCGGACTGGCAAAGTGGACCTTCCTTGTCTTCAAACATAACGAACATCAAGTTGACATTGCACGAGGATGGGCACGAGCTTTAGGAGTAAAAGAGTTCATCGTAAAGAAAAGTGGACGATACATAAATACTGCTTCCCTTGAAACCAAGACAGGACATCAAGCAATAAATAAGAAAGGGGAGAGAAAGCAGTATCTTGAACAGCCCACTCATCCTAAGTATCAGAACAAAGAGTTACCCAAGTTCAAGGAATTAGAGGAGAAACATGGAACTTTTAAGAACTACTTGGAGAAATGTAGTATAAAATGTAAAGCGGAAGATAAGTCAGAAATCTATATATCATCAGAGGGGAATGTATTCCCTTGTTGCTGGTTGGCTGGACAACCTTACAAATGGTGGCGTAAGGAAAAAGAAGGCGATGTTCATAACATGATTGGTGACTATGATAAGATAAATGTAAAGAAGGTTCGGAGTATTCAAGAGATAGTTGAAGGCGACTTCTTTACTAAAGTGAGAGATTCTTGGTCTAGAGTAGATAGACTAGAAACTTGCGCATTAAAATGCAATGATGGATATGACCCTTTTACCGCACAATGGCAATAAAATTTTCACAAACTGACTTTACAAAAATTCCTTGGGAAGACATCGAGATGGTGGGGCAATGGACAATGCTTCATCGAGACCTCTTCAACGTATCTTGGCTGCTGGGCCGATACTGTAACTATTCGTGTTCGTATTGTTGGCCTTACGCATCAACCAAAAAGAAAGATTGGAGAAGTGAAGATGTCGTTTTACTTACGCTGGAAGAGATTAAAAAACAAGCAAGAGAGAGGGGATTCAACTCGTTTCACTTTTCTTTTTCGGGGGGAGAACCTAGCGTTGTTCCTACCCTTGTTCCTTTACTTGACAGTTTGCGGGAAGATATTATGTCATGCAATTGGACATCCACTCACTTGACTTCGAATATATCTCGTAAGTTGAAATGGTGGGAGGAATACACAAACCTAACAAGAGACTTTCATAGAGTCTCTATTACAGCTTCCTATCATAAGGAGCACGTAAATGACAATACTAAACGAATGGAGTTTGCTGATAAGTTGGATTATCTCCAGACTCAAGATGTACAAGTTACAATTAACCAAGTTATGGTCCCAGAAAGATTTGACGAACTCTGGGAAGACGCTAACTACTTTCATTCTAGGGGCATCAATGTTACGCTCAAGCCTCAGAGCGACCCTACTGCTAGCCACGTTGTTAGTGGTTACACCCCCAGAATGTTTGAGGTTCTTCATAACGGAATGCCTCAACAAGATTTTACAGAACAGAAACGTAAAGTGCGTAGACCTAAATCAAAATTCCAGCATCGGATAGCAGAGAATGGACAACATTATCAAATAGAGATGAAGGATCAAAATGGCAAAACGTGGAGACTCGACCAAGCGGAAAGGTTTAATGCGTTCGGTTTTAACAAGTTTAAAGGGTGGACATGCTCGTCAGGCTATCGGTCCATTATCATACGTGAGCCTGATGGTTCTGTCAAGCGTTCTTATTCTTGTAGTGATGTTCCACTTGGGAGTCTGGAAACAGGTTTTTCCCTCTTTGAACAACCCATGCCATGTGTCACAGACACTTGCGTCTCGAGCGCTGACTCAAAGATACCAAAGCGGAAATCCACATCAACGGAACGGCTATGGTGCACATAAATGCCCTGAAGTGGGGGGAGAAATATAATGCTGAATATGTTAATCGTCTATATAAACTACTAGGAAAACATCTGAACACAGACTTCATACTGAGAGTTTGGACAGATGATACGAAAGGACTAACAAAAGATATCGAGCATCGTGACATACAAGAGTTGAGACCATACGACACGGATAGGGTCTTTACGTATGAAAAACTGATGCTGATTGACAAAGATGAAGCAGAGATAAACGGATGGTTGGATTTAGATATCCACATCAATGAAGACATAACGAAATTGGTATCTCGGCCTCATAAAACTATAACCTTTATCTGGAACTATTGGAACGACTTCGAAACGATGAGTTTGAAACCCTATGGAAGAGGGTCATCGTGTCATGTCAATAGTTCATTTGTTTTTTGGGATAAAGGTTGCGCGACGTGGCTTCGTGAGTATACAGAAAAGAATTGGGAAAAAATAGCTTGGACTTATAAGAGTCTCGACAAGTATCTTTTTTACCAACATGCCCGTAATAATAGATTAAGTTATTGGGGCGAGGGTTTATTCTCTAATTATAATGTAAATGGACAAAGAGGTAAAGTGACCCTATTTAATACCTCTCATCTTTACAACAATAATATTTCTGTAAACAAAAAACACTATGAACTCCACGAAACGGATTTATTCATGGTTGACTGAGCACGATGAACTAACGTTTGTCGCGTGTGAAAACTTCGACTTAATTGACCAGCTTCGTTCGCTGGGCATCGTTGTTCACAATATCAACTATGATATTAAATATAAAGACAGAGATGATGTTATCTGCAAGGACGCTATCTTCGATGAGGTAGAACTTCGTGGTTGTGTCGTGCATTGGAACTGTGAAAAGACCTTCCCTATTGGCCAAGTTCATGACGGAGAATTCATCCTCAGAGGTGATGCTAAAGAACATAACGGCGACTGTAACCCCATACACAACCATGCACAACTGGTAACTCAAAACAAGTTGTACAATTTATACGACAAGTATCACGATGATACGCATACATATATTTATGGTAATAACCTTGGAATAGAAGGAATATGATGGACTTATTTCAAAGTGTTGATTTCATTGGTCACTCAGGAAAACAACTAAACTGGAAAATAGAATGTGACGCTATTAGCGATTCGGAATGGTGGACTCTAGCTAAAATGATTGTAGAATATGAAGACAGGCCGTTTCAAGCCGCGATAGGAATACCTAGAGGAGGAAACAAACTTGAAAGATGGTTGAACGACTATTCAACACAAAATGCAGATGACCCTTATCTCATTTGTGATGATGTTCTTACAACTGGAGGAAGTTTCCACGATTTTGTTGAAGCGAATTTTAAGGACAAGGAATACTTTGGTTGGTGTGTCTTTGCCCGTTCTAAACCACCTCTCTGGGTAAACGCGTTGTTCAGAATGCCATGACCACTGTAGTTATGGTCTGTACTGGAGACAAGTATCCTCTCAAAGCAGTTGCAGACATTGAATATCAGTTACATAACGTTGAGTTCAAATATGACAGAACTCACGTTATCACAAGAGGAGAAGGCTCAGTTTACGATAAACTGAAAATGTTTCAGGAGTGTCGGAGAGAAGACGAAAATTACGTCTACTTCGATTTAGATGTCGTTATCAAAGATGCAATAGATGTAGTCAGAGATGACTTTACTTTGTTGTATGCTTGGTGGAGACAACCCTATCATACTCCACTTAATTCATCAGTCATGGCATGGAAGGGTGACAGAATAGATATATCCTTGGGAATGGATAGGAGCAAATACACAAGAGGTATTGATGAATACATTTATAGGGAAGTAGATTTTAGAATCTATGATAGAATTGCTTGGTCTTGGTTTTGGGATGAGAATATACGCTCATACCCAATATGTTTATTAAATCATGATGTAGAGAAACCAGAATGGACTACAAAATATACGCTGTAAGAATCGGAGAAAAATATGGCATTCACTATGAACGTACTCTTGAAAACAAGTTGGGACCAATCGAATGGATTCGTGAAGAGGACCCTGGCATACATCTTCAGTGGAATAAGCTACGAGCATTTTCCGTATCAGAAGACTGCCCTGTGGTCCTTATTGACATTGACATTGAGTTCCTTAACGATTATTCCAGTCTTTTTTCACAACCTGTTCAACGAGGTGAATTTCTTGTTGCACGAAATTGGTGGTGGCAAGATAACGGCACAGCACGCACTTACAAATTTGCAGGAGGTTTTTATAAATTTTTTCCAGAAGATACGAAATATATTCACGAAACTTTTAGACAAGATTCGGAATTTTGGCAAACCTACTATATCGACCAAGGAATAACTATTGGTCCTGTCAACGGAGAAATGAACTTTGTTGAAGATATGGTAAGGGGAAGGATAGGGACATCTCAGTCTTTGAAGATGAAGTTTGTCCCAGACCATTGGCATACGCAATGGAAGATGGAACGCGACGATACCTATATGTCAAAGATGACAGAAAGATATAAGAATGACTATCTATGGATGGGTGAGTTTCACCCAGACATCAAGATGGTGCATTATCAGCGTGAGCCGCCGCTGCCTTCATCTGGAAGTAAATGGACGACAACTGAAAGAAGTCATCCGTCTTCCTAAGTTCGGACTTCTGTTCCCTGTTTGCATTTCGAACAAAATCTTTTTCGAACATATCAAGTTTCATCTTGAATATGTCCTCTTTCTCGACTCTCTCTTCCAAATATTCTAAGGAGATTGAGTCGACCTTTTCAGTCTTTGTATCGATTGCCTTGTCTGGCAGTTCGCCGTTGTTTTCTTTCCAAACACGAAACTCTTCAAGTTCAGTCATGGACTTTGCTTGAGCGATAGCCCACTCTTCACTTGACGCATCTATCTTTGGAATAAGTATTTCTTCGTTTCCGTTGCCCCACTTAGGGTCGTTGACAAGTTCCAAATAAGAAGGTGAACCCATATCGCATTGCATAACTTCATGAACATATTCTTCATAGTCATTGCATTTGATAATCTCAATAGAACTTGTTCTATCAAGTAGTCGGTCTTCTTCTCTGTTAGAAACCCATAAAACCCATCTGGGACTTGGCCATTTTGTGAAAGTAGTCATGTTAGATTCAGATGATATTGTGTGATAGAGGAGGTCGGTCCTGAAGGAGTCCTCCGTGAATAATAGAGAGGATGACTGTAAGTACGAGACTCAGTATATCCCTCTTGCCGTTTATCAATACAACTCCCACGGGCTAGGCCAGTAGAAGATGCGCTTACTTGATATTGTAGTTGTCCAGAACCAGAACAGTTTCGTCGCAAAATGGGCAAGAGTATGTTCTGGATTAAATTCCCACTTGTCCCTATATCTATTTCGTTGAAACCTTGATTCGCTCCGCTTGTCACCCATCTATACATAGGTTTCGAACTATTGGAATAAGACGAGGCGTCTGTCAAACTTCTTTTTAGATACAACTGATATGAAGTAGAACCTGCGTCATAAGTCGTGTCAGTCATGACAGTTCCTTTGTTCGTCCAAGTTCCTGCACCAAGAAAGAATGGTTCCGCCGCAGCAACATAATATGTTCCTACTCCGTGACCTGTTCTCATATCAGAGATAGTATCAGAAATAATTGTAGAAACAAAGTCTGCTTCTAATGATAAGTATCGGAAATCGTATGCGTTATCGGTGTAATACAGATAAGAATCTGCATCCATCGTTGCGTTGGTAGGATAAGTTACAGAGTCAAAGTTCTGTTGCCATCGTGTGGTTGAAATGACACTTGTTGTTACAGTAGGGTAAGCAGGATAGTCTTCCGCCTCAGAACCACCAGCAGTATTTGTAGCTTCTACAAAGTTTCTTTTCGTGTCAATAACTCCGTCGCCGATAGGACTGAATATATCTGCTTTACCTGTCCCTGTTGCTATCGCACCTACTGAACCAATTCCACTATTCAATGAGTCGCCGTATGCGACTGCTAGGTTATAACGGAGAAGACCCATCTCTGAGTCTGTCATCTCCCTCATACCTTGCTTGCCAGAGGAGTCTGCGTCGCTCTGAAAAGTCAAAGGTCTTTGTATTGCCATTAGAAAACTCTATTATTACTTTGATCAAATACTCCGAAATCTACCCATTCCGCATGTCCATCAGCGTCTTTAGACCTTAGAATTCTATATTGAGCCGCAGTTGCACCAGCTTCGATATGAATATGTCCGTCAAAGTTTGCGTTTGCTGTAACTGAGATATCTCCGTCAACATTCAAGTCAGCGTCAAAGTCTCCGTTGTCCTTTACATTTAGTGTGCCATCAATTACAGTATCGCCGTCTATCTGAGCTGTTCCATCGACATTCAAGTTGTTGTCAATATCAACTGTAGACTGGAAGTTTGCGTGTCCTACTCCTGTTAGAGTAGATGAAAGAACTGTTGCACCTGTTACTGTCAGAGTCGCACCTACTGAGGTCGCTCCTGTGATTCCCATTGTATTTGAGAATAATGAAGCTCCTGTTACATCCATCGTGTTAGCGAAAGTGGAAGCTCCTGTTACATCAAAAGTATTTTGAACTTCTGTCGCACCTACGACTGTCAGAGTATTCGCCATGTTGACGGCGCCTGTGACACCCATCGTATTTCCGAATTGTGCGGTATTCGATACGTTGATATGTCCAGCCCAAGTCAACTGGGAAGAATCGTTATCACCTGTGAGATAGTCGTTCATTGTAACGTTGGCTGTGACATTTGCCGTTCCGTCAACTCTGAGTCTCGCGTCAGGTGAAGTATTCAAGTTATCTGAGTCAGGACCAATACCTACATTTTGGTTCTTGTCAATGGTCAACGCATGAGCTGAAGCCGTGGTAACCACCATCTCGTTATCATCGTGGTTCGCATCTGAAGTTATCGCTGTTCCGTTCGCGGCGTTACCATATACGTTTATCCAAGTATCTCTGTCTATCTGAGTCAGAGAACCAACTGCCTGCCATTCACCATCGTTCAATACAATTTCAAGAATGTTGTAGTCAGTATTAAAACGTAGGGCGCCTGGGTTGTGTCCTGTCGCTGTAGTAGCTGGTCTTTGTGCTACTGTTCCCTGTGGAACTCTGAATGTCGAGTTGGATGTCGCTTCAATGTATCCAGTATTATCTACAAATAATCTCTCTACTCCGTTTGTAACAAATACAATATCGTTTTTCGTATGACCTGCTCCGCCTGTTCCATCGTGAGGGTCAGTTCCTCCAGTAGTTGAAGAGGTGACTCCATTCGGGTCGGTGATGTTTCCATACAAGTTCATGAAAGTATCTTCTTCTGAACCTGTGTCTCCAGAGTCAGAAACACCTCCACCAATGGAAGCCCAAGAAGCGTTGTCATTGAGTAATAACTCCATGACATTTTTATCAGTATTAAAACGAATTGCGCCTGGCCTGTGTCCGTTGTCAAAGTCGGCTGGTCTCTGTGCGTTCGTTCCTCTTGGTAATCTTACTGAGTTATTCGCAGCTGAAAATTCTATCCAACCTGAGTTGTCTACGTAAAATCTCTCTGTCCCTGCGGTCGTGAAAACCATATCATCGTAGGTATGAGTTCCTCCGTGAAGGTCTGGGCCAGGAGTTACGGAAGTGGAGTTGCTTGCATGTCCGTAAACAGAAACGAAAGTATCGTTTCCAGACTTAGAGTCAGCCATGTGACTGATTGAAATCCATTCTAAGTTGTCTGTTCCATCTGGGTCGTACGCAAGTCCTTCAAATGTATTGACATCTTCGTTGTAACGAATCATACCTGTTATCGCTCCGTTTGAAGAAGCGTACGCAGGATATGTTGAAGGGAAGCCTGGCTTTTCAGCGTTTGTTCCTCTTGGTATTACAAGACCTGAGTTCGATGTAAATGCAGCGTATGATGTTCTGTCAATATGTAATCGGGTTGTTCCCTGAGATACAAAGACGATATCGTCTGTAGTATGAGTTGTGTCGGAAACAAGTGCGTATGGGTTTGTCGCGTTTCCATATACGTTAATAAATGTATCAGAAGCAGAGTCGGTATCAACAATACCTCTCAAGTCAGTCCAGACTAAAGTGCTATCTGTTCCTGGCTCTCTTTCTACTACACCTTCGTATGTATTTGTCTGTGTATTGAAACGGATAATACCAGTTTCGTGACCCATTGGAGTTCCATCAGGTCTTTCTAAGTTTGTTCCTTTTGGAACAATAAGAGCAGAACTGTTATCAAACTTCATCCCATCAGAAACGTGCCAATACTGGTCTTGGTTTTCCCAGACCATATAGTGTTCGGTATTGCCTGGAATTGTTATACCAGAGTTGTTGACAGCGCTGTCTGTATGAGGTCCAGAGAATGAAACTTCAGGTTGGTAGTTTCCAACGGAAGCTCCGATACCTGTTCCGTCCAAGTTGGTAAGTTCCATGTATTGAGCGTTAACGGCTGTCTGGACTAAGTAAAGTCCTTCCGCCATACCAACAATGTCGTTCAGGTTGGTAACAAAGATTCTGTCACCTGTGTTCAGTCCGTGAGGTATTGTGGTTGCAATGTCAATGTTCGGACCTCTTTGTGAAACGACTGCTTTATGTCGTAGTCCGTTGACAAGACCAACGTTTATTTTCTTGTCCTCAACTGAAAGAGAAGTGGTATCAATGGAAGTCATTGAACCAAGGAATGTCAGGTTACCCGCAAAAGTGGCGTCCTGTTCAAACATTACATTTGACTTAAAGACCGCATTAACTACAAGGTTCGCTTGCAATGCGTTCAACATATAAACTGGTTCTACATCTCCAGTATTTCCAACGAACATATAAATGGTGTCTTCGTCCGTGCCTGGACCAAGTTCCGCCATAACTTTCGTGTCTAAGTCTCTGTCTCCAATTTGACCACCACCTAAACCTAACCATTGGTTAACAAGTTCTGAGTAGTAAGTCAACTGTCCAGTAGTATCATCCCATCTCATCATCCCTGATTCAGGATATTGAGGTCTTTCGCCAGTTGTTCCCCTTGGAATCAAAATAGCGTCAGTTGTTCGTATTGTTCCACCCTTGAGTTGAGCTGGGTCGGTGACTGGGTCGGCATTTACATACCATCCACCAGTTACGATATGAATATTGGATGTCCACTGGTAGGAGTTTCCGTAGACGATGTTTGCGTTGTTTCCGTTGAAGAGTTCAGCGTTTATTGTGTTTGATGCAAAAGACCCAGTTGTATCTCGAATAACAATAGAACCACTCAATTCACTGTAGTCATTTCCAGAACTGTTTGCACTTGCGGCATTGTTCACCCTCGCCAACACTTGGTTGGTGAGGACTCTCCAGTCATCAAAAGTGTGAGTCAGTTCGATATAAGTTATCGGTTGAAGTGGACTATCTCCTGCCATCTATTTCCTTTACCATGTTGCTGAACTTAAAGTGATACGTTTCCAACATCCGTCTGCCCCATCAAAATCCCTGACACAAATATACATAAAACTATCAGTATAAGCGAGCATTCCCGCTGTATCTCCTGCCTGACCAAATGAAGTTGTTGGTTCAGACACCCAAGTATTCATCTTTTGGGCAAGGAGTCCAGTAAGGTCAGGTAAGTTTGTCAGAGAGTCGTAATCTCCGTCAAAAGCGTCGTTAATACCATAACCTGCAAGATTGGTAGGTTTATCCGTCAAATCGTTGAACGATGTTGTAGCACTGCCCGACATCGCGTCTGTTATTCCGTAACCTGCCAAGGTTGTCGGTTTATCAACCATATCATCGAAACTTCCAGTTCCCGCAATAGCGTGTAGGGTTGGAAGGTCTGTCAATGCGGTATACGACCCACTCGTTGCAATTGGTTTTAGGTCTGGTTTATTGAGTAGGTCTGAGTATTCACCTGTGTTACCAACTTGGGAAATGGTTGGGAGATCAGTAAGTGACAGGTAACTTTCGTCAAATGGAGCTTCAGGCTCCCACATACTCGTGCTCTGATTGTATCTCAGAACATCATCGTCTTGTAGAGAGGTCAAGTCTGTGTCGGTCATGACCTCAATGCTTTGGTTTGGTATGTTCGCTGGCTCGTAGTTGTTCGCTGTGCCGTTGAAGATGAGTATTTGTTCATCCAAGGCTTGAGTGTTTGCGAACAGGTCCAACATATCCAGAGAGACAGTATCGGCAGGTGAAGCTTTCCAACCTGTGCCTCCGTCCCATCTGAGATACATACCAGTTGCGAGAATAACGTTGTCTGTTACGACATCCGTCAACTCATTAATAGAATGCGTGGACAAGTCAACAGGCGTCTCTGCTCGACTAACCCATTGAGTTCCATCCCACGAAAGTAAATGTCCTGATTGAAGGGCATTAGTTGTAGTATGGTTAACGTTCAATAAGTCGTTTAGGTCTCTAGGAATACTAGCATCTTCGGGAACCCAATCTACGCCGTTGAAGACAAGGTGATTTCCTACTGTGGCTGAGGCAACATCCACGTCTTGGAAAACTGAGAAGGAGAGGCTTGCGAAATCAGCGATGGCATCGTTCGCTGGGGTAAAATTCGTGCCGTCCCATTTGAGGACTTGTCCAGTTTGAGGTGCGATAGTAGATATATCTACATCGCCTATATCGTCAATGGTTCCAATATCGGCTGGCGTATGAGCCACCCACATTGTCCCATCGTATTTTAAAATGTCTCCTGTTGCTGGAGGAGTAGTAACTAAGTCTACATCGTTCATTATTGTAAGAACGACTGTATCTAATATTGCTAAGTATGAATCGTCTGCGACTGGTTTCCATTGAAGGGCTGCTTGATCCCATTTCAATACTTGTCCGTCTGTAGGAGCTAATGTTTCTACATCGACATCCGAAAGTCTAGACAGACCGAAAGAACCAATCTCTGTCAGAGAGTCATCGTGTGGTTCCCATTTATTTGTGTTCGTATTGAACTTGAGAACCTGCATATGTTGTGGTGCATATAGAGGGTCATCTATTGCAACATCTGTAAGTTTCCCCAGACTTTCTGAAACAATATCAGAAGCGGCGACCCACTCTGCTCCTGTCCATTTTAGATAGGAGTTAGCAGTAGGACTGACAATATCAACATCTTGAAGTTCCGTGAGGGCTTTCTGTGTGATATCGTTTATGTCGTTTCCAATTTCCCACTTACTTGTTGTAGTGGAATACTTCAGTATTTGTCCGTCTAAAGGAGTTGCACTCGTAACATCACTTAGTTCGTTTAAGAAGTTTGCGGTTAAGTTCGCTGTCGTAGCGACGATATTATTCGGTGACCATCTGGAAGCAACATCATCCCAAACCAAAGCCTGTCCTGCTGAAGGAGCTTGTCCGTCCTTGGTTGAAACATCACCCAGTCTATCAATACTGGAAATGAGGTCATGGAGAGGAATGTTGAATGGGTCAAGTCCGTTTGCTCTCTCGACCAGAATGGTATTTGCGTAAACACTTGTCTGTGAACCAAGGTGAGCATCCTTGATAGAAGTATTCGCAACTGAATCTTGTGCAGTTACTATCCATCTTCCAACTCCGCCTGGACCAATATCCCATTTTAGAATGGCGTCTTGATATGCTCCAGTAGTATCGACATCAGACATTGCGTTGACTGAGTCGAAAAGAGACTCTACGTTTACAGAATAAAGTGTTGTATCTTGTCTTGTGAAAATGATATCATGAGCTACTAAAGTAGCGTTCGCAGTTGAAGTATTCGCTACTGTATTAGGAACCCAAGTTGAGTTCGCTGTATCCCAGTGAAGAACATCACCATCGTTTGGTGTTCGGTTAACAGAGTCAAAGTCACTCGCCATATCCAGAGACAAAGTTTCTTCTCTCCAGTATGTTCCATCGTGTCTTATGAACATTCCTGAAACAACGTTCGCCGCATCTATCGCGACATCAGCGAGAATATCCATCGAGGCTGACCCCAAAGGATTGACAGGAAGGTTAACCCAAGATGAGCCGTTCCAAGTTAGAACCTCATTGTCTGCTGGGTTTGTAAGTATTGTATCAGTAGCGGCGTCGATACTGGATGCTACGTTTGTCCATCCATCGTTGAGTTTGTACGCCTGAACTTCTTCACTTTCAATATTGTATCTTACCTGTCCCTCTAGTCCGACTGTGATTGTGTTGTTCCCAGTAGACAACATGACAGGGTTTTTGAATTCGGTATTTTGGTAAACGACCAGTTGGTCCATTATGTTTACCTGAGAATATGCATTGAATACACCCATCTGGTTTGTGTCCAGTCTCAAGTGTATCATGGAAGAGTTGATAGTGGCTCTCTCAGAACCAGTCGTTCCCCCGCCTGCATAGAACTTAATTGTTTCGTCATCAATAAGTTCGTCTTCTCCGTCTAGTTTTATTTTCGTTGAGAAGTCATCATCAGATATCATGTTGATTTTACCTGAAATCTCTCCTTGTAGAAAGATATTATTGACAACTAAGTCTCCAGCAGAGAACTCTCCATTCGGTCCTCTCATAACAATTGTGGAAGGGTCCCAGTCAGGATAAAGTTCTGTATTGCTCGACTCTGATGAATAACTGAGATTTATCAGATTCGCAACTTTGTTGAACTCTGTTCTGAAAGTGTCTAGAGTATCAGCCGTTTGAATCTCTAGTAAGTCTACGAAACTTCCTGTGTTATTTGCTGCGGTGTTTGACATTATAAGTTCCTATTAAATGCGAAGATGCGCATATTCTTTACTTCTGGTGTTCGACTTGTGTCTTCTGATGTAAAGACAACTTTTATCTGGAAAGTTGAAAACTCTTTGAAGACTCGTTCTGTCTGGTCTCTCAGTAAGAAGTCTGTAGATGTCTCAAAACAGAACTCTGTGAATGCGTCTGAGTAAACTGTGTTTGAGTCACCCATCATTGGTATTTCTTGATACCAAGCATCATATATCCTACTGTTATCAAAACCAGAAACAGCCCTCAAATAAACTTTTATATCTGAACCGCCTGGCCTCTTACCTTCCATTATAACTTTGAGAGCATTTGCTGTATCACCAATCTCAAAGACTTTACTTATATATCTACTACCTACAAGACCAAGGTAAGGGTCTGTTTCTGATTTAACTCTTAGAACTGCGTTTGTTGTTGGTGCAGCTTCTCCAGCTTTATTCGTTACTGTAACAGAAACGTTTCCTGTATAACCAGAACCGCCGTTAACAACATTGACGGACATTATTCTTCCACCCGCTCCCATGTTTAGGGTAGCCGTGCCTATCTCATCTCCGTTTGCATATCTGTCTCCGCCAGATATTACGATAGTAGCTTCTGTGTTTCCATTTACAGTAGTGTCAAAGTGATAACCTAAGCCTGGGTTTTCTATGATAAACTTGTCTGCTGAAAGTTCAGCGTTATCAATAATGTTTTCCCAAGTTACTAACTTCATTTGCTCAAAGTCAAAGATAGGTGACAAGTCTTCGTCCGTTGAATACATAACTGCATTGAGGACGAAAGAGTTAGCTGAAGTTGATATCACTCTTTGTTGGTTTATTTTTGATATGTTATTGAACCAATAGTTTTCGTTAGGACCGAAGGAGCGATAGTCTAAGTCATCGCCCAAAGTTTCGGATGAACCTTTCCATTGGTAGTCAATGTAAGCAACGTTTCCATACGAGACATCACCAACGTGTAGGTGAAATCCGTCCATCTTGACATTGGAACTTGGAGGAGCGTCCATAACAAATCTTGCGTATGAACTTCCTGTGTAAAAGTCCGCTCTGTATGTCTGCATGGTAAGCATGTTGAACTTGTCTTGCATCCATCCTCCGTTGTTATTTCTACGGAACATGCGAGGTAGTTCTTTGTATGGTCTAATACGATGAGTGAGGTTTGTTAATGTCTCACCTATTCGTCCAACGTGCAATTTATATTCTGGGTTATCTGTATCAATGACCAACGCGTATTCTTTGCCTGGGTAGAGATAAACTGGGGCTCGGAACCATACTTTCGTTCCGTTTCCGTCACCATCGTTTGTTGTTTGACTGTCAGGCTCTAAGTTGTTTTGGACTGTGGTTCTTATCTCTGTAGCTTGGACTATTTTTTCTGAGAATGGTAATATCTCAGAAGGAGATGGATAACCATCAACCATTGGTCTTACGCTAAACTTCAAAGGAGAACCAGTATTAGCCAAAGAGTCTGTGTTCGCAACGTAGATAGCAAACCCTGTCATGTGATATCCCTTTGGATATTCGGCTGGGTCGACATACAAACATTGTGCGAACTCTCTTGTGAAATCAGTAGTATACTTTTCTCTGTCAAACTCTGAATAGTAAACTGTGTCATCTCTATTGTCAGACCTTCTTAGTTCATTCTGTCTGGTCTGTCTTGCTTGTGGATAACTTGGTCTTGAACGATAAACAAATTCTGCGAAGGTTGACTCAGCTACGTTTCCAGATTCGTAAAAGTTTTTGTCTGTTATCTGAACGAGTTTGTCTGTCGCAGTAAAACGGCCTGGCGGTAGTTTTAGAAGTCCCGCAACGATACCATACTGATTTACTTCAAACTGTGATGCGGCAGTTTCTACGTTAAATAGATTTCCTCTACCCGCTGATGTCTGTCCGTCAACTGTATCTTCTGCGTCAACATCAAAGTCGGCTGTGGATGTTCGTATCACCAAAACTGTTGTTCTGTCTGTAGTTGGTTTGAAAAGGTGAACGACTGTCGCTTCTGCTGTTCCAACGTTTGTAACCTGACTAACTGTCTCACCAACCTCAAAGGTTGCACCTGTGATATTGACATCTTCAAATACCAGTCCTTGTGGGAGTGATACGAATCGATGGTCAACTCTTTCTCCGTCAACATACATGAAAACATTTGTGTATGGTTTCAGACCTTCTGAGTTGAAGAAGATGTCTTGAGACTTCATGTAAGGAACGACTGAAGCATCTCTTGTGATGTTGTCGTTCAAAGGTTCGTTGAATTGTATTGGTAGAGGTGCGAAAGGAACTCTGTCAGCGAACGACTGAAATTGTCGTGTCGACAAGTTTTTAAATGCGTCTTTCCTAGAATGTTGACCCCACCAGTATGTCTGCCAGAAGTTGAATGAAGTATCTAAGTAGTTTACTACTCCAACCTCAAACATATCATTCTCACCAACTTCGTTTACCGCTACTGTAGGTTTAACATTATCATCGAACCAAGGGTCCATACTTGGAGTCATCTTCATCTGACCTTGGAACTTTGACCTACCGAATGGGTTTATCGCTGTGGTATTTGAGTAATATGGTTGGTTGATAGCATCGACATGAGTATGTTCCATAACGATAATCTTATCATCGTAGGATGTCACGTTTCTTGATGCGTTTTGGGCAAAGGCCATATCCCAAGTTTGTACATTCTTCATGGAGTGAAGGACTCTGTCCTTCGTGTCTATCGCCATTGAAAACTCTGGAGTACCGATGTCAGCTTTACCGAAACCTTCAAAAGATTCGACATAAGCTTTTACCAGTCCTTGAGGTTGCCCGTATGTATCTCCCTCAGAAAAGTTTGAGAAGAGATTGTAATTTATGTTGTAATCTGCGAACTTTGGTTTGACCTTAATCTCTCTGAGAGACCTTGCGTAAGGATAGACGAGAATGTCAAACAGTTCTAGTTCGTCTTTCTTTACCATTGGTGCTTCTGGTTCTGAGTCTTCTTTACCTCTGATAAGTTCTATTTCATTTTCCGCGTCTATCATAATGGTATCGATTCTCTTGGTAAAATAACCTAAAGATACCGATACTCCGTCATTCATCGTAGGTAAGAAAAGAAGAGAGTCCCAGACATCTCCAACTGAGCTTGGGTCATCGACATTCGTATTTGCGTAATACGTAGAAGTATAGTTGTAGTCTTGTATCGCAGGTCTGAAGTCTATCGCGTTAGCGAGGGGAATTTTTCTTCCAGCACTCGTTGTGTAGACAGGAATATCTTCGGGTTCAAAAACATTAGGATAGGAATCAGTAGAAAAATAAGCAGCACTTCCAATGGTGTCATGCTCAAAAAAGTCAAAAACGATTCCAATTTGTCCAGTAGGTGGTGAACCCACGAGCCTAACTCCTCCGTGGTCGTAGAAGTCATCTCGTTGTCCTGTGTCAAGTTCGTAATTTTCTGTGACATAAACAGTATTTGCCCCAGACAACGTTCCCCCCTGAGCAGCGGTTTGGAGGTCGGTAGAAGACAGAATGTTCTTATTTCCATTTACGTCTACCTGTGAATCAATAACTGCTCTGATTCTGTAAACATCTGTCTTTTGAACACTGTCAAGGCTTCCTAGTGTAGTGTTAGGTTCTTCAACAATGAATCCTGTTTGGTTTATTAAAGTCTTTGTCTTAAATGTCATATTCGCGGCCTCAACTGTCGCTACGACATAAGCTTGTGTCGCCGCACCTCTATCGGAAATGAAAAAGGTAGCTGAGGTTGCTTTTCCTGCACCTCCGCCAGCACCGCCACCTCCAAGTGAAACAGTATCTAACTGTCCTGAGATGGCTAGGGAGTTCCCTACTGGCGTGTTAATATTGTCCGATGTAGCGGCGACGAACACTTGAAAACTTGATCTAGCGTCGTTCGCGGACATCGTTCCGTCAAAAAATGGGAAGGTAAACTGAATACCTGAATCTACAGTCATTGAACCTGCAGTACCAGCCTGAGGAACAATCGTAACTAACTCTCTACGTCTAGACTTGTAACTGGTCTTCACAGTACCGCCCGCAGTCCGTAAGGACTTCAGTTGATAAGGTGTTTCATAGAGGAACTGAGGAGTTTGGCTTTGTTTAAATAATACGCTGTCACGATAAGTATTTCCAAGTATTGTATTACTTACCTTCCCATATACGTTACTAACTTGGTACTTCGTTGAAATACTCAAGGTAGAGTTATTCTGTGCACAAATAGACTTGACATCCTTTGTTTGAAACAGGAGTCGATACCCATCGTTGTTAGCAGGCATGTTAGGTAGAGGGTCAACGATGAGCGAGCTATTCGCAAAATAGTCTTTAATTCTTGTTTGAAATCCTTCAAGTCTTCCACTTGTAAACTCAATCGTGACTCCGTTGTAGGCATCGTCTAACTGTGCCGTTGGTCCGTTGAGTGTAAGGAAAGTATCGTTAGCATTGACACCTGTTGTGTCTCCTGCTACACCGATAGTATTTGCTACTGTTCTTGGTTCTATATTCCAAAGTGCAATACCATATCCGTTCTTTCCTTGGTCTACGTTATCGACAAAAAGTGGCATGAAGTCTCTCACCCTTGCAGTCGCAACAACTGTTGACATAATCTGCGTGAGAGTTGAGGTATTGGCGTATGGAGAACTGTGGAGGTGGACTACCTCACCAAGGTTTTCAAGGTCGAACGCGCCTGGTCCTTGGAGGAATGTGGGGTGCCCGTCTTGTTCTCCAGAGACTACGAAATAGTTTTGTAGTCCCACCCCTACCGATACGTTGTTGATGTATTGGGTATCGCGCGGTTTACGAATAGTGATGTCTTGGGAGGTCTGGTATGTCTTGACCTCTTCACCATTCATAGTTACGCCACCCTCAACTCGTACAGTAAAGGTATTAGCATTGATAATCTTTTGGTCAGTTCCGTCACCGACAAGTGCGTTGACAGTCATAGATGTGTCAGAACCTACGGCGAGAACCTCTGAAGGTCTTACCGCCTTGACTACGTATGGGTTATCTACAACGTTTTTCTCTGTCTGTCCGATGATAAACATCGATGTGTTTGACAGAACGTTTGCAATTTCGTAGTCTGTGTCGTTTACAGTAATGAACATCCCCGCAGAGAAGTCGTTACTGAAGGTTGTATTTGAACCTGCGATAAATCCTGAGCCATTGAACGTTACTGTTCCGTTACCATAGTATTGGTCTTTCTCAAGGTATATTTTATCGCCTACGGAGAAGTCGGTTAGAAAGGCAGTGCCTTTTCCTGAAATCGTACTTTGAACTGAAGTGTTTGTGAATCCTTGGACACCCTTGCTCTGATGTGTTGATACAAGAAGTGGTTTGATTTGCTCTTTTTTATGAGTAGGTCTTGTTCTAAAAGTGTCGTTAGGATAGATAGAGTCATAGTTCGATGATACTTCACCTGAGTTGATTCTGAATAGTTCTACGAATCGAGTATTACCTTCTGCCTCGATTACTGATGTATTTGAATAAGTGCGTTTCGAAATGTTAAGTATCTGTCTGTATCTGGTCGCGCCTGGAGCGTTGTAGTTGTATGCCCCGTTAGCTGGGTCAAGAAGTGTTTCGCCAATAGGTATGGCTGTGAAAACAGGACTTGAGTTTTGGTCAGCTTCGTCAACAATGACTTCGTCAATGTTGAAACCAATACTGTAGCTCGGAGTATTAGCGTATTTCTCTAGGATAAGTGTTTGGGGAGCTACGTAGTTTAGAAATCCTGAGACATAGTAGACCGACTCGTCTACAGATACTATTGAGGCGACGTTTGATGCGTTTGGTGTCTTTGACGCACCTGTCGCGGAAACTGTTGTTGCTTCTAATGTTCGGTCAGCGTCGTAAATAGTAACGCCGTCTGCAAAAATTAAATCTGTGACATATCTTACGATAAGTGTATTTGGGTCGAATGAGTCCCTATCAGACACAGCGACAACATATCCTCGTGCGACCCCAGTCCCGCCATCAGCGGCACCATAGATGGTCGACCCCAACCAATGCTGAGCATTGACTGTGGCGTTGTCGAAAGTATTCTCTAGTTTGACAGACGCTAAAGTCGTGTCAACTGTTAATCCCCCTCCTGCTATCAAGTCGCCGTCTCTGAATGAGACATTCGCTGTCTTGGTGAGTTGGTCCTGTAAGAGAGTTTGTATCTGTGTTAATTCTCTGGCCTGAACTGCATATGATGGTCGAAATAGGATGCGATAAAAATTCATCCTCTCATCGAAATCATCATAATATGGGTCAGAGGTAAATAGTTGGTCTGATTGGACTGGCATTCAACTTCCTTAAAAATACGCCCCGCCGAAGCGGGGCAGTAAAATTAGAACTGAACGATGAGTTTAATATCTTCAACTTGGTCGGAAGCTCTAGAAACAGGAGACCTGTTCTCAACGTAAAGAATATCTCCACGATATTTCTTCATGTCTGGCTTCTCGAATACTACGCTTGAAGATGTAGCATCGTTAGCAGCGGTGACTGGGTCAGTAGCGACTCCGTTAGGGTCAGCGGCAGTGACACGCATGATTCTCTCTCCAATTTGGAAAGAGCCAGGAATGGAATCCCATCCTGCAGTTGCGTTTCCACCTCTAACAATCTCTGTTACTCTTAGTTCTGGGTAGACTTGTGGGTCTGAACCTGAACCAAGTGTTCCAGCGGAGTTTGCATCAGCCGTATTATTGTAGTCAACAACGTAAGCTGTTGCACCAGACAATGAACCGATGACTTGTTGGTCAGCGACATAGTAGTCTCCTGCAGAAGCGATTGTTGAACCAATCTTAATACGTGTTGTCTGGTCAGCTAGCTCAGATACGAATAACTGAGTTGCGTCTGCAGACTGAACTGGGTCACGAACCAATCCGATTTTACGGAAGTCGTTGGATACTGTGAAAGTATTGGACTCAGAACCTTCAAGACGGACATTCAACATTACGTTGAAGCCGAAAAGTTCTTCGACCATGTTGTATCCATGTCCACCTACTGGGGAAACAATAGGACGGAAGTCAGCGGCGGTTGTGATAGTCGCGTTGGTTTGAGTTACAGACAGGTTAGCAACGTGATATCCTGAACCAGTATTGGCTACATACATATCTGTTACACCTGAAGTGTTAGCTCCTACTCCGTAAATGAGCGCCCCGCTACCATCTCCGTTTACCACGACTTTAGGTCCAATCTTTACGACATCTCCGCCAGCCAGAGCCAAGGTAAGGTCGAACTGATAGTTTGCATCAGCGGCCTGTGAACCAAGGTTACCAGTATTAGCGTCGAGTGTAAAAGTTGTTCCGTTGTGTGCGGAAATTTCGGCCAACATTCCTTGTCCAGATGAACTGGAAGAAACGTATAACCATGAACCAGCTAGTGTATCCTGAGCTGGGTTTGACCCTCCGTAGTTTGTGAAGTCCAGAGTAAGGTCAGGTGTAGCTCCACCCAAAGCTGAAGTAGTAACTTCTGCGTCGGTGAAGAGATATCCCGCTCCGTTTCCAGATGCGTTACGAACTACTGTGTCAATCGCTCCGTCTGAAGCGCTGTTCTCAATTTCCCATTGGTTTGAACCATCGTCAGCTATCTCGCCAGCGTTTGCACCTAAAGCGGTGAAGTCGTTGGTTCGCAGTCGCTTAACTGGGATGAATGAGGTTGTGATGAACTTGAGAGCGTCAGCTGCGGAAATGGAGTACATATACTTCCACTTGTAGCCGTCAGCAGTTGTCTCAGAAACCCCAGCACTTGTATTAATACTGGAAGGCATCACAGTTGATTGTGCACCATGACTGTTGTACATACATTTGTAGACATTGAAGTCTTCTGTTACAACAAAGAATGGTTTTGAATAAAGGGTTGAATCTTGGCTATCAAACTGGTCGTAAACTGTTCCAGAGGTCCAGTTGTATCTGTTGATAACGTGCGAAACATCGTTAGCTGTCACACGCTTGGCCAAAATCATATCGTCCCAATGGTTGTACTCGGTATTCTCGACTGTGTCAGTCGGAGTTGGTGGGTTAGCATCAATATTGACGCTAGATGCATCCAGCCATTCCGAAACCTTACCAATAAAAATGAATTGGTTGGTTGACGCTGTTTCAGAGAATGCCTCGTGAAACTGTTCAGAGTTGTGAACTCGGAACTTATTAGTTACGATTGCAGGCATTTTATGCTCCTAAAATTGTAATGTGTTTGTGTAGATGTTGCCACTTCCCCTATTTAGTGATAGGTTACTGGTAACGATAGTTAATAAAAGGTTCGAATACGATATCGTTTATTGTCCTTGGGCTAGAAATGGAATCAAGTATGATTTCAGTTTTAGCTGGGACAAAGGGGTACGACAGTAATATTCTATTTGTGTTTTCCTGAGTAATAGCTTCAGCAGTTAAATCATCACCAATATCTAAGTTCAGGAGGTTTCCATCATCGTCTGCGATGACTTGTTGTAGTTCCTCTGTATGAGACTGTCTAGCTAATAACGATGTAGCATTTTGGGTTATTAAGTATTCCCCATCTTGGTCAGCTATCACCAGTCTCCCCAGTGAATTAGTACCCATACTACCGAAAGCTATTGACAGAGTTCGGCGTTCTAATGTCGCTCCTTGAATGAATGTACTCGCGGCGTTTGTCGTACTGACAAAATCCGCTGGAACTTCAAAGTCGGAGTTGATAGTGATGGTCGGTCCGGCCGTCACTTCGTATGTGTCTCCAAGGAAGCTTCCTGCTTCTACTGGAGGTACAATGGTAAGGTCTATACTTCCGCCATTCGAAAAAAGAGGAGTTACCTGTGGAGCCATGTCAATAGGTCCGAGGATAATGTCCTCAAGTTCGGTAAAGGTAGCAAGTCCTTTCGTGTATACTTCAGAGATAATCAATGACCCCTCGGTAATAATAGTGTTCGGGAATTCTATTTCAATATCGTCTTCTGTAAATAGGTCTACATCCGCCTCTGAGGAAAGAGCGAAATATTCTGTATCAGTTTGGTCAAATGTGTACGCGGGAATCTTACTTTCATACTGCGTTCTTACATCACCAATATCTGTGACAGTTGTTATCGTTCCATCTATCAGAGGTTGTGGGTTTGGTTCTCTGAACAATGTCTCTGGTGAACCATTCTGTGTATGTCCGCCAAAGATACTAATAGTATTTGAGACAAGTATTGAGTTCACCCAATGGTTCCCTGTCAAATGTGTCTCATTCGAAATAGTTGGAGTCACAGGGAAGTTGTCAATAAACTCTCGTACTTCTGGTATTTCCCTATCTCCAAACTTCGTAAATGCGTTTTGTACAGCAACGTTTATGTACAAGGACTTTTCGAGTTCGAGCGCTACTACATCTTCTAACCAGTTGCGGTCGAAACCAAAAGGTCCAACAAGTGGTTCGTCATCTTCTGTCAGAATATTAAATCCGTCAGCTTCAGTAACAATGTTATCGAAATACGAACCAAAGTCTACTGGCCTGTCTTCATCGTTGATGTTTAAGTTTAGTATCTCAACGATTTCCAGCTCTCCTTTGTAGTCAACATCAGAAGTGATATCGACAACAAGTTCTTCTATCTGGTAAGTTGTTGGTCTTTCCTGAACGAGGACAGACGAAATGAAGATAGAGGATAAGTCACCTGCTCTATCGTCTGGATATCCGAAACCCCATTCGCTTGCACAATCACCTATCATATTACGATGGTCGTAAATATGAGCATCGCCCCTGAAAAGAACAATGTCTGAATCTGTCTTAGAGTCAGCAAAGATGTTGTTCAGGTTGTTCGCTGTTCCAGTTGTGGAACTATCGTTCTTCTGTGCGTGATAAGAGAATGACCAGAATCCAGCATTCGTTTCGTTGACTGGGTTGGACGCAAGTGCTCTAACTTTCTTAAATCCAATTGGGTCCAAACACCATCCGTTTCGTCTGTCTTGGTCACCCTGCAATTGTTCAAGAGTAAGAGCCTCGTTAATAAAGTGACCTTCTGCCCACTTACCTTTAAATGTGTAGTTATTATCTCCACCTTGGTTAGCACCCCAACCAAACATATTTCTTCTGGTGCCAGTTGTTTCTTGATACGTGTCACCGCCTGTGAAACCAAAGATTCCATCTCTGAGGAAAGTCGTCAAGAGGAAGTCAGCTTCTACGACTTGACCAGACTCCATGTTCGTGAAGTAAAACTTCCAAGAGTCATTTATGTTCTGTAACATCTCTGACTCTGTCAACCCAGTATTTCCAGCTCCAACATATCCAACTGGACCACCATTGTAAGAGACAGTCATCTGATACCACTTAATTCGTTGGTCTGGTGAACCCCAAGCACCTGAGTATGGATTCTCTAACATTCTGTTTACGTCTGAACCCAAAGTCTTGATTATCGTACTGGTCGCATTAGTTGCTGTATGCATCGACCCACGACCTTCGGAAATTTCTTCAGGTACAGATGGGATAAAGGATAAGTGGTTACTTGTAGAATCTCTGTAATGAGCACCACCCCCTAAGAAAAAGTGCATCAAACCTTGAAACTGGAAGAGTCGTGCTCCTGCCGCTTCTCTATGGTTATGGTTGAATTTACCCCAAGACCAGAAAGTTCTGTATTTGTCCCATTGACTTGCATCAAAAAGACTGGTTGTAGTTGTTACTGTGAATGGACTTAATGTATGTGCGTATCCATCAACAGATGGGGTACTCGCTCCTGAGTAGTTGTATGACCCAGGCTGGAACGCTGAACCATCCCAATATTCTGGGTTATCCCAGAGTGCGAGCATCGCCTTGTGATTCCAATATCTGTTATGTCCACCTGAACCAGCTGCGAGTCTGAGTTCCTTAGACTTTTGTTGTATGGAAACATTGTCAGGTCCGTCAAATCTCCAGAACTGAACCTCGCCATTATCTCCGTATGTCTCGTCTGGAGTTGAATCAAGTGCACCTGAGACTTGTATTCTATCACGACTTCCGTCAAGTTCAAGCCATGCATCCCATTGTGTCGAACCCCAAGCACAATCGGCCATCGTTTCTCTCTCGTCCGAAACAAAGTTGGCGGAGAGTTGATATTCCATCTCTGCGAAATCGTTCTCTGGTTTGACAACTGGTGCCATCGCTGGTGCAAGAACCATCTGGTTATCTTGACCTTCGACTTGCAATGTCTGGTCTAACGGACTTCCAACATAAATGGGTTTTGGAAATGGGTTAATATGTTCAAGTACAGTCAGGATGTTTATTGGGTTCATTGAATGGAAAAGACTCTGTTCCAATTCTTCCTGAGACTTAACTCTCCAAATGACAGCACCATTCTGATAGTCTAGAACTGGTGAAAGTTCGTTGTCAACTGGGTCAAATGTACTTGAGATAGAAGCGTCAATGTTGACCTGCAACAAGTGGTCGCTTATTGGGTCTTCTCTTATTATCGTTGGGTTGTAGATGTAGAGAAGTTGTTTTTCTAACTCTATTGGTTCTGGCAGACCTGCCAAAGTTCCGTACAGAATTGTTCTTTCCCCTTCGTCAAATTCGAAACCACTGTCTCCCAAGGATACCCAAGGAATTCTCATCTGGTAATAGTTGATGAATGGGTATGGCTCTATCTCAGTCTCGTTGAAGACTGTAGGTGCACCAATGAATATCTCGTATAACAATGGTGGAAGAGCTGGTGGAGGTGCGACAGGTGCCGTATTCGCAATAAGCTCGATTTCGATTTGGTGCCATTCCTGATCGTCTGGTGGGAATGTAGCAGGTTCGAAACATATTCTGCCAATTTCGTAAGGAGGTAATCCTGTGCTGTAATTTTCGTCAACGATATGATAGATACCATCCTCATCGACCATACAAGGGAAACCACCAAAGTGTCCTTCTGGACTCCAGTCTATGTAAGCTTCTGGTGGAAGTACCCAAAGTCGTGTCTCAAAGTAATGAATCATTTCTGGATTCGGAGCAACGACAACTGGAGTCTGAATATCCAGTTCTATTTCTATCTGTCTGTGATAGAGGTTTGGTAAGTCAGTATTCGCGATGTAGAAGAAATAGTCGTTACCTCGGCTGAGAACACAGAAACCTACTCCGTCTTCACCAAGGATATGGCCTGGCTCGTTCTCCATAATGAGGTCGGCCAACTGATAGTCGATGTAGTCTTCTCTATCCCTGTTATGGTTGTAGACAACGATATCACCCATAGGAATGACATCTGCTTCTCTCCAGTCAAACTCAATACTGTGTTCATCTGGGATAATGACTGGTGTCATTATCGCTTGAAGTTCTAGGTCGATATCTCTGTATGGATTGTCGCCTGGCTCAGTGAATACTCTCCAAGGATTGTTTCCAAAACCCCAAGGGTTATGAGGAGTGTATTCTCCTTCAGACCAAACATATCCACCATCCTCATACATATAACCTGTTCCATCTTCCATCTCCAAGTTTTGTGGAGTTGGAGGAGTGAACGAGTTGTAACGAATGACATGCTCTGTTTCTTTTTCTACTGGTTCGTTGAGAACGACTCTTGGAATACCTTCGTAAACTAAGTTATGGTGTCCGTCTTCTGTACAAAGATATCCAGCTCCATCATCACCTCTCCAAGCTATCTGGTCTTCCTCTGGGTTTCCAAATAATACATTGACTGCTGGATAATGTTTGAACTCAATATGAACTTCTTCTCTGTGAACATCGAAAGGTAACTGAGAAGTGTAGAGATGACTATCCATCTCAAAGTCGGCTATTTTAGCAGAAAGTTGTTGAACAACATACAACTCATATTCGATTTCGATTGGGTCTAGAAGATAGTTTTCAGAAGCTTCCTGTGAGATGTATCCGTCTGTGTCCTCGTTCATGAAGTCGTAGATACTCTGTTCGTCTTCCAATCTTCCTTGGTTTGACCCGAAAGGAACAACGAGAACATTTGATTCTTTTTCGTTGATGGAAGATATCTCAACTTCGTAGTCAAGAATATCAACTGTAGGACGAACATCGATTGTAATTTCGTACTCGACTTTGTGGTCTTCTAGGTCATCAATGAACTCTGCATATGCGTTCATGTATCCGTAGATTTCTATTTGACGATGACAGTAGTATGGCTCAATATCGTCTGAGGATATCATCATCGCATTGACAAGCATTTCTGGATGTTCAATCTCAATTGGGTCAAGTCCCATTTCGACAGGAAACGAGACAAGCTCGGTTATCTCAATAGCTTCGTGTCCATGAACTATTTGTGTCTTAGGGGGTTGGAAATGAGCAGTCATAGAACTTCCGTCTACAGCAGGTAGATACTCAATATCCATTTGAGTAAATGCACCTCTATTCTGCTGGTTCCGCCCATATCTGTTCGGCACCCATCGCCCCTTTTCATCAAGACCACCATTCAAGTAGTTCGTGCCTGGGGCTTCAGGGAAATGAGACCTGTTTCCTGCAGGAGCTACATTCTTCTGTTCGTCCATATGATCATCCCAATCGAGATGGTCTGACTGCCAGAGATGAGCTACCTCTAAGTTGAACTCTATTTCTTTAAGTGCATACAACTGAATAGTTCCGTCAATGAAATAGTTTGGAACCATGAAGTCGTATCGAATGTATGTCGCGTCTCTTGAAGATATCTCTTGTTCAAAATAGAGAGGTTGTCCAAAACCCCCTGTGAAAGTTTGAACCAAAGAAGGTCGAGTTGCGACCATGTCTGTAAAGTAGTAAATACCTTGTGGTAAGTTTACATCAAAATGAACAATAGGTGCGGCTGAGTTGGAATCGATGATACTACCAGTAAGGTTTAATGTATCTTTCTTCCAGTCTTCAACTGAACTCGCCGCAGTCGCATTGACTACAACGAGAGGTGTATTCATCCCTTGTTCGTAAAGGTCGTTTAGTCCACCCCAATCTAATACCGCTCCTGATTTGTGCGTTATGTCGTAAACTCCTGAAACTGATGTTTCCGTGAAAGTGTAGATAGCTGGGAAAGCTCCTGTGGAGTTTGATACAGAATACTTCTCTACTTGTGCATCGTTGAGTGTAAAGGTCCCTGGAAATGTGTAGTCAGCCGTCCAGTTGTCTGTGGTCAAAGTCAGGGAAGAGGTTCCTGTGACTTTCATTGGAAGTCTTACAGATTCCCCAGTAGGTTTCGTTCCTGTCAACCAAACCATATCACCGAATGATAGACCTGTGGAGTCTATGTCTGCCATGTAATGATGTCTACCTGAACTATTCGCTGATACTACCAGACTTGTTGTATCCAGTTTTGGAGTTGAAACAAGTGGTAAGGCTTCTGTAATAGTGATATCGCTGTTGGCGAAAGTTGCTGCAACTCCGTCTTGGTCTTGGACTTCAAGTTTCTGTGTAGTCTTTACTTGGAACTCCGTCATGTATCCCGCAGACCAGTTGTTACCTACTCCGAAATCTATCGTTGGTCCAGATACGTAATTGATAGCGTATTTTCCACTACCGATATGACTATTGAAGTTGTAGACCGATGGCACCGCCCTTGTCGCTGTTCCAGAAATATGTGTCGTTGGAACCTGTTCTCTCTTGTACATTAACTTGTTAATGGAGTCAAGGTTGTTCCAAGTCATCAAACCACCATTTGGATAAATCGGTGAGTTATCCTTTATGTAAATAATTTGGTTTGTGGTATCAACTGAAAGAACCATACCAGTTCCCAGAACTGCTGCGAAACCTACGTACTGAACATGAAGCATATCGCCAGGAACGAGTTGACTTGCTATTGTGCTCCAAATTGGGTCTCCCAATCCTCTGTATCTTACATCAGCGTTATGGACTTGACCATTAACTGTAAATGTCCCATAGTTATGTCCGTAAAAGACATCCATATGAGTTGTCCCGCCAGTATCTTCTCCTAGTAAAGTATCCTGTTGTGTGAAAGTGTTAGACTCTATGCCTATTACTTCTATATCCTGACCAACAAGGTCTGTGATAGCTACGTTTGTATCTTTGTCTCTTACGTTTATTGTCTGAGCAGTGGATGAACGAATGGTCGACTGGAAAGCGTTGTGACTTGGACCACCGATGTATTTGTCTGCAGGTCCACCCCAGTCAATGACCGCCCCTCCAACATGGACAGGTTTGTAAAGACCAAGCGAAGCATCAATAGCTTCCATTTTGTATACCGCTGGGAGATTCGTTACATTCGAAACGTTGTAGTCGTTACCAATCTCTGATATCGTAATCGTCTGTCCGTCTAGAGAAGAGTTAGGAGTGAAGACATCGTAAGTATATGACGCTCCTCCGTTACCGATAAAGTCTGTACCTTCATGAAACCTTGATTCTCCGTGTGTTGTAGGACCAAACTTTGTATATCTACCGATATTCCCAGAAGAAACTTCTTTCAACCATCCAGCAGTCCAACCTGAACCAGCTCCAGCAGTTACATTTGGAGAAGGGCTATAGTGAAAGTATGTGGTCTCTCTCCCACCCTGCTGAAGAATAGAAATCCTGTCTTCTTGAATGTAATAGGATTTTCTTAAATCGTAAGTCGTTGGAGTTGTTCCCCATCTGTGTCCAGAGACATATTCCATCATAACTGTGAAAGGAGTCGAGGAAAAGTCATCTCCGTTGTTCTTGTACAGACCGATATTGCCTGCAGAATCCTCAACGTAATGTTCTGAACCGATAGGACTTTCTGATATCTGTTTCAGTCCTGACTGTGAGAAAATGAAACCATTTGAGAAGTTGAATCTATCGTTGAGGTCTCCCAAAGGATTCGTAACATCAGCCGTCTTGAAAGCGTGGTCTGAAGTAAGGATGGTTGGGTTATGAACATCTACAACCATCTCATCGTAGTTTACGTGAGCTTCAACTTCGTAGTCGGTAAAGTCTTTCTTAATATCAACTGTGAAACCTGAGTCCTCAAACCTTGGAACGAAATACTCTAGTTGAACATTGACTTCTTGTCCTGCCTCAATGTCGGTAGGGAAGTTAGCGTCTGTGAATGTTATATCAACTGAGTTTGTTTCTTCGATGACAATGATACCTGTTCCTGCATTAAAGGAAACTTCAGGAAAAAGAACATCTTGGTTGGAGTCCTCTCCTACAAGTGAGTCTCCGTCTTGAGTCAATAAGTGGTTACCCTCTGGGTCAACTCTGTACCAAGCTCCCTCCCAAGAGTCATCAATGTTGAGACCGAATCTCTGTGCCTGAAGTGAATCGTCTATCCATACAATTCTTCCCGCTTGTCTGTCGAGATGGAACTGATACCAGTCAACGTATTCCCCGTGGGTCGGTTGGTTATTGAGAACTTCGTTGTCAAACTCATAATAGATTTGACCCCCATGTTCGTGCAATATCTGGTCGAAATAGTTACCCTCTTTGTCGTCCGCTATCATCGTGTCGACAAGGTTGAACACTTCTTGGTTGTTGTATTGTTTACCAGGCGTGTAAATGTAGTTTATTGGAGCGCCATTGGCGTAAAACAACCCATCGTGAAGGATTGGCTCGTGGTGCAAGAGAACATCAAACGCTCCTGCCTGACCCTTGATAAGTTCTTTCGGGTGGTCGTAACCAGTTCCCTCTTCAAGAGGACCGAACTGAATGTCTGGTTTACCTGTTCCATCTTCATTGAACTCACGCAGATATCCAAAATATCTAACGACTTCAAGGTATGGTCGTGAACCAGAAGGACCCCCAAGGGCTTCTGTAGGAATGAACGAACCATCGTGGATGTGGTTCGGGTCGTACTTGCCTCCGTAGTCTCCACCTGAGTAGAGTTGAGCGTTAGCTCTGGTAACAATCATTACCTCGCCCCAGAGTTGATGTCCAGCCATGTGGACTAACTTCTTAACTACATCTCTGTATGCAGCGATTTCCAGTTTGGAACGGAGTACATATGAAAAGTCTTGGTAGAAGAAACTATCTTGAACAACCATTGAGGAGTCAAGTTTACCTTTATCGTTTAGCCAGCGTCCTTGGTACTTAATTGTTCCGCCTAAGACTGGGACTAAAATAGCGTTGAGGTTATGATATCCAAGATACGCCTGTCTTTCGTCCCTGACTTCTAGGCTTCTTTCGTCACCCGTGGGTTTCTCTGTGTTAGAATAGTCTGAGCCTGGGTCGACAACTGCTAGGTCAAAGATAGAGTTCGTTGCGAGATAAGGTACTGTGAGTGTTGCGTCTCGACCTTGTTTCATGAAGTCGTAAACCTGTGACGCGTCAAACGAACCTATTGCATTGTTTGCGTTATCTGTAATTTGAAAGGTTTGACCTTGGTAGAATGGGTCTGATACTTCTGAGTCAAACTTCACTTTGATGTAGACTGAATCACCCTCAGCCATTATCTGGTCTTCTCTGTCTGGGTCTTCTTCAGACAACATATAATAAGAGTCACCTGTTTCTAACTGGTCTGGAGTCTCTTCTTGTATGAAGTATGAAATAGATTCTGATTCCAATACACCGACAAGTTCTGCCCGTACCTCTCCACCTCCGTTGTTACCCCAAACATACCGCTTGTGTGCTTCCCCGATACCATTTTGTTCTGTACGGAAAAGTTCCATCACCTCAATACGAGATTTTGGAAAGTCTGGGTCTGTGTCGGAGAAACCATTCGCAAATACGATAGCGTTTTCGTCTACCGCCATTGTTACAACGTTATAAGCTGAGGTCGACGCCCCTACCGCTGTAGAGTATCTTGCGTCTGAAGCTAATGCTTCGGCATAACAGGCTGATGTATCTGTCGCGACATTTGAACGACCAAGAACTGTTACCGCTGGTATGTCATAGTATTCAATACCAGTAGACTCTACCAATATCTTTCCTACACCACCGAATACCTCTGTCTGAAATGCCATCGTATCACCGATTTGCATAGCGGCGATAGTCGTGTTTGCAGTATTGTGTGTTATTCCGTTTGAACTGAGTGTATCCCCATTGGCATGGGTGTAAGTCGTAGACCTAATCTCTGTAGTCGAATAAAGTGGGTGGTCTTCGTCTAGGGAAAATGGTTGAGTGTCCAGTCTGAGTTCTAGAATTTCTCTATGGTCTCCACGAATACCAGTAATCGACGCAGTATCGTATGTACCGACATCGTTCATATATTCAACTGTATCACCAACATCAAACATCGCAGTATTGAAAACGAGTAGAGTTTGTCCTGTGGTATCAGCGTTCATGTCTAAGTGAGTACCCATATGGACTGTGTAATACAGACCATTGTTTGCGTTCAGGGAATCACCTACCGAGCCAAATACTCCGTTTGAGTTTGGTGTAAAGTTAGCGTATTCTTGGATAGCTGTATTTGAGTGTATCATCGAATAAGTATCGACTAACTCATTAACAATCGCCTTTCCATTCTGCCCTCCTGAATAGGCTGGGTAGTAGACAACTTCATCTCCGACTTGATATCCAGTTCCTTGCGAGTCCACTCTAATGAAGTCAACAGCATAGTTGTTAGAAACGAGGCGGACATTAGCTGTCGCCGTGACGCCTCCTCTATCGGAGAATGTGACTGTATCGCCTGGAGCATATCCACTTCCCGCTGAACAGATATCAACTTCTCTGAGTCCACCGAATATTGTGGCCGTAAGAACGTTGTCGGGCTGGGTACTCCAATCCTCTTCTTCAATGAATGTAGCAGGTAAGACTTCGATTGTCTCCCCCACGAACAGATTATTCGCGGTGTGATTTCCAGGCGTCCACGGACCTCCGCCTTGTTCCCCTTTGGCCGCATCTTTCGGTGTTTCCAAAACGAGAACGGAGACATCTTTTCCAGGGACCGAGTTTTTATACGAGTTGACAACAATAGCTTCGACACCCGATGTTTGGCCACGTATCCTCTTTCCGACAAAGTCTTCTAATTCAAACCCATTTGGTTTGATGTTTCGAACAAAGGTAACATTCGGCTCTGACCATCGACCATCCGATGTTCTGAGCATGAAGTCTTTTGGATAGTATATGTCTGCTTCTTCACCAAATATCAATCGGAATAAGAATTCCATTGACAAGTCCGTACCTTTTTGTAGTCCGTAGGACTTAATCATTTTAGCGAGTTGTCTCTCGTTGACAGAACCTTCGGCTCCGTCTGGCATATCATAAGACTTGGAAGCTAACTCAGGCCACCCGTGTAGCATTGAGTCGCGGGCTGTTTGTAGAAATATATCGGAATCTGTAGAGTCAACATCTTGAAGGTTCATCATGTACGACGCGGCGATAGCGGCGTTGTACGTAAAAGTCTGAACTTGTGCGGAATAGTCTCGGCCTGGACTTAGGCCCCAGAACTCTACATCGAATCGGTCTTTGTGTTCTTCGACTAGGTCATCCCAAGAAAGTTGTTCTGTAGCAACTTCCTCACCGATGGCAAATTTTTCTGTGGAGATATACTCGACATATGCGCAATATGGAGTAGGAATGGACTTAACAATCGCTCTGGCGAACGTTGTTTCACCTATGAGAACTGCACCCTCTGAAAAGATGGTACTGATATCCTCAATAAAATCAATTTTGATATACTCTAACCACTTATAATACTCTTCGAGGAACAGTTTGTATGTTTCCTCGCTATCCCTCATACGCTCTGGGAGCATATCGGGGATTAGGTCAGTTATTCTTTGATCTCCAACAGGTCCAGGCATTAGGTTCCAGTATAGGCTTCAGAGCTTGTGACAGTGCTTGTGTTAGATGTCGGGTCAGAACCTTCTCTATCTACTACTGTGAACATCGTCAACTTGATGTCCTCATCGAGTATGGCAAGAATTTGTTCTCTCAAGGGCTTTATATCTTGTATTTTTGGTCTACAAAAGACATCCACTTTATCGCCTGTCCAAGATAATGGCCTAAAACCTTGGAATACCACATCACCTCCGCCGTATCCTACAGTCCCGATATTGGACTGAACGATGGAAGTAACGTTTGACTGTGCGTCATATTGAACTACCCTTAGAATACCTTCGCTGTCATCTAACTGACAATCTGCAATCTCAGCTCCAGAAGGATTAGCATGAGAAAAGTAACTACTTGTAAGAGTCCCAGAATAACTTGGGTTTGGTCTATACAAGTCGTTGTTGTAATACAGAGTAAAGTTGTTCTCCCTCACGATGGATGGGATGAAAGACTTTCTCAAACGTAAGTTTGTTAAGTTGTTACGTATCGCTGGGTCTAGATTATCCATCAGACCAACGAGCATAGAATATCGGAAATCTCGATTGAACTTTAGAAGTTCAGTCTTTGAAAAGTTTTTAAGTTGTGCATGGACAAACGCTTTCAACTGGTCCGAAGTCAACTTGGTTCCTCTTGGGTCGTAGTAAATGTCTGAGGTGACTTCGATGAAAGTGTAGTCTGGGTCAACGACGCGAACACGGACAGTCACGAGGTTTCTCTCAGTAAGCTGTCTTCTGATATTTTCTTTCTCCAGTTCGGAGTAAAATGCTCTGTTCACAGGCTTTACGGAGATGTATACCTCGCCATATCGTTTAGGTACGTTATCTTCGCCTCCCCATCCTGTTAAGGAATCGAGGTTAGGAACCATGTTTCGTGTCATCGCAAGGTAGTCTTCAACTGTTACAAGTCTACCCTGTGTTGCAAAATATTTTGGAGCGTTGAATTTGATTTCTTCAATGGTCTCTCTAGGTTTCCCTCCGTTCGCCGCAACAAGTGTAGTTATTGTTACGTTCTCTGAACCTGCGACTCTTCCAGTCGGAGTGAATGTCAGGGCTCCATTACCTTTTTCTCCCTGAGTAGAGATGTAGTCTAGTATTACTACGTTACCATCTGCAACTGGTGTTCCAAGAACTCCGTTTCCAAAAGTGACTTCAAAGAGTCCTTCTTCAACTTCGTCAAGAAAATAGACATCGTCTGTTCCAGTTAGTTCGACTAGGTTGTCGGCTAACTTGAATTCCTTGACTGTCAAGTCCGTTTGTGACCTCTGAACAACAACGTCCAAAGTGGATACATCAGCAGATTTGTTTTTAACAAGAAATCGTTGGTCTGGGTTTTTCTTATCGACAACATATCTGTGTTCGACTTGAGTTCCCTCTTTGACCTCAACCTCTGCAATGTAGTTTCCGTTTCTATCTTGATTAACTGTATAGGTGTCAGTAGTGACAAAAAAGTAGTCGACTCCAGTAACAGCAGATGCGAACTCTGTATATTCTTCTACGATGAGTGCTTCTGCGGTGGGAGTCGCGGGTGTTATCTGCAACGTAAGGGTCGCAGATGGGGCAGTAGTCGACCTTGGAGTGTAACCAATTCCTTTGGCTTTAGCGACTACGTTATTTCTAAGTTGAGCTGATTCTAGGAATGACTCGTTCGCTAACTGGTTAATGTAGAAAGCGTTGTAGAACGAGTTGTAAGCAAGAACGTCCATAAGAACTGATAGGTTCGAATGGTCAAAATCAAAGTCAGCAAACGTGTCTTTGGACTTGAGGTAGTTCTTTAGATTAGTTTTTATTCCATCAAAGTCTAGGTTTGTTACCTCAAGGGCGACATTTGCTACGGGCATTATCTTCCTCTCTCTAGCATCTCTGCAATTTCTACTTCCTCTGTGGTGTCTTTGATTCTACAGAGAATGAAAACTTTAACGCCATATTCTTCTGGGAAAGCATCTGTGCTGATACGTTCCACTGCTACTCTTGGTTCCTGCTCCTCAATAGAGGTTTTTAACTCTTGGTTTATCTGTCCTGCAGTGAACGGAGTATTAGGTTCGAACAACATACGATGTATGTTCGTCCCTAGTTGAGGTTGAAATAACCTCTCACCTTTGCGTGTTCTTAAAATATTTAAAATGGACGCTCGGATAGACTGTTTGTTGTCTAATTGAGCGATATCTCCTGTGACTGGATTGACCGCCAGTGAAGCACTAATATCTGAATATAGGGCTGGAACCTCTAAAGGCACTCAATCTCCTAGAAGTTGGTTGTTAGTCTTACGTTATTTTTGGTAATATTTGATATTTCGCCTGGCTCTGTTGGGTATTTAGGGTCTATTATTGGGATACGAGCGAAGAAAGGTCCAGTCCCATATGCGTTCTTCGAACAGGCTTGAAAGTAAACAGCTCCTTGTGGAACTGGAACTGAAGCTACGCTCGGAGCCAATTCTGAAATAGCGTCATCGTGTATTGGCGTCGCAAGAGTCACCCCTTGGTTCCCCGCCGCGTCGATAGGAATACCTTCAGCGTCAGCGAAGAAAATCTGGTAGTTGTCTACCAGTTGTTCGTCCAGAGCAGGAGTGATTGTAAATGTGCCTGTGACCTGACCTGTGACTTTGTCCTCATCCGTGAAGACAAGCTCAATGGGTGAATAGTTCGGGGCTGAACCCAAGTCGTTGATAGGTTTAAACAACGGAGTTGTATGATATATTTCCTGAGCCGAGTTGGCAAACTTTCGAATAGATGAGTAGACTACGAAATGAGTGACATTCGTAGGTATGGTTTCGGTTGTCAGAGTGAACTCTAGGTTTCCATTCGCGTTCAGTAGACGAAAGTTCTGGTCTGTAGAAACTTGTGTTCCAACTGTAGATATTGTATTCTTTGTCTGGTTGTATTGACCCCAGAAAAGTTTGTAATATGGGTCGATACCATTCTGAGATGTATGTGAGCCTGGCTCAACTTCAACTACACCAGAGAGTGAACCTGCTGTAACATCTGTATCTGTGAAAGTTATTTCTTTCGCATTGTCCAGAGGTGCAGATATTCTTGAGAGGTTAAAGAAGTTTCCTCCAGAGAAACCATTCTGGTTCTCGGCCAAGACGGCCATGTAATACCAGTTTGGATTGAGAGTTGGGTCTACCTCTACATCTGAAAAGTTGATGGTGTTCGTGTCAGCATCCCTGACTACTGTCGCCAGAGGTTCGGAGAAAGTCTTTCGTTCAACGTCTGCAAGAAAGATTGAATATCCCAGAGTCGTTGAAACTCCACCTTCGCCGTTGTCGTCTGTATCTGTAATAACCATGTCGAGGTTGATAATCTTGTCTTCTGAAATGGATACAGAAGAAGTTTCTTCGTCAACTGCGATTTCAGGCATGTTAGGTCTACGAGACATGATTTCCATTGCATAAGGAACTTCGTTCTCGGCCTCAAAGATATACTCCAGTCCTCCGATGGTTTTTGTAACCTGTCCATATGAATAGAGAAGTAAGTGAGTGGCCTCTGTAGGTTTGAAGTTCGCACCTACGTTAACTTCTACTTCAAGTTCTATGTCTGTGTCAACTCCTGTGGTCACTTCAAAGGTATGTATCTTCTCTACCTGTTCGAAAGATGCAGGAGTGACTCCTGTCTCTGAAACGAGTGCTGAACCATCTCCTGTTACGAGAGTCCCATCCTCGTTAATCGTAACATCCAAGGATGCAGAGTTAACGGCTTCTGACTGTATTCTGTCGGTTGGTGTTATCTCTTTACCCCACCAAAGTTTGTATCGAATGATTCCATTGTTTATCTCTGTCGTAACATCTTCTCTTGCAACTTTTACCACCCAGTAAAACTCCTTCTTGGTCGCCATCGCTAGGAACTCAGAGTCATCAAGTCCTAAGAATCTCTGGTCAACCACTCCGTTTGTGGCGTCTGAACGATAACCAGCTTTCAGTCTCGCCGCCTCTAGGTCGATTCCATCCAGTCCCGCAGACTCAAAGTCTTCTAGGTCGAACTCTCCTATTGCTCTTTGTCCAACTTGGAAACGAGGATTGTCTAGTCCAATAATATTCGACCCTGAATCATCTCCTCCGAAACGGCCTGAGCCACCTTCACCTTCTTGTGTGATACCCAGTCTCTTTGCGGCGTCTGACGCAAATACATTCGTCAAGTCTTCTATCTGGTTAGCAATCGACATTGGGTTATTAAGAGTGTTGAACAAGTCATCGCGTCCTTCAGAAAGTTTTTTACTGAACTGGTCTGACCTAGCGAGAACGTTCTTGATAGCTTCTTTACTATCTCTCTCAAAGTTTTTCAATACCTTGTCTATCGCTGAGCCTGTATCTTGTATCGCTTTCTCAAAGTTAGCGAACGCTGAAGAGGACTCTAGCATTGACTTAAACCCTCCCATATCGGCGGATGTTCCAAGGAACATAACACAAGTTGAATACTCCAAATGTGATGGTGGAGCGCCTGGCCTTGCAGAAAGAGTTGACAACTCAGCTGCGAAGTTACCTATTCCTGTCGCTTCAATGGTTGTTGAGTAAATGTTCATGTCCGCTAGTTTAACGAGAGTCTTAATCCAGTTAAGAAACTCAAGGAACGACCTTTCAATCTCTGTGATGAAATCGATTAGTTGTTGTAGCATGTCTATCAATACACCCAGAGTTGAGGATGAGTTCTTTGCAAACCCTCTTAACATATCACAAAAACCTAGAATGGTTGCTCGTAATACCCCCGCCTGTTCTGGGAACATATCCGCTACTGTGAACTTTGGACCGAAGTCTGGGGCTCTTGAGTTTGGAATTCTGTAGGATGATGGGTCTGGCTCTGTGAGTTCGATAACGTACTTACCAACCACGAAAGAGTTGTCTGCTCCTCCCACGTTGCGGTTAGGAGCAATCGAGCCGTCATCCCCCTCCTGAGCAAGATACAAGAGTTCACCCTTTTTAAATGCTTCTTTATCTTGTGGTTCAAACTGCCCTTTCTCTTGGTCATTATTATAAGGTACTACAAGTAAAGTCTGGTCTGTATATGGAATAGGTTCATCTTGGTCTACCTGAAACTGAAGTGGTTGGCCAGCTGGACCTACTTTTGTAACTCCTCCCTGTGAGTTCGTTGCTTCTACTTCGTTCTTTCTTTGTTGAGCCATAACCTCCTGAAAGGAGTTGACTACATTTCCTTGGTCATCAAAATCTATCTTGTTACATTCGGTCATGCCCATGTTTTGTAGGACAATGAAAGTATTCTTGGAGTTTGACCCATAAAGGATATCACCCTTTTCAAACTTGTATTGTTCTTCTTTAACGATTCTTCTCGTTGGCATACGGCCTGGAACAGGCATTGATGGACTGTATCCAGACGGAACTGTTACCAACTGAGCTGAAACCTTTGTCGATTCTGTAATGAATATCTTTCTGGGTTGGTTGTCTAGAGTCCAGATATCAGCTATCTTACCTGCTATGTCCTGAGCGTAGTCTTTAATGGAAGCACCAAATACCATTCCAAGATAGTCAAGAAACTCTGTAGGTATGGTTGATATGGTTGGGGCTCCTGCGTAGAGAACCATCGCGACATACTTCTCTGTCCCTGTTCTCATTGATGCGTCTTTTGACCTTTCGTAGTCGGCCTGAAAGAAGTATCCTTTCTTCTTCATGTCTACTTCGTCTGTGTATCCAAGAAGTTTTGGTCTTCCGTACTTGTCCCTCATGACTGAACCATAAGGTGAATAAACTGTAGACTCTGGTAGGTTGGATATCGCTGCGTTTACCTGAGTCAGTTGTTCTCTAAGTGATGCTATCTTTGAGGACTTCGTAGGTGAATCGGGAAGAGCACCTGCGTTGGATATCAAAGCATCATAGATACGAGCCTTCTTCTGGAAAGCGAAATAGTCCTTTGGACTGTCTAGTCTTATCTCTGTTCGGTTGTTGGCATCAAGACTCATATGTCTAGCGAAGTGAGGTGAGCCTGGCCTGTTCATATCCCCTTCATCAAAGAGAGCGTTCCCTAACGCACTAAAACATTGAGCTGGTCTCATCTTGACAATACCTGTCAAAGCCGCTTTACTCGCGACATATCCAAATACTTTTCTTTCGTAGTCTCCAATAAAGTTTCGTGAGGTTCGGAAGATGTCGTCTTTCGTTCCACCTGCTCCTGTGGCTCCTGTGCTTCCTATCGCTTTTGCTGGTTCTCCCAGTAGTTTAGCGGAAGATGCTGAGTCTGCAGACAGAGTGTTTCTGTAATAGTCCTTGACAACTTCTTTCCCCATGTCTCCGTATTCAGCCTTGGTCTCAATGACAGTCATGATAGTATGAGTCAAGAGTCCACCTGTCTTGGAAACATCAAGAACCATTGCGATAATACGTTCTCTCTTCAACTGGTCTTGGCTCAAACCTTTGTAATATCCTGACGCAACCCTGTTCTTAATGAATAGGTCAGCTCGTGCTTCGTAGACACGAATCAAGTCATCTTTGAATCTCTGTTCTGTCGCCTTTTGTTTCTCGGCTCGTGTCGCCTGATTGTCTACGTTGTTGGAACCTGCTGAACCTCCACCTGAAGATATCTTGTTAGCTGTTGCGTTTTCCGCACCAACAAGACCGATGATAGATGAGTAGGAAACGGCCAGTCCTGTCTGAAGGAGAGCGCCTGGATATTGATAATTTCCGTTAGCATTGAGAAAAGGTTCGACTCCTGGCGGGACATTTGTTGGGTCGATAATGATATGATAAACCCCTGTCTGGAATATGTCGTTGACAAATCCCTCTAAGGAGTCAGCGAGGAAGTTGACCGCAATACACATAGGATTGATAAACCCTACCATCAGCATTTCTGCAAACTCTAAGTTTGTTTTCGCAAGTGATGCAACCATCTTGACTGTAGAAATACCATTGTCCACTTGTCCTAAAAAGTGGGCTATCTCTTTCGCCGATGGTGGTGTTGCAAATTTACTCCATGTCGCCACGTTTTTCCTCTAATGCAGTTTTGAGTTCTTGAAGTTCTGTTCTTATTATTTTGTTATTCTCAATCAACGAGTCCAACTCTTTGATGAGGTTTGATGGGTCGTTCCCCTGAAGAAACGGAGTCCATTCTTGGCCTACATCAACCTTTGGTTTTGGTTCTTCTACCTTAACCGATTGTGTCGACTGGTCCGTAGGTTTTGTAGACTCTTCTCTTTTTTGAGATATCGTCATATACGGATTGGATATTGCTAATCGCATTCTTTATACCTTTTATTTCACCTGTTGACCCAGACAACATCGTAGAAACTGCTGCGTACAACATTCCTGAGTATGATTTCGAACCTATCTCTGGTACTGAACCTGAACCTCCAGCAACATAAATATGTGGAACTCCTATTCTAGTCTGAATATTCGCGACATAGAGTGCAACCTCATCTCTCCATTCTTGAAAGTGAGTCTGAAGCATATCAGTATTGGCCGAGCCATCACTGTTTGACATCTCCATATTCGCTGTCGGAGTCCATGTTTGAGGACTCGTAGACATACCAAAGTTCGTCCACCAATCTTCGTTATAAGTATTTACTGCTCTAAAAATATCCGCCTTCGCTTTAGCGAAAGTATTGAATGTTTCGTCTACAGTTAGTCGTGCACCATCTCTTATCAGAGGATAAGTTCCTGAGACAGTATTGTAGTTGTAGTTGTAGTGATAAGGGTCTGTAAACTCTAGATGACTTTCACTCCAGTTCTGAGGATTCTCTAGATTCGCCAGACAGTTTATGACATACTGGAAGTCGTTACAGTCTGAATATCCATGAGAACTTCCAACTGACTGTCCAGACAGAGAAGTTCTGTAGAGTTTCCTCATCGTATTGACATTGTGGTCGTAATATTCTGAGTTGACAACCAGAGTATAATACCTTCTGTTATCTCCTGCCGTATTTACAGTATGTGTTCCTGAACTATTCGTGACAATAACATCGTAGTAGTCGTTAACTACGAAAGACTGATGAGCCTTGATTCGTATTAAGTGGTCTCCATCGTATGAAGTTCCTGCCTGAGCAACTCTGCCTGCGGTTGACTTAGTGAACCATTCTCCAACTATCATATCTGCATTTTCGACAACCTGTCCTGTCAGACCATTAGTAACATATCCTGATGTTGAACTGGAACCAGAAGGTCCTGTAAAAGGAGAGTCGTTGCCCAAAGAGCCACCTGTGTCTATCATAGGTCCGTAAGTATTATCAGCGGGTGGTAACAAGTTAACTGAGCCTGGGACTGTCCAGTCGTTAGCTCCGCCTTGGTTAAACCCCCATGATACTTGGACCGAAGCGTCGTTGGTAAACTTTCCTTCTTTCAAGCGGACAAAAGCCGAGTCGATGCGAGAAAGTGTGTCGCCTGAAGTATATGTAGCCCCGCCTGGAATCTGTGCGTGACTCAAGTCTTGCAGTGGGTTGACTTGATATGTCCATCTGTGAAAGGCGTAGATGATATAGTCTATCTTCGTACTGTCTAAAAGGTTGTACTTAACGAATGTATTCGCGTAAGGCATCTGGTCTGGATATTGGTCTGACGCATCAACTGCTGGGTAGTGAGGGTTGAGTTCTATTTCTGGGAAACATTCTCCCAGTCTCACGATACCTGCATCAAGACCATTTTGATACTGTTGATTTCCGTTATGAGAGTCGTTGATATCCGTAGGTGTCGCAGTAGAAATAATGTCAGGGTCGGCAGATGCGATAGATGATACAGAGGCATCACTCAGGTATCCAAGATATCCTTCCCATGTAGCTTGGTCCATTTTGGTGACATCTTCTTCGTCCAAAGTTAGGAAAGAAGTCCCTCCATACCATTGATAATTAATCTGTAGTCCACGAGCCGATGATACGGCAATAAGTCCAGTTGTATGAGGTTGGACTGAGCCGTCTGGAATTCCATTGTCATCAAGAGGACTCATGTCCACCCATCTTTTCAGACCTAAAGTCTGTAGAAGAGTTGGGTTTGTGACATTCGCTGAAGGAGTAACTCTTGGTTCCTCCGTTTGTCCTGAAACCTGATTCGCAATACCTGCTTGAAGGTTGTATCGCATGTAAAGCTTTGCAGGTTGAAGCGTCGTTGCTTCGGTGTAGAAGTCAACGTTCATCGTCGCATAGTCTTTCAGGAAGTAGTCTTGGTTGTTTGCCCCTCCTGCGTCTTCGTCAAACTCAATATTTCCCGCATCCAATTTCCAGCGGAAGGCTGGGACTGTGGATGATATCAGCCCCTTTGCCGTGGAAGTCAATCCACGAACTTCCTTCCCAGTCGTAATAACAGCGGGCTGTTGAAGTTCTAGGTTCGCTACCTGTCCTGCGAAGGATACTGTGTTTGATATCTCATCAATCAACATTGTGACAGTCATAACATCTGTGTTTGCTTCTTGAACTTCGTAGATGACTGCCGAGTCTGTTCCAAGAACAACTGTTTCCCCTACAACAAATGAGTTCTCTGGACTAACTGTATTCAGGAACATCTTGATGGTTGGTTTTGCTACATACCTATCCATAACGGCTAGGTTTTCATCGTTCAGTTTGAAATCGAATCTCGTGTCTGTAGCTTGATATGGGTCTTCTGGTTCTGGTCCATATGGAATATCGTTGATTGTATTCGCTGGCAAGAACGGAAGTTGTAGATAAGGTGTTGGGTTGTCATCAAAATCGACTATCTGCCCTGTGTCCTTGTCCCTTACTAGGTAATAATTTCCTGCATAGTTCGAGAACGAGTTAGCAATTTTTCCAGTTGGACTGGGTGTGTA
>Ga0115011_10000195_pt1 | contig 55492 bp, 42 predicted proteins | sample TroAtlMetagenome_2_FD_88705 | JGI IMG/M metagenome (GOLD analysis project Ga0115011, IMG submission 88705) | Marine eukaryotic phytoplankton communities from Atlantic Ocean - Tropical Atlantic ANT8 Metagenome | ecosystem: Environmental > Aquatic > Marine > Oceanic | place: Tropical Atlantic... | reverse complement strand
CTCTAGATTTACCAGTCTCACGATCTTTTGCTATATGTACGTCTTTGAGTTCACCGAAAGTTGAAAATAATTTTCTTAAATCATCTTCATTGGCATCCCAAGAAATACTTCCAACGAATAATTTCACACCTGATGATTCCAACATTTCAGACCTTGCTGCTTTCAAAACCTGACGATCTGCCGAGAGTTCTTCTTTAGTGGCAGTGCCATCATTTACCTTGTTCATACAATCACGACACCTAATTGGCTTACCTGGTGTTGGCTTAAATGGGACTTCTGTAGAAGTTGAACACATAGTACAAGTTGTTTTGTGCATTTCCCTGCGCTGACCTCTTGAACGATCATTTGACTTATTTCGACCAAGTTGCCTAGCTACAGAAGAAGGAATTTGGTGATTTACTCCTCTTCTAAAGTCAGCTAAAGGAGATAGATATGGACGAGCGCCATCATGACCAAGATTTTTCTCAGCCTGTTCTGACCACCTCTCACCTGGCCTATTTAATACATCAATATCTGAATTTTCTGGAATTGAATAACCAATACCAAAACTGCTAGATAGAACACGGTATCCTTTGTAATCACACCTATTGCATGTTACGTTAAAATCCGGCTCAGCGTCACTTTTTTGCAGAATTGACCCACAAGGTGGGCAAATAGCATGGATAACACCAAAACTAGGATCTTCTTTAGTTGAGGCTTTAAGCATGGGTTCAAACTGAGTAATCTTAGCTCTTACAATATCTCTTGAACGCATTGCATCCCCTGCAGAGGGAATATAACGATCTACAAACTCAGTCACATATATGTCGGCAAATAATTTCAGAGCAGGGATATCTCTTCCTCCACCCTCTTTTCCTTCAATATGTAGAATTCGAATCTCAGCAGTCTTTGCATTAAGGCGATTAACTTGCCCAATTACTACGTCGCCAACTTTTGGTAGATTGGCAGTAGATCCTGGAATCTCAACGGAAATAACTCCATCTTCTACGATTAACTTCCCTGAGAGCAGAGCTAAAGGGCCGGAATCAGTATGAATAATCCCCTCGCCTAAAGAAGTATTTTCGTCAGCCAAAACACGTGTTCCGGGCGTAACAAAGTCACCTGCTGAAGCACTCATTGCTCACGCGACTGATGATTCACCTATGAAGAACACGGGTCAAAAAACAAAGTTTTAGTTGGGAGATAAACGCCAAAAACCCACCTTCGTTGTGTCTTTTTCTTTCAAATGATGAGAATATCTTGCAGGTAAATCGAAATCAAACTCGCCATATTTCTCCACAGACCAATTTCTTGATTCGAAAAAGGGGCGTATGTGAGTAGCGTGAGCGCTATGCATTAAATGAGATGTTGCTCCATTTTCTATTATTAGATCTAAAAAGGGGCGATCTGCCTTTTCTTTTTGTCTGCCCCAAGGAGGATTACAGACAATCAAATCAACTTTAGGGAAATTTGTATTGCTATCTAAATATTCATTTATTATCGAACCTGATTCACTTAGATTATTTAATACTAGATTTTGTTTTAGTATTTCACAAGCTTTCTTATCTATTTCTAAAAATATACATCTTTCCGCTCCGACCTTTAATGCCCCTATTCCAAGAATGCCATTTCCTGCGCCTAAGTCACCAACTACTGAATCAGAAGATAAATCCCCAAATGATATTATTGAAGAAATAAATTTTGAGGCGACATTTCCATCTGTAGAATACTGTTCTAAATCAACATCTTCACAAGGATGAGGAAGTAATTTAGAAAGAGACATTGCGAGATGACGTACTCTCATTATATTGTCCGAGAGGTTGATACATATCAATTACTTTGATTGAAACTAACATTAATCAGATTATTTGTATCCTGAATTATTTTATCTGCAAGAAGTAACTCCGCAAGAAGAACTCCATATCCGGCGGCTCCACGGATAGTATTGTCCGATAATAATTTGAAACTTAATCTCTTATCTGAAACTTCAATTTCAGCTACAGATACTGGCATTCCAGATAAAAGATCTTGATCGGGGAACTTAGGTTCTGAACCTCCCCACCTATGCTTAATTGGGTCTAACTTACCATCTATGAAGTTGATTACATTTGATGAGGAGGGAAGTCTAGAATCAAAAGCTTCAGATGAAAACGTTTGCCATGCTTCTATTATTTCATGAGCACTTATCTGGTTGATGAAATCTATTTCAACTGTTGCAAGATGGCCATAATCGTGATTAGATCTAGAACACCAAACTTTGATATCTAAATTTGCTTCTTGGAAAATACCTTCATTTTTTCTACCTAAAATTCTGTTCAATTCTGAAACTACACTTTCAGATTCTCCTGGAATCGAAGAATCAATATGAAATCCGCTGCGCCCTCTTTCTAGCATCTTCCGTCCACCTCCTGACAGTGATTGCTCTGTCGTAATTTTTACTGCCGAAAAATCAAATTTTTTGATAAGTGGGTATAATGTTAAAGCGATTGGAACAACCATACAATTACTACAAGAGATTAATGAACCCGTGCCATAACTTTGAGATTCTAAAATTTTCAAATGGTCTGAATTAACATCAGGTATTACCAAAGGAACTTCTCCTTTTAATCGATGAATAGAAGCGTGACTTATTACGCAAAATCCTTTTTCTGCTAGACTTTTTTCCACTTCATTAGCGATCGAATTAGGAATTGCGGAAAATATTACTGATACTCTTTTTTCTTTTAATTCTGACACCAGTGCATCTAAATCATTTAATCCTAAAACTGTAATATTGGGCAATTGGGGCCTTTCTTCATCGAGAGACCATGGTAAATCATGAATCTTCATGCCCACTGTGGAACTTGAGCCAACGACAGATACTGGATTGAGCCAATCGTGTTTTACTAATCTCTGAAGGTACCTCTGAGCAACTAAACCTCTTGAGCCAAGAATTGCGCAATTAACAGCTTGAATAGCCACCATATGTCTACGTTGAAGAACACCTATCTAATAACAACTGTTTGCAGGTTTCTAACAAAAAGAAAATCTGTAAGTTCAAATACTTTCAATTTTAATAGGAAAATATGGATTCAACGGGGGTTGTTTATGTAGCCATTGGTTTAGCTCTTGGTGCTGTCATTGGTTGGTTACTTGCTAGACAGAAATTGAGTGGTGAAGTAATAAGAAATGAAGAAAGGATAAAGGCAAAAGAAGAGGCGATAGTTACCTCTGAAATAAGAGTTAAAGCAGAGATAGAAAATCTAGTTACAGATTTGGGAAGAAAGAATTCTGAAGAATTCTTGAAACTTGCTGAGGAAAGACTAGGTAAAGTACAGGTTTCTGCGGAAAAGGACCATCTGGCAAGACAAAAAGAGATTGATGCATTATTCGGTCCAATGACTAAATCTCTAAATGATTTAGAAAAATTTTCTAAAGAGATCGAAAAAGAACGAATAAATGCATATGCAGGAATTAAGAGACAAATTACAGATCTAGGTGCCAGAACAGAAAGTCTAGGAAAAGAAGCTTCAAATCTTTCTACAGCACTTCGAAAGAGTTCATCTGTTCGCGGAGATTGGGGCGAGATTGCACTTAGAAATTTACTAGAAATGGCGGGCATGACAAAGCATACTGATTTTCTAGAACAGAAAGGAGCATCTGGACTTATTCCTGACGTGATAGTACGTCTTCCAGGGGATGGTTCTATACCTATCGACGCAAAAACTAGTGGGAAACATTATCTGGAATCTTTAGAAATTGAAGACTTGGAAGCAAGACAAGAAAAATTACGACAACATGCAAAATCGATGCGCGATACGATGACTAAATTAGCTGAAAAGGGATATTTAACAAAAGTCTCAGGGAGGGCTGATTTCGTAGTAATGTTTGTCCCATCCGAAGCTTTAGTATCTGCTGCCTTCGAAGTAGATCCTACACTACACTCTGATGCAATGAATAGGGGTGTCATAATTACATCTCCTGCTTCTCTGATTGCGTTACTCAGAACTGCTGCCTTATACTGGCAACAAGTTAGATTTGCCGAAGAGGCAAAAGAAGTAGTAGATGTTGCACAATTATTCTACAAAAGGATGGCGACTTGGAGTGAACATTTTGCAGAAGTGGGTAATAGGCTAGGTAAAGCAACTGAATTCTATAACAAAGCAGTAGGTTCTTGGGAAACTAATGTATTGCCTCAGGGCCGTAAATTAGAGAAACTAGACATTGCTACCAATTTACCTAAAAATTTAGTAGAACAAAAATCTATTTCCGAGTCAATTAGAACACCTACTGTAATGAATGAAGATGATGAGGATGAAGGATGAAAACCTTGACCCTAATCCGAGTATATGATTAAGTGGCAAACCGGGCGATACCATCCAGTTGTTCATCTTCCTGATGAATATGAAGTTAGAGATTTCACAACAGGAAATTATACTCCCTCAGAATATGAATTTGATATAGGAAGATATGATGAGTTAAGGCCGGGTATGTATTCTACAGAACTATTCGCAGATGGTAGGTTTTTGCATATTGGGATAGATATCGGGGCCCCTGTGGGGACTCCTTGTATGGCATTTGATGATGGTGAGATTTCGCATTTTGGATATAATGCAGCTGATGGAGATTACGGATACGTGATTATTACGAAACATATAGTTGGAGAAATACCAATATGGGCACTATATGGCCATTTGAGTGCTGATTCGATAAAGGGGAAGAAAATAGGCCAAAAAATTTCACGTGGAGAAGTGATTTGCTGGATGGGCGATAGACATGAAAATGGAGGATGGGAATCACACCTACATTTTCAATTATCAATTAATGAGCCTGAAACCCATGACATGCCTGGTGTTGTAAACCCAGAAAATAGGGAGATGGCATTAGAAAAATACCCTGACCCAAGACTAGTTCTTGGACCAATTTACTAATTGTTGGAAAGATGAGACTTAAGGTCGACGATAGAATTTATATCTGAAGGATCAATTCCTTTTATCAATGCTAAAGCAATACTTATCCAATCAGATATATGTGAAGCATAAAGTAGACTTTCAAGAAGACTGTGCCCCTCGCAATCAATTATCCAAGAATGATTGTTATCAATATTCTCCAGCATCCAGTTCATTCTTGAATTGATTCTAGGATGAATGTTTTCACATGAGAAATAAATTATAGAATGTTTATCGGCATTGGAGGAAGACCATGCTATTATTTCATTATGATTCATTTCAGGCAACTCTGAGGGGCGTGCAAAAACTTCTGAATTTTCGTTTAATTGATTAGCAAAACGACGTGCTGCGGGCATCATAATAGTAGGTGCAATTATGCCTATTTCTTTGTTTAGTATTGATTCTGCGACAGAGAGAACTAATCCATTGCCACCACTTATATCAAAATCCATTGAAGATGAACGCAAACGTTCAATCATATTGGAAATCTCTTCACTATTTGGTTTCTCAATTATACCTAAAGACCAACAAACAGATATTTGGCTACCAAATAAATGGCCAAAAGCAGATCTAGGCATCTGACCTCCAGGAACAGAAATGAATAATGATTCTTGATTTTCTGCTATGATATCCTCAAGCTCACCGCCTGAAGAGATTCCAATAACTGTACCTCCAGATTCTAAAGCCTCACGGACACCGTCGATTGTTTCCTCGGTATTTCCTGAGTAAGAAGTTGCTAATATCAACCAATCTGGCCCCCACCAAGAAGGTAGGTTATAGTCCCTCCATACTACAAAAGGGATTCCTCCTGAATAATCAGCTAGAGTTGAAAGAAACATACCTCCTGCTCCAGAACCTCCCATTCCTAAACAAAGAACACCGGACCAGTCTTTATCAACATCAATATCGATATTTTTCGTGATTGCCTGTTCGAAATCATCTATAAATTTACGAGTATATCCTACCATGTCTTGGGTGTCCAATTCTTTGGCAAGTTCTTGTAACTCTTTCAATTTCATGTATCCACCTCGCCTACAAACCCGGGCAATGCTAGCCATATATCATCTATGAACCCAATACGTAATTTTTTTGATTTTGTATTATCATCGTATGGTAAAGCAACAGTCGTCATTTTGTAATCATGTGGAGTCATTATTTCTGCTGCAGAACTATCACGATTTAATATATCAACAATATATTGTTCGGAACGAGGGCAAATTATTCTCGCCTTCTCCATATCTCTCCATGAGGCGCCAGTCCTCTGGAAGAAATTTAATCGACGGATTATTGGACCGTCCTTTTGCCATGAATCAATTAACCATAAATCGTTGTTTAATTTCACCACATCTCCTACTTCATAAGCAGGTTTTCTATAACTTACAGTTAATCTTGTAATTTCAATTCCATCCCTCATACCAACAACTGTAGATGTTTCTTTGACTGTTCCACCAAATTTCTTTGTCAAAATACGTGCCCAATTCCTAGCCATAGCCTTCGAACCAAGTTGTAAATCCCAACCGCCAGTGACAATGCCTTCTTTGGTTATGAAAAACATTGGATCCGCTTCCATTCCTTCTAACATTTCATCTAAAGTATATCTTAATTCTTTGAGTTCTTTCTCAGATAGTTTTCTCCCTGCCGAACGAAGTTGGACAATAGCCTCAAAATATGCTCCATCTTTCCTCGTACAGGGGGTACAAATCGCATTACTAGTCTGTAATAATACCTCGAAATTATCCTCGAAAAGGAAATTATCAATCGTTCCAGATACATCAAGATGAATCCGATTAGTTCTATCATCAATAACCTGTAAAGCAAATTCGACATTTACATCTTCGGCTCTTTCATCTAATTCTAAGTTGTCACGAATTCTCAGATCTGCTAAAGACTCATTATCTATCTTAGACCAGCGCCCCCTAATTTCATATGATTCGCATTTTGGGCAACGGAATTGTTGAATTGTATTCGAAATTTTGGATAACGTAACACGCTTACGAAAACATGACTCACAAAGACGATTAGAAGAAAGTTTGGAGGAAGCCCCACAAACAATACAAAATGCATCCTTAGACATATGACTCATCCCTTGCGAAAGCGTAGTGCATTAGAATGATTCGTGAGTTAAAAAAACTAAATTTCTGAGTTTTTATCGTCTAAGGTCAATTGACTCTCTCTTATTCTTATTCTAATATTATCCAATCTTTTCCCAATATATACAACATAGTAGCTCAATAAAAATCCTAATATCGAGTAAGTGACTAGATATGATTCAAAACCGTTCAATGTACCACCTCTTCATCTATCTTGTCCAACAACCGTTGCAACTCCTCTTCCATTTTGTATGAAATATAAGTTAGAATAGAAAGGCCCGCCATTAATATCCAGAAAGATATCACTCCCAAGATTAAGACTTGAAGCATTTTAGGATCCAGTCCTGTTTCACTAGATTCTGCAATCACAACTGAAGGATGTCGCTTTTGATAGACCGTAGTTGCTACTGCTGTAATAGGCACTAAAGCAAATCCAAATAACCCTACGGTGGAAAGAGTATCTCTAGTTTCTATTCCATCAGGTTGTGCTTTTCTAGAAAGAACGATGAATAATGCAACAGCAGTGAGTAAACCGAATGTGTTCAATCTTAGATCTCCCCAGTCCCAGGGGACGCCCCATTCTGCTGAACCCCATATTGGGCCAGATATGACAACACCTAAACCAAAAAGAAGACCTAAATCAGAACCGGTACAAAACAAATTCCAACCCCACTCTTTTCTTTTTAGAAACCAAGAAATTGCTCCAATAAATAATAAGCAGAAAGCAACAAATGATGTCCAAGCAAATGGTACGTGCCAGAACAATATTCGATATGCTTCTGGAGACCTAAATGGCGGCGATTGAACTAGCGGAGCGTATGTGTAACCCATTACTGCAGTTAGTAAGACTCCTGCACCACCTATGCACGTTAGCCCCCAACCGTAATATTTTGTCGAGGACATAAACCTGCGAGAGGTTACTATATGATGAATGCTCGTTTTCATGCTTCCGGAAGATAAACAGAAACCATCCAAACCAAGAAGCTAATTAGACCTGCTAAAAACATCATAAAAATCGGTTCTTCTAAAGAAATACCCATACTCATACCATTGATAATTATCATTTCAAGAGAATCCACGAGCTCAATAAATGGCCATACTAGAACTAAAAGAAGTAGCGATACTACTGAAGCACCTGATCTTCTTAAATCGGAAACCAGTAAATGTAATGATGAAGCAGCAATTGCAACCAGATACATCACTAAGCATGGTAACCATAACCAATAAACTACTGAATCATTGGCGATTGATATATTATCACTTAGAATAAACCATGAAATGTAAATTAATGGTATTGGAAGCAATATAGATGAACCGATTATTGATGAAGAAAGACGGAATTTAGGACCTATTATTGCTGACCACCAACGACCACAATTCTCTTCTGCATATCTGCTAATTAATGCTGGAGGGATGACTACTGAAATGAAAGGAGGTAGTAAAATAAGGGCAGAAAGGAAATCTACTCCCAATGCAGAAATATCTTCTTCGGAAACCAAAGTATGAGATAAAAATAAGGCAAGAATTGCGGGAATTAAACGATTAATTGTGTCTACTGGGTTTCTTTTTTCCATCCTGTAGGCCCAATTAAACAAACTAGAAGTCTTTTTGACTGAAATATTATTTGTGAACTTAGGAATAACAAAATTAGATTCTGGTTGCGATTGGGCACTAAAAATAATTTTTCTATCGTCACTAAATGTTAAAGTTCTATCAGCTGCCGAAATTAAATCGGAATCATGAGTTGCTATAACAATTCCATGACCTCTCAAAATTAAAGCCCTCAACCAATTAATTAATAGTGATTTAGCAGATTCATCTAAACCTTCTGATGGCTCATCAAGTAGAACGGCTCTGGGTTCTTGTGATAATAAAGCAGGCGCCAGTCCCGAAAGGACGGATAGGCGTCTAGCTAGTCCTCCAGATAGTTGAGAAACTCTATCAGAACTTCTATGTTTCAAACCCCAACAATCTAGTAATTCTGATATTTTGATATTATCAAACTCACAGCCAGAGACTTGCAGTACCGTTTTTATCCTCTCTTGAACTGTTTCTTCACCTGATATTCCATTTTTTTGTAGAGTTAGCCCCATGGGTGGAAGAGAATTTCTCCTACCCTCTGAATCTCTAACTAATTTCATACCATAGGAGTCATGTTTCCAATGAATTGAACCTGAAGAAATTGTATGCATTCCTGCACTAGATTCTAACAAAGTAGTCTTCCCACAGCCATTTGGTCCAACCAAAGCAACCACCTCTCCTTCATTTAATTCAAAATTCAAATCTGAAATTATGAGACGGCTACCTCTATGAATTTTAAGACCTGAAATCTGAATCAGAGTCATATCGCCCATGTACTTCCGAGGGAGGTTCATCGTTTGAGTCGTTCGACAAAGAATCGAAGGCGCTATTGCTACAATACGACCGGCCACAGTTTGTGATTGCACCCCGAGAGTATGATTTATACTGGTCACAATTAGAAAATAGTGATTTTTTCCTCCTTTCAATATACATCTTAGTTTCTGTAATCCCTTTTGTAAATGCAATAAGAGAAAAAACAAGTATTGCACTTGCCATGGTTCTATCATTACTACTAGTAATGTTTGTTAGGTTTACTTTTAGTATCCTAGAACTTGATTTTAATGAAATACATTTCTTTTCATTATATCCATTTATTGCAGATGATCCCACACAAATTCATCGTTTTTTGACTTCGGCATGGCTTCATGCAGATTGGATTCACGTACTATCAAATATTCTTGTTATTGGCCTGGTAGGTGTTCCTCTAGAACAAAGATTGGGTGCTAAAAGATGGTTGTTAGTATATTTTCTAGGATTTATAGGAGGAAATCTGGCATGGGTTGCATCGCATCCTGATTCAATAAATCCTGCAATAGGTGCAAGTGGTGCTGCTTTCGGATTACTCGGAGCTTATATGGCATGTTGGCCAAATGATGAAATAGAATTTCCATTACTATTTTTTATTAGAGCATGGCCTATTTGGATAATTGTTTTCGTCAGGTTAGGATTGGAAATTTATCAAATTTATGTAATCCAAGAAGGCACTTCAGGAGACACTAATATTGCTCATATGGCACACATTGGTGGATTCTTTATGGCATTTATATTGGCAAGATTTATTGCAAAAGGCGGTCCAAGTCTATTAGATTCAGATGAATCATACAATAATACCACAAACCCAACTGAAGCTAAGAGAATTATCGCGAAAAGAAATCTAGGAGAATTAATTGGTGACCCATGGGAAATTGCAGGAAAACCCTTGGAAGGCAACGCGAAATGGATATTATGGAATCTTAAGGAACAAGGGGATGAATTAGAGACAAGACAGGCATGGCTTGAAGAACTGGCAGAGAATACAATTTGTCCGATATGTAACGGAGAAGTGAAGCTGTTCGAAAAAGATGAAAATTATAGCTTGATTTGTTCGATAAATGATGACCACCTTTTCTGGCCATAATTATCTAAAAATGAATTAATTATCGGTTCAAATTATACATCTATTGATGCTGGCTCTCTAAGAGAGCCATGGTACGAGCATCGAAAACAGTTGGGCCTATGTTAGTTGTGATGTTGATGTTGGTGCTAGATTTGTCAGTAGGAGTTTCGGCAATTGTACCATCAGAAGAGAACTCAAATATGAATCAAAATTACGTAAATGAAGATTTAACTACATTACTTGATAATGAAATACCAGTACTTATCTGCGATGGCGAAATCTGTCCGGAAAAATTTCTAGGAATCGGTTTTCCACCTTGGGATGCAAGTCCTGCAGTTGAAGAACCATACTGGTGGATGAATTTTAATACTGATCAAGATTCTAATGGGATGGAAGATAGTCTACAATACATGATAGCAGGACAAAAAGAATCACATTCTGCGACAGCAATTCTAGGTGATGATGGCCGTATGACTACAGCGATTATTGTAGGCTATTCATGGCACCCTGGAGAAACTGATCTTCAAGGACTGAGAGATATTTTGGTTAAACATGGATGGGAAGAAGAAGGATCTTGGTTTTTCCCAGTGGAGTTTATTGATTCCGTGGTCATCGATCATGTCCCAGTTAGTTCACTGGTAGAAATTTGGCAACAGGAGGGAGTTGTAATGATAGAAGAACAAGATAAAATCGTCTCCTACTTAAGTGTAGCAACAAGAGGTTCTAAAGTTAGAACATCAGATGTTTATGATGAAACTTTGAGAGATTTTGGATATGATGGTTCGGGCGTAGTTATTGCAGTTTTAGACTCAGGAGTAGATAATGAGCATTTCTCACTAGATGATTTCTCAGACAATAATAATGATAATGAAAATGAACCCGACGACCTTTCAGATCCAAAATGGTTAGCAGGGTGTGATGCAACTTCTTGGAATTCTCAAGAATGTAATGATGGCGAATTTGATCCGGATGATGGAAATGGTCATGGCACACATGTAGCGGGTATTGCATTGGGTACTGGTGATTCTAGAAGAGTTAACCAAGGTTATGCACCAGGTTCCTATCTTGTTGATGTAAAAGTGATGACTGATTCTGGAGGGAGTGCCGGAGGAGATGAAGGCCCGATAATTAAGGGACTACAATGGGTTCTACAAAATGTAGATACTGACTGGGGCAATAATGACTCAAGCGAAGGGATAGATGTAATGACAATGTCGTTCGGAAGCGGTAGTTCTCCAGCGGGAGGAAATGATCAGGGAGATGATGGGAATAATTCTGCAGCTAGACTTGTTAATAATTGTGCAGAAGCTGGAATTGTCCCTATTGCAGCGATAGGAAATGATGGGACTAATCGAGTAACATCAGTTGGTGCCGCAGATGCATCAATTACTGTTGGAGCAATTGATGATAAAAATACAATTCAACGGAATGACGATGACATAGCTGATTATTCAAATTCAGGGCCAAGAGTAGACGATAATGATGAAAATAAATGGGACGAGTTGAAACCTGATGTAGTGGCTCCCGGTTCAGGTATTACATCTGCACAACATGCTACATCGAGTTCTACAATTCCTGGACAAGATTCTACATCTCTTGCGGATGATGGATATGTAGCAATGGATGGAACTAGTATGTCAACACCTGCAGTTGCAGGATTAGTTGCAATAATTTTGCAAATAGATGATGAACTAGAACCTCAAGAGGTGAAGGATTTATTGAGAAATAATTCAGAAGTCAGAGGTTCTGCCTCAATGCCATCAGTTTCAGACAAATGGAATGAAGATTATGGATTTGGCATTATAGATGGAAACCTAATTCTTCAGGCTATGTTAGGTGATGACACTGGCGGAGGAGGAGATCCAGGAAATGGAACCGTAGACCCTCCAGTTGGCGAAGGCACAGGAAATTGGGCAGTTATTGAAAAGCCGAGTGGGTTGTGGCTAATAGAAGGTGAAAGTTACAGCGTGAGGGGACATATTAATGAAGCAGGAGAAGAAAATGGAACTACTGAAGAAGTTCAAGTTCGGGTTACATACAAGTACAGACCAACAGGTGGAGGACCTCTATCTACTGGTGTTTTAGTTGATTGGCATCAGGCTCTTGGAACAATAAATTGGACTACAAACTTTGACATCCCAAATTTTGAAGAAGACGTAGATGTAGATGCAGAAACACTTCAAATTGAAGTTAAATCTAGAAATGAATTTGAACAATGGAGTAATACTACCAAGAATACTCATAACCTAGGTATTATTTCTATAGAGGTCGAATCTCCAAGCAACCAAGATTTGGTAAGTGGTAACGTCGAAATTAGTGGAAATTTAGAAACCGTGAATGGAGCCCAACTACAGTGGAGATTAGGGACTGATGAATGGAAAAATATGACTTACTATTCAGGATCGGGAGCAGAAGAAATACAATGGTCATTACCTTGGAATACTGAGAATACGGATGATGGGATGCAAAGATTTTCTGTTAGATTCGTTAGCGGTGTTGGTGTTGCTTCGGAGGAGATAAGAATAACCGTCGAAATTGACAACAACCCTCCCTCTCCAGACTTGATGTTTAGAACCGGTATTTCAGTTCAGGAATACGGCATCCCAGTCAGCGAAACATACGTTAATACATTTTTAGAAGCAAAAGTTCAGATAAGAAATATTGGTGATATTTCAGCAGATGAATTGACTATTTATCTTTTAGAAGATGGATATAGAAAAGATGAGATTATTATACAGAGCCTAGAGAGTGGAGATATAATTGAAGTGTCTCTTTCTTGGAATCCATCTACAGTAGGAAATAAACTATTGACTGTTTCTTTGGATCCTCTAGATGACATACAAGAAAATAATGAATCTGATAATGACATCTCAATTACGTTCCCAGTCTTGCAAAGGCCACAGGGAATTGATTTAGCTTTCAGAGATGGAGCAGTTAAGACGGAACCATCGATACCTAGGCCTCAGGAACAATTTCTGATTACAGGAAGAGTAGATAACTTGGGTTCAACTAATGCAATGGGTGTCGATGCAACTCTTTGGCTGAAAAACGATTTGGGGTGGATGGAAGTATCTACCACTACAATATCTCTTGTTGTTGGACAAGGAGCCAGTCAAATTGCATTCGCCTATATCCATGAAGAGGTGGGGCCTCTAGAGATAAAAATTACAGTCCAAGGTGAAAGTGATTTAGATATGAGCAATAATGAGATAGTTTCTACTATTCTTGTCGATCAGTCTTCATTAAAGTCACCCCGTGACCTAACATTTGATTATGGTGAAGAACCTGTGAAAGTGATAGACCTTAACGGAGAAGGTTTGGTCATCACCAGCAAGGATGGAGGATTAGCTCTATATCGATTGAATTCAAATCTTGCATTAATACCTTGTTCAAATATGCTTGAAACAAAATGGTCAGGAGATTTAACTTCTTGGAGCACCAGTGATGGTTATGCACACATTGTTTGGACGAGAAGATATATTGATAATCAAGGTTATTTCAAACAAACAATAAGTTACTCAAGAATTGATGCCACATGTGAAATGGCCCCTGTACAAGACTTGATGCAGCCAATATCACTATCAGATGGCAAATATTTTGGCATAGATATTGATGTTAAAGGAACTGAGATAATTATTGCAGGATACCATCGAGATATCTCAACAGGAGGTACTTTCAAAGATCTAACTAGCGTATTCCTACTCACATCAAACTATCCTCTCTCTTACGATGACTGGGATTATACGCCAAACGTGATTGATGAAATAGAAATTAGCATGTATGATTCTGATCCAGTCACAGTAGAATTAGGAGAAGAATTTACCCATATATTATATCAATCAAATAGAGATGACATTACTGGTGAAGAAAGAATAGGATTGTGGTACGCTCACGGAGACAGTCAACAAACCTCTTGGACATATAGGAAGGCTATTGGAGATGAAGCAGGTATGCAAAAGATGTCAGTAATTACACATGAAGATAGAGATTATATCTATTCGGTTTGGAAAGAAGGGGCTGATGCTGAATCTAAACTAGTTTCAAAGGTAACTGATTCCACAATGACCGTTTTTGAAAATCTCAGTGTCGAAATACCTTCTAAAGGAATTGGTAATATTCAAATGACTGAAACCCACTTAGGAATACAGATTTTTTATGATTTTGTTGGACCAACGGGCAGTCAAATACAATATGGCATGATGAATCCAATTCCTGGAGATGAATGGATTGGACTTTCTGATAGAATTACAACTGGAAAGAATCATCTTTCTTCAGTTGATAGGAGCCCTCTAAGTGACCAAACAATTATTCTAAGTTGGAATGAAATATATGGCTGGGAGATAAGATCTTTAATCGATGACAGTGACCCAGACAGAGGTGAATTAAATTTACTTGACGAAATGAGAATTTATCTAGGACTAGATGAACAGAATTTTGGAATCCTAATGGCGGGGATATCAATCATGGTTCTATTACTATGTTTGTTGGTACTTACTACAATGTCACTAAGTGCTGTAAAATGGGTAGGTAGGAAGAGAAGAAAAGTAGCAACTGGAAATATTATCTTGGAAGATAATGTAGTAGATATAGTAGAACCAACAGATCTTGAGGTTAAATCCTCGGAGATTGAACTAATCGATGAAAATATAGATGAAAATTCAAATCTAAGAAGGCAACGAAGAAATAGCCGTAAAATGTCTAATCAATCAGATGAAGTAGTAATGGCGATTCCTCCACAACCTGTTACTTTACCTCCTCCAGTAGATTTGTTAGAGATGCCACAAATTAATCGGACCATTCTATGCCCTGATTGTTCTGCAAGATTTGAGGTTGCAATCGGTTTGAAAATGATTAAATGTCCTATTTGCGAGAATAGAATTTCATTATAGGTGAGATAATGCGAGTATTGCTTGCATCCGCTTCAGAAAGAAGATTGACTTGGTTGAATGATTATTTTGAAAGTATGGAAGTTGTCTGTAAACCTCTTCTAAGTGAAGAAAAAGGCATAGAAAAAGACAAAAGTGTAGAAAAACAATCAATAGAAATTTGCCTCTCAAAAGCAGAATCTGCTGCTTTAGAATGGAGTATTATGGATCCGAAAAATCTTGATGCCCCTGATATAATAATTGTTTCAGATACATTAGTAGAATCTCCGGGTGATGAAAAAATGGCTTTAGGGAAACCTGAAGATAGTTTCATGGCAACTAGTATGTTACTTAGACTGTCGGGGAAAAGGCATAGAGTCTGGTCTTCAACAGCGATTCTGGTTCAAAATAATAAGGAATATGAAGAAATATACTCCAAATGGAGGTATAAAATCTGGACCGATTATGCAATCGTTGAATTTGATGAGCTAAGTGAAGAAGCTATAATCAGTTTAGTTGAAAGTAACTCTTGGGTTGGAAAAGCAGGAGGTTATGATTTAGCTGGGCATGCTAGAAAACACACGAAAATCATCGAGGGAGATGTAGTGACAGTTCTAGGTTTTTCAAAGAAGGCTATAAACGAACTTGAAAGGATGGGCTAAACGAAAACTACACCACCAAATTTTAATACAAACTCTTTTTGAATATCATCAAACCATTCCAACATAGATTTTGAAAAACGAACAGAAATAACTTCCTCATCCATCAACAAATCATCCTGAATTCCTTTGAGAGTTCCTGGAGCAGCCCCACAAGATACACAAGCTCCATCTAAGTCTAAAATTAGGGACAAAACCCTATTTCCAATATTATTTTCCTCGATTACTGCTGAACTAACTAACAACCCCCCTCCATGGCCATCTAGTGCGGCTCGGACCACCCCCAATCTAGACATTAAAGCAGGAATCAAATCTGAATCACTCGATTCAAATAATTTGACTAGTGATAATTTACTCAATCTTTCTAATTCTTCGGGAGAATGAGCCTCTGAAATACGTCGCATTGCTTCTTCTCTCATTACCTCTTCAATCTGTTTCCTATATGAGTCTGACAAATCCTCATTAAGAGGTAATTTATTTTCGGAGTGGTCGCTCATCAGTTATTGCGAGAATGCTACTTCATTTTAGGGTGACCAATGATTATTTTAATCAGGATTTGACAGGCAATAAGCATTTATTGAAAAAGGAGGACCTGTACGAAAGGCTGAGTTAGTAATATGTCTAATGATTCTGAATTGCTAAAAATCCGAGATTTATATGCCTGTATAGGCGAAATTTCGATATTAAAGGGAATTAACCTAGAGATTAAACCCGGAGAAATTCATGCCATCATGGGAAGAAATGGTAGCGGGAAAACTACAACTGCGAATATCATAATGGGCCATCCTGACTATGAAGTAGAAAAGGGGATTGTTGAACTAAATGGTAAAGACTTGCTGGAAATGGAAACATGGGAAAGAGCAAGGGAAGGTGTTTTCTTGTCTTTCCAATACCCACAATCAGTTCCCGGACTTCAAGTTGGCAACTTTCTAAGAAAATCCGTAGCGGCCATCCTTGGAGAAGAAGCTGCGAAAGGCAAGGAATTTAGGAACAAACTGAAAGAATCTATGAAAGAATTAGACATTCCCTCCTCATTTCTTGGAAGATATGTAAATGATGGATTTAGTGGTGGCGAAAAAAAGAGATTTGAGATATTGCAACTCATGCTGATGAAACCAAAATTAGCAATTCTAGATGAAACAGATTCGGGATTAGATATTGACGGAATTAGGACTGTAGCTAAAGGAATAAATGCTGCCATTAGAGGCACAGATTCCGGGGCGTTGATAATTACACATTACTCAAGGATTCTTGAACATGTGAAGCCCGACAAAATACATGTCTTAATTTCTGGAAAGATTGTAAAAACTGGAGGGCCTGAGTTGGCCCTAGAATTAGAAGAAAAGGGATACGATTGGCTTGAAGAAGATTCAGGAAATTAGGGAGGATTAGAAATGGTAGATGATAATGCAAGAGAAGCAGTAGGAGACTACAAGGCAGGATGGCATGACCCAGAAAATTCAACTATTCGTTTCGATGCTGGGCTATCAGAGAAAGTTGTTAGAGATATCTCAGAACTAAAAAATGAGCCAAAATGGATGACTGATATTAGAGTAAAGGCATTCAAGCATTTTGATGAAAGACCGATGCCCACTTGGGGGAATATGTCTATGTTAGAAGAGATTGACTTCGAATCAATTTGCTATTACCTCAGGTCATCCAAGGCTACAGAAAATGATTGGGAAGATGTCCCAGAAGATATTAGAAACACATTTGATAGATTGGGTATTCCTGATGCTGAACAAAAATGGCTCAGTGGAGTCACAGCTCAATATGAGTCAGAAGCAGTTTATCACTCAATAAGAGAAGATCTGGAAAAACAAGGAGTTATTTTCTTAGATATGGACAGTGGTTTGAGAGAACATGAAGAACTAGTAAAAAAATGGTTTTGCAGTGTGGTTCCTTATTCAGATAATAAGTTTAGTGCGCTAAATACCGCAGTTTGGTCAGGTGGATCTTTCATATATGTTCCAAAAGGAGTTCACGTAGAATTACCAGTACAAGCATATTTCAGGATTAATGCAAAAAATATGGGTCAATTTGAAAGAACTTTGATTATTGCTGATGAAGGAAGTAGCATACACTATGTTGAAGGTTGTACTGCACCAACCTACTCTACTGACTCATTACACTCTGCCGTAGTAGAACTCGTAGCATTGCCAGGTGCGCACATCAGATACAGTACTGTTCAGAATTGGAGTGCGAATGTGTACAACCTTGTTACAAAAAGAGGTGTTGCTCATGAAAAGGCAAAAATCGAATGGGTTGATGGAAATATTGGAAGTAAATTAACCATGAAATATCCCTCTGTAATTCTCAAAGGAGAAGGGGCTCATGCAGAAGTAATTTCTGTAGCATATTCCGGTGCTGGACAACATCAAGACGCAGGAGCAAAGATTCATCATTTAGCAAGTAATACAACGAGTAAAATATTATCAAAATCAATTAGTAAGGATGGAGGGAGAGGTTCCTACAGAGGACAAGTCACGGTCTCCAGGAAAGCTGAAAATTGTAAACTAAATGTGGTCTGTGATGCTCTAATTCTAGATGAAAATAGTAGAAGTGACACATATCCTACAATGGAAGTTGCAAATCCTACTGCTCGGTGTGAACATGAAGCAAGTGTTTCTAAGGTTAGTGACAATCAATTATTTTATCTTATGAGTAGAGGACATTCGGAAGAAGAAGCATTAGCCCTTATTGTAAATGGATTCTTTGAACCTTTCACAAGAGAACTTCCTATGGAATATGCTGTTGAGTTGAATAAACTAATGGCATTAGAAATGGAAGGAAGTATAGGTTAATTGGAGTCTATTAGTATGAAATCTGAAGATTTGTACCTATCTATGTGTGAACCAGATAATGCAAATCATCTATGGAGATATTCCCCTTGGAAAAAGGTACATCCTACTGGAAAGGTTAGAGAAATACCAACTAATTATTTACATCCTGAGATGAAATTATCACTTCTAGATGGAAGTGAGGCCCCGGATAATTTTAGTGTCACTAAAGAAGACTCTCCAAGTAAAACAAATAACTTCAGCGACCCGGTGTCAATGAGTTTCATAGAGTCTGTTTGTCGTGACTCCGAATTTACTTTAAAAGTGAAGAATAATACTGTACTAGAACAACCAATTATTTTGAGAATTGATTCAGGTTTATCAAAATCAGCAGTAAATTTGAGTATAGAAGTTGGAAGGCATTGTGAGTTTGAATTAATCACATTGATTGAAGGGGAGCCAGACTGGTTTGGATTATTACGTAAAGGAAATATTGGAGAAGGATCGATAATTAATGATGTAGTAGTTGGTCAAATGAAACGTGGGACATTACTCAGAGTTGATGCAATTAATATTGGCAAAGATTCCCAAGTAAGAGCAGGAAGCATAAGTTCTGGTTCAGATAGAACTAAGGCCGATTTAAGATATATGATGGATAAAGATGGGAGTAATCTTAGAGTTCTTGGATCAATATTATCTGCAGAAAAAATGTATATTGATCATCACATTGAGATATATCATGATGCGCCTGAAACTTACAGTAGATTAGATTGGCACTCGGCCTGTGGAGGAAAAAGCAGAACTATAGGAACTGGGATGCTAAGAGTATCGAATGGATCTAAAGGTGCCGATGCAGGTCAGTTATTTCACAATCTATTACTATCAGATAAGGCCGAAGCTGATAGTATTCCAGAACTAGAGGTAAGTGAGAATGATGTTGTCGGTTGCGGACATGGAACTGCTAATGGCCCTATTGATGAAGAACAACTATTCTACTTAGAAGCTAGAGGGTTTAGCCCTGACGAGGCAAAAGACTCACTCATAGCGGCTTTTCTAAATTCTACTCTTTCAGAGATGGGGAGCGATGCCTTACATCATTGGTTAGCAGAAAATTTACAAGATGAATTGAAAACTCTTACAACATAGAAACAAATTAGAACCTACTTGCTCTAGGAATCTTGTGGATTACGACCATTGTAAAGAAATTACTTGCGTCTGTGGTTTCAGAGGATCTGCAATACCAGTTAGGCAGCACATGGAATGCCCTAATTGTAGAAGGGTTGTAGAAGCATGCTGTGAGGGAGTTCCAATTTACTCATGAACTTTGATTTCAAATGATTTATATCTAAAAATCATCTGTGTCGTTTTACATGTTACCTAATGGACGGAGTGAAAGGACTCGGGAAGAAAGAGTTGGGAAACTTGTTGCATCAATTACTGGAATATATCTAGTCCTTTTATTTCTTATTCCAATTTTCTTAGTCTCAAATTCGGTACCTGAACTTTCTGGAAGAGCAAACAGGATAGATTATGCTACCGTGGACGGATGGGGGTCCTGGGGAAATCAAAATAATGGTTTGAATGATGACATTGGACAGAATCAAGAAGAATTTGGCTACTTTAGTTGGACTGAACTAAATCCTGTGGCAGCATTTGTTTACTCCTTTGGCGATCTAAATTGCCATCAAAAAAGTGAAAGATCTTGGGAAATAAATGGTAATCAATTAGCAATTTGTGTTAGAGATGTAGGATTATTCCTAGGCTTATTTATTGGGGCTCTATTTTGGAGATCTAAAGGATTGAATAGATGGACGGTTAGAGATTCTTTTCTGTCTGTATTCAAAGATGAGCAAATTCATTCATTATACATTAAAGATAAGAGAATGTTTGCTATGATATTATTTCTTTCAATTGGTGCATTACCAATAGGTTTTGACGGTTTTTATCAACTATTAACTGACTATGAATCGACAAATACTATCAGATTGATTACTGGAACTTTAGCTGGATTTGTGCTATCTTGGTGGTTCTGTGCTGCAATAAGCTCAAAAACACAAGATTTTACTGATTCAAGTCAAGTCAAACTTCCTGCGAATGCTAGATTAGTATTCAAGGACTAATTTTTCCCTTGCCACCATCTAATTAATTCCTGTTCATCAAAAGGAGACTTGATTGATGAATTGCCCGAACCTAATATCTTTATTCTCTGAATACAATTATTTACTGCTACGGAGTTTTTTCCTGAACGAATTATTTGCCCAACACAAAAACGAATATGTGTGTTAGGATTTTTTCCAATCCAAGATTTTATTTCTTTTCTGAGAGGCCAGATTGCAAGAGCAAGATAACCAAATGATAGAAACTGTTCTTTAATCTGGTTTCTAGCCGTGTCCCTTCCAATTAACGAACGATGTTGATGTAACCAATCTAAATCATCATTTAGATATTTGATTATTTTATGGCAATGGCTTTCAGAGACGGCTCGAATTGGCCCCTGAGCAGAACGTAACTCTCCAACATCAGCGTTAGCCATTATTGACAATGTTCCAACTATTGATGAAATTGAGTGAGAAAGAACGCTTTTTGGGACATAGGGGGAGACATTGCCTTCAAAACTCGATAAAACATCATCATGTTGTTTTTGCGCGTGTTTTAGGACTTGCCATGGTTTCTTACCATTGAGCCAATCATCGCGAGTATTATTCGGTTCAACACCAAGCCCAACAAGAGTTGTCTGGCCTTTACTTTTAACTAATAATTTTCTTATCAAATTTTGTTCCACAATTTCTAATTTGACATTAATTGGATTAGGGCGAGAGTTCAAAAATCTTCTAATCCTTAATCTCAACTGATTTTTGAAATCTTCTTCACTGCCTTCATTGAGAACTGGACCTATAATAGCTCCCATGTCGAATGGAGTTGGCATTTCTAGTTCTCCCGAAAGTAAACTATGATATCCTGATCTAATTTCTTTCTGTAAAGTGCTAGTTTCGAAATATTCTTCCTTTTCAGAATGAGCTCGGAGAGTTCCGGTCCTAATTCTGTTTAATGCAAGATCTGGGTCGCAATCTACCCAAACACACAGGTCAGGGACTAAGGCTGCAGAATTCATATGAGAAACTTTTTCTAATCCTAACCCACCCACTATTCCTTGATAAACAAGTGAAGAATGGACATTTCTCTCGCTAACAACTACTTTTCCATCCTCCAAACGAGGCAATATCCAGCCATGAGAATGGTCTACTCTATCGGCAGCAAATAGGCCTGCCTCTCCTTCAGGAGTCATTGTTTTTGTACGTACTGAATTAATAGCAAGACGGCCAAGTGGGTGATCTCTCCGGGGCTCTCCTGTTACTTCCACTGAAGTGAAAGTAAACTCTTTCTCAAGAATTTCTGCTATTACTTTAGTAGCAAGACCTTTGCCACTACCATCCCCTCCCTCAATACTAATTAGATACATCTAAATCATTGGCCCTCTGAAGAATAATCAGTAAATTGATCTCTAGTCAGATACATTAATCCAATTCCAATTAATATAAGTAAAGGCCCTATGAAAATCATCCCTCTACTGAATAAACCGAAGAAAGAAAACCACCAAGATCTATTATATTTATTTCCATTATATACTTCTAAGCCTCCAACAATTCCTGCTAAACCAGTAAGTAAAGTAATTCCCGCGATAAAGAATCCAACGAAGACTGAATCTGCAAGGTTACTATCTCCTCTCATATCAATAGGTCCGATAAATCCATCTCCAGGCTCTAAAGTAACAACAATTTGTGAATGGTCGCCTGGAACCAGTAATATCTCTACAGTATTATTATCCGGATGTTGGACATATAATATAGAAGACTGCCTAGGGACATCGACTATTGAAAAACGACCTCCTGAATCAGTAATATCGCTATCAATCGTAGTTCGATCTTCATTCAATAATTGAACTAATACACCCTCAATTGGGTCGCCTCCACTATTATTTTCTAATGAAGAAATGACTAACCCATTAACAGTATCAGAAGATTGGTCTTCACCAATCTGGCCCATGATGTCAGCTGGATCAGCTGCCATTAGTAAAACTCCAAGCATCGCTCCTAAAGCGCCTCCAAGAATTATCAGAATTGCTCCCGCAACCCTAGTGGCTGGGTCAATTGAAAGATCATGTAACCATAATTCAAATCCTGAATCACTTTCATCGTCGCTCATCTCTCATTCCTCCGATAATTCCTCTATGTTGCGAGGAGGGGGGGGCTGTTGAGTTTGTCGCCTAAATATCTTGTAAAATATCATTCCAAAAATAGGCCATGAAAAAGGCATAAGAAATATTCCGACAATAATTACTAACAGAAGTCTTAATGGAGAAAAAGTATCTTTGGTACAACAATTATCTAATTCTTCCGAAATTTGACAGTCTTCAGAATGTGCTTGTAAATCAACTAAGTAGTAGTTAGACCAATTTTTCCCAGTTATCCAAAAAAGAGATTTGTCATTATCGTAAGCAATACCATTCAATTCTCTGGACTCATTATTTTCAAATTGCTGACGAATTTCTGAAAAGTCATATTCTGAACAAACATACCCAGATGATGGACTTATTGCTATTATTTTATCTTCAAGCCAAACATTTGAGTAAATTAATCCAGAGTCGAATGGGCATTCAAGTTCATTTAATCTGTTAATAGGTAAGTTATCGTAATAGATTGTTAAAGTGTCAATACTTGATGAAAGATTGCCTTGATCGATTTGTGATAATTGGAAAGAACCATCTGAAAGCCAAATATTACCACTTTGAGTAGTACAAATACCCCAACCTTCACCATTGATAGAAAAATTTCCAATATTTTCTAATGTAGAAATATTATAAATAAATCCAATATTCTCCCTCCAAGTCAACTGGATTATACTATTATTAGAAATTGAAATTCCCTCGGCAAAGTATGTTTCTGATAAATTAGTTATCTGCTCAATTTCTCCTGTAGTGATATTAACAATCCTAAGACTTGATTCACCGTATAAACCTGTACTCTCATACAATTTTCCGTCTAAAAATGCCAAACCCTGAGTAAACGCTGAAGAATCATGAGGTAGAATTTCTATTACTTCAGGGAAGATTATTTCTACATGGTTTGATTCGGAATCCGTTGTTGAATCAGATGAAACTATGCCTGAAAATGATGAAAAGAGAAACACGAAAAATAATAACAAAACAGATTTGTGACCTCGCCCCTGACCTCTCATGTACGAACGATGCTCCATCGATGTTAAAATAGGTCTCAAACGGGCATTAACTAGTAATAAACAGGTTGTGACGCTATTGGTGATGAATTATAAACAAAACAATCTAACTACTCCTTTGTTTATTGTAGTAGTTATGATAGTTGCAAGTTTATCGCCACTTGCATTAGCAAGTTCCGATATTGATGTCGAAACATCAGAATTCTCATACGGAAGTTTGGACGGTTTCGATCCTTCGATAGAAGGGAAAAAATATATGTTCACAAATGAAACGAAACCTGCATTTTCGGCCACTGGGCATTTAAAAAAACAATGGATAGAGGACGGTTATCCAAATTTAGTACTCCCATTTTCTCAGACATATATGAACTCTAAATCATCAGCACGAAACTGTACCGACGCATGGAGTCAAGGAGATACGGATACAGTTCCCTCAGCAAATGGGAATGTTGATGCAACCGTACAAAAAATTTCTTCTAATGCTGCAATATTTGTAGAAGACGGTCAAATATTATCTGCAACTACTCTAAATGATATTGCTTCAACATTTGAATCCACAATTTTCCCAACTGATACTACTTATTTTGGTTCTATGCCTGATGTAGATAATAATTGTCAACTAGAAATTATGATACTAGCCATAGATGGAGGAGGCGGAATAGGTGGATACTTCTCACCAGGTATTTCTTCACAAAGAGAAGCTATATTCATTGATGTGGATGATATGAGTTGGAGAAATACAATAATAGCACACGAATTTCAACATTTATTACATAGTGCCAGAGACCCGTTTGAAAATTTATGGATTGATGAAGGCGCTGCAGATATGGCGGCTTACCTATGCTTCGGAGTCACTTCTGCTCTGACTGGACACGCCAACGAATGGTCTCAAAATTCGAATATGAGCGTTAGATGGTGGAATCAAAGAATAGCAGATTATGGTGCAGGTTTTATGTTTTTAATGTATTTAGCAGATAAATTAGGAGGAGGTAGCGCAATTCAAAGTCTGGTAGCGGATACTGCAACAGGAGGGGCAGGAATTGAAAATTTAGCGGCAAATCCACAACCTGGTTCGATATCAATTGGGACTACAATGAGTCAAATTTATGCTAATTTCAGTGCTGCTGTAACTTTAGATAGTGCACAAGGTGCATTTGGTTTTTCTAACTTAGATCTATCCGAAGCCTGTACAGCTGCTTTCATCTGTAAGGTACAAAAAAGTGGTTATAATGACCAATGGGTCAATGATTGGACAAGTAATAGTGATTCCGTAGAAGGATGGGGTATGAGATCTTATAAATTCTCACAAGGTTCTGGAGCACCTTTGAATCTGATGGTTTCTCCTACTCAGTTTGGTTTTGAAGGAATCATTATGTCTAAAGAATCTGCAACTGGGACTTGGTCAATGGATAGATTAAGAATTGATCCATCAACCGGAGCAGGAACCGGTTTGGTTTATGGATTTGGCAATGTTAGTGATGAAGTTTGGCTAATTACTTGGTATGAATCCATTGTTGACGATTGTGATTATAATTATGCTAGTTGCGGTATTACAACGGGATCCTACCCTGAAGCGGCTATTACTGTCCAAGCTGGACTAATTACTGATCCTGCAGAAGTTGAAATTGTAACCATTGAAAATTTCGATAGAGACGGTGACAACCTAGATGATAGCAGTAGAATTGATTTAGAAGTGACATCTAATGCATTCTTTGAGATACTTGAGGTTGAAGTAAATGCATATCTTAACAATAGCATCCAAGATACTTTAATTTTTGATATGACCGCTGGGAATAGTATCGCTACTGAAAAAAGCATATGGTTCACACCACCGGAAACAGGGGATTGGACTTACGGAGTTAAAATTACAGATTTTACTGGAGCAATGGTTGACCAAGCATTTGCATTACCAGTTAATATTGCAAATATGGAGCCGGTTACATCCGGCACATTAACGACAAATATAACTCAAACATGGCTCCCTGTAGCAATGTTTGGTTCCGGCTATGATGAATGGGGGTTCAGTCAAGTAAATGGAAGTTTTAGCCACAACGAGACACCAATTGCATATTACTGGGATTTAGGAGATAATACTTCGTCAGGCTTGAAGAACCCTGTACATTCATATCCACATATAGGAATTTATACAATTGTGTTGACAGTTGAAGACAAGGGAGGATATTTCTCAGAACCTCAATCTTGGACGATAACCGTTACAGATACATCAGTCCCTACACCAATAATTACGGTAGATGGTATAGTTCAAGATTCGGAACTAACCTTAATGACAAACCAAAGAGTGCAGTTTTCAGCATTATCAAGCCAAGATAATGTGCCAATTGAGGAGATGACGTTTACTTGGAATTGGGGAGATGGACAAATTGAACAAGGCCAGGGATTAGCAGAATTAGGGCACGCATGGGTTGATGGAAGTGCCGATGGAATAATTTATACTCTAACTCTAACAATAGACGATGGGAATCAATTTGTAGATTATTCAATTTATATTAGAATTTTGAACAGAGTTCCTGAGCAAATATTTGATGACACGTTACAAACATTTACCCTGACACCAATAGAGATGCCATTGATTTTCGAAGATCAAGATGGTTTTATTGTAGAATATCGATGGACATTTGAAGAGGGAGTAAATATTGAAGGTTCAGGGATGACATTGACCTCTGATTTCTCAGTCACTGAATCCTTGGAAAGAAATCCAATCATTGGATGGAAAGAACCGGGAATGAAAAACGTCAGCTTAGAAGTTACGGATGATGATGGAAATACTTCAACTACAAATATACAGATACTAGTAGTTAATCAACGCCCAGTAGCGGTATTTGCTAGACCTAGTGACGGATTCGTCGATACCGAATATATATTTGAAAGCCTATCATTTGATCCTGATGGAAATAGTTCTGCGCTAGAAATTATATGGAATATCTCCGCATTTGATGAAGAGATATACAATGTTTCAACAGTATACCATACATTTACTTCGCCGGGATTATACAGCATTAGTTTGTCTGTAATTGATGAAAGAGGGATGAATTCAGCTACGAAGTCATATACTATTAGAATAGATAATCCATTACCGGTTCCTGAAATAAAATTCAGACAACCAAGCATTAATGGTAGTAATTTAGATTTTATACCTACAGATTATTCTCAAATATCATGGCAAATACCTTTCACCGAAAATGGAGGAGGTTTTGTCGCACCAAATATGCCATTACTATTTGATGGATCAAATAGCTATGATTCTGACCCAATATTTGAAGGTATGACTTCAACAAATCAAGAAGACCCTGAATGGAATGGAATTACAAGATGGATATGGGATTTCGGAGATTCATCACCTGTAAAAGAGGGATTCGAAGTATGGCATTATTATCAGATTCCTGGAACCTATGTTGTAAAATTGACAGTTGTGGATGGTTTTGAAGCCGGAGAAACTAATACTACATCGATGATGATTTATGTTTCCAGGACTCCTGAGATAGTCACAAATGACCCTACGGGACTAGAATATGTAATTGTAGGAGAGATTGTCGATTTAAATGCTGAAGTAATTGATAGAGATGTCGTCGACGGAATTGAAGCATGGTTAGATATTGATATTAATGAAGATTCAGATGGAGATGGTAATTTTGAGAATGATAAAGATAGGTATCTCTCTAGTGAACCAGAAATAAAATGGGATTTAAACATAGCAATTGATGGAATAGACAATGATGGAGACACGAGAAATGATTTCGTTTGGGGTGAACAAGTATGGACATTACCAGAATACCAACCATTGGTAATTCTTCTTGAAACATGCGATGGAGTAAATGTTTGTTCCAGTAAACAATTTGAAATTACAGTCCTAAGTATTGAAGATGATGATGGACCATTATCTATCTCAGATTTGACTTGGGAAGATTTTGTTCCGGATGCAGGAAGTGCTGGTCTTCTAGCATTAGTAGCCACAGTACTTTTGTTAGGATGGTTAATAATGAGACAAAAAGATGAAGAAGAATTAGATGCAAAGAATAGTACTGAGACATACGATGTACAGGAAGTTGAAGCTGAAGGAGGGTTACCGGGAATGGATCAACACAATCCGCCGCCACAGCCAAAATATCTGACAGTTGAAGAACGAAGGAACAAAGAATCAGGATACATACGGCCTATTAGGACTAGAAGGAAATGATTGGTGTGACTTTGAAAAAAAAAGTAAGTGCGCTTTTTCTTAATTCTTGTTTTCTTATGCCTATGTTTTTGATCATGATAGTCGTGAGTATTGCCCCTACAGTTCAAGCAGACAGTGTTTGTGATGTCCCTGCAAGTAATAGTTGGAACGTAGATAATAAAATAAATTATCATTATAAAACGCCCTCGAATGATTTTTTCACAGATATAGATAATGAACCTATATATGAACAAATTTCTACAGATTTTAGCATGGAAATAAGTGTAAGTAATGATTCTGCAACTGCAATTAGTATGGCTCTATCTCCTGGTAAATCATACACTTTCTGCTACACATATTCAGGACTTCCAGATTCTCCACCTACTAATGGAGTAAAGGCAGACGTGTACTTAATGAGTGAAGGAAATTGGGAGTATTATGGCTGGAATTATGAGATTAGAACTGAAAATTGGTTAGATGAGATAGGCTTTATACCAGTTGAATATAGAGATACTGTTACTTGGATGCCATTTAGAGATGTACATTCATATGAAAAAACAAAATCGGACTACTTTTCGATAGCAGTAGATACAGAAGTATCATCATCTTTCTGGGGAGGTAATTCGTTGATAGAATACTACTTAGTTTTTGATAATTGGGACAATAATAGAAATACGGATCAGAAGGCTGCTGGAGGTTCATTGAATGTTGAGCTATTAGTAGATGTCGAAGATAGGCTTATTCTACCGAAATTTACAGCATACATGTTATTAGCAGTCCTACCTTTATCTTGCCTAATTGTTCCATTAATTATTAACAGTAAATATCATTCATATGGTCTTGGTGAAGAACAAATTGAAGAAACAGAAATTCCGATTCTAGAAAATTAATTGTATTCAAGTAATTTCCAAGCAGTTTTTAAATCGCTGGTGTTTATTCTACCTTGTTGCGCTAGATACCACCCATTCTCCATTGTAGTATAGACTAAACTTTGATTCAATAAAGGTGCATGGATTCTTGTCCAATCCCCTCCTGCTCCGAGCCCCATTATTGATAATTTATTATCTGAATCTCGAGTTCTCCAAGCAACATCAAATAGCTTCAGGGCATCTTTTTTACCTCCAGTATTAAATACAATTTTAATTATATTACCTGAATCTGAAATTTCATCTATTTCTTCAATAATCTCATCGGGAGAGCCCGGTGACTGTTCATAGTGGATAGACGAAATTATCTTTGTACTATCACCGGCGAGTTTTACCAATTTTTCTCTTTGCTTTGATTCTATATCTGTCTCAAGATCAATCCAACTTACTCCACTCTTAATTGCCTTTGTCAATACTTCAATCCTTTCCTTTTCCGAACCCGGAAAGTACCCTCCTTGTCTTTCGGGCCTACAAGTCAAAATTACAGGTAATTCTATTCCAGTTCTAAAGGAAATTAATGAAGATTCTAAGTCTACGGAATCCATTGATTGAGGGAGAAATTGAGGAGGAGTATAAACTGATTTTCGATTTTCGTCGTGACCTGGTTTTGTATCCTCAGTAACTTCAAATTCTTGTTCCACTACCCATAATTTATCTAAACGAACCTCGACAATGTCTGCACCTACAGCAGTTGCTCTTGCTGCATCTTTTACCATCTCATCAACAGTACAACCTGTGAGAGTAACGCATATCAAAGGCAAACTCATTGGGGCTGCGAGAAATGGAGTCCGTTTAATCGTGCCGAGGGTTTTCTCAGAGAAAATAATCTAGATTGTCTGTTTTTAGCCTTGTTTAGCCATATTTCGTGAAAGATATCGAAAGCATTCAATAACCCCCTGACGCACCAATTATACAGTTAGATTGAGGGTTCCTTTAGGGAACCCTCAGAAACAGGACGATGAATTAGATGACAGAAGATTACGATGCTGAAAGTATCCAAGTTTTAGAGGGCCTTGAAGCAGTTAGAAAAAGACCGGGGATGTACTTAGGGGATCCTCATGACGGTAGTGCTTTACACCATTGTATTTGGGAAGTTGTCGATAATTCTGTCGATGAACATTTAGCGGGACATACGTCATCAATTGAAGTAAATTTACACAAAGATGGTTCTCTCTCAGTGCGAGATTATGGGAGAGGAATTCCTGTAGGCATACATGAAGAATTTGGGATATCGGCCGCAGAAGTAATAATGACTAAGCTCCATGCAGGAGGGAAGTTTGACAATAGTTCTTACAAGGTTTCAGGAGGACTTCACGGGGTTGGTGTTTCTGCTGTAAACGCTGTTTCAGAATGGATGGAGATGACAATACACAGAGATGGTGTAATCTATCATCAAAGATATGAAGCAGGGGTCCCAGTTAAACCAGTAGAAGAAATTGGGAAGTGTACCGACACAGGTACATTAATCAGATTTAGACCTGATTTGACTATTTTCACAGAAATTACTGATTTTGTATTCGATCAAATAGATACAAGATTAAAGGAAACATCTTTCTTAAATGCAGGCTTAGAAATTGTCATTACTGATGAAAGAGATGAAGAAAACAATATTAGCAAACATCACTATGAAGGAGGATTAGCAGAGTTTGTATCCCAAATTAACTCAAATCGCGAAGTAATGCATCAAGAAGTAATCCAAATAAATGGCGAAAAAGACACAGAAAAGGGGCCCGTGACAATAGAGTTAGCATTACAGTGGTCAGATGCTTTTAGCGAGACTATTTTCTGCTATACAAATATAATTCGAAATAAAGATGGAGGGACGCATATGACTGGTTTGAGGGGGGCTTTGACAAAATCCGTGAACAATTATGCGAAAAAGAAAAAGTTACTCAAAGGAAACTCGCTATCGGGAGATGATGTGAGAGAAGGGTTGTCCGCAATTGTTAGCGTAAAACATCCAGACCCATCATTCTCTTCTCAGACTAAAGACAAATTAGTTAGTAGTGAGGTAACAAGTATTGTTGAAACTGTGGTTTATGAAAAACTAGGTGAGTTCTTTGAAGAAAATCCCAGCGTTGGTAAGTTAATAGTGGATAAGGCTCTTTTAGCCTCAAAAGCAAGAGAAGCAGCTAGAAAGGCTAGAGATTTGACCCGTCGGAAGGGAGTATTAGAAGGGGGCGGTTTGCCAGGGAAATTAGCAGATTGCCAATCAAGAGACCCATCAGAATGTGAAGTATATCTCGTTGAAGGAGACTCTGCCGGAGGTTCTGCGAAAACAGGAAGAGATAGGAGAATACAAGCTATACTCCCTCTAAGAGGTAAAATTCTCAATGTCGAACGGCAGCGTAGAAATTTAGTTAAGGTATTCCAAAACAATGAAATTCAAACAATGATTAGAGCACTAGGTGCAGGAGTTGGAAATCCTTCAGAAGAGGGAGCACCAGAAGAAGGAGAATTTGATGCTACTAAATTGAGATATTCTAAAATAATTATAATGACTGATGCAGACATTGATGGCGCCCATATCCGGACACTTATGTTGACATTTTTATGGCGTTTCATGCGTCCGGCGATTTCAGAAGGACATGTGTATATTGCCCAACCACCACTCTATCAACTAACTAAAGGAAGAATAAGTAAATACGCATATTCGGATGAAGAAAGAGATGAGATCATAGAACAACTAAGAGGTGAAAATCCGAATGCAAAGATTGGAGTGCAAAGATACAAGGGTCTAGGTGAAATGAATCCTGAGCAACTATGGGAAACTACAATGAATCCTGAAACTAGAACGATGTTGAAAGGAACTATTCAGAATGCAGAAGATTCAGATAGAATGTTTGAGATATTAATGGGGGAAGATGTCCCAGATAGAAGAGCGTTTATTGAAAAACATGCAAAGGAGGTGACAAACCTTGACATCTGAAGAAGAAAATATTGATTCAAATACCAAGAATAACGAGAACATCCTTAATCACCCATTGGATAAAGAGATGAAAACATCCTACATCAATTATGCTATGTCGGTAATAATTGGTAGAGCGCTACCTGATGCTAGAGATGGACTAAAACCAGTACATAGAAGAGTCTTGTATGGTATGTATGAAGGCGGCCATACTTCTGATAAAAAATTCAGTAAGTCTGCCAGATCTGTGGGAGAAGTGATGGGGAAGTATCACCCTCATGGTGACCAATCAATTTACGACACTATGGTCAGGATGGCTCAAGATTTCTCACTAAGATATCCATTAGTTGACGGACAAGGAAATTTTGGTTCTATAGATGGAGATCCCCCTGCTGCAATGCGTTATACTGAGAGTAGACTGGATAAGATATCAAAACACATGCTTGAAGATATTGAAAAGAAAACTGTTGATTTTGAACCGAACTTTGATGATTCAGAATATGAACCAGCAGTACTACCTTCTAGATTACCAAATTTATTGCTAAACGGTAGTGACGGAATAGCAGTAGGGATGGCTACGAGAATTCCTCCTCATAACTTAACTGAAGTTGCAGGCGCAATAAATCTCCATGTTAATCAGATTATCGAACAAGGAATAGAAAAATTGGAAGCCCCCAATATTTCAATTGATGAATATATGCAACATGTAAGGGGGCCTGACTTCCCTACCGGAGCTGGTATCCATGGGATAGATGGCATCTATGACATGTATTCAGGTGGTAAAGGAAGATTTCATGTTAGATCAAAGTGTGAAGTTCTAGATGATTCTAAAGGAAAGAGAATAATTATTCATGAAATACCATATCAAGTAAAGAAAGCAGATATGCTTGTACATATTGCTGAATTAGTCACTAAAGGAACAGTAATTGGAATTAGAGATATCAGAGATGAATCTTCCAAAGAAGGAATTAGAGTTTTGATTGAAGTTAAAAATAATGCTGATCCACATGCAGTACTAAATCAATTATTCAAATCAAGTCGTTTGCAGGAATCATATTCTGCAAATATGATGGGGATTTTAGATGGTAGACCTGTATTGTTGACATTACCAGTTATGCTTCATACCCACGTAGAGCATAGAGAGTCAGTAATAGAAAGAAGGGCAAAGTTTGATCTTGAGAAGGCTGAATCTAGAGCCCATATTTTAGAAGGTTTAGTAAAAGCACAAGATAGAATCGACGATATTATCGCTGTTGGAAAGGCGAGTGAAAGTAGAGACCAATTTGAATTAGTGTTGAAAGGTGAGGAGAATATAATTAAAGGCATTAAATCATTTGACTTTACAGCAGCACAGGCTAAAGCAATTGCAGAAAGAAGATTATATCAACTTAGTAGATTAGATGTTAATAAAGTAAAGAATGAATTTGAAGAATTGCAACTAAAAATTGCAGATTTACGAGAAATAATAGATTCAAGATTAAGAAGATTAACCATTTTACTGGATGAATTGGGAGAAATGGTTGAAAAACATGGAGATGAAAGGCGCTCATTCATCGACCCTATGCCACTATCTATGGATAGAGAAGATTTAATTGAAGAAAGAGCTATTGCAATCACATTATCTGAAGATAATTACATCAGACATCTGCCAGTAGAAAGTTTCAGAGTGCAAAATAGAGGAGGAAAAGGGCTGAGAGGTGTTACAACAAAGGACGAAGATACACCGCAGTTAATCGTCACATGTTTTAGCAAAGATAGGTTACTAATTTTCACCGATCAAGGTAGAGTTTATGGGTTAAAAGCTTGGGAAACTCCTCAAGGAAGTAGACTTTCTAGAGGAGGACATATCAGAAATCTTCTAGGGAGCTTAAGAGAGGATGAGAATATAATTTCTTTACTCCCTATATCTAAAGATCTTTTAGAAGAACCTGATGGAAATTACTTGATTTTTGCTACAAAGAATGGAAGGATAAAACGTAGTAATCTTTCAGAGTATGTTAAGATAAATAAGAACGGAAAATATGCAATAAAATTCGCTCATGGGGACAATGATAGCCTTATTTCAGTGCGCGCCTCGAAAGATACTGATCATGTAGTTCTGGTATCTGCACAAGGATATGCTTGTAGATTTATGCCTTCAGAAATAAAAACTAGAGAAGATCCCAATACTGGTGAAACAATCACTACACACACAGTTAGAGTACAAGGCAGAGTTAGTCAGGGCGTTAGTGGTATGAAATTAAGTAGAGGAGATAGAGTAATTGGAATGATTGTATCTGATAATTTTGATAATAACGTCTTAACAATTTCTAAGTTTGGAATGGCAAAAAGGACAAGATTAGGGTCTGGTCAGATGATAAACCAATATGAAGAAAATGGTCAAAAAATTGTTGATGAAAGCGGAGAAGATGTCTTTGAAAGAGACGGTTACAGAAAAACAAATAGAGGAACCAAGGGTGTTCGGACTATGGCTTTGAATGAAGGTGATGAAATCATTAGTGTGAGACAAATACCTAACTTATCTGACCAATTATTCATGCTGACAAAATCGGGAATGATGATTAGATTAGCAGCTAATCAAACAAAAGAAACCAGAGGGAAAGTTGCTAAGGGAACTAGAATCATGGAATTAAGAAATAAAGATAAGACTGGCTATAATGATGAAATTATATTCGTGGCACGCTTACCGAGTGAACTTGTTGAAGAAAATAATGATGATGATTCATCGGAAGAAGAAGAATGAGATAGACCGTTCCGCTTAAGCCATAATCAAAACTCGGATGGACACTGCGGCAGTCGCATAGCCTGGCCATTGCGCTGGATTGCTAATCCAGTGGTGTTTCACCTCGGGAGTTCGAATCTCCCCTGCCGCGCCATTAAATGATAGGAGGTTTCTTGTTCGCATCATGCCCAGCATGGCCATGAATTACCTGGCTGTAATCACTTTAGTCCTGCTATCAGCAGCCATAATTCTGATATTCTGGGTGTGGTCTAGAATAAGGCATTTGACTCCATCTAATGATTTATCTTGGGTAAATGAAAACAAATTTACTGCATATGCAGAAATAGAAGGAGATGATGTATTATTAAAAAATGTCAGAGATTTTAACTGGAGAACGACAAAAGATTATGACGAAAGTTGGGTTGAAAAGAAATTTAAGATATCTGAATGTACTAAGATCTGGTTAGTATTGGAATATTTTTATCCAACCAGAAGACCCGTTGCACATACTTTACTAAGTTTTGAGTTTGAAAATGGAGAAAGAATATCATGTTCAATAGAAGTCAGAAGAGAACCCGGAGAAAAGTTTAGTCCTGTAAAAGGACTACTGAGAGAGTTTGAAATAATGTATGTATGGGCTACTGAGGAAGATGTAATCGGCGTAAGAAGTAGGTGCAGAAAATCAGAAACACATCTTTTTGAAGCAGTTATTTTAGGTGAGGGAAATCAGTGTAGAATGCTGGAATCATATTTGAGGAGAACCAACAATCTACATAAAAAACCTGAATTCTATAACAGCATATTTAACAATTGCACTACAAATATTGCATCACATGTTAATGATGTATATCCTGGAAGAATACCGCGTGCAATTGGAGTGATATTGCCTGGTTTAAGTCCAAAATTACTCAGTAGAAATAATTTGGTAAAATTAAGAGGTGGGAGTATTAAAGAAGAAATGAAAATTAATCAAATTGAAGAACGGGCTAGGTCTTGGAATGGGGAAAGTGACTTTGGAGAGACTATCAGAAATGTGGAGTCTTGACAAAAGTATTCAACAACTACCCAACTATCGAAGAATGTGGAACGGATTGAACCTATGACTCCAAGGGGAGTTTTTGAATATAGATTACCTCCTTCTAAGAGTCATATGATTAGAGAATTGATGCTTGCATCTAAATCGACAACAAATACGGAAATAATTTTTGATGGAACTCCCGGAGAGGACATAATTTCAATGAAAGATTGTTTGGAATTGATGGGTGTCGAAATTATAAAAGAGGAAGGGAAATGGACAATAATACCTCCAAAGAACGGTTTAATTGCGCCTAAAGAGAATATTAATTGTGGAAATTCAGGTACAGTTGCTAAAATAATGAGTGTGATAGCCGCAACTTTTGAATCTGAAATTACAATAGACGGAGACAGATCACTACGGAAAAGAAGTAATGTTGAATTATCTAAATGTCTAAGAGAAATGGGGTGTGAAGTTTCAGGAGATAGTTTTCCCTGTAAAATTAAAGGACCGATGAAAGTTCGGAATAATTTAGAAATAGATGTTTCAAAATCAAGTCAACCAATCACTGCTCTGATACTATCTTCGTCTGACTTTAAAGATAAAATGTGTGTGAAATTATTAGGTAAAGGAGTTAGTAAAGGATACCTAGAATTAACTATCGATTTGGCTAGAAAGTGGGGTTTAAAATCCGAATTGAAAAATAGTTCTATTGAATTATATAATTGGAATGTGAAGTCACCCGGAGTCGTGAGAATTCCAAGTGAGATAAGCCTCTACCCAATGGCTATATTATTGGATAAACTACATTGCAATCTACAAGTTAAAGTACAGAAAGACGATCCTGATAATCTACTATCATCGATCCTTGATGATTTAGAAATACCTGAACTAGAAATATTAAACCTTGTAGATGCAAGCGATATCATTACCCCAGCGGCAGTATTAATGGCTATTTCAAATGGGGGAGAGATAGTTGGAGTTGAGCATAGTAAAGGTAAAGAATCTGATAGAATTATTAAGACATGTGAATTATTAAGTGAATTTTCTATGAAATGTGAATCAAAAAAAGATGGAGTCAAATTGATAGGAAGAGATGTTCCAAAAAGGCCTGAAAGAATTGTAAAAACACATATGGATCATAGATTAGCTATGACAGCTGTAATTCTAGCAACATACTGTGGAGCAGAAATAGATGATGTAGAAATAATAAATGTCACACATCCTGAATTTATGAGTATGATAGCAAAACTAAGATAATTTAACCATGTCTTCCAAAATGCTTGTCAAGATGATTTTGAGATAATTTGAGAATTGTTGGACGACCATGAACGCAGGCCCATGGATTTGGGACTGTTCTCATGTCGAGTAATAAACGTCTCATTTCAGCTAAATTTAATTCCTGATTTGCCTTAACTGAACCACGGCAAGACTTCATGAAAGCAACTTTGTCACGTAATTTTTCAACCGTATCAATTCCTCTAGATTCTGGCTGAGAAGAGATATCAATCAATATATCATGAATAAAATCAACTAATCCCAAATCGCCAATCAGAACATCAGGTACAGATTCTATAACTATCTGTCCATTCGATTCATTAAATCGGATACCTAATTCAAGTAATCTATCAGAATTGGAACGTGCAGCAGATAGTTCTCTTGCACCTAGAGAAATTACTACAGGGTTAATTAACTCCTGAGGAGCCCAGTTTACCATTGATGAACGCAGTCTTTCATATCTGATTCTTTCGTGTAATGCATGCTGATCAACTATGAATAATTCACCGTCGCCTTCAGCTAATATGTATGAATCTGAGAATTGCGAAAGAACATTCATTTTAGGCAAATCGGGTATTATTGCAGCATTAGATGGAGGTTCATCAATAGGAGAAACTGATTCTCCGCCTACTGAAAAACGATGTAATTTCCGTTCTTCAGATGATAGAGACTTAGAAATGGGTTCGGAATCTAATCCGGGTAAAGTTTGCTGTTCTAAATCATTAGATTCAGACGTAGTTTTTGATACTGTAACCTTGTCATTAGAAGTTCTTATGCTACTAAAGTGTGTTTGTATTTTTTCTTTTTTACTTACTTGCGCCCAAGATGGCACGAATTGTTCTGAATCTTTCTCATCTTCATTTACATCAATATTTATTCCTTCTAAAATTGTCAAATCCTTAAATTCGGGTTGTGTTGAAATCTTACTTAATGTATATTTTATACTCCTCTCTAATCTCTCTAAGACTCTCCATGAATTTTGTAATCTAACTTCTCTCTTGGTTGGGTGTACATTTACATCTACCTCATCGGTGGGAAGATTCAGAGATAATACTCCGATAGGATGCCTCCCTACCATTAACCTAGTATGATATCCACGTCTGATTGACTGTAAAAATGGGCCAGGATTTACAGGCCTACCATTTACTAATACATGAATATCATCAGAACGGGACCGAGATATCCCCGGTGGAGAAATCCAACCATCCCAATTTTCTCTACCAGGAGCATCTTTATCCACTTCCGAAGATTCAAGAGGGATTAATTTGGAAGAAGTAGTTCCAAATAAATCGTATAATCTGTCTTCCATACTATCACAAGGCGGACAATCTAATACCGTACGCCCATCTATCTCAACTAAGATACCTACTTTTGATTCACTTAGAGCCAGAGAAATTGCTATATCTACTATTGCAGAATTTTCAGTAGAGGGCCTTCTTTGGAAAGATAAGCGAGCTGGTATTTTTTGAAACAAATTTTGAACATCAACTTTCGTCCCTGGAGGGACACTTGTCAATTCAATATCCTCTACCAATCCATTGTCAACTGTTATAGAAAAACCTTCAGAACCTCTAACCTTACTTGAAAGGGTCATTTTACTAACTGCGGCAATTGAAGCCAAGGCTTCACCACGAAATCCTTTGGTAACAATTGTTCTCAAATCTTCTGACGAAGAAATTTTGCTAGTTGCATGTCTCTTGATAGCAAGTTTTAGCTCTTCTTTAGGTATACCATGGCCATCATCAATTACTGAGATTCGGGAGAATCCTCCATTCACAATTTCAATTCTTATCTTCTTACTACCAGAATCGATAGAGTTTTCAACTAATTCTTTGACAACCTGTGCTGGCCTCTCGACAACCTCTCCTGCTGCAATTTGATCAATAGTTAATTCATCAAGTTGTTGAATTGGAAGACGGGAAGAATCAGACATTTGATTACTCCATTAAGTCATAGTATTGAGAATTCTTCAGAGAATCAATCATCGCATAAAGTACTTCTTGAGACTCTCTAGGGCTAAGATTATCTGGGTCAATTGATCTTAATCTTTCTGCAATTTCTTTTAACATAGGGTCAATAATTACCTCTTCTTTGATTATAGGTAAATTAGATTCTGAAATCTCTTCATTTACAATCACATTAGGATTTGAGTTAAGCATCCACCCGTAAATACTTGATTGCCCATCGGGCCTAGAATCGGGAGATTTGTTAGAACCTGCTTTGGCGCCCTGAGCCTGACTCTCAAGAAAAATCAGTAAATCTCTAGCTCTTTCAACTACTGAAATTGGAAGACCCGCTAATGCCGCAACTTGTACACCGTAAGATTGATCACATGAACCCTCAGAAATAGTATGTAGGAAGCGTATTTCGCCATTAATATCTGCTACCTGAACATGGATATTTCTCAAATTTTCAAACTCATTTTCTAAGCCTATTAATTGGTGATAATGAGTTGCAAATAAGGTTCTTGCACCTAACCTACGACAAATATCTTCTGTAACAGACCAAGCAATTGCCAGGCCATCAAAGGTTGATGTACCTCTACCAATTTCGTCAAGGAGAATCAGACTTTTTCCAGTTGCACGCCTCAGTATATGGGCTACCTCTATCATCTCCATCATGAAAGTTGAACGCCCGCGACGTAAATCGTCGTGTGCTCCAACTCTTGTGAAAACTCTATCAATAATACCAATTTTTGCTTTTTCAGCAGGTACAAAAGAACCAGCCTGGGCTAGTATCGAAATTAATGCTGTTTGACGAAGATATGTTGACTTCCCTCCCATATTTGGGCCAGTCAATAACAAAAAACTTCTTTTTCATCGATTCTAACATCATTTGGCACAAATCTGCCATCAGACTCTAGAACTGGATGTCTTCCTGAAACAATCTCAATATTATTTCCTGCAGTAATTTCGGGTTTACACCAAGAATTTTTCCTTCCATGAATGGCAAAGGAACAAATTACATCAGCAACTGCAATCTTTCTAGCAATCGTTGCAAGTTCTGAAGAATAATTGGATACAATGTTGCGTAAATCAATAAATAATTCTCTTTCGAGGGCTTTAGCTCTGTCATCAGCGGTCAAAATTATTTCTTCCCAAGATGCTAAATTATCAGTAGTATATCTCTCTGCATTCGTCATAGTTTGTCGGCGACGATAATGTTCTGGAACCTTATCTACATGGGATTTAGTAATCTCAATAAAGAACCCAAATTGCCTATTGTGTTTGATTTTTAAATTTGGAATGTCTAATTTCTCCCTCTCTTGAGATTCAAATTTCTTCAACCAATCGGTTCCTTCACCTGCTTTTTCTCTAAGATCGTCTAATTTCTTATCAACTCCAAATCTAAATATCCCCCCGTCCCTAATTGTTGCGGGTGGCTCATCTACTATCTTTTCAGAGATTAAATCATTAATTTCGGATAAATTATCTAATCCGATAGATGATTGATGTAAAAGTTCTGAATTACCTTCACTAAGAAGTGATTGTATTTTTTTCATACGGCCGAGGCATTCTGAAATTGCAACTAAATCTCTAGCATTAGCTCTACCATATGCCAAACGGGTTGAGAGTCTTTCTAAATCTCTCATAGATTTTAGTGACTCTCGAATTGAATCAAGCCTTCTAGGGGCTTTGAATAAACTACTTACTGCTGAGTGTCTTAAACTAATTTCCTCTTTATTTGTCAATGGCCTCATAATCCACTCTTTGAGTAACCTTCTACCCATCCAAGTCCTTGTCGAATCAATTGATTGTAATAGCGAACCTTGTTTTTCACCGACTAAAGTATGGCTTAACTCTAAATTTCTCAGCGTAGTTTGATCGAGAACTAAATGCCCATCGTCCGCATCAAAGTGAAGTTCACGAAGAGGGACTGTGTCAATTAAATGTAAATTTGATATGTATCTAGCAGCGAGTCCGCATGCTTGTAATGCTAAAGGTTTAGAGTCTAAATCGACACTTCCAAGATCTGAAACTTTCAAATGTTCACGTAGCGCCTGTAACATTTGTTTAGGATTTGCATCATGAACGCTAAGAATTACATCATCTAGATTAGAAATAAGCGATAAAATAGAGTCTGAAGATGCATCCTTCTTTGATACAACTAATTCACTTGGAGACCACCTCTGAATCTCATCTTTAATTCTCTCCCATCGCCCTGCTCCTGATTGCTCCTGAATCCAGGAACGACCCGTGGATGAATCTAAAATAGCCATGCCAACTATATCGTCTTTAACAGATAATGATGCTAAAATACTTGAGCCATCTTCTCCAATTAGATTCTCTTCATATAATGAGCCAGGAGTGTATACTCTAGTAACTACTCTTTCAAGAATTTTAGAACCAGGACGTAATTCTTCTTCTTGTTCACACATTGTAACTTTGTGGCCAGCCCGTAACATTGACTGTAGATATGACTCTACAGAATGCCAAGGAACACCCGCCATTGGCACTGGATTTTCAGAATTCTTATCACGGCTTGTCAAAGTTATACCAAGAACTTCTGATGCTAAAACAGCATCATCATAGAACATCTCATAAAAATCGCCCATTCTAAAAAATAGCACGGTATCAGGGTGCTGAGCCTTTATTTCTGCAAATTGATCTAACATTGACCTCTTCGCCATATCTAATACATCCAATGCTCATACCCGAGCGTGGGTTTGTCCACAAAGCGGGGGGTGCATAAGCAAATCGCCTGTAATCTCAAGGAAGATACCAAATGTCGATAGGACTACAGATAAATTAGTTGAAGTTCTCGGACACCATAGAAGAGTGTTTTTTATGTTAAAAGAAAATAACATTAAGACTCACTTTTTGATGATTTTAGTAGCAGTAATTTGGGGTTTATCGTGGGCAATTGGTAGAATTCTCTCATTAGAGATTCCTCCTATGACGGGAGCTTGGCTTAGATATATCTTAACAATTATAATATTCTACATCTGGTTTCTAATGCTAAAGATCAAAGGAGATAAAGTAAGATGGCTTCCTGATAGTAGAAATACATTCAGAAGTTTAGTAATTATAGGATTTACTGGTGTTTTATGCTATCAATTTTTCTTTATGTATGGAATGTATTACACTGCTGCAGGAGATGCTTCCCTCATCATTACATTCAATCCCATTTTTACTGTAATCTTAGCCGCACCATTACTTGGACAGGAGATTTCTAGAAAGATGTTTCTGGGCTTATTTTGTGGATTAATAGGTGTCGGAATTGTTACAGGATGGAGCCCAAATACACAGATAGATTTTGAAGATAGAATTTTAGGAGATTTGTTAATCCTATGTGCTTCATTCTCTTGGGCAACTACGACTAATATGACAAAAAGATTGATGGATGGAAGAGATGGCGTCAATAATTATACCTCATTAGAAATTGTTGTTTGGTATTCATTAATTGGAACAATAATGATGACTCCTTTTGTAGTATATGATATATGGATAAATGGGCTAATTCTACCGACTAGAGAGGGGTGGTTGGCAATTGTATACTTAGGTGCCTTCTCAACTGTTCTAGCATATTACTGGTTTACAATTGGAATCGAGAAATTAGGGGCTACTGCTGCTTCTTCATATATTTTCTTAGTACCTTTATTTGGGATTCTTGGATGGTGGTGGTTACTAGAAGAAAATCTAGGATACTCAATAATTATTGGTTTTATGATGATTCTAATGGGGGTAAGAATTGTTCAAATTGAGAGTGCGAGATTAAAGACTTCTTGATTTTATAATTAAGAAAAGATAATTTGTTCTGCTCACTTATCATTAAATACGGTAGGCCAGTCGGCCGAAGTCGAGGTTGTTCAAATGGCACGTAAGCCCGCATCCATGTACCGCCGACTTAAGGGTCAGGCATTTACTAGACGCCAGTACACTGGAGGTGTACCTAATAATCGAATTCTGCGTTATTTCATGGGCAACAGAAAGAAAGCTGAAGCAGGAGGTTTTCCTGTAAAAGTATCTTTGTTAGCAGATAATTCATGCCAAATACAAGATAAAGCATTAGAAGCAGCTCGTCAAGTTGCAAATGCTAGAATTAGAGATGCTGCTGGAGAAAACTATGCTCTAAGAATGCATACTTATCCACATCAAATTCTTCGTGAAAATAAACAAGCAACTGGTGCGGGAGCAGATCGTGTATCTCAAGGAATGAGACAAGCTTTTGGGAAGAATGTAGGTACTGCTGCAAGAGTTCAAAGAGGTCAAACTGTCATTTCCATAGTAACTACTCCAGAACATTACATTGTTGCAAGAGATGCATTGCGTAAGGCAAACTGTAAATTTCCAACACCTTGTACAATCAAGGTTGTTGAAGGTTCCGAGCATTTGAAAGGACTAGTCTGAGTGTGGTGGGGCATGATGCCCGAAGATTCTCTATCAATCTTACACGAATCGCTACGTGGTTCACCAATTATTTGGAAGGGCGAATACCCTTACTTCATTCATCCAATTTCAGATGGTATCCCAAGAATGAATGCTGAAGTATTACGCGCTACAAGAGATTTAATTGTTGAAAGTGTAGATTGGACAAAAATTGATTTGATCGTAACTGTAGAAGCTATGGGGCTCCCGCTTTTGGCAGCAGTAGGAGAGGCGACCGGCATACCTACGGTAGTAATTCGTAAACGTTCTTATGGAATGGAAGGCGAAACAAGAGTTGATGTAGCAACTGGGTATTCTCAATCTACCGTATATATTAATGATATTAAACCGGGTGAAAGAATTCTGATAGTAGATGATGTGATTTCAACTGGTGGGACATTAGAGCCACTACTAGAAACTCTAGAAAATATGGGAGTAATACTCCAAGATATAGTGATAGCAATTGAAAAAGGAAATGGTCGTGAAAGACTGAATAAAGAAAGACCTGAGTGGCCAATAAGGTCTCTCGCAAGAATTGATATTATTGACGGAAAAGTAGAGATTGTAGATTAATGTGGTGAGAAATTGGATTTGGAAAAACATAATTTCGAGTTAGATGATTTAATCAATCGCATTAAACAAAATGACCATCGTCTTGTAGCGTTACAAGTCCCTGAGGGATTAAAGATGCAGGCTTTGGATATGATAGACCAAATAGAAACAGAGACTTCAGCTAGAGTTGTCCTTTCAGCTGACCCTTGCTATGGAGCATGCGACTTAGTTCACGACAAAATGCAAAATATTGGAGCAGAGTTAGTGGCACACATGGGACATTCTCAAATGAATATTGACTCAGGTATGCCTACACAGTTCATACCAGTTACATATGATGGAAGTCCAGAAATCGCACCAGTTCTACCTTATCTACATGCTCATCGAGAAATTGCCATTAGTAGATTAAATGATTCATCAGGACCTGTATTATCTGAACTTGAGGCCTTAGATCGATTTGAGGATATGGTTGGTAGAGTAGCACCCCTGACAGATACAAAACTTGGTTTGGTAGGCAGTATACAACACTTACACTTACTTCCTACTTTTAAGAAGCATTTTGAAGATGCTGGATTTGATGTTACAATCCCAGTTGGAGGAGCAAGGTTATCCTTACCTGGTCAAGTCTTAGGATGTAATTATTCAGGAGATGACCCGACCGTTGGGCACTACATATTCTTAGGAAGCGGAGATTTTCACCCTATTGGATTAGTCTTACACACTGGAAAACCTCTCGCAATGTTGGACCCTTACAGCGGAGATGCAAAGGAAATGGGTAGAGAGAGAATTGAGAGAATTCTAAGGCAACGTTCAGGATTAATAATGTCTTCAATGGACAAAAATAGATTTGGGATACTAATAGGTTCTAAGCCAGGTCAAATGAGAAGGAATTTAGCACTAAGGATGAAAAGAAAGCTTGAGAAACATGGGAAAAAAGGTTTTTTACTATCACTGGAGCATGTTGGACCAGAATTAATTGATTTTTATCCAGTTGATGTTTTTGTCAATACCGCCTGTCCGCGAATAGCAATAGATGATGCTGTGAAATATTCTAAACCAATGATAACCCCTTATGAATTAGAAGTTGCTCTTGGGGAAAAGAAATGGGAAAATGGTTATCAATTTGATGAAATACCATGAGAATATCATTATTTAAAAATTAAAAAAACTGATAAAGTTTCAGGATAGGTCTAAGAACGACCGAATAAAGAACGTACTGATGTCAGGATACCTCGACCGCATAGGCGCCGGGAAAGTCTTGGTAAATAGAGAACCTTTTTCTTTTGATTGGACACCAGACCACCTAGTAGGAAGAGATAGAGAACTTACTGAATTAGCCAGTTTGTTCACTCATGTAGAAAACCATAACTCAAGTTGTAGAGCTGTAATTACTGGACCCGTTGGCTCAGGTAAGACAGTTCTAACAAGACGTTTCGGACATGATTTGTTAAGCCACCTTGAAGGGAAAAGGAAGGTTGTCTTAGCACATGTAAATTGTAGAAATCATCCCTCCACATCACAAGTATTGCAGCGGATTGCTTTAACCTTGGACTCTGGCCATCCTGAAAGAGGACTTAGTTCAGGAGAAATAATACAGTCAATTAGAAGGAATCTACTTTCACACAACAGTCATCTTTTATTAGTTCTTGACGAAGTTGATTTGTTAATTAGAAGAGATAATTCGGATTTGATATACAAACTCCTCAGAATTGATGAAGGACAAGAAAAACAAGGATCTATATCATTAATCTTAGTTAGTCAAGATTCTATGCTATTGAAATTATTCGAGCCAGCCATAATATCTAGATTAGGGGCAAGTAACATTCTAAAAATGAGCCCTTATGATAAAAAAGGACTAACGGATATTGCAAGGCAAAGAGCAGATATAGCCTGCAGAAATGGTTCAATAAGTGAGAAAGTTCTAGAAAAAATAGGAGTTATGGCTGCAGAATCCGGAGATGCTAGATTAGCAATTGAACTACTTGATTCATCAATAAGAAGAGCTGAATCAGCAGGTAGAGGTGAAGTTCTGATTGAAGATATCGAACAAAGTTCGGAAAGAGTTGCTGCAATAGAGCCTAGTCAAGTGGATGTGCTATCAAAAGACCAGAAATTGATAATGCTTGGACTTTGTAGAAGATTGAAAAAGGAAGCAGAAATAAATACTGGAGATGCTGAAAAACTTTACAAAATTGTTTGTGAAGAATATGAAACTAAACCAAGAAGTTATACTACGTTTTGGAAGCATTTGAAATTTCTAGAAAATCAGGGGTTAATTGAAACTAGAAGTAGTAAATCAAATGTCGGAAGAGGAAGAACCCAATATATAACAATGAACAAAGTAGCACCCGCAAATTTAGCAAATAGAATTGAGAAAGAATTACAAAGATGATTATTCAGTTTGAAATCGTCTTCCGAACCGCTCTTATAGGGGTCGTATGTCGGCAAGTCGTCTAAGGTGAGTAAAATGGCAGGTGAGCAATCTTTCAAGGCTGTAATCAATGATACTAGGCCGAGTGCCAAAGGCCGTTCATTCTCGGTAGAAATTACTGGATCTAACTTCAATCATTTCTTAGGGAAAAAAATTGGAGACTCAGTAGAAGGTATGTTTGTAGGAGAAGGTGACCAAACATTGAATGGATACAAACTTCAAATTACAGGTGGATCTGATAAAACAGGCCGACCTATGCGTTCTGAGTTAGAAGGTGGTAATGTTAAATCAGTACTTATTACTGCAGGAACTGGTTACAAAGGTAAGCGCTATGTTAAGAAAAACTCTAAAATTTATCGTTACAAATATGATGGTTTGCGTCGACGTAGAAATCTAAGAGGAAATACCATTAGCACAGATACTCGACAACTTAATCTTAAGGTTCTAGAATATGGTAAGAAATCTCTAGGTTCTATCCTTGGCGATGAAGAGGAGTGAATCGTAGGGGATGATGCTTCTGGCTGAAAGTAAAAGACAGCCGGAGGTAAATATTGGGATGGTCGGACACGTCGACCATGGTAAGACAACTTTGACTAAAGCCCTCTCTGGAACTTGGACAGATACCCATTCTGAAGAAAGAAAAAGAGGAATAAGTATTAAACTTGGATACGCAGATACTACATTCTATTGTACTGAAGAAGGAAATTATTACGCTAAGGGAAAACATCCTGAAGGGAAAAAGGACGTAAAAAAAGAATTATTGAGAGTTGTTTCTTTCGTTGATGCACCTGGTCACGAAACTCTGATGGCTGTTATGATTTCAGGTGCATCGATAATGGATGGGGCATTATTACTAATTTCAGCAACTGAAAAATGCCCTCAACCACAAACAAGGGAACACTTAGCAGCTTTACAGATTGCTGGAATAAAAAACATCGTTATTGTACAAAATAAAATCGATTTAGTTTCTAAAGAAAGAGCTATAGAATCTTTCAATGAAATCAAACAATTTGTGGAGGGGACACTAGCAGAAAATGCACCGATAATACCTATTTCTGCACAGCAGGACGTAAATCTTGATGTTTTAATTCAAGCAATTGAACATACAATCCCCACTCCAGATAGAACAAAAGAAGATGCAGGACTAATGTATGTTGCAAGATCTTTTGATACAAACAGACCTGGTGCTCGTCCAAAAGATCTTTCAGGTGGAATAATTGGTGGTAGCATAGTTGAAGGATCTTTTTCAGTTGGCGATAAAATTACCATTGCACCAGGAAGAAGAATTCAAGTAGGCAATAAAACTCGTTGGGAGCCCTTAGATACACATATCGAGAGCATTAAGGGTGGAGGATTGAATCTAGAAACCGCTCATGCGGGCGGGTTATGTGGCATTGCTACTCCATTAGATCCAGTTACAACTAAGGCGGATGAGTTATCTGGACAAGTGATGGCAAAACAAGGTGAACTACCTCCAATTTGGGATACTCTAGAACTAGATTTGGAACTATTAGAGAAAATGGTGGCGGGAGCAGAGGGGGATTCTGATCCTGTTCGTCCATTGTCGATGAATGAGATGTTAATGATTAATTCAGCCACGGCTACTTCAGTCGGAACTGTAACCAAAAAAGGTAAAATTTCGAAAATTGCTCTCAGGCTACCAATTTGTGCTAAAGTTGGTAGTAGAATTACACTATCGAGAAGAGTTGGTTCCAGATGGCGTTTGATAGGCCATGGGACAATTGTGGGGTGAATCAACTTGGACTGCGTCCTAATAGACGCTTGTGGATGGGCAGCGTTAATTGATGCTGAACTAAACATAGATATCTCTATGAGTAAAATTATAGGGAAACCTAGATACCTATTATTAGAAAAGGTCAAACAAGAATTAGAATCATTATCGAAACAAAGAAAAGGACTTTTATTGAATTTATTAGATAAGAAGTCGGAATTAATCAAAGCACCTATGGGATTAAGGCATACAGACCAGATGTTACTAGAATTATCTCGAGAAAACGGATGGCCGGTATTAACAGTAGATAGAAGATTAAAAGAGAGATTGATTAATACTGGTGGATCGTATATTGAAGTAACTTCAAAAAATGTATTAAGATTGATACAGAATTAAGGTAAAGTAAACAATCTGTCATCTCCATGGCCATCGAGCAAACCAATTCTAACAGCAGCATCAATCCATGCATGGGCATAATTGATTGCGCCAAATGCACGTACTAGATCCCCATTATTCATGAAGTAAAGTGCATCTTTCTGATAATCATCACACATTCTAAGCATTGCTTTAAGCCTGTTTTCATCTTCTGTATTTTTAGTAATAGAAGTTGCTTTCATTCTTGCTTCAGCGGTTAAATCGAGATATTGTTGGACTTTTTCCTTAGACACGATGTTTCCATTATCAGACATAATTACTCCTCAAAATTCATTTGCGGCCGCCTCGCTTAATTTGAATAAGCGAGTCCTGCCTTGTTTTCTAACTGATAACATGCCTGATTTCTGAAGACTGTTATATAATTGAGAAAGGCGAGGACGACCGACTTCTAATCTAGCCTGTAGTTCATCATCAGAGGGAGAAATTTCTCTAATTGAAGCTACTTCTAGAATCATTCTCTCAGCATCAGAGAGTGAGTAAAATCTATTCACATCCAATTCCCTATCATCTTCCCAAATTGGAGAAAATCTTGATTTTTTAGTAGGGGGATCATTAATCATAGAGGTATCTTTCTCTTTTGGGAAGATTGGAACCGATTCTACTAATTCAACTGTATTCTGAATTTCTGGTTCTTCGAAAATAATTTCTTCAATTTCTAGTTCTTGAGACATGGGTTCCTCTATAAAAGATTCATTATTTGGAAGTGAATCATTTGACGCTGATGGATTTTTTGTCATTTTTGGTACAGTAGACTGGTATGAAGGTTCAACTGACCATTCGGCTCCTTCGATGCTATCTACTATTTCATAATCAATTGACTGGATATTTTGATCCATTCTCGCTTCGGAAACTATTTGTTCATCGATTTCATTCTTATTTTTAATTTTGAACGTCTCACGGCCGACATAATTGTCTAAAGTTGATTGTGAAGGTTCTTCATCTGCATAAGTAATTGGAACATGAGGGGAAATGTCATCTTCCATACCATAAGTGGCTTTTTGTGACCTCTTTCTAAGGGATCCAAATTTCTTACTTATTGTAACGGGAGATGGTTGTGGCATTCTCTCAGGAGGTTCGGTACCAGGTGACATGAACAATTCTGTCTCATCAGGGATATTGTCTTCTTCTATTGTATTAGTTTCTTCATCAATTAAGTCATTTTTAATTTCGGAGAAATTATCTTGCCATATTGGCTTTTCCTCATCGGTTATTTCATCATCTTCTTCAGAGAAGTTATCGATTAATAAAGAGGTTTCTTCGTCATCAAAATCCCACAAATCTGATGGTTCCTCGTCAATCAATTCATCGTTCTCAAGTTCGTTATCAATAATTTCGGAGACAGGGATATTAGGTTCATAATTATCATTACTAATATTGTTTTCAGCATAGACCTTTTCATCAATAACAGGCGTCTTTAGCACTTGGAAAGACATGAGATTTTCCAGCGTTCCTTGATATCCAAGATCTCTCTTTTCATCCACTAAACACTTCAGAATTCTTATAGTATCTCTGGGATTACCTCCTGTTCTTTCGTGTATTGAATTAAGAATCATTGGATTAATAATCCACTTCTCCTTAGATTTGATTCTCATCCGGTTATTCACCATTTCTTGTATCTCAATTTTTGTGAAATTATCTAACCTATCTGGTTCATCAAAAAGGTTTCTCATTTCTTCGTTAAGTTCTAAATACTGAGATTCGGTCAAACTTACAATTACCATTGTTCGAAGTCTAGAGAGAATTGGGCAGATTCTAGATAAGAAAGAATTTATTTCGATTATTTGAGGGGGGTAATCTAAAGCTATAATTGGTAAAGGCCCTTTATCTTCATCGAACAAAGAAATTAGTTTCTGAGATAATTGATTCATTGTACTTATTGATTGGAATGTTCCGAAATGAGTTAATATTTCATGTAGTACTAACTTTGCTTGATCGCCCTCTTCAGATAAAAACTGACCAATATATTTTTTTGGGGTTTGGGAAGAAATCGTATTGATCATTGAAGTCCTGCCTGAGCCGGATTCGCCAACTAATAGAATCATCCTAGGTGAGCCAGAAAGAATATGTTCTCTCCATCGATGGAGTATTTCTTTTCGTCCGACTAAATCATGAGCTCTTGATGATTCAATGGGGCGGTTGTCAAAAGGATTCCCTCGTAAAGCAGGTAAGTCGATCAAACTGGCCCCACCACCGTACATATGTGCCGGTAAGTATACTAGTTCATAATATTCACGCTTAATTACGCATGAAAAACGTTTTGTTAACGCTTTTTATCAACTACTAAATTAAAAAACCCAATTAAAATACCAAAAATAGTACTTTGAGCCTATTTTATTAACGCTTTATTAACGCTTATTTAATGCGTTAACGACGCGTTAACGACATAATTAACGCATAAATTAGAGAGAAAAATACTAAATTCCACATTATATTAGAGAGAATATTGTAAGAAATCAAATCATAGAAGGTCGTCCAATAATATCAAGCAACATAAATAATCAGCAGATTCAGGAATTTTAAAGCAAAGACATTACAAACGATATGTCTTGGCAAAGAATGGTGAAGACATGCCAGTAGACAACAGTCGATTGAAAGGATTTTACAAACTATCAGTACCAGAAAGAAGAGAGCATTTAGCACAACTTGCTGGGTTGACGCCCGAACAAGTAAATGCTTGGGCCGATGCAGAGTTATCAGAAGATGCTGCAGATAGAATGATTGAGAACGTTGTTGGTAGGTATTCGTTGCCAATTGGAGTGGCTACGAACTTCATAATTGATGGAGAACATTACTTGATTCCTTTCGTAGTAGAAGAAGCAAGTGTAGTAGCTGCTGCATCAAACATGGCCAAAAGATGTCAATCGAAAGGAGGATTCACATCAGACAATACTGATCCGATTATGATAGGGCAGATACAAATTGTAAATTGTGCTGACCCTGAAGCTTCAAAGAAATCTATCTTATCTTCTAAAGATGAATTGATACAGTTGTGCAATGATGTCGACCCCATATTAGTTAAATTTGGAGGAGGGTGTAAAGATGTCGAAGTTAGGATTATCGAAACTATGTCAGGACCGATGGTAATTGTCCACATATTAGTAGACTGTAGAGATGCGATGGGCGCTAATGCTGTCAATACTATGGCAGAAACTATTGCCCCGAAAATAGAGTCATTATCGGGAGGCACTGTTATTCTCAGAATAATTAGTAATCTTGCAGTCCATAGGCTGGCTAGAGTTAGTGCAACATTTACTCCAGAAGAGATGTCCGACAATGGAGATGCAAAACAAGGCTCTGAAGTAATAGATGGAGTGATACAAGCATACCATTTTGCCGCTGCAGATCCTTTCAGAGCGACTACACACAACAAAGGTATCATGAATGCTATTTCACCGATAGCAATAGCATGTGGACAAGATTGGAGAGCTATTGAGTCCGGTGCACATTCATACTGCGCTCACGAAAAACAATACACATCAATGACTCATTGGGAAAAAGATGAACAAGGAAACCTAGTAGGCAGTATAGAATGCCCGATGGCGGTCGGATTAGTTGGTGGAGCTGTAAGAATACATCCTGGAGCCCAAACTAATGTTGCACTCTTGGGAATAAAAAGTGCTGACGATTTAGCTAAAGTAATGGCGGCTGCAGGTATGGCGCAAAATCTAGGCGCGTTAAGAGCATTAGCAACTGTTGGAATACAAGCAGGACATATGAAACTACATTTGAAGAATATGATTAGTTCCGCTGGTGCAAAAGATAATGAAATTGATTTAGTAGCTAACATGGTGAAAGAAAGTGGTGAAAGAATTACAATGGCAGCTGTAGAAGATGCCCTGAAAACTATCAGAAATGAATAAAATTTTATTCATCTAAGTTATTTATTTCATCTTCTCCGGTGAATTCAGTTATCGACATCTGTTCATCAGGGGCTAAAGAGGCTGCTAATTGGGCGCTTGTTAAACCTGCATTTGCTGCTTCGGAACGAAACCATGTACGTACTGCACGGTAATCTACTTCTGGACAACCAAAATACTCAGCGAACCTTCTCGTAGTGGTAAGACGCCTTGTTAAACCATCCCTACGCCGGTCAATTAAGCCTAAGTTTGCTAAATCTCTGACATGATCATAGGCCCTCTGACCTAACATTTCAACTAATTGAGACTGAGCCATTGGTTGATGGTAAGCAATTAATGCAGCTGCTGGAAGAAGTCTTTGAGGAGTGTCTGGACGGAATGATTCAGGTAAAAATGGAGAAAGATTAGGGCGTACTTCGAAAATCCAACGTCCAGAAACTTCTGTTAATTGTAATGCCGAATCTTGTCTTCTCTTTATCCTAGATTGTAATTCTTCTAAAGAAGATTGTACCTCTTCAATCGATTTATCGACTGTCTGAGAAAGTTCATCAGTAGACATTGAACGACCCGAGGTAAACATTATTGCTTCAAGAATTACCGAAAGACTTGCCTCATTCATTGAATAATAAGCCCCCTGGAATTTTAGACTTAGGATTTATTCTGTTTGTTAAGGTAGAGAAATCATCGTCATCTAAGTGAAGATTTTTTAGAGATATATTTCCTTCATCATCCTGAGATACCTCTGCATAACCTCTGTGTGTAAGGAACAAAGAAGAAACTAATGCTGTAACTTGCGCTTCTGATTCTGCCTCTTCCCGACTTATTCCTGACCTAACCGAATTTTCTCTGAGAATATCGACTATTTCGCTAAGATCTGTCGATTCGTTAGAAATTGTGCGGCTACGTAAAGCATCCCATGTCCTTTTGAGATCATCTTCGAGATTCTCAACATGCAAACTCCCTCCAAATCTCGCTCTTGCTTTCTCATTCGCCTCTCGCCGTTCTTTAGCGATTTGTTCCCTCATTCTTTGCTCTTCTGAGAGTCTACCTGCTGCTTGGAGACCCATTAAAAGTTCGCCTAGAGTAACAGGCCTCCCTTCTTCACGATGAATTCTGCCTTCAAACATACTGGGAAGTACTTCATCAGCTGCGCCAGTAAGTACTCCTACTGAGAAATTATAGTCCTCATCGGAAAACTCGCTCTCCCATGTTTCTTCAAACTCCCATGTGTCGTCAATTTCTTCTTCAATGAGAGATCTTTCTTGCCTCTCAATAAGTGAACTTGCCTGGCCCCTAAGTATTGACCAGGCCATACGTACCAAACGCCCACATGTTGGCAAATCAATATTTTCTGAATTATTTATTCTCTCTGTAAATAAATCTAAGAATACGGATAAATCAACATCCCATGGGTCTAAATCACTATTTTGAAATAATTGAAAAACCAGTGCCACTGAACGATCGAATGGATCAATGAGAAATTGATGTTCTGCTTCTTCTACTCTCGATAATTCTACTAATCTATCGAGATAACGATTTGTTTCAAGATCTGTGTCGCCTCCAAGCAATCGAGAAACTATATCATCCCTCATTGTAGAACCATCAAAAACAGACAATTAATTCCCTCACTCTACTTCTAATTCAGATGATTCAGCCTCTTCTAAATCCTCGATAACATTCTCATCAGTGATAACTTTCTGAACGATGTTTGCCTCTCCTATATCTTCACTCCAGTCTTCAGTCCTTTCTCTTAATGCTTCTAAATTCTTATTCTCAACAGTTGGAGATAAATCCTCGATTCCTTCCAATTCATCTTCAATATCTACACCGGCTCTTCCAGCAATTCCTCCAAGAGATTTGGGAGTACCGAGTGGCTCGGGAACTCTAGGCATTTGATTTGGATCGGGTAAGACTAATTCTGAACGTTCCTCATCCGACTGTTTTCTAGCAGCTTCTTCTTTTTCTATTTCTTCACTCATTTGTAATGCAGCTGCACGATCGAAATCTGTGATTCTACGGCTACAACCATCACCTGCATGAGTAATCCCAATATGGTGATTCGCTAGATTTAAACTAACTTTTCTGAGCGTTACCATAATGAATTGAGCTCTTTGTGAGCGCGTTAAACAAAGGCTAGCAATTAATTCTGAATTAAACGGATCTAAATTCTGATCTACTTCGTCGAAATAATAGAATGGGCTAGGCTCATAATCTTGGATAGCAAATATCAATGCTAGAGCGGCCATAGACTTCTCTCCGCCTGAAAGAAGATTTCTTCTAGTTTTACTATTCTTCCCAGGTGGAACACAATCCATCTCTAAACCACCATCGAAAGGATTCTTCTTATTTTCCAATCTTAAACTGCCAATCCCACCGGGTTGTAATCTCTCGTAGACTCTACTGAAATTTTTATTTACATGATCGAATACTAACAACAATCTCTTCTTCCTCTCAGATTCTAGTTTCTCTGCAATTCCAACAAGGTCATCTCGTCGCTGTCGTAGAATTTTTCCATCTTCTACAAGTCCTGCTATACGTTCAACTGCAATATCGTATTGTTCTATTGCTAACATATTGACATCACCGAGATGACCGAGGCGCCTTTCAAGTCCCTGCACAACTTTTTGCGCCTCGGCCACAGTGGGTAATTGGGTATCTGCTGATGGAATTTCAATATTCTCAGCTGCTAATTCGGCAACAATCTCATTCACTGCAGCCCTTTTCTGATTTATCTGTATGTTCAAATCCTCAATTCGTGAATTAAAGGTTTGGCGTTTTTGAGATTGAGTCTCTAAGGATGCCCTTAAACTGGCTCGTTCTTCTACTATAGTGTCTTTTCTTTGACTTAAAATCTGTTGTTCTTCATTAAATTGTGAAGCCTGGCTCTTTAAGTCTACTAGTAAATCTCTAGATTTCTGAATTGAGGTTTCAAGTTTTGTGATTTCTATTTCTGCTTCTTCTATCGATTTTTCTTTGGAAGTTATCTGCCTTTCCAGTTCGGATATTCTATCTGAAAGAATTTTTAATCTCGCATTAGTACTGATTATAGAAGATTCAGAATGTAACTTAATCCTCTCGGCTTCTGTCCTAGTTTTTTCTGCGTT
>Ga0115011_10000194_pt1 | contig 55532 bp, 49 predicted proteins | sample TroAtlMetagenome_2_FD_88705 | JGI IMG/M metagenome (GOLD analysis project Ga0115011, IMG submission 88705) | Marine eukaryotic phytoplankton communities from Atlantic Ocean - Tropical Atlantic ANT8 Metagenome | ecosystem: Environmental > Aquatic > Marine > Oceanic | place: Tropical Atlantic... | reverse complement strand
AGAAGGAGTGGTAGAGGGGGAGATTGTCGAATGGCATGTTTCAGTTGGAGACTCAGTATCTGAAGATGACAGGATAGTAGACATAATGACTGATAAGGCCACAGTTTCTATCCCATCTCCTGTTAGTGGGACTGTATCAACATTAAGCGGATCTGTCGGCGATATGATTGCAGTCGGCTCAACACTGGTTGGTTTCGAAACAGGGACAGCTGTTGATGGTGGGACTGATGAAGAAAAGGAAGATAATGTGGAGCAAGAGAGCGTGAAAGAACCCCCTGCAGAGGAGTTTCCTCCCGCGGTTGTGCCTTCAGAAAAAGTTGCAGAAGTAACAATTCATGAACCAGTGGAAAAAATCCACGAGGTAGTTCCATCGGCGCCAAATGTCTCATTTTCTGAAAATGAACGGGTTCTGGCCAGTCCAGCAGTTAGGAGAAGAGCAAGGGAGGCTGGTTTGGATCTGAAGATGGTTAATGGTTCGGGGCCTGCAGGGAGAATTCGCCATGCAGACCTCGATGCTTTCATTGCAGCTGGAGGGGCAGTAGCTGGAGCAGCTCCGACCTCCTATTCGAACAAGAGGACCGAAGTCAAAGAGGTCAAAGTTGTAGGATTGAGAAGAAAAATTGCTGAACAGATGACTTTGAGCAAGAGCAGAATACCTCACTTCTCATATTTTGAAGAAGTAGATGTTACTGAATTAGAGGGACTTAGGCAAGTATTGAATTCCTCCAAGGACGAAACGCAACCAAAGCTCACATATCTTCCCTTCATCATGCTCGCTCTATCCAAAATCATGCCGGAGCACCCCGAGTGCAATGGCCACTATGATGATGATAACGGCATAGTTAGGAGATTTTCAGGAGTGAGCCTAGGCATAGCGACACAAACGGAACGGGGGCTCTATGTTCCCGTGGTGAAGCATGTGGAGGCAATGGACATTTGGCAGGCGGCTACGGAGATGCAGAGAGTTGCTGGAGCGGCAAGGGGGGGTACTGCAAGTCTGGATGACTTGACAGGATCGACATTCACAATCACTAGTCTGGGCAGGGAGGGGGGATTGGGGGCGACTCCGATCATCAACCACCCAGAAGTCGCCATTCTCGGAGTCCATAAGGCGAGAGAGATGCCAGTTGTCAGAGAAGGAGAAATAGTCGTAAGGAGGATAATGAACCTCTCAAGTGCATTCGATCATCGAGTAGTGGACGGTGCAGATGGTGCATCTTTGATACAGCATCTAAGGAGATTGTTAGAAACTCCAGCTCTAATCTTCATGTGAGGTAATTATGGCCAATACGAAAAAATGCCAAGTCCTCGTAGTAGGCGCCGGACCTGGTGGTTATGTTGCAGGAATAAGGGCCGCGCAGCTTGGTTTGGAAACGATTGTTGTTGAGTCTGACAAAGCCGGTGGGACCTGTTTGATCCGTGGCTGCATTCCTAGTAAAGCAATTATTCACGCAGCTGATAGATTTGATGCGCTGAAAATTCACTCATCGGAAAATGGGCATATGGGGTTGTCAATTAGTGGAGAGGCGAAATTAGACATGCCAGCACTGGTTTCTTGGAAGGATTCGATCGTGGAGAGGCTGAATAAAGGTGTGGAGGGTTTGCTGAAAGGATCTGGTGCAGAGTTAATAATTGGGTGGGCAAATTTTGAGAGTCCCAAGATATGTAACGTGAATACCGCCGATGGAAATTTGAAAATAGAGGCGGAAAACGTCATCATTGCAACTGGATCTAGCCCTGTTGAGCTTCCATTCATGAAATTTGATGAGGAATTTGTATTATCATCGACCGGTGCGTTGGATCTGGCAAAGCTCCCGAAAAGTACTGCAATCGTCGGAGGTGGCTATATTGGACTTGAGCTGGGTTGTGCTTTATCGAAACTAGGGTCAGAGGTAACTGTTATTGAAGGATTAGACAGCATATTATCAATTATTGACAAAGAAGTTAGAAGACCCCTTGAAATCTGGTTGAAAAAACATGGTGTGAAAATTCATACCAAGGCACTGGCAAGAGGGGCTGAAATCAAAGGAAAGGGTGCTTCTAGGAAAGTAGAGCTTTCATTTGAGAAGGAAGGAGAGTTGGAATCAATCAAGGTTGACAAAGTATTAGTCACAGTTGGAAGAAAGGCGAACACTAGTGGATGGGGGCTTGAGAACATGGGACTGAGGATGGATCCATCTAGTAGGTTCATCAGAATTGATCGGCAGTGCAGGACTTCTGTTCCTGGAATCTACGCAATAGGGGACGTTGCCGGAGAACCAATGCTGGCGCACAAGGCAAGCGCTCAGGGCGAAATGGTAGCTGAGATAATCTCAGGTAGAAAAAGAGAGTTCGACAACATAGCAATTCCCGCGATTGTTTTCACGGAACCAGAAATAGTCTCAGTTGGTTTGACCCCAGAAGAGGCATCTGAGAGGGGAGAGAAGGTAATTGTGGGCAAATTCCCATTGGCTGCCAATGGTAGGGCCCTTAGTATCGAAGCGGAGAAAACTGGTGGTTTCATCAGAGTTACAGCTAGGGAGTCTGATCACGTAATCCTAGGAATTCAAGCGGTTGGTTCACACATTGCAGAATTGCATGGCGAGTTTGTTTTGGCACTAGAGATGGGCGCCTTGCTAGAAGACATTGAAGGTACAATTCATGCCCATCCAACTATGGCCGAATCTTTCCACGAAGGCGTACTCAAAACGCTCGGTCATGCGATTCACATTAGTTGAGGGATGAGATGGATCGAGTTAGGATCCTGAAAGCTGGAATAGTTGAGTATGAGCAAATGCACCAATCCATGGGAGAATTGCAAAAACTAAGGATTCGAGATGAAATTCCTGACACCATTATTTTTGTTGAGCATCCCGAGATTGTAACAATAGGTCCAAAGGCAATCAGAGAAGGAACTGAAGTTGTTGGCTACCCCAGTACAAGAACGGACCGAGGTGGGGGGATAACTTGGCATGGGCCGGGACAATTGGTTACTTACCCGATTTTGAAATGGAAAAAAGGAGAGCAGAACATTAGAGGCATTATTGGAAGGCTGGAAGACTGGGCAATCGCTGCATTGGGGGACTGCGGGGTTGATGCTTACAAGGACCCTAAAATGCAAGGAGCATGGGTCGATGGTCAGAAAATATGCTCGATTGGTTTGTCATTCCTACACTGGGTAAGCAGGCATGGCATGTCGATCAATGTGTGTACGCCAAAAGGAAGAGTGGAGGGTCTTGAAGGGTGTGGGATGGAAGCAGGCATGCACACTAGCCTCCAGAATCTTGGGTATTCCCAAGATTCCAATGGTTTACCAATTGATTGTAAGATGATAGAATCGGCGATGCTTGAGAGATGCGCTGAGATTTTGGGTCGGCGACCAGGTGAATCTATGGAATGGGCTCCGGAGATTTTAGTATGAAAACCACAAGGAGGAGCAAATTGGCTCATCACTGGAATCTAGACCCAGAAGTAACTTTCCTAAACCATGGCTCGTTTGGTGCCACACCTGGAATTATCCTCGAGGAGCAAACAAAGATCAGAGAGCAAATGGAAAGAGACCCAGTTAGATTCTTCGAAAGTGATTTTCCGAAACTATGGGACTCAACGAGAAAATCGGTTTCGGACTTCCTGAATGCAGATATGGATGGGATGACACTTGTGAACAATACGACGTCAGGGGTCAATACCGTTCTGCGTAGCCTGCATCTAAATGAGGATGATGAGATATTGGTGCCGAACCATTCGTACCAAGCGTGTTGGAATGCAGTGGATTTTGTGACAAAAAGGTCAGGTGCAAAAACGGTAGTTGTTGAAATTCCCTTCCGCGTGAATGACTCGCAAGAAATTGTCGATTTGATCATGGATTCAGTTACTGAAAATACGGTTTTGGCGCTAATTGACACAGTAACTAGCCCAACTGGAATAAGGATGCCTTTTGAGATATTGACGAAGAAACTTCAAGGAGTGGGCGTCGATGTATTATTGGATGCGGCCCATGGCCCTGGAATTGTTCCATTGGACCTAGGGGAGCTAGATTCTGCTTATTGCACGGGTAATTTCCACAAGTGGGTTTGCTCGCCGAAGGGTTCGGCATTTTTACACATCAGGGAAGATAAAAAGAGGCTGATCAGGCCATTAAGTATCAGTCATGGAGCCTCGTTCGAAGGTTCGGAGCAGGAAAAGTTCGAGTTTGAGTTTGGTTGGCCAGGCACCCAAGACCCAACTTCATGGTTATCTATTCCAGCGACCATTGAGTTCATGGAAGGGCTAGTGGATGGTGGATGGGCCGAAATAATGCAAAGGAACCATGATCTGGCTGTAGAAGGCAGGAGTTTGATTTGTGATGCAATAGGAACATCTGCACCGGTTCCAGAAACGATGGTCTCGGCTATCGCTTCTGTTGAGATTCCGAGTGAGCAAGAGGTCGGGCCAATTAGTCTAGAAGGCGACCCTTTCCATCACCTGCTAATGGACAAATATGGGATACAGGTTCCAGTTTTCCCTTGGAGGCACCATGGCACCAGATACATCAGGATTTCAGCCCAACTTTACAACCACATAGATGAGTACAATTTCCTTGCAGAGGCGCTTTCTGAAATTCTGGAAAATGGGGAAACCCTTCAAGGCCAGTAGTCTGGACGAGTAAGTATGCCGGAGGCGGTTGTATGCATCACTGGGGCTTCTGGGGCGCAATATGGGGTCAGGCTAATCAGGATTCTCACAGATCATGGATGGGACATTAGGCTGATAGTGACTGGTGCTGGTGCAATCAATCTCGATCTGGAGTGTGGAATCACCCCCGAGGATCTGGCTTCTTGGGAGGGTGTGATCCTTGAACGAAATGAGAATCTGGCTGGTAAGTCAGCATCGGGATCATCTTCTATTGATGCATACATAGTATGTCCCGCAAGTGGAACCACGATTGGAAAGATTGCTTCTGGAATCAGTGACAACCTAGTTACAAGAAGCGCGCTAGTGGCGATGAAAGAAGGTCGAAAGCTGATACTAGTGCCAAGGGAGTCGCCATATTCTACCCCTCACTTGAAGGCAATGGCGGATCTTGCATCATGGGGGGTAGTCATCCTTCCTGCTAGCCCTGGTTTCTACCACTCGCCCGAGACTATAGAGGAGTTGATTGATTTCATAGTTGCTAGAATCCTAGATCAATTGGGAATAGTGCACGAGATTGGGAAAAGATGGTCGGGTGAAGAAGTAAGGTCTGATTAACGGCGCGCCACTTACTCCAACCAAGCATGGGTTCAATAAAGGTCAGAACTGCCTCATTGCTGATAGTGTGGTAGATTGGGAGAAAAAGACGGTTGCCGCCATTGCTGTATCGGTAATTGTTCTGATTGGAATTTCTGGTAGTGCTGCAATATATGGTCCGGATATAGCAAGATGGATAAAGGGGGAGCCGGATTACGATCTAATAGACTTTGACGCTAATCAAACAAGAGCATATGCCCAGGGTCTTGTTAATCTTGGACATCCAGAATGGGGGGGAAGGCTATCTGGAACCGAACAGGAAGAGAATACCGCCCAGTCAATTAAACTCAATTTCTCAAATAGTGGAATTCCAGCGACCATAGAAGAATTTGAGATTCCACTATTCTACATGGGGAGTGATTTCGAGTTAATGATTTGCACGCCCGGAGATATAGGGAGTATTTTCGGTGGGCCGTCTCCATGCTCTCTTGCTGATGTGAATAGGAACGAGATTGAGTTCACCCATAGGGAGGATTTTGTCATCCAAGGATACAGCGGAGATGTTGACATTCTGGCTAGTAGTGATGTGAATGTTGTTGATCTTGGAATGGGCAATGAATCTGCCGACTGGGGGTCTGCTGCAAATGGAATAGGGTTAGTCTGGCTTTTGGACGGTAACGAAGGCAGTCCCGGGACCGAGAGCAATACTGTTCTATTTCTCAGAGCCCAGGAAAATGGCCTTAGGGGCCTTATAACTGTCAATGCTAGACAAAATTGTGACGAGTTAGTGGCTGGTGATTGTGTGCCTTACTTCAAATCATTAGATATCACCCAATTCAGTGAAAAGCCATACAATATTGGATTCATGATGGTTTCCAGAAGTGTTGGGGAGGCACTGCTGAGTCAGGTGGTTAATGGTGAGGGTATGCTTCAATTTGTAGTACAAGTAGACAATCAGGTCAACACGTACATCCATGTGCCTTGTGGGATTCTCGAAGGAGAGACTGACTCTCTGATAATCATCGGTGCCCATCATGATACTGCATACAACGGCCAGGGAGCTGTAGACAACACTGCTGGAACTGCTACTGTACAGGAGATTGCAAGGCAGTTTGGCTTATTGGGCGAGGAACTAGGCCCCCCCAAGCAAACGATTTACTTCTGCACTTGGGGTGGGGAAGAAGAGGGGTTGTGGGGGTCGACAGAATGGGTAAAGAAGCATCGGGAAACCCTTAGAGAAAACCTAAGATTGTACATAAATCTGGATATGAACCACGTTGATGCCCAGAGGAACAATGGGTTGACACTTCAGGGAAACAGTCCTGCTGACATCAAGAGAATTGAAGGGATTGTTGAGTCATTCGGGGATTCTTACCCGGATTTGGCCTCAAAGTATGAGATTAACGTTAGGACTCTGGAGTCGGAAGAAATGCCGAACAACTCCGACCATGCACCATTTGTATTCAACTTAGGTGAGGGGGATTTGGACAACGGATATTATGGTAAAGCACTAGTTTGCTATGGCTCTGGCTCATCTGAATATCACACTTATTTGGACAATATGGACAGGTTCAATGAGGAAAGCCTGGTAGTTTCGGGAGTTATTTTCGGCTCGCTCGTACGCCACCTTGCATGGGGCTAATTTGAACAGAATGAGGCAATTTCGTCGTAATCTGGTTCAATGCCAGGATTATCGGCTACCCATGCATAACTAACGGTTCCGTCTTCTTCGACAATGAAGACGGCTCTGTGAGAGGCAGTATATCCTGGAGCGCCAAAGTCTTCGATAGCCAGATCATAAGCAAAGATTGCAGACCTATTTACATCACACAAAAGTGGAAACCCGATTTCATTGACTTTTGCGAATTCAGCATTTGCAAATACGTTGTCTGCCGATATTCCAAAAATAGCAGCATTAGCTTCTTTCAAAGATTGCAATGAATCGGTTAAAGTGCACATCTCTTTGGTGCACACCCCAGTAAATGCGGCAGGATAGAATGCTATTACAGCCCTCTTGCCTACTTCACTCAGGGTGACCATAGATCTATCGTGTGACATCAATGTAAAGTCTGGCGCTTTATCCCCTACTGAGACCATGTTGCCGCTAGGGCATAATGGATTTCAATATACTCATTGAGTAATCACATCCTATGCGGGCACCCTATGCCCAACAAGTCTAATCCCAACTCTAGTTCTCTGGCAGTAAGATCGCAAAGTGCTAAACGGCTGGTTTTTACTAGTCCTTTGGCATTCAAAACTTGGCAGTTTTCGTAAAATGATGCAAATGAGGAGGCCAATGAATGCAAGTGGTTGCAAAGCTTATGGGGACTAAATATCGATATTGCCTCATCTACTGCTGAGGAAAATCCCAATAGCCTGCGTGCCAACAATTGTTCCTCTGGTAGCGAACATTCAATGTTTGCAGATTGAAGAGAGTCACGATTTCCGTCCCATTTTCTGAAAATACTGCAAATTCTTGCGTGGGCATACTGTAAGTATGGAGCGGTATTGCCATCAAATGATAACATCCTCTCCCAATCAAAGATGTAGTCCTTTGTCCTCTCTGTAGAGAGATCTGCATATTTTACCGCTCCGATACCCACAATCTCTGCTACCTCCTTCCGCTCATCTCCAACTAAATCGGGATTTTTCTCCTCGATGGCTGCCTCTGCACGGGATACTGACTCGTTTAGTAAATCAAAAAGCTTCACCACTTCGCCCTCTCGACTTTTGAGGACCTTGCCATCCGAGTCAAGTACTGACCCGAAATTGACATGTACTGCTTGATGCGAGTCATTCATCAATCCAGCTTTCCGAGCGACTTGGAAGACCATCTCAAAGTGCTGTTTCTGAGGAGTTCCTACGACATATAGGAAAGAGTCGGATCGAAGTCTCTCTACCCTGTCAATAATGCATGCTAAATCGGAGGTGCTGTAATTGTAACCCCCATCGGCCTTTCGAATTATCAGTGGAAGCGGTTCACCTTCCCTGTTTACCCAGTCGCCGAGGAATGTGACATCGGCCCCCTCGCTTTTTTCAAGCACCCCTGCATCTTCAAGTCTTTCCAGAACAACTGGCAATAGTTGTTGGTACTTCGATTCCCCCCGTATGTCATCATCAGTTAGCAGAACCCCTAGCATCGAGTAAACTTCATTGAAGTATCTCATGGATTCGTCGACCAAAATACCCCAAAGTCTGAGGGTTTCTGGATCACCGCCCTGTAGCAGGACAACTCTCCTCCTTGACCTCTCTGAGAAATCGATATCTGAAACAAACTTGGACCTGGCTTGCTTGTAAAATGAGTCGAGATCGCCGACTCCCAGCTCGGTTGCAGCTTTGTCCTCGCCGAGATCAAGTAAATGCTCAATTAACATCCCAAAGGGAGTCCCCCAGTCACCGACGTGGTTTTCTCTATGGACCAAATGTCCCTTGAACTCCAACATCCTGACGATGGAGTCCCCTATAACTGTTGAACGAAGATGCCCGACGTGCATTTCCTTTGCGACGTTCGGAGCTGAATAGTCCACAACGAAAGATCGTCTTTCTTCGCTTGAAATTCCCAATCTTTGGCTTCTTGCTAATGATGATACTTGACTTGAGAGCCACTTTTCATTCGCCGTGATATTAACGAATCCGTTGATCGTACTGACGTGAGCCATGTTGATGAGCCCTTCGGATATCTCGCTGGATAATGCCTCTGCAATCTCAATAGGCGACTTCTTGAGGATCTTAGCCAGGGGATGGCACGGAATAGCTAGGTCCCCATGAGCTTCGACGGTTGCTGGACCGATGAGCCGTGACCAATCTGATTGAGATACGCCCAGATTGCCCATGGCCTTGGAAATTCCGGGGGTTACTGCATCAATAAGCCCCCTCATATCATCACCTCAAGAAATTGAATACCTCAGCAAGGCTGCTATCCCTCCGAAGGAGTTGTTTAGAGTTGCGCCTTCCTCTGTATCAAGTGACACCAGTCTGACTTCTGATGACGTGTGCCCGGCTAGGAGAGTCAGTTCATCGATCAAATCCATCGAACCATCATTATCCTCTAGTACACTGGATGATCCACATTCAGGACAGTTTGGGGCTGCAGATGTTTTGTCTTGCGATGATTTCCACTCCGTGCTGCATTCTTTACATTTCCAAGCAACTCTCCTCCTGTTGATTGCTTCAGAAAGTAGGAGGGTAGAGACCGCCCCTTGATCAAGAGCTGAACGTACCATTTTTTCGCCATATGTGGCTTTGGGATTAGTTTGCATCACCTCTCTGAGGAATCCATCAACCAGGGTTCTTTCTACGTCTAATTCGATCTGATCCATCATTGAGCCCGCTCTCTGAACTAGCTCCCTCAAACCGCTTTCATTTGAGTATCCTACATCGAAAAAGGGCTCTGCAATCAATTTCTTTACCTCATGATGAAAGTAGTCATTTTTTACGACGAAGTCTTTTGTTGCACCGGGCCCGCCAACAATTATTCCCTTCAGGTCCTTGACCATGGGCAACCAATAGCTACAGGCCCTCTCTGCAGCCTTCTTGAAAAACTTATGAGCGGCCTCTTCGATTAATCTCTCGAATCGCTGAGCTGACTGGCCCCCCCTTCCGTGCTTTGATGGCACTAGCGAAGTGATGTGCTCCTGACAGTGCAGTCTCTTTCCCGAGGCGAGTCCATAAGCTGCTTCGGAACGATCGATTACGAAGAGGCCGTATGATGTACGATCGATCAGCATTTCTTCCAGTTGACTGGTTTCAAATTTTGAGTCGCAGCGATATCGAAAAGATGGGAAGGGCTCGGGGGGATCGTCAACTACAGTGGTGATGAGTCTGGTCTTGTTGTTTCCAGTGATCACATGCCCGACAAAAAGTGCTAGACCGCGTTCCCCCGGTGTTTTGTACCTATTTATTGTAGAAATGGCGGACTCTATTGCATCAGTAACATGTTTTTTTGTCGACTTGGACTTGATGTTAGCCGCCTGACCTGCCTCTTGACCCAAATGCTGCCTGACGTCACTGATCATCCTGTCTGGAGGGATTACTACTGATACGAGCTCGGTTCCCATGCCCTTCATTTCGGATAGTTCGGATAGCGTCTTCTTCAATCTTAGGCGTCTCTGTTGCTGGACCAAATCGTCGGACATGCCTTGCCTCCGTGAAATGCCACCATGGGCTGCATTTCAACCCTTCAGCCCTTGTTGAGCATATGTCTTGAAAGGAGGGGGGCACACCTTGGGCCATGGCGACGGTGGTCTTGGCGTTGGGAGGGAGCCTTCTGAGACCAGAATTAGGCGATAGGCACCAATGGCTGGAAGAGTTTGTTTCACTTGTCAAAAAAAGGTTGAGTTCTGGCGAAAAGATGGGGATCGTTGTTGGAGGTGGGGCCCCGGCGAGAGAAGGAATAGAGTTGGCTAGATCGTTGATTGAAGATGAGTCCCACCTGGATAGGATTGGCATTGCAGCGACTAGGCTTAATGCAACAATAATCAAGGAAACTATTGAGGACAGCGGAGTTGAAGTTCATGGAAGGCTGCCGGAAAGTGTGGATGAAGCGATAGCTTCACTGAATGGCAGTGATATTGTTATTATGGGGGGGACGGTGGCCGGTCAGACTACAGATACGGTGGCAATAAAGCTGGCAATTGGAGTTGGCGCGTCAAGGTGTATAATTGCAACAAATGTCGAGAAGGTTTACTCAGAAGATCCAAGGGAAAATCCTGATGCTGAGTCATTTGAATTCCTAACATTACGTGAACTACAGGAAATTGTTGGTCCTGCCGAGCATGTATCGGCCGGTGGATCAAAGGTTGTCGACCCAGTTGGTGTGGGCGAAGCAGTTGATCACGGATTGTCACTCCTAGTGCTAGATGGGAGGGACAATTGGAGGATAGCTGCCGCCCTCGATGGTGGAGAATTTGGTGGCACACTAATTGAGGGATAAAATGAGCAGGAAGGAAACGATATTACGGGCGGCCAAGAGGACTGCAAATGAAGCAAAGTCTGCTGCGAAAAGAAGGAGTAGGGGGCTCATTAGGTCCGAATCCGAACCGCACAGGCATTGCGTAGTTTGCTGGGCACCAATTCCCCTTGATAGCGATCCAGCCGTATGCGAGAAGAGAGAATGCGAGGAAACACAGAAAAAGAGGGAGAAGTCTAGGAAAAGACTGACGGTGATGATGTACTTGTTCCCAGCAATAGCAATATTCTTAGTAATCTTGGAAGTTTTGTGAGAGGAAATTGGAAGGTGAGGAGCGTTGATGATCAGAATACTGTCTATACTCCCGGCCATAATGGGGACAATATGCATATTGATTTTGGGAGCGAGCCTGTATGGTTACTCACCGCAAAAATCTGGAATGGAGGTTCCAATTGTCCCCTGCCCCGAAGGTAGTTCGGGGTGTATTGTTGGAATGACGGATGAGGACATGTCAGTCCCAGGAGCATTCATTTTGCTGGACATAAGGCTCAGTCTTGAATGGGCGGAGCCGGATAGGAGCTGGATTGCGGTTGTGGATGCCGAGGCAAAGGAAGATTGCCCTCCCGATGCAAATGGCCTCACGACTTGCAACGAAGAGGATATTGCGGGTTTCATCGTTTCAGGAGGGCCGGAGGCAGATGGTAGTTTGGAGTTCCGGCTTGACCCAGGTGATTACAGATTTGTAACTGCAGGAAAGGAGGGTTCTGGTTTAGATTCCCAAACTGCAACCATGGAAACTACAATTCAACTGAGTGGCTATGTTGAGATTGCACTTGGACTTCTTGCATTCCTTCTATTTGCTGGTGCTGGGGAAATGGCTTTTCCCCTTAGAAACTTCATTGGTAGATTCAGGAAAAACTAGAGAATCCCTGATTATCTTGAATAACCCAATCGTCGTGGGGTTGCTATGGCAGGAACATCATGCCCCAATTGTGGATCTGTCATTGAACTCGATGGTTTGACGACCACATTCGGCGGTTATGACCTGTACTGCGTTGTTTGCGGTCACAGTTGGCATGCTTAGGTTATTTTTTGTCATCTCTGGGCCAATGTTCTGGCAGTGATAGTGGGTCTGAGATTTCGTCTGCAGCTATTACATCGATCAGTAAGTTTCGAAGCTCTTCGAGTCCCTCTCCAGTTTGTGAACTAACCCTGTGCTCATCCTCATTTTGAGAGGATTCAAGAAGATCTGATTTGCTGCTAACCAGAATTATTGGCCTTTCCAATATCATCCCCCTGACTTCCCGGAGTAGGTTTTCCTGTTCGGAAATATCTGTTGTTGGATCGGGTGACCTATCAAGTAAGAATACCAAGACATCACCAAGATGCTCCAAAGCGGCGATTGCCTGTAGCTCTATCTTATTTCTCTCGGATGTTGGCCTGTCAAGCAATCCCGGCGTATCGACCATCTGGTATGGGCGTCTGCGATGAGTGAAGTGACCCAGATGGAGTTGCTTAGTTGTGAATGGGTAGGATGCTACTTGTGGCTCGCCGCTAGAAAGGGCACTGATCAATGCAGATTTTCCAACATTTGGCGAACCTGCCACCACTATGCAAGGTTCATGTGGGTCAATTGAGGGAAGTGTGCGGAGTTGGTCTCTTGCTTCGCCAAGCCAAACGATTTGAGGGGATATCTGATCAATAATGGATGAAATTCGCCCATAAGCATGTCTTCTAGCTTTGTGGAATCCATCTATATCCCGTAAACGAAGGATTTTGCCCTGTGCTTCCCCTGAAATCCTCTGAGACTTTTCTGCCGCCCATTGAAGTGCAGCAAGATTTTGCTTGTATTGGTCTGTTCCCACTGCCGCGTCTACTAGCGATCGATCAAAATCAGAAAGCGCATTTAGGCTTGGCCATTTTGCAACATATGAATTTAGGGTCTTGGAAACGACATCACATGCGGATTGTACCATGCGACTCATCTGCTTCCTCACTCGGTGATACTTGTCAGGGTCTTCAACCAAATCAGCTTGGCTGCTCGCCCTACCAAAGGCCTTGTCCAATATCTCTTGTGGAAAAAGAACGGTGGGTATTGAACGCCATTCGACAGAAGCCATAGAATCCCTCAACTAGCCCGTCGCGGCATTGCACTTCAAGCATTAGTTGAATCAGATTGAGGAAAATATGAGTCGTTACCACTTGTTTTTCTATATTGACACACCCGAGATGGTATGGCGAGTAGAGGGCGAGGCGATGAGTTGGGCAAATTGCCTGATTGGGCGATTGGTTTCTATGAAGACTATGGTTCTCCGGATTTGGCAAGCCTTTCTGATGTCTTCCATGGCCCTTTGATTAGTAGAAAGTCTGGATTGAGAAAGGACGATCTAATCGAAATTTTACTCGATGGGAGGATGATTCCTAAAGACAGAGAGCCAATAACTAGGGGGATGCTGGTTGGCACCAATAGAAACTCAATTGATATTTTGGACGAATTTGGTGACTTTAGATCAGTGGCCAGGGACGTCATCATAGAGATCAGGCTAATTGCACATTTGAGAAAAAGTTACATTGAAGATAAAGAACTGCTAAAGTTTGAGAAAGAAGACATAAAGAGGCGTTCAGAAATGCATGAGAAAGCTGAAAAGACTGCTGAAGGTTATGAAAGCAACCTGTGGGGATGAAAATGGGATCATTGGCTGACAAGAATTGTGTTGCCTGTGAAGGCGGCGTTCCACCTCTGACTGAACGGCAGATAGGTGAGTTGATTTCAGGGATAGACGAAGGATGGAGTGTCATCGATAGTCACCACCTCGAGAGAGTTTGGAGCTTTCCTGATTTCTTAGGCGCTCTTGATTTTGTCAATTTGGCCGGTTCTGTTTGCGAGTCTGAAGGACATCACGCAGATTTCGACTTGGGATGGGGCCGTGTCGGTGCTAAAATATGGACGCACAAAATAGATGGTTTGACGGAGTCTGATTTCATTTTGGCTGCAAAATTTGATAGGATCTGAGGTGAGGTCTTTGGCTACTAATCTCAGAGGTCATGTCTTTGTTTGTACGAACAAAAGAGAAGAAGGTAATAGTCGTGGTTGCTGCTTTGAGAAAGGTGGGATGGAGTTGATGACTAAACTAAAAAGGGGCTCTAGGGAAATGGGCCTCGATGACATAAGGGTGAATAAATCGGGTTGCCTTGGCAGATGTGAGGAGGGGCCGTCTTGCGTGGTCTACCCAGAGGGCATTTGGTACACCATCCCAGATGATGAAGCTGGCATTAATCTGATTCTAAATCATCTTGCAGGCGGCGGCCCTGCCAATGAATTGATTATGGGTGAGAATAAATGAGAAAAGTAGTATATCCTAAAATCGGTGGGGTTGAATCGATACAAATTGTCGAAGTGGAAGACCCTGTGCCGAAGCTCGGACAGTTATGTGTAAGGATACACAGAGCAGGGATTAATTTCGCAGATTTGATGATGCGTCAAGGACTATACGGATCCAATCCTGATTTTCCATTTACTCCTGGTTACGAGGCTTCTGGAGAGGTCATTGGAATTGGAGACGACGTAAATGGCTTCGAGATAGGGGACAGGGTTCTGGCGATGACAGGTTTTGGAGGCTACTCGGAAAAAGTAGCCCTAGATTCAAAGAGGGTTTTCAAGTTGCCAGATTCGATTTCCTTTGACCAGGCTGCAGCCATCCCCGTGACCTATGGCACTGCTTACCACATGCTGTTACACCTGGGAAATCTTTCGAAGGGCGATTCCGTTCTTGTTCACCATGCAGCTGGGGGAGTTGGCACTGCTGTGGCCCAGCTATGCAAGGCTTTCGGATCTTCAAAGATTTTCGGTACGGCATCAGATTCAAAGAAAGGGTTTGTTGAGTCATTAGGAATGAGATTCATAAGTAGGGAAAGTGAAGACTTCGTTGAGATTTGCAGAAATGAGACTGGAGGCAGGGGCGTTGACCACGCAGTTGACCCAGTAGGCGGGAGTCATCTGATGAGGTCCTACAAGTCTCTTGGAAGTGGGGGTAAGCTATACTACTTCGGGGCATCTTCTGCAATAAAGGGGGAGAAGCGTTCAAGGTTGACGGCACTAAAGATGTGGGCCAGCACCCCTAGGTTTGACCCAATTAGGATGATGGGGTCAAACAAAGCGGTTTTCGGGGTTCACATGGGACTTCTTGATGATGAGGGCGTTTTCAAGGGGCACTTGGAGGTACTTTCAAGGATGTTAACAGAGGGGCAGATAGATCCCATTATTGACTCGGTATGGAGATTTGAGAAAGTTTCTGATGCTCAATTGCACATGCACAATAGGGGAAACAAGGGGAAAGTCCTACTGGACTTCTCATGAAATCAAAGCCTGACGGGTCTTGTCGCACCACATGCCTGGCATTTCAATTGAGTTGTGCGACCTTCTCTAAGGAACCGGGTATCTGGAGCCTTACATTCGGCACACAGGATGAAAGACTTGACGTATGAGACAATTTTTTCCTTTATCCTCTTTGGGGGGACCCTTCCCTTGAGCATGATCCTGGTTTTTTCCTTACTGCCAGAAGTCCCCAATTCATTCAGAAGGTACTGGAAAACATGATTTGAGTCCCTATCCATGGCATCGACAATGTCAGAATAATTTCGGAGAATTGTCTGACTCCCCTCGATGAGAATATCTGGTTCGGGCATGGTCCAACGAGAACGTTCGCTGATATCCTTTGGAATCATCCCCCTCGCGCGATCTAGAAGATCTTCGTAATCATCGTTCGCCATGGGTGTTCGAGAAGCAAACTGCTTTTCACACCACCGGGGCGAGGAATGTGGCCAATTGTCAAGAACCGCTGTATTGACGGGCAAATATGAGCGGCCCCCTTGTTGTTCAATTTGCTAGAACTCATGACGACGCAAAGATTCCGACAAGGGGCAGTAAAAGTGCAGCGGGTTGGGATTTATACGCATTAGAGGGATCATTGGTAGATTTTCGAAAGAGTGTGAAGGTTCGAACTGGACTCCATGTGGCCATTCCCGTGGGCTTTGAGGGGCAAGTCAGGGCAAGATCCTCATTAGGTGCAAAGGGACTAATCCTCCCACATAGCATCGGAACCATAGATTCAGACTACAGAGGTGAGCTGTTTGTTCTGATGACATGGATAGGAGATGGCGATTCATACACGATAAAGCAGGGAGAGAGGATTGCGCAATTGCTAATTTCCCCTGTTCCCAAAGTATCCTTTGAGGAGGTTGGTTTGGAAGAGTTGAGCGAAACTGCGAGAGGTTCGGGCGGTTTTGGAAGTACTGGTAGATTTTAACAGGACTCTTATTCATAATTAATCATAAATCGCCTCCCGGTGGATTCATAGCAAAGCGTCTCTGTGACGGGCTGATGCAGTTGAGTATAGATGAGCTAAGGTCCAAGGTTGAGGAGTTTCGATCTAGTGGGTTGAATACCCAACAAATAGCTGATGAACTCTCACTTTCTCAGACTACCATCCAATGGCTTTCCACGAGTGATTTTGTTATTGATGAGAAGCCTTCTGATGTCAAAGTTGGTTGGAGATCAATAGCCGTCAAGGGAGAAAGAATTGAGGCAATTTCGGAAATCTTCTGCGACATTATCGATGAAATGGTTGGAGTGGACAGTGTGGATACCATAGTTGGACTGAGCATTAATGGGATTGCCTTTGCCCAATGCGTTTCTTCCAACTTGGGTTGTGAGCTTGCGGTCGTAAGGAGCATCAGTGAGAATAAATCGGGGCATTTGTCGCAGGTTTACGCATCGGTATCTGGAAAAAAAGTCATCATTGTTGATGACGTGTACTCGACGGGGACGACAATGCGAAAAACCTGTGAAGAGCTTGAGTCGTATGGTGCTGAGGTTTTGCTTTGCTTGGTGCTTGTGAACAAATCATGGGACGATGAGGTTAATCAAAAGCCATTGAGGGCCTTGGTTAGGGCTGCAAGCGTCTAGGTGAGTTGGTATGCACTGGGCGGACCACACCGCACAGACCCTAAGAAAGAAGGGGGATGACCAGGTCATTGCCTCGGGCATTACCCCCTCTGGAGAATTCCACATCGGCCACCTGAGAGAGATACTTACAGCCGAGATGATACATAGGGCCTGTCTGGATGCTGGAATGAGGTCTCGCTACATTTTCATTGTTGACTCTATGGATCCGCTGAGGAGGGTTTACGACTTCCTAGGGGACTCTTACAACCAGTACATTGGGCATCCGTTGGCTTACATCCCTGCCCCGGGGCATGATGGTGAGCCAGGAGGCACCGGCATGAGCTACGCGGATTTCTTCCTAAAACCATTTTTGGAGGCACTGAAGCATATCGGAGTTGAGCCAGAAGTTGTGATGAACCATGAGACCTATGAAAGTGGAGATTTTGCTGAATCTATAGATTCTGCGATCAATAATATGGATCAAATATACAAGATAATTGAAACCGTGTCTGGGAGAAGCCTTCCAAGTAACTGGTTCCCATACAACCCCCGGGGTTCTGATGGGAGCATGGATGAAGTCATAGTAACTGGATACGAATTCCCGCTCGTCAGTTGGATTGACAGACATGGAATCGAGGGTTCATCAGACATCAGAAAAGGCGAAGGAAAAATGCCCTGGAGGATCGACTGGGCGGCGAAATGGGCAACTCATGAAATAACCTGCGAACCAGCAGGGAAGGATCACGGTTCTGCGGGAGGGAGTTTCGATACGGGAATCCCGATATGCAAGATCCTAGGTGGAAATCCACCGGATAAGATGGTTTACGAATGGATTCAACTTAAGGGAATGGGGCCGATGTCAAGTTCAAAGGGAGTGACAATAGGCCCTATGGATGCATTATCCCTAGTTCCGGCAGAAATAATGAGGTTCGTGATTGCTCGAAGTAAAGTGAACAGACATATTGAGTTCAACACGGGAGAAGCGCTTTTCGAAATTGCAGATGAGTATGAGCGTTTGGTCGCCGATCCACCCAAGGCCGTTGAAGGTGGGACAAGGAGAATGGAGGTCGCTAGGGAAACCAATCTAGGGGCCATCAGACTTAGTCAGATCATCAGAGGCTCTGAACCATCCGATTCAATAGCGGGAGTTTCATTCAGGCATCTATCTATGTTGGCCCAAATAAAATCCGGAGATGATGATGTTTGGGGGTCTTTGAAGAGGACCGGGCATCTGGATGGAGAGGCAGGTGAAGTTCTTCGGCAAAGATTGGACAGAATGAGGAATTGGATTGAAGGGCCCCATTTCCCGGAAGAATCTCGGATTGTTGTAAGAGACCCCAGTGACAAGATGGGGCATTCGAAACTTGAAGAAGGACAGATTGCTTTCATAGAAAGGTTGGTTGATGCACTTGGGGGTTGTGAATGGGATGAAAAGTCGATTGAGGGGGAGATTAGGGGGGCTGCTTCTGAATCGGTGGTTTCCCTGAAAGAATGCTATTCTTCCCTATACGAGTCAATTATTGGCAAGGATAAGGGGCCAAAGATTGCATCGATCATGGCTGAAATAGGCAGAGACGACGTACTGAAGCTAATTAGTTCCAACTAGTTACTTTCGTTGATCAAATATGCTATCTCCCCTGGGAGCAGCTTTTGGTGATCTAATGGCATCTCGGAGCTTCGGAAGATTACTTTGCCCCCCTCGATTGGATGGGTTTGGTGGTCCCCGAAATTCATCAACACCTTGTACAATGGGCCGTCAAATTTTTTGGTTAAAATTAGAACATCGTCTTCAGTAAAAATCTCGTCTACGTTTCCAGAATTCATCCAATTGTTTTCCTTACGCAAACGTAAAACATCCCTATAGTACGAAAGAATCGACATTTCGTCTGATTCCTGCCGATCTGCGGCATAATTAACCCAATCACTGGGAATCGGTAGCCATGGGACACCAGTGGTGAAACCGGCATTAACAGATTCATTAGACCAAGGTATTGGGACTCTGCATCCGTCCCTTCCTTTGTAGTCCGAACCGGGTGGCTGGCGAAAGAATGCTGGGTCTTGCCTATCTGAATCGGGGACTTCTGCTTCGGGAAGTCCGAGTTCTTCTCCATTGTATAGGTAGATATTCCCGGGCAAAGTGGAGATCAGAGAAATCAAAGACTTGTATCGCAATTCCGCAAGCGGTTTATCTTCAGGACTGGAGCTTGGGGCGTACCTACTCCAATGCCTAATCTCGTCATGATTAGAAAATGCCCAAGTTGGGGGCACTCCCGCTTTAATGCAAAGATCTATGTTTTTTGAGATATTGTTACTGAACGCACTGGCTGACCATTCCTGCTTGAGGAATGCAAAGTCAAATGCAGAATGCAGTTGATCGTCCCCAAGATATTGTAGGAGTCTTTTCCTAGAGCTAGCATAAACCTCCCCAATAAGAAGCCTTGGAGGGTCGTATGAGTCAGCAATTTTCCTCCAGTTGTGGTAAATATCGTGCACCTCTGGCTGATCCCAGCACCCTGATACGTCATCGTCAAACGTGCTCATATCTGGAAGCCCGGGGGCTTTGAAAAGTCCGTGAGCAACATCGATTCTGAAACCATCTACATCCATATCGAACCAATATCTGATAACTTCTTCAAAATGCTCCCTTACCTCATCCTCATGCCAATTGAGATCTGGTTGCTCTGAATCGAACATATGGAGGTACCATCTTTGGAATTGCCCTTTCTCTGTTGGGAAATGACTCCATGCAGGTCCTCCAAATATGCTCTGCCAATCATTGGGTGGCTCATTGCCTAATTCCCCTTTACCCTCTCTGATTATGAACAATTTCTCATGGGAATTTCCAATCCCTCCACTCGATGCTGAAATAAACCAAGGATGGGTCGAAGAAACGTGATTTGGAACAACGTCCATCAGAATTTTGATGTCTCTCGAATGGCAAGATTCGATTAAATTTCTGAACTCAGAGAGCGTGCCGAAATCTGGATCGACGTCAAAATAATCAGAAACGTCGTACCCGTGATCTGCACCGGGTGAAGGGTACATTGGATTCAGCCAAATCGCATCAACGCCCAAGTCGGCCACATGGTCGAGTCTGTCAATTAATCCGGCGATGTCTCCAATTCCGTCGCCATTGCTATCGTTGAATGAGCGCCAATATATCTGATATGTAACCAAATTATCCTTTGGCTGATCGGACACGGTCTGAGCCAAGATTATTCATTATTAATGGCATCGCCATTGTTGTCGAACAAGCGGATGTCTTTGCCTTCAATGATTATGTCAACCCGGTTCTCTCGGGAAGTTATTCTCCAATTCTCATCCGGCCCGGGCCTATGCCAGACTGCAGCTATTCGCACCTCTCCTAGTTTGAGGTGGACTATTGTCTCTGAGCCTAATTGCTCAGAGCCAGAGATTGAAAATTTACCATCCTGTTTTCCTATCTCCAAAGCCACGTTCTCTGGTCTAATCCCTAATGTGCAATCTCCGGAAAAATTTGAGAGTCTTTCTGGGAGTGGGATTTCTAGTTCGCCCCCCTCTTTTCCACTATTCTTTACCTTAGCCCTGAATACTCCGTCCATGGCTTCCCCGTAAATTAGATTCATCGGAGGGGTTCCGAGGAATGAGGCAACAAATGTATTGGCAGGGTTGTGATATGCCTCGAGGGGTTCTGAAAACTGCTGCATCCTACCTTCGTTCATTACTACAATCCTGTCAGCCAAAGTCATTGCTTCTATCTGGTCATGAGTGACATAAATCGTAGTGGTTCCCAATTCCTCATGTAGTCTCCTTAACTCGAACCTCATTTGGTTTCTTAGCTTAGCGTCCAAGTTGGAAAGTGGCTCATCCATCAGTAGTACTGCTGGTTGCCTGACCAATGCTCTGCCTAATGCGACTCTCTGTCTTTGTCCCCCTGAGAGGTGTTTTGGGAGTCTCTCGAGATACTCAGATAATCCGAGCAACTCTGCTGCCTCAACTACTCTACCGGAGACCTGGTCATTTGACATTCCCTGCATTCGAAGTCCGAAGGATAGATTGTCCCTTATGTTCATGTGTGGGTACAAAGCATAAGACTGGAAAACCATGCCAACCCCTCTGTCTTTTGGCGCCAGATCATTGACTATTGCACCTCCAATAGAGATAGTTCCATCAGTGATTTCCTCCAGTCCAGCTAACATTCTGAGGGATGTGGTCTTTCCGCAACCCGAGGGTCCAACCAATACGACGAACTCTCCCCTATTCACCTGTATCGATAGTTCCTTGACTGCAATGCTATCTTCATCGTACTTCTTCCAGACATTATCAAAATTCACGTTCGCCAAGCTTTCACCCCTTTACCGATCCGGCTACCATCCCATCAACAAGATATCGCTGGAATGTAATGAACAGAAGTACGACTGGTAAGCTAACAAGAATGGAGGCGGCTGCAAAATCCCCCCAGTAGGGCTGGGTTTCTGAGACCATTGAGGCTATACCAACCGGCATTGTGTATTTATCTGTGTCAGAAAGGAATGTTAGTGCCAGAAGGAACTCGTTCCAAGCTGCCAAAAATGAAAACAGACAGGTTATTGCGACGGCAGGCAGGGAAAGAGGGAAGATAATGTGGATGAAGACTTGCAGTTGACTGCATCCATCGACCCTAGCTGCTTCCTCCAACTCTATAGGTATCGTATCGAAGAATCCCTTCATCAGCCAAACACAAAGAGGCAATGCAGTTACAGAATATGCCAGCATTAGCCCGATGAATGAATTGAGCAAGCCAAACCCTTTCATCACTATGAAATAAGGGACTAGAATGAGTGCGCCGGGAAACATCTGGACTATGAGAAAAACAAACAAACCTAATTTCCTACCATGAAATCGGTATCTAGAGAATCCATAGGCGGCTGGAAAGGCGATCGACAAACCGAAGATTGTAGTACCCACGGAAACGATGATGGAGTTCCTAAGCCATACCCAGAACCTGTCCATTCCCATGATCTTCTCATAGTGCTCAAAGGTAATCGAAGATATTTTGAAATCCCCCCCAAGGGAGTTGCCAGGAGTTAGTGAAAGCATCAAAGTCCACAGAGGTGGTAAAATCGCGAAGAGTCCCAAATGAAGCAGTACGATTTGTTTTGATATCTGCAAAACCCTAGGTCCGTGTTTCCTTGAGCGGGATAGGCCCTCAATTGCCTCTGACTGGGTGTGCTTCCCAACAAACCACCTCCATGATTTGATTCCTGAAAGGAAGGAAAGAATTGAAACCAAGAGAACCGGCAATGAGGTCCACAAATCAATTAATGTTATGCCGGTGAATGTAGAATCCCTATGGAATAAGAAGATCGGACAAGATAACATCAACAATACTGAACACGAAATGAAAAGTGAGAGTCGCGAGGATGCCCGATGCTCCGGTGCATCCTCAGGAACCAAGTAAATTATTGTGGAGTTACACAATATGGCAACTATTACAATTTTCATTCCATAGTCATCATTTCTCATCCAGGCAAAAGCAAACATAATCATCAGTGAAAACAGACTTATCCATCCAAACCACCTAGTCGACTGTAGCCCCAATGGAGTCCAACGTAGACTGGCAACATCTGCTCTCATGAGTCGACCTCGCCTCCCTTAGTTACAGTTAGGTAAGTTGTGCTGAAAGCTATCAACATCAGGAAGATTATCACTGACCAAGCTGCTGCAAGCCCATACTCCCCATCAATAAACGCAACATCGTAAACAAACGTGACCAGTATATCAGTTACCCCCGGTTCGCCATAGTACCTGTCTGGGCCCCCTCCAGTCATTAGGAAAATCACATGGAACAAATTGAATGTCCAAATCATACCAAGAAGGGAAAGAGGAACTAATGCGGGCATTAATTGTGGCAAGGTTAGGTGCCTAAACCTCTTGAATGTGCTAACTCCGTCTATTGAAGCGGCTTCATACATATCTTTTGGTATTCCTTGTAATGCTCCGGAAACTGTCATTGTCATGAAAGAAAAACCCATCCAAATGTTGACGAAAATTACAGAAAACTTGGCCCATGAGTCCCACCCTAGATAATCTATATCGGTAGTCAAAATTCCATTCACCCAGCCAAATCTGTTTAGCATACCCCTCCACATAATTACTGATATGTATCCGGGAACCGCCCAAGGAATTAGTAAAATTGTTCGCCATGCTACCTTGCCGATTACTCGACTTTCCAATAGTAATGCAAAGAGGACTCCGAGTAGCATATGCATACTCACACAACCAAATGTCCAAACTAGTGTAAACGTGAAAGCACGCCAGAAGCCCGGATCGCCGTCGCCATCAAAATCGCGATCTTCGGAGAAAAGAAGCTCGTAATTGTCCAATCCTACGAATTCGCCTTGGCCATAGTTAGAAGCACTCTCGTCTGTGAAACTGAGATATATCCCATAGCCGACTGGATAGAATGTTAGAGTGGCAAGGAGTATTATGGATGGCAGGACAAGGAAGTAGCCTTGACGGTCCCTTCTATTTGGCGAAAGGAAGTATAGTACTGCAATGACTAAGCAAAGTCCGCCAACTATTGTTCCAAGTGCGATATATACTGGCATCATGTCAGGTTTTGGAGGGACTTCGGACTCTGCTATCGTAATGGCAGAAACCACAACAAGACCCTCTGTATTCGATATTTCATCGGCACCAATCGATACCACTCCAATGTATACTTCCTGGCCCCTCTTGATTCCCGGTAGGTCGCAGGCCACTGAAGATGCCTGCTTTGGTATTATAGGCATCCCAGAGGAAAATGTTGGCTCGGACCAGTTTGAGCTACTGGGGATTGTTGACAATTCTTCCTCTTGGGGCCAGGGGGACCACCAGCATCTCATGAATTTCAGAGTCTCCTCCAGAGATGGGTCTTCCCCCTGATTGTCGGAAACTGTTAGCCATGCATCTGGGAACCCAGAAACGGATGTTTCCGGAGGAGCAATTGAGGAGACATTGTTGAAGTATGAATTGCTGTAGTAGATCTCGTATTCAGTGGCGCCCTCTACGGTTGAAAAGGAATACCTGACGCGATTGTTCAGTCCGACCTCACCGTCTATCTGAACTTCGTCGACGATTGGAGGGGGGCTGGCAGAGGCTTGGTTTAGAAGGAGGAGCGCGAGGAGGGAGACGGCGGAAATTGCCGCCGTCCTCGACCTCATCGCCCTCACTCCTTGTCTTGTCACCTCTTTCTCAAGGGCACGTAGCTCTTATGTTATCCGATTACGCCATTATCATCATGCCATGGACATGGATGTAATTATGACCGGTAATGGTCCCATCCTCGGCAATAGTGACAAAACAGTTGCCACTTGTGTAGTTTGGATCGGCTCCCTGGGAGTCGCCGCACGCGGCACCGTCCTCATCTAGAAGCCATGAACCACTAGCTCCGAAGATTGCTCCCCACTCGTAGGTTCCTGCAGGTCTTTGGATTGTTATGGTCCAAGTCTCGTTGTCGTCACCTAGAGTAGCAGCGTGGTTAATTCCCCAGCCGTCGTCGAAAGAGCCATTCATATGGATCTGGTCATGGCTGCCCATCGTATGGACAACTAGTGTGATGTCTACAGCTATGCCGTCCACACCGTCACAGTTGGTATCGACGCCATCGCCTGCGGCGTCAGTAGTTACTCCTGGGTTTACTGATGCATTAGTGTCATCACAGTCTCCCTCGTGAGTACCGTAGTTGTCATCGTCGGCATCGGCATCAACTGTGTAGTTAAGCCCTAGTGCCTTCTCGATTGCTGCTTGAGCCTTGACTGCTGCGGCCGCCGGATCCATCCCTCTGTCGAAGACATCGGCTAGCATGGAATCAGTCGGACCCCACACTTGTCCCATTGCTGCGTATGCAGGAGCTGCGAATCCTTTTGCCATCTGTGCACCGAAACCTGCAACGACTGAATCGTTGGCTACGTCTGGGTGCTCCAGTACTGATGGCATTGTTGGTAGAAGCTTTGCAGTCTTTGCAAACTCAACCTGGCTATCATATCCAGCGAAGTACTTCGCTACGGTCACTGCTGCTTCCTTGTTGTCCGAGCCGGAGGAAACAGACCACCCCTTCGTCCCAACGAATGGGCTGAATGGAATTGCCACAGGTGAATCGGGTAGAGTTGAAAATCCGAAGTTTACGTTCGAATCATTAATCCCGGTATATGCCCATGGTCCTTGAACTATGAATGCGACTTTGTTGGCCTTGAACATGTCTTCCATGTTACCCCAATCACAGCCGACCTTCATCAGAGGCCCATAGGTACCATCTGGATGCCCTGCTAGGAGGGTTCCGATGGTCTGAATTGCAGTTACTGTGGCAACTGAGTTGATTGTTGGGTTCCCGTTGGCATCGAAGACAGAGCCCCCGTACCCTGTCATCCAGGGCCAGAACTGGTATGCTGCCTTGTAAGGGAAGCAAACGCCCCACATATCGTTCATTGGATCTGCGACAGCGCTTGCAGCTCCGATAAACTCAGTAGTTCCCCAAGATGAGATGTTGGTATAATCAACACCTGCAGCATCGAGGACATCCTTGTTGTAGTAAAGTGCTAGAGAATCACCAGATTGTGGTAGACCCAATACCTTTCCACCGACAGTAACGCCTGCAAGCGAGTTACCGTATGCAGAGGACTCTGCAGCAGTCATGTATGGTGCTAGATCCTCAAGAATCGAAACCCCCCCTACATTGTTGGCCGCGACCTCGCCGAGGGCGTCGTTCTGGATTCTGACGACGTCAGGTGCCTCGCCAGCCTGTGCAGCTGTGACGAATGCGCTCTTGGCATCATCATAGGGCTTGTACTCGACAGTCAGCTCTATTTCAGGGTGTTCGACAGCGAAAGAAGCGACCACGTTGTTCATTGCGGTCTCCTCTGAAGAGTCAATTGCATAGGTATGCCAAACCTTGATTGGTGTTGCATATGTGCAACTTGAATCATCGGTATCTGCACTAGCATTGTAGTTTAGAGCAGTTGCATCGGTGCACCCCATGATCTTCTCAACCGTTGTGTCTGTTGTGTCATCTGTCTTGTCATCGTCATCGCCACCTGTGCAGCCAGCAAGGGTCGTAGAGACCAGCAGGATGCTCAGTAGCATGGAAACAATCGTCTTGTCCATGGTCGGCGCGACATAGACCTCTTTATTAACTCAGTAGGTAACAATTCAACATGCAAATATGGAATGCAGCTGCAATGCTTAGAATGCATGAAAAATCAGAATAAATGAAATAAATCATGATTCCAGCAGGCAGCTCCTATAATTCCCGCTTCATTCCCATCGGGAACGATTGAGTTTTCAATCTCGAGATCCAACATTTTCAGCCATTTGTGGGAAATTGTCGTAACCCCGCCGCCGAGTAGTATTAATGAAGGGCTGGTGATTTTAGAAAGCATCCTCAATGAAATGGTTAATTCCGATGCCCATTCGTCGAAGTCCAAACCAAGTTCACGTCTGGCTGAGTCACTGGATAGTAGGTCTATCGAAGTTCCCGATTCATTCATTATTTGACCGAGCTCAATATTTGTAATTAGTTTGCCATTCTGAGAAAACGCTGTCCCCAATGAGGTTCCGATTGTTACCAAAAGTACCCTATCATGGCTTTTGTAAGAGTCAGTATTTCTAATTGCGTGGTAAAGAGCGCTATCGGCATCATTCAGTAGAGAGATATTGTTGAATAAGCTAGATAGTCGATTGCAGAGTCCATCGCCAACCAGATCTAACCCCATATTCGGGCCATTTACGACCGTTTTTCCTTCGACCACCCCTGGAAAGCCGATTCCAACTGAATCCCCGGAAAAATCCAGCTTTTTACTAATTTTAAAGATTGAGTCAATGATTTTTTCCAAATCTGGCGATTTCTGATGTTTAATCTTAATTCTCTTTGAAGAAAGTTTGCCATCGGCAGCATCTACTATTGCCCCCTTTACCGAGGAACCCCCAATATCTATCCCCAATACTGGATATCCATGCACAAGCATCGGGCAAAGTGCGAATTTTTCACATGTTCGGAAAATTATTCTTGTATCTTTTTGAGGCTTTGCTATTGCATGAAGGGGACTGGTGAGGTTCAAAAGTACACCATTTGGCCAGAAATTCATGAAGGGAGAGAGAGCTTTTGGGATATCCAAATTTTGGCGTGTTGATCGCTCCTACTCTAATAGTCGCTTCATTGGCCTCCCGCGACAGTAAGTCGAGGCGAGACTGATCATCGAAGAGGTTTGATATCGAGAAGCCTTGGCTCGGGGATTCCAATTTTTGCCTCTGCTATTGCCTCGACCTCCATCCTAGCCCCTGCCATTGTGGTGACGAAAGGGATGTTGAGCTCAACTGCAAGCCTCCTCATCATATTCCCATCCAAGACAGCGCCTCCTGAGGAGCGCGGGGTGTTGATTACCAAGTTTATTTTCCCCTGTCTCATCAAATCCAAGGCATCGGGGGACCGTTCCTCTGATATCCTATAGCAAGTATTGATTTCCATCTCACCGACGCTACGAAGAACCCTTGAGGTCCCTCTCGTGGCATAAATTGTGAATCCCATATCCTGCAGTCTCTTTGCCAATGGGATTGCCGAAACCTTATCTTCATCCTTTACCGTGATGTAAACGCCCCCCTCTACCGGAACTGGCAACTCTGTCGCTAGTCTAGCCTTGAGGTAAGCTGCAGATGCGCGGACATGCGAGCCCATGACCTCCCCTGTTGATTTCATCTCTGGACCCGGTGCTGGATCAAGGCCTCTTAATTTGATAAATGGAAAGACTGGTGCCTTTACCGAAACTGCATCGGTTTGAGGTTCTGGCACCTCCAAATCTGCTATGAGCTCCCCGAGGGCCACCCTAGCTGCAATTCGAGCCAAGGGTATTCCAGTTGACTTCGCCACGAATGGAAATGTCCTTGAACCCCTCGGATTGACCTCGAGAACGTATAGGGTCCCTTCGTGGATTGCGAATTGAATATTGAAACACCCCCTAATGCCTAGTTCAAGTCCTATCAAATTGGTCCACTCTTCTACTTGACCGAGGATATCTTCAGGCACATTCTGTGGCGGGATGAAGCAGGTAGAGTCACCCGAGTGTATTCCTGCCTCCTCAAGATGTTCCATTATTGCCCCTATCAAAACCTGCTCACCATCACAAACTGCATCCACATCGAGCTCAACTGCATTTCCCAGATACTTGTCAACCAATAGTGGCCTGTCTGATGAAATGTATGCTTCTCGCATGTATGACTCCAATTGCTTATAATTTGACAGTATCTCCATTCCACGGCCCCCAAGGACATATGAAGGCCTTACTAGAACTGGATATCCCAGCTCATTTGCGGCCTGTCTGACTCCATCGGGAGTAGTGGAAGTCGCGCCGGGTGGCATCCTAATACCACACCTTTCTGCGAATACTTCGAATCTCTCCCTGTCGCTAGCCTCATCTACAGTTTCTGGAGATGTTCCTTCGATTGCCAGATTTAACCCCAGCTTAGAGAGGTGAGGTAGTGAGTCAGAAAGAGGCAGGGCCAGATTAATTGCTGTCTGGCCTCCGAATTGGAGTAGTATTCCATTTGCATCTTCTCTTAGAAGTATTTCTGATACTGATTCCAGAGTTAGCGGGTCGAAATATAATCTGTCACTGGTGTCGAAGTCAGTGGAAACGGTCTCGGGGTTATTGTTGATAATTATAGCTTCGAATCCTAAATCCTGAATCGCGCCTGCCGCATGGACGCACCCATAGTCAAATTCAATGCCCTGTCCGATTCTAATTGGCCCGGATCCAACTACGGCAACGCGATGTTTTGTCGAATTGGCGAGAGCAGGAGAGTAGTCTATCCCAGAATCAGCGAATCCGCCCTCATAAGTCGAGTAATAGTAGGGAGTAACTGCAGCAAACTCTGCTGCGCAAGAGTCTACCATGCGAAAACTTGGGTGTATCCCAAGCTCGTGTCTCCTGTGCTGGACTGCAATCTCATCGTGACCGATTCCCAGACCCTTGTAGCCTGATTCCGGGAAACCCGACAGCGCATCAGCGATATGTAAATCTGTGAAACCGGCTCCCTTCCACGACCTCAGCTCTGATTCAGGAATTGTGGAGGGGGTGACGCCCATTTCACCGGCTGCTCTAATTTCCGTTTCTATTGCTGCTATATTCTCGAAGTGCCTTAGGAACCATCTAGTCACCCCACCTGTGAGGTCTCTGACATCCTCGATTGTGTAGCTTCGTCTAAATGCCTCAACTATTGCCCCTAGTCTTCGATCAGTTGGTATTCTGAGCCAGTCCTCCAATATTGCTGTGGGCAGAGGTTCTATCGCCCTTTCCTCCATCCCCTCGCCATCCGACGAATCGGACATATTCAATGGCCTGGGATGGGGCTTACCGTACTCCAAGCTAGCCCATGCCTTTAGACAGGCCTCCTCGAAATTCCTACCGATCGCCATCACTTCACCAGTAGATTTCATTGATGTGCCAAGTCGTCTGTCTGCAGTTCTGAACTTATCAAATGGCCAACGTGGAATCTTTACAACACAGTAATCCAGTGTGGGCTCAAATGCCGCCGTTGTTCCTTCTCCGGTGATCGGATTTGGTAGCTCATCCAAAGTGTATCCTACTGCAATTAAAGCTGCCATTCGAGCAATGGGATAACCAGTGGCCTTGGATGCCAATGCTGAAGATCTTGAGACGCGGGGGTTTACCTCAATGACCCTGTAATCACCATTTGACTGGTCGAATGCGAATTGTACATTGCACCCGCCTTTTATGTTTAGCCTTCTGATTAACCTCAATGAGGCATCCCTTAACTTCTGGTGATCCCTGTCCGAGAGAGTCTGTTGGGGTGCAACCACAATTGACTCTCCCGTATGCACGCCCATTGGGTAGATGTTCTCCATCGTGCAGACAATTATGGCGTTGTCAGCACCGTCCCTCATTACTTCGTATTCGTGCTCTTGCCAACCTAGAATGCTCTCTTCAATCAAGACTTGCCCGATCGCTGAATGTAGTATGCCCTGGCTTGCGATTTCGACTAATTCTCCCATATTGAATGCAGTTCCGCCACCCAATCCCCCTAACGTGAATGCAGGTCTAACGAGTAGGGGGAAGCCGTCCAATTCCTCCGCTGCCCTGATTGTTTCCTCTATTGAGTCGCAGGCAATTGCCTTGCAAACGGGCAAACCTATCTCCTCACAGACCTGCTTAAACAAATCCCTGTCTTCAGCTTCATTGATTGAAACAAGGTTGCATCCTATCAGTTCAACGCCAAGTTTGTCCAGAGTGCCATCATTTGCAAGTGCTGATGCGATATTAAGAGCGGTTTGGCCGCCCATTCCGGCTAGAAGCGCATCCGGCTTCTCGATTTCCAGAATCCTACTGACCACCTCAGGGAGCAGTGGTTCAATGTAAATCCTATCGGCCATTTCGGGGTCATTCTGAATAGTTGCTGGGTTTGAGTTAATCAGAATTACTTCGTAACCATCAGAACGAAGAGCCCTGCAAGCCTGAGATCCAGAGAAATCGAACTCCGCAGCTTGGCCGATTCTAATGGGGCCGCTGCCCAAGATTACTATTCTCTCTAAATCGTCCCTCCTTGGCATCAATTAGCCCTCCTTTGGTTTACTTTTGGATTACCTAACGCCATAGAATTGGAGACCATTTCCCTGAATCGATCGAAAAGATACGAAGCGTCGTGCGGCCCTGGGCATGCCTCTGGATGGAACTGGACGGTGAATGCTGGTTTTCCCAGTAAATCAAGACCCTCGACGGTTCCATCGTTTGAGTTGATATGCCTGACACGGAACTCGGAACCAATGGAGTTTTCCAACGAATCTGAGCAAGCCCCACTAGGGTGTGGTGCTAACATCCCTTTGACTGGATCTTCCACAGCGAATCCATGATTTTGGCTCGTAATATGGACGTTGCCCGTCTCAAGGTCCAATACTGGTTGATTGGCGCCCCTATGGCCATAACGTAACTTGTAGGTTCTGAGTCCGGCCGCTAGCCCCATTAGCTGATGGCCAAGGCAGATTCCCATAACTGGCATGTCATTCCTGACGGCTTCGGCGAGAGTGTTGCGGGCATCGGAGGCTGCTCCCGGATGGGCTGGATCACCAGGGCCATTGGATGCGAAGATTGCGTCGGGAGACCATTGAGACACAATTTGCTGAAGATCCATTGTGGCAGGGCACCAAACCACCTCAAATCGCATACATAGTTGTCTCAGGATATTGTGCTTTATCCCACAATCAATGACTGCAACCCTTGCGAGGATGTCGCCCTCATTTGATTTGGCCCCTGGATTGAGGATTATGGCTTCTTCACAGGTTACTTGAGCGACTAAGTCCTCTAAATCGGGTGAGGTTATGTCGCGCAAAATCTCCCTCATTTCGTCCTCCCTTTCTGCAGGGCCAAAGACGCAAAGAACAGTCCCATGCTCTCTGACTCTCCTAGTTAGGGCCCTTGTATCCACGCACTCTATCCCCGGAACCTCATGCGCCAATAGGAGCTCATGGACGCTACCTACCGAATCTCTATGATCCGGAGTGGAAATTTGCTGCTTGCATATGACGCCCCTAGGATGAACAGTGGATGACTCTGAAATCCCAGGAATGACTCCATAATTTCCAATTAGAGGGTATGTGAATGTCAGTACCTGCCCTGCAAAAGATGGATCGGTTAGGCTTTCCTGATAGCCACACATCCCCGTAGTGAATACGAGCTCACCCTGAGCTATTGACTCGTATCCGAATAAAGTTCCCTCGAAGACTGTTCCATCAGCCAAAATCAGAATTCCTTTTGACCCACTAGGGAGGCTGAATCTATCGATTTCTAGCAACTGGTCGGCGGCATCGGGAAATCGTGGAGGGGAGTCGACGCCGGGTATTCCGAGGCCCGGGCAAAAACCTCCCGCGGCATTATCGTCTGGCATCGTCGCAACTGGAAAAATACGACTCTTAATCATTCACAACAATTTGAGGGGGAAACATGTTTTATTTTTCACTCCTCATCGTGTGAAATCACGATCTTGTTCCTCTCAGATGGGACGATGGTGAATTCCCCTCCTGAAAATTTGGCCGCCTCATTGATAGGGCCGATCCACGAGCTTAGGAAGACGGCTAGAGCGGCCACCTCGGAATGTGGCTGACTTCCTATTGAGATGTTATAGTCGGCTATTCTGAATACCTCTCCAGGTACCTTGCTCCCCCCCACGACAATTATGACATTCTTTTCGATGGGGATTCTGGGAATTGCTGCATGTGCTGGTTCTCCATACATAGTCAGATGCACGATTATTGATCCTTCTTTAGAAGCCCCGCGCAATAGAGACATTGGCTTGGGCTCAAACCTACTCTCGAAGCCTCCTCCGAAGCGTTCTGAGACCGATCTCCATGTTTCCAAAGGAGATGGATCTAGATCACCTGAAAGAACAATTTCATCTGCTCCGAATGCTCTAGCCGTTAGACCGAGATGAGAGGTTATACGCTTGTCTCTATCAATTCTGTGGCCGAGCCTTAGCACTGTGACCCCAGGCAAGTCTGCTTCACGCATGAGTCACACAAGGGGCGGTTGCTCATCAGCATGACCCTCTTGCGATGAGTGGGGGACATTATGAAAAACGTCTACGCCCATGCTAATCATACTCGCCCTGACCCAAGAAAGAAGCATGGCATCGAACATGAACCTAGATGCGAAACCAACCATGACTGCGATCATCAATAGCCTTCCCGACGCGAAAAGAGCTTTTTGGGCGCCTAATTCACTTGAGTTGAGCAAAATAGGCTCTGCGATGTAGAACAAAGCTAGAACAACCAAAAATCCACCTATTTGGGAGAGGTTCGCATTCCCCCTCTCCCTCCCAACGACCATAACCAGAGTCGCGAGAACAACCAAAGATGGGACTAAGATGCTGAGTGTTTCAAAAGAAAATTCCCCGATTAAGGATAGTGGGATATCGGAGTCAGATATGCCCTCTGTGCCCTTCTTTACTGAAATCCACCAAAATAGAACACTGGCCATGAAAAGGGCGCCTGATATCCACCCTCTTTGAGTAATCATGTCTCTCACATGATGGTTATCCCTTGGCTTTAAACGCTGAACAATTGACTCCAAAATGAGTAGGGTTTCGGCATCATTTCTTTCATTTCCACTTGTTGAAACTAGTTCCGAATCTGCTTCTTCAATCGCATTCTCGCCCAGAGCCATCAACTGTTTGCCTCTCCGTCACATCATAAAGCAATCGTCGTTTGGACAGGGATAGATGGCCGACTGGCGACCCAATCTCAATTGCCGGGATAGAGAATACCCCCTAATTATGGGAATCGTAAACGTTACTCCTGACTCATTTCATCCCAACTCCAGAGTCATAGATCCAACACTTGCCGTAGAAAGGGCATTGATAATGGAGAAAGAAGGCGCAACATGGATTGATGTTGGGGGGGAGTCAACTCGCCCCGGAGCAATGGAACTATCAGAAAAGGAGGAAATGGAGCGTCTAATTCCTGTAATAAGGGGCATTAGATCGGCATCGCCTGATGTGCTGATTTCTGCAGACACAAGGAAGTCCGGTGTAGCTTTAGCCGCCATAGATGCAGGGGCTGATATGATTAACGATGTTTCTGGACTTGGCGATGCGAAGATGGTTGACATTGTTGTTGAGCACGAATTGCCCATCTGTGTAATGCACATGAAGGGGATTCCGGAAAATATGCAGAAAGACCTGGATTACGATGACGTGGTGGAGGAGGTCAAGGAGGAACTGTCGAGATCTTCTGACACACTAGTTCAGGCCGGTTTGGACCCATCAATGATCGTAGTGGACCCTGGGATAGGTTTTGGCAAGAGTCTTGAGCAAAACCTATTGCTACTGAAAGCAGGAAGGTACTTGGTTCCGGATGAAAGGATGTCTCTGATGTGGGGAGTAAGCAGGAAAAGCATGTTCAAGGATCTACTAGGCAGGAAGTCTACTGAGGAAAGACTATCTGGAACGTTGGGCATAGCTGCAATGGCGGAGGAGAAAGGAGTAGACATCCTAAGAGTTCACGACGTCGGGGATCATGTAGACTTTTTCAGGGCGATGTTGTCAGTGAGGTAACGGTATGCCGGGCAATATGGGAAACGTGATTGACATTGATGAGAAGTTGCGCCTAATTGGGACAGCGCACATCAGCAGTCAATCCGTTGATTTAGTGAAGGAGCAGATAGAATCATGGGGGCCTGATGTCGTTGCGGTTGAGTTATGTCAATCCAGACTATCTTCGCTTGTAGAGCCCGAAGCGATGGGATCTGAAGACTTACTGAAGATTATTGGAGAAGGAAGATCTTTGATGATTCTGCTACAGTCAGCTCTAGCCGCACAGCAGAGGAGGATGGGTTTTGAATCGGGAGAGGCCCCCGGTGCAGAACTTTTGGCTGCAGTTAAAACCGCAGAAAACTCAGGAGTTCCTGTTGAATTGATTGATAGGGACGTAGTAATTACACTGAGGAGGGCGTGGTCGAAGATGGGTTTTTTAGAGAAATGGAGGGTCTTGAACGCCCTGATTTGGACTGAAGATGAGGAGGATTTGACCATCGACGAAATCCTCGGTGACTCTGACTTACTTAGTAACATGATGGAGGAGGCCAGAGATGTTGCCCCCGGGGCTGGAGAGGTTCTAATTGATGAGAGAGATACTTTTTTGGCAGGTAGAATTCAACAGATTAGGGGAAAAGGGAAGATTCTGGCAGTAATCGGTGCCGGACACCTATCAGGAGTGGAAGAAAATCTGAGAAGGCCATCAATTGAGGCCACCTCGGAGTTGTCAAGACTAGGGGAGAACCCGAAGAAGTCAAACTTACCCAAGCTAGTGATGGGTGCAATTCCATTATTGCTAATTGGTGCATTGGCATGGATGGGGGCGAATGGGGATGTTGATGAACTCCGGAAGACGGCTGAAATTTGGCTTATTCTGAACGCATCACTAGCAGGATTTGGAGTTTTGATAGCTAGAGGCCATCCCCTTTCAATCATTGTTGGTGCGATCGCATCGCCAATTACTTCTCTGAATCCCATGGTTGGTGCGGGATGGTTTGCAGGGTACACCCAACTGAAGATTGTTTCACCCACTGGAAAGGATGCTCAAGACTTTCTGATGTTGGATGAAGTCTCATTGTTTTGGAAGAATAGGGTCGGCAGGGTGCTAATGGTTACGGCATTGGGGAACCTGGGTTCTGCGGCTGGAGCATTGTTGGCCGGTAGTGCAATAATTGGATTGGTCATTAGCTGATGCCCAGAATCATTAATCGTACGTCGATGGTTGGGAGCAGCAATGACAAACTATGGATTCGTCATAGACAACAGGACATGCATAGGTTGTCACGCTTGCACGGTGGCATGTAAATCGGAACACGACGTTCCCATCGGAGTCAATAGAACGCATGTAAAATATATCGAAAAGGGTATTTTTCCGAATTCTACAAGGGAGTTTAGCGTTCATAGGTGCAATCATTGCGAAGACTCGCCATGCACTACAATTTGTCCCACGACAGCTTTATTCAATAGGTCTGATGGAATCGTCGATTTTGATGACGATCGTTGCATTGGATGCAAGTCATGCATGCAGGCATGCCCTTATGATGCCCTATACATTGATCCGGACAAAGGAACTGCTGCCAAGTGCAACTACTGCGCACATAGAGTGGAGAATTCATTCGAGCCGGCATGTGTAATAGTATGCCCTACTGAGTCGATTATTTCGGGAGACTTGGACGATCCTGAGTCAAAAATCTCCCAAATTGTGTCTTCTGAAAGCACGACTGTTAGAAAACCCGAGTCAGGGGCCAAACCGAATGTTTTCTATGTGGAAACAAGTGAAGAAATGCTCCGTCCAGATGCCACCGAAGTGACTGGTTATGGAATGTGGACAGATCAGGCATTTGGTGTTGGTCACTTTGCAAAATATGCAGAGAGTAGATTGGATTCAGCGGATACCTCGTCCATGATTGTGCAATTGGCCCTAGAGAAGAAGCTCAAGAGCTCAAACAGTCGCGATAGGGCAATAATTAGAGACGTGATGGAGAGCCTCGGAGATGAGGAAATGACATCTAAGAGATCATATGACCAGCCTAGTAAAGGAGTGTTGTGGGGTTGGGAGGTGGCGGCTTATATCTGGACAAAGGGCATATGCGCGGGAGTATATGTGGTTGCCGCCCTCTCCATGCTAGCTGGATTCGTTGAAGCTGACAGTCAATTATGGCTGCAGACTATTGGAATTGGGATATTCTTCTTGGCATTGACTGGAGTTCTTCTTGTTGTTGATCTTGATCGGCCAGAGAGGTTCCTGTATGTTTTACTTAGACCTAACTGGGATTCTTGGCTTGTTAAGGGGGCGTATATCCTTGCTTTATATGGAGTCATTCTACTTGCGAGTGCGTTGGTCATAATCCTTGGTTTTGATTTGGTTTTCCTGACTTACATTTCCATATTTGGAATACCTGTAGCTCTGATGGCTGGAGTTTACACTGCTTGGCTCCTTGGTCAGGCGAAAGGTCGGTCTTGGTCTGAGGATACTTCCCTAACACTGAAGTTTCTTTTCGAGACTTTGGCATTGGGGGGGGCGGTTTTCTTTCCTCTTGCAACTATGGAGCCGATTTATGCCTTGTTCGGAATCTTAGTACTAATTGTGGCTTGGCTGCATGATAAGAAATTGGTCATTGACCCTCAATTAGAGGCTCTTTTGTGAGGTTATTATGAGTAGATCGTACATAGAAAAAATCGCGCAAAGACTTGGGATAATACCCAACCTAGATCGTGATAATGCACGTGGTGCCATATCGCAGTTGCGATCTTTTCCTAGCTACGAAGAGTGGGAAGGCCATACGGAACTAGATGCTAACGAGTGGCCCAAGAAGGTTGAGAAGAATTATTCATTGGTTCCAACGACTTGCTTCAACTGCGAGTCGGCTTGTGGACTGCTGGCGTACGTTGACAAAGAAACTGGGCAGGTCACTAAATTCGAAGGTAATCCGCATCACCCGGGCAGTAGAGGCAGAAACTGTGCGAAAGGCCCGGCTACGATAAATCAAATTAATGATACTGAGAGGATTCTTTTTCCGATGCGTAGGACTGGAAAACGCGGTTCAGGCGAGTGGGAGAGAATTAGCTGGGAAGATGCATTGGACGAGATATCACTTAAGATTCGTGAATCCCTTAAGTCGGGTGCCAAGGACAGAGTTGTCTATCATGTTGGCAGACCTGGACATGAGGGATATGCTAACAGGATACTGAAATCATGGGGTGTCGATGGTCACAATAGCCACACCAATATTTGCTCTTCTGGTGCTAGAACGGGTTACGCTCTCTGGCAAAGGCATGATCGACCTTCTCCGGATCACTCTAATGCCAAGGTTATCCTCCTAAGCTCATCCCATCTTGAGACGGGTCATTACTTCAATCCGCACGCACAAAGGATTCTCGAAGGAATGATGGATGGGGCGAAGTTGATCGTCATTGATCCCCGGCTCTCAAACACTGCCTCGATGGCCGATCATTGGCTCCCAACATGGCCTGGCTCCGAACCTGCACTATTTCTCGCATGGGCAAAGATAATCCTGGATATGGGCCTTTATGACCTTGAATTCATAGAAAAATGGGTCAATTGGGAGATGTGGTTGGAGAATGATCATCCGGAAGCGGAAAAATCTGTTGAAGTCTTCATCGAGCTGCTGAAAAACGAGTACAAAGATTACACTCCAGAATTTGCCGCAGAGGAATGTAAAATACCAGTCGAGCAAGTTATTGAAACCGGAGAAGTGGTGGCTAGAGCGGGTAGTAGGCTATGCACACACGTCTGGCGTTCCGCCAGTATTGGAAACTTAGGCGGTTGGCAGGTTAGTAGAACGCTTCACCTACTCAATGTACTAACTGGAAGTGTCGGAACCGAGGGTGGAACTTCACCTAACTCTTGGTCTAAATTTAAACCAGAGTTATTCGATGTTCCTCCGGATCCAGACGGTTGGAATGAGTTGCATTTCCCGCCGGAATACACACTTTCTCACTACGAAATGAGTCACATCCTACCCCACCTAATCAAGGATGGAAGAGGTTCAATGGATGTTTATTTCACAAGAGTTTTCAACCCTGTATGGACTTATCCAGATGGTTTTTCATGGATGGAGATGCTACAGAATGAGAATGCGGTCGGGTGCCACATAGCTCTTTCTCCGACATGGAATGAAACTGCTTTCTTCGCAGATTACGTCCTCCCAATGGGTCATGCATCCGAAAGGCACGATGTTAATTCATATGCAACTAGTTCTGGGAAATGGGTCGCTTTTCGTCAGCCGGTTCTCAGGGAGTTTGCTAGACGCGAAGGAAGGGAGGTAGAGTTCACACATGAGGTCAATCCGGGTGAAGTATGGGAGGAGGATGAATTCTGGAATGAGCTCTCCTGGAGGATTGATGATGGGACCATGGGGATTCGTGAACACTTCATGAGCCCGTATAGGGAAGGGGAGAAAATCACAATTGACGAATACTACCAATACATTTTCGAGAGGGTTCCGGGCCTATCTGAAGCTGCTGAAAAAGAAGGAGTCGACGAGCTTGGGTACATGAGGAAGCATGGCGCATTCCTAATCGAAGAAGCTACTTACAAGAAGCATGAAGAAGAAGGGTGGCCAACTCCCAGTGGCAAGCAAGAGTTCTTCTCGACTACGATGGTTGAGTTTGGATATCCTGAGCATTCAATACCCCATTATAAGATCAAAAGCCATGTCCATCCAGAAAATCTAACTGGTGAGGATGAGTTCTGCCTCCTACCGAACTTCAGACTTCCGCAGCACATTCACTCGCGATCTGCAAACTCAAAGTGGTTGTCTGAGATTGCACATCGAAATCCAATTTGGATCCACCCCTCAGATGCTGCCAAGTTAGGTGTTGAGGAAGGTGACTTGTTAAAGATAGAAACCGAAATTGGTTGGTTCATAGATAAAATCTGGGTCACAGAGGGGATTAAGCCCGGAGTGATAGGTTGCTCTCACCATATTGGCCGGTGGAGAAGAAAACAAGACCAAGGCAATAGGTACATGACAAATGAGGTTGAGATAGAGGAAATAGGGGATGGAAAGATGAGGATGAGGACCGTCGAAGGGGTCCGGCCTTGGCTATCAGAAGACCCGGATACCAATCGCATATGGTGGAGGGATGGTGGAGTTCATCAAAATATAACTCATGCAGTGCAACCAGATCCGATAAGCGGGGCCCATTGTTGGCTTCAGAAGGTCAAATTGTCCATACCTGGTGAAGATGAGAAGTATGGCGATATTGTGGTTGATAGGGTCAAATCCTTCCGATACTACAAAGAGTGGAATCTCTGGGCGAGGCAGCGTGAGACGCACCCAAGAGGTGAAAGGAGGCCACTTTGGATGAACAGGCCATTGCCTCCGAAGAAAGAAAATTGGTTTATCGAAGAAAGTGGTTGAAATGGAGCTAACATCATTGATTGCCCTGGTTCTAATACTGTTTACTGCATTCTTTTTCGCACCGTTAGGATTGGGTGGCGGGGTTCTTTTCGTCCCTATTTTCCATTACATTTTGGAATGGGGGATCCAGCTATCCCTAGTTAGTTCGCTGATCCTCGTTCTGATGGTATCGATGGGGAGTAAAAATGCTCATTCAAAGGATGGTTATGCTGTTCAAGAGGTTGGCAAGTATGCAATTCCACCTGCTTTGCTGGGTGTGGTCATAGGTGCAGTCATTGGTTCGATCCTTATAGAAAGCATAGGTGATTTCACCATAAAATTCGCAGCCGCGTCTCTTTTGATCTGGGTGATAATTAGGACCTTGAGACAGTTGGTTGGAGAAAATAATGGCAATGGCCTTGAATCTGTAGAACCTGGTGAAATTGGTGACGAGGTAATCAATCGCTATAGGGGGATGTGTTTGGCAGGAGGTACTGCTTCCGGGCTCCTAGGAATAGGCGGGGGAATGCTGTTTGTTACAATGCATAGGTCCCTATTCGCTTGGAAGCCGCACTATGCTGCTGGGACTTCTTACATCATCGAGACATGGATGGTTCCGATTGGGGTGGCATCTCACTTGGTTGTTAATGGGTCATGGTGGGAGCTTTGGGGTACGGTTGGAACTTGGATCCCAATAGTGATGTTGCTTGTCTATGCGTCGGCTTGGCTTGGTGCCAAAACTGCGATAAAGATGATTCCACAACAAATTCTGACATATCCTTTCCTCCTAGCATTAATGGCTAGTCTTCTAAGGTATTGCTGGGATATTTTTGGGGCTGCTGGAGCCTTATGATCGCCCTATGTGGTACTGGATTCAGACGCCGGAATATCCTCTAGACCCCAGTCAAGGGAGCTCCATCCCCTTTCATGGAAATAATAAAGGAACATTTTAGTGAAAACTTCAGCACCCCCAACTATAGCACCTGCAGTCCAACTATTTGTAACAAGTCTGGTGATTATTATTGTGTCAGTCGTTGCTATAAATCGCCATGTCAGAGTCTTTACTAAGCTTCTCGATCTATTTGCGTGTCCAGTTCCTGGAATGTGTGCCATGAGTCGTGGCATCGATTACTAGGGATAATTGCTACTGATGGAGGATTCGTGATTTTTCACTCAAAGGGCCTCAATTACTACGGCAATACCCTGCCCGCCGCCGATGCAGGCAGTAGAGACGCCGTACCTGCCTCCGCTCCTCTTTAGCTCATGAGCTAGCGTTAGGATCAGTCGGGTTCCAGTGGCGGCAAGAGGATGCCCCAATCCTACCGCACCTCCGTTGACATTTACCACCCCATAATCGATTCCTAGATCGTGCACGCATGCAACTGCCTGGCCTGCAAATGCCTCGTTAATTTCCCAACGATCTATATCGGAAGTCGATAGTCCGGCCTTTGCAAGGGCCTTTTGACTGGAAGGAACTGGCCCATAGGCCATAATTGCTGGCTCTATGCCGACTATCCCCCATGAGACGATTCTGGCCAATGGCTCATCACCATCGTTTTTTGCCCGAGTGGCGGATTTGATCACCACTGCGGCTGCACCATCAACGACCCCTGATGCATTGCCCGCGGTAACAAGCGAATCTGGCCCAAAATGAGTCCGCAAGGAAGAGAGAGACTCCTTTGTGGTGCCAAGGACCACATGGTCCTCGTGGGAGTGGTCAATCGAACCCTCTTCTGTCTCGACCTTGACTATCTCCTGTTCCCAAGTCCCTGAAGAAACACTTTCTTCTGTTCTCTGATGGCTTAAAGCTGCAAAATAGTCTGCTTGTTCCCTTACAACTCCCTTCCTCCTACAAAGCTCGTCGCTGGTCTGCGCCATGAAGAAGCCACTAATTCCATCCCTAAGATTGGTGAAAAGATAGTCTTCCATATTCTTTGTAAGCTGATCCCCCTGTTGAGGTGGCCTACCTAGTTTGTATTGATCTCGCGCCCCTCTCAAAACATGGGGGGCTTGGCTTAGATTCTCCATCCCCCCCGATACCACTACGTCAGCATCCCCTAGCATGATCATCTGTGATGCAGTGATAACTGACTGCGCGCCGCTACCGCATAATCGATTGAGTGTGAGCATTGGTGTTTCTTGGGGCACTCCGGCTTTTAGGCCGGCATGCCTCGCTCCGAAGATGGCTTGTCCGGAAGTCTGTAGTGCGTGACCCATGACTACGTGTTCTACTGTTTCCGAATCGGTTTCAGTTTTCTCGAGAGCCCCCCGGATAGCAATTGCCCCTAATTCCTCGGCACTAATGGAAGCGAGTCTGCCCCCTGGTTCACCATCCCCTCTCTTCCCCCCGAGCCATTCGCAGAAGGGGGTTCTGGCCCCTCCGACCAAAACTACATCATCGCCCATCATGCAAGGTCCACTCCGGAAAGGCTCAAGAGCATGCCGTAGAAATTATTTGGATCAAGAGTCGTCATCGTCATCAGTCATTGAACCTAGATAATCTGGAAGCTCGACGCCTGACATCTTGGCAACGTCATGAATTGGCGGCAAGCTCTGAACTAGGCTGCTAACGAAGTTACTAGTGGCAGATGAACCATCGGGACTGTTTCCACTGTCCCAAACTGTGACCTTGTCGATCTTCAGATTCCTAATGGCCTCTACTTGAGCTGAAACCATCGACTCGATCTTTTCGACCATTAGTAGTGTCGCTGCTGCCTTTGGGTCTCCTGATGCGCTAGAGACTAAATTGTTGTAACCCTGTGCCTTGGCATCTAGAACCTTCTGGATTCCCTCGGCTTCAGCCTCATACCTGGCCAATATTGCATCTGCCTCACCGCGCGCAACCCTGCGCTGCCTCTCTGCCTCGGCATCTGCGGCTATCTCGACCTGTTGCTTGACTATGTTCTCTTTTACTATTTCCGAGGCCTTCAGACGTTCTTCCTCTTCGCTGTAAAGTGCCCTCTGGATAGCTGCTTCGGCGGTGGCTGTTGCGACGTCTGCCCTCTGCTTTGCTGATGCCTCAGCTTCGGCCAGATCGGCATTAACCAGTGCAATCTCAGCTTGAGCGGTGTTCTCTCCAGCGACTGCCATTGCTTCCTGTTGCTCAACGAAAACACGCTGGTCGGCCTCTGCTGCCTTGCGACCTTTCTCTGCCTGAGCCTCGTTCTCCGCAACCTCGATTGCTCGGGCCCTGTCTGCCTTGGCTGCACCAATTGCTCCGTCCCTCTCGGCGTTGGCGACGTCGACGCGGGCTTGTTCGACTGCAGTTGCTGCGGCCTTCTTTCCAATGCTGTCGATATAGTCGGATTCATCAGTAATGTCCGCTATATTTACGTTGATCAAGTATAGTCCTACCTTCCTCATCTCTGCCCCGACGTTCTTCTGAATTAATTCCAAGAAAGCATCCCTGTCTTGATTGATTTGCTCAATGGTCAGGGTTGCTACTGTCAAACGGAGCTGTCCGAAGATTATCTCCTTGGCCATCTCCTCAATATCATCTATCCTAAATCCAAGTAAACGTTCTGCAGCGTTTGCCATTATCGAAGGCTCAGTAGAAACGCCGATGGTAAATGTGCTAGGGACGTTGATTCTAATATTCTGTAGTGAAAGTGCCCCCTTAAGATCGATGTTGATAGTCATCGGCTTGAGTGAAATGTAGGCGTAATCTTGAATCAGTGGCCAGACAAGTGCCGCACCTCCATGGAGTGTTTTTGAAGGCTTTGGGCGGCCGTCTGCGGACTTTTCCGTTCTACCATATATGACCATTATTTGGTCAGGTGGGCATCTCTTGTATCTCTGCGCAAAAAACATCACGGCTGCCACTAGTACCAAAACTGTGGCAAAAATCATAATGGTTAGAATTTGACTTGCCTCTGCCATTGTATCATCTCAGTACCATTGAATGGGCACTATCCTATGAATGCTTACCCTTGCAGATCCGCGAAAACTTACTCGGAGCTAGATTCTTTTTACTACCAGAACTTCGCCAATTGTATCAACGACCTCGATAAAGTCGCCTGTTGCAATTTTCGCTCCATCCTCGGACTTGGCGTTATAGGTTCTCTGGATTCCATTTACCTCAACAGTCACTTGGCCCAACCCGCCTTCGGAAATTCTTAGGTATGTCTGGCCCTTTGAACCAATCGCCTCGGATAATTCCGTCGTCCCATCTTGCTGAAGGGTAACGAATAGTTCGAAAAGCTTGCCTGTGAAGTACATTGAGACCCCTCCCGCAACTGCTCCAGCAACGACTGCTAGACTAGCACCTCCATTCGACTCCATGACGTAGAGTCCGGCTAATCCGAAGAACATCATAAAGGCCATAATTCCCTGGAAGGTTAGTGCCTTGAACGATGCATCGGCCCCGACATCGACATCTATGCCAAAGAGGCCATCGAAAATATCTGTGGCGATTCCACCGATCATCAGGAGGAAGAAGTACAAAACGAATAGAATGCCCCCCACTAATGCACTTGCGGCAAAAAGCAATTTTATTCCAGAGATGCCACCCAATCCGAGTAGGCTGAAAATGTCCAAGCTGTCTAGGAGACCCATGTCCACTGGTAGTGGCATTCACGTTTGACTTGTTCGGAAGGCTGGTGCTAAATCACTGTTTTTTTGACAATATGGCCCCGTAGTACCTCTCAAGATTGGAAATCGGCCCTAGGGAGAGGCCCACTATGACAAAGGACAGGACAAGCGAGTTTTGATGCGAAAGTAATGAATTGAAGACGGTGTAGGAGAATAGACCTATGACGAACAACAATATCGGTATTGCAGCTCTACGGAAGAAAATATAGTATCCCCCGAGTTGGTCGAAGGCTGGATTGCCAATTACCTGATCCACAAGCTCGGTATTTTCCTCTTCGGGCATTAATGATCACATCAATTAGCTAGCCAAGCCAAGAGTCCGATGAATGTCATTACTGCAGGAATAGAGTACCAAGCCGCCGTGACAATCATTGGGGAGCTATCGACAAGGACGTCCTTCCCCGATTGAGGATCCGTGTCCATCACCAACTTCTCAGCCTTATTGTATGCATTGGTAAATTCGTCCTCGTGACGAGCAATGAAAATCAGAAAATATAATCCAAGTGCGATGGTTCCAGTTCCTGACCATGTAATTATTTCGGCCATGAAGCTATCGGCATTTGCCTCGATCAGGGCCTCGCCGATCAATAACTGTGCGACTCCAAGCAAGAACCAGGTCCAAGAATCCCTCCTAGCCATGGAATTGGATTGAACCGGTGTTCTTCAATATTGCCTCATTCCGATCATTAAACTCCAGTTTGGCTCTTTGGTCGGTGGTTCCAAATTGCCCATGTTCCTTTGGCAGTTGCAATCTTAGCGCCATCTTCAGATTCTAACCTCCCCTCTATGTGTGCCAGATTTCTGCCTCTCCGGACAACTTCAGCGGAAGCAATGAGCCTCGCCCCCGTGCCGACTGAGTTTAGATATGAAATGTCAAGCTGGGCAGTGGCACACCACTCCTCTTCAGAAAGAAGGGAGACCAAGGTCCCCCCCATTGCTGTGTCCAGCAAGGTGGCATGTATCCCCCCATGTGCGACACCCCCCATGTTCAAGTGTTTGTCTTCGATTGTGCACTCAACAACACAGGAGCCCGGACGAAAATCAGAAATTGAAAAACCTACGGTTTTGGCTAGTTCGGTAAGCCCAGGGGTTCTTTCGAAGTCACTCATAGTTTGCCTCTCCAGTCTGAACTGACCATAAGCGCGAGTAGAGTCCGCCCCCTGCAACGAGCTCATCGTGACTACCAGTTTCCGAAATTAGTCCCCCCTCCATCACTGCAATGATGTCCGAGTTTCTAACGGTTGAGAGTCGATGCGCAATTATCAGAGTAGTTCTATCTCTGGAAATGCGCTCGATTGAACGTTGCAATGCGGCTTCGGTCTCATTGTCGACATTACTGGTCGCCTCATCAAGAACTAGAATTGGGGCGTCTTTCAGTACTGCTCTTGCGATTGCCAACCTCTGCCTCTGGCCACCGGAGAGTCTGTGGCCATCCTCGCCTATGTTCGTCTCCCAGCCATCTGGCAGGCTTTCAATGAATTCAAGGGCTTCTGCAATCCTAACTGCCTCAACCACCTCCAAATCATTGGCGTCAGGATTGCCATAGAGAACGTTCTCCCTTACAGAACCTGGGAAGAGTGTTGTGGTTTGACTGACAAGAGAGACTGAGCCCCTTAGTGAATCTAGTGTCAAATCACGAATATCGTGCCCATCTAATATTATTGATCCATTGACGGGATCTTGAAATCGGAGTAGTAGTCGAACGAGTGTGGTCTTTCCTGATCCAGTGGCACCCACCAGACCTACAGTTTTTCCAGCTGGCACCACCAAATCTACTCCCTTGAGGACTGCCTCCCTCCCATGATACGTGAAGTGAAGTCCTTCAAAGGAAATCTCTCCAGAAACCTGTTCCAGAGTCCTATCCCCTTCAACAATTCCTACCTCGGTATCCAATAAGTCAAGAACTCTTGAAGTGGAAGCCATTGCCCTCTGATATAGGTCAAATGTTTCGCCTAGTCTGGTAAGGGGCCATAGCAATCTTTGAGTGATAAAAACGATAACTGAGTATTCACCAATTCCAATCTTCCCCTCAATTGCATACCACCCCCCGACCAGCATGTTGGCAGTGAACGCAAAGAGAATGGCCATCCTGATTAGTGGAACGAAGGAGGCTGAGAGCCTGATTGCCTCCCTATTCGCATTCCTGTAAGATTCCGAGGCACCTCCTACTCTCGATGACTCGCGATCCTCGGCAGTGAACGATTTAATCGTTGTAATCCCATGCAGATTGTTGTTGAGTATTGCATTCAACTCACCTACTTCCTTCCTCACCTTTGCGTAACGCACACCTATCCTTCGCTGGTAAACGAATGAGCCACCTACAATAATTGGAACTGGCATAATTGCCAAAATTGCCACCTGAGGGGCCACTGAAAACATTATTGCGCTAACCACTATTACCGTAGTGCCCACATGAAGGAGATCTGTTGCACCTTGGTCAAGGAACCTTTCCAATTGGTTGACGTCATCATTCATGATGGCCATCAATCCGCCTGTGCTCTGCTCGGAGAACCACTGCATCTCAAGATCCTGAATGTGTGAATAAGTTTGTATCCTGAGCTCGTGTTGTGCTGTCTGGGCGAGGTTCCTCCATAGGACTGCGTAGCAATACTGGAATACTGACTCAAGGATCCAAATTGCCACTGTAATTGCTGTGAGGACGTACAACTGGTCGTAGACATCTGGATAACCTAGCTCAGCTAGGAATGAGTCCTCCTTCTCCGTAACAACATCGATTGCCATGCCAATTAGAATTGGTGGAGCCAGATCCCATATCTTGTTGATCACTGAGCAAATGGAAGCTAGGATGACGGTGCTCCTGTGATCCCTGAGGTGAGAGAGTAGCCTCATCAGAGGGTGGCGCGCCTCTGACATATCCCGACCCTCTGGCCGGTGCTGTTTGAAATTATTCTAGTGGTTGGCGATCAAAAACCATCAGGGAAGTTGTCATCTGTCCAACCATCCCCCCAAAGATCATAGAATCGAATCTGAAAATCCTCAGTCGAATTAGTTCTGACTTTGTAGATGTCATTTCTTGAGAATAGGCCCTCATGAGTTACATCTAACCAGAGAAATTCCCACCAAGTTCCATCATCCAGTGTAATGTTTTGCTGTCCCGTGCTGAGTCTCATGCTCGCGAGGGAGCCGTCATAAGAGAAAGAGTGGATCTCGATGTCGGATAGATTTGCCTCATAACGAAAATCACCAGAAACTTCGGACAGCTTCACGTTGACATCAGTCCCATATTCCGATGCAATGCTTGGTTGTGCCGGAATAAAGGGCATGTGGATCCGAGGGAGGTTTTGCTGAACTTCTAGTTCGAACTCGTCTCCGATTGAAGCGACCAGCGAGAATTGATAATCATCCCCACTGGAAACCTCGATTGACATGATTTCGGGTATTTCCCCAGTCAAGCTAATGAAGATTTCATGAGTTTCATTGCTGGAAGTGGCAACCTGTTGAAGGGATGCTACGTCTCCGGTAATGTCCCAACTTAGTCCGTAAAACTGAGAGATGTCGAAAGAAAACGGAGGCGTGCTAATACTGGGGTTCGCTGTCGATGCTGCAGCCAAGACAAAGAATGGATCTTCGTAATATATTGACTCATCCCTCAATTGGAACCATGGCGATCCCGATCTCATGTTAACCAAGCCAGGCCCTTCCACTAATCCCCAATCTTGAATTATGGCCCCGTTAACAATATACCGTGTTGAGATATGACTCAGTTCCGCTTTTTCGTCCTTTGCGACTTCCCAGTGAATCTCCCCCCTCCCTTCCGAAAATTCTTGGACCATTGTACTTCTAACCCTCAGCCTGTCATTAGAAGAGGCCATTTCCAAGACGTCGAACTCAGTCTGTGAGAGAAGGTCATTGAATTCATCGCTGGAAAGTGGGAAGCATAATTCTTCCCGGCAATCTCTTGATTCGTCCTCACCCATGCATCCGGAAAATGGCACCACTAGGATGATTATGACGACCATTAGCGATTTGAACACACCTGCTCGTATCGGGTTTGGGTCAAGACATTATTCATTGTTGGAACGGCGATCCGAAGTGCGGCGCCCCTATATGGAAGGACCAACTAGGATTGATCAGCGGAGATGGCCAATATGATTGATGAAATCTTGGTGGTCTATAAGAAGAACTTCGAAGAGGTCCATGACGACGCTCTGAAGAGTGTTAGGGAGGTACTGGAAAGGATCGTGGAGGAAAGAGGCATCGATGTAGGATATACTGCTAGGGAAACGGTTCGGAGGGCCGATTTCTCTGGTCCGGACTTAGTTATCGTTCTCGGTGGGGACGGTACCCTAACATCAATCGCTCACTCCATTGATGACATCACACCCATAATGGGGGTCAACAGCCACCCGAGGGAAGAGGGGGGCAGCGGTTCCTACGGCTTCTACATGGGAAGCGATCCGAGCAACTTCGAGGCGGACATCGTGAACGCCCTGGATGGTGGGGGGATCGTCAACGTACTACCTCGTCTACAGGCTGAGATCGAGACCACTAGTGGTAACAAGGTAAGATGTGATCCGGCCCTAAATGACCTACTGGTGGCAAACACCCACCAGTATCAGACTTCCAAATACCGACTCCAGAGGGGTGGGATAGATGTTGCTCAGCATTCGTCAGGATGTCTTTTCTCGACTTTTCTGGGACAGGGCGCATGGTTCAGGCATGTTGCGGATATAGAGGGGGTATCTTTTCCAGAGGAAGAGATTGGGAGCTACTACCTACATGTATCCAGGGACCTGCCTCGGGCCGATCGTGCGGAGGATGGGTCATACTGGGAATGGACTGAAGAGCCGACTGTGATTACTAGCGACATGCACAGGGGCTACGTGGTCAGTGATGGGTGGGACGAGACTCACTTCACCCGGGGTTCTACGCTGAAGATAGATTTGAAGGGGCCAAATTTGAAGCTCCTCACATTCAGAGAGAAGATGGTGGATCGTGTTTCTCATTGGATTCGACAGTAGAGTCTCAGAGAATTTGCCTTAGGAATAGCTTTGTCCTATCACTCTCGGGATTCTCGAAGAAGTTCTCCAGCGTATTCTCCTCCACGAGCTCCCCCTCGTCGAAAAGTATGCATCGATCAGCCACCTCCTTGGCGAATCCCATCTCGTGAGTAACAACTATCATCGTAATGTCCCTTTTCGCGAGGTCCACCATCACCTCTAGGACCTCTTTGATCATCTCTGGATCGAGTGCAGATGTAGGCTCATCGAATAGCATGATCTTCGGATCCATGGCGAGTGCCCTGGCTATTGCGACCCTCTGCTGCTGACCGCCCGATAGGCCGCTCGGGTACTTGTATGCCTGCTCGGGAATACCGACCCTCTCTAGAAGTTGCATCGCCCTCTCCTCTGAGGCCCTTTTTGTCATTCCCTTTACCTTCATTGGGGCTAGGGTGATGTTCTCCATGATTGTTAGGTGGGGGAAGAGGTTGAACTGCTGGAAGACGAATCCGACTTCGGAGCGAATGTTCCTGAGGTCGGAGACCTTGGTGTTGTCATCTAACTCTATGCCATCTACCACTACGGTTCCAGCGCTATGGGGTTGCAATCTGTTCAAGGTCCTGATGAATGTCGACTTTCCAGAGCCTGAAGGCCCTAGGATGACAATGATCTCACCTTTCCGGACTTCCATGTCTACCCCCTTGAGGGCCCAGAAGTCACCGAAGTTGACTTTGACGCCCTCGGTTTTGATTACCACCTCCTCGCCCTCGTCTGTCATGCTGCTTCACCGCCATCCTTGTTTAAAAGACCGAGGTTGCCCTCTATTCTAAGTGAAATTCTGGAAAGGTAGAATGCACCGAGCCAGAAGATGAAGGCTGAAAGGTAGATGGGTTCCAATATATCATTCATGTAGCGTATATCCGAACCAGTAATAATTCTGCCAATGAAGAAGAAGTCCATCACACCGAGGATGAAGAGCAGAGTCGTATCCTTCCAGAGCCCGATGAAGGCATTTACTATGGAGGGGAGGGTCGTCCTGATTGCAAATGGCAGCTCGACCTGGAGCTTTGCCTGGATTGGGTTCAATCCAAGGGCGATAGCAGCTTCCCTTTGACCAGAGTCGACTGCTTGCAGCCCACCTCTGATTATTTCAGCGATATACACCCCGCCAAAGAGGGCGAAAACGGTAATCATCCGAACTATGACATCGAAAGTGTCTGGATCATCGAAAAGAGGGTTGAATACGTTCGGCAGAAGGAAGAATGCGAAATAAATCCAGCAGACCAACGGCCCTGAGCGGAAGATCTCGATGAAAAGGACCGATGGTACCTTGAAGATTCCCAAATCGCTCTGGCGTCCGAAGGCGAGGATGATTCCGAGCCCGAAGCCAAGTACGCAGCCAGCGCTTGCTAAGATGATGTTAACGAAAAGGCCGCCCCATTGGGATGGTTTGATTCCCTGGGTCGCCATTCCTGAGGCATAGTCACCAAGTATTGGCGTTCCAGCGAAGTGAGCGGTTGCGCATTCCCATGACCCCGAAGTGTCGTAATAGTGCAAGGTTCCGATATTGTAAAGGCCCGACTCATCAAAAACTGGCCGAGATACGAATGGGTACAAGATTTCCTTGCAAGAAGCCTTGCGGAGCGACTCGGGAGGGTCCATGATGATGAATGTGAGGAAGAACAGGACTACTACTGACAATAGGAGGGATGAGCGCAGCCTATTCGCCAAGAACTCTCCCGAGCGTACCGAGTACCAGTTCGACAGCATGAATGCCCCGATAGCCAGCAAAGAGGCAAATCCAAGGCGCTTCAGGGTGCCAGACGAATCATAGATGATCACCTCCGGATTCCATGCAACCAGCGCTAGAATGAATGAGATGGCAGAGAATGGAAGGATGAAATTACGCATGTCTGAGGCCATTGTCCCATACAATCCACCGACGATTGGCCATGCGAAATAGATCAACAGCCATATCCTCCAGTTCTGGTAAGGGAAATAGTCCTGAGTCATGCTCTCAGTCATCAATTGACCGACCAATATCAGGACCCTGTTCGACCAAATGATTTCCCAATCCGCCTCGACCAGAACGAAATATGCCAACCATTCCGAAAACTGGAGGATTAACCACGCTGAGATGAGCCCGGTCAGCGATACGTTTGAGATTCTTGAGAGTGCTACGACAAAGATTGCGAGTCCTAGACCGGTGATGGGCCCGGATAGCAAGAACCCTACTAGTAGTGCAATCAGGAATATTCGGAGGCTGGATTCGAATCCGCGTGCGTACTCACTTGGATTTGCGATCAGTCTGTGGAACTTTGGCTCCTTAATTGCGACGATCAAGGATAGCCATAGCAATAGGGTGGAAGCAAGTGAAACGACAGCTGCATAAATCCACGAGTTGGAGTCAGAGGCACCGTTTCTGATTGCCATGTACTGGGACTCCGTGAATGAGTAGATTGCAAATAGCGCGCATGCTGCAGAGACATAGGAGGTAACCTTCCTTCCTTGGTCCTCATCGAACCAAGTGTCGTGTTTTATGCCTGTAACTGAAGACTCGAAATGGGAGATTTCGTCTAGGATTGTACTTTGAGTAGGGAGAGAATCCGGCCTCTTCGTTGTAAGGACGGCATAAAGGAGAATGACCAAGGCCGATGAGTGCCAAGCGCTGGTGATGAAATTCCTCTCGAGTGCCCCCCACAGAACTATCATGAAGAAGAGGAAGGTCATTGATGACAGGAATAATCCCCTTAGGATTCTTGATTCGCGTGATGCGTCGCCCCAGACCCCCTCGGAGATGGTGTACTCGCCAGTCTTAACGCCAGTGATCGGATCTATCCGATCCTTGACGCCTTCAACAGGGTTTTCTATCACACTCATATCTTCACCTTAGTTACTCTGTAGTTGTAGGCATTCATTATGGCGGATATTGTGAGGCTACCTGCCTGGTATGACAGAAGTAGGATCACAAGCAAAGGAATTAGCTTCCCAACATTGTTCATGTAGATGTAAATCACGAAGAATAGCTCTTGGTATCCCACTAGAATTGCAAGGCTCGAGTTCTTCCACACGTTCATGTACGTGCTATTCAGCAATGGCACCATGCTCCTAAGTGCCTGAGGGAGTATGACCATCCTGAGCCTCTGGTAAGGCGAGAGCCCCAAGGAAACTGCTGCCTCCACTTGGCCTCTGGGCAGTGATTGAATGCTCCCCCTGACAATCTCGGCAACGGAGGCAGCGGTGAAAATAGTGAGTGCAGCGACCAGATAGACGAAGAACCTGGTGACTTCGAAACCGGCGTCTGGATCCATGTCCCATCCACCGGGGACATCCGGGTTCGGCTTGATCATAATTGGCAGGGAGACCTCGCCAGATAGGACCAGGCCAAGGGCTATGGCAAAGGCAACAACCCAGATCGTGAATTTTCTCCTCAGGCCCTCTTCGGAGTCATCGACTCCTTCTCTCTCTTTGAATTGCCAGTAGACCCAGACCAAGGAAAGTAGAGAGACTGCTAGAAGTATCCTTTGCAATTCAACAGCGGGGATGTAGAAACCTTGGTTGCTGTAGAAGAATGCGCCCCTGATGCTCTTCTCTTCAATGAAGAGTGGCAATTTATCGCCGCCCGTGACGAAGATCAGGAAAAGTAGGACCGCGAGTGGGGTGTTCCTGAATATCTCGACGTATGCGGTGGCCATACCGGCTGTGATCTTGTTGGAGGAAAGTCGACTGACGCCAACGAATGTGCCGAGGATTGTGCAGAGGACGATGGCGAACAGAGTGGCGCGGGCAGAGTTCAATATCGCCGTCCTCAGGAATTTCCACCTCGTGTCTTCTCCCGCTATCACTTCGGGCCAGCCCCTTAGCTCGAAGGGATTGAAATCACCCATGAAGTCCAGTGAGACGGACCATCTTTCCTTGAGGACCTCTTCGGGATAGTGATAGAGGAACATCAAACGGGTAATGACGAAGAATAGGAATGGGAAGGCGAGAAGGGCCCCGAGGGCAGAGATCCTCCTATCCCGGGTAGTGATATCGGAGTTCTCCAAGGATATATGGAACCACCACAAAATTGCAGTAATAGAGATGGCAAATGTAAGGAATCCAGTCAGATCATCGATAATCGAGGGCCATGCTGGTAGGTTCAGACAAAGATATGCGTAGACGACTATTGGTAACGCAGTTGCTAGTCCCTTCAATATCTGTGCTCTGTTCTCACGGGAGTTTGCCAACATCACTGGCATTGAAACTAGTTCGGGGATGCCCCCGATATATGCGATGTAGGGGGCGACTATGGCGGCACCGAAATAGAAGAGCGGTTCTTGCTGTGTGATGTAGAGTCCCAGATTCGGCAAGAGCGTGAATGCCGTGGCGAACATTACAATGCCAAACAAGCTAGAGGAATAGCCCCTCCACTCTCTAGGACGCTTGATTAGGTTCCACCATTCGTTCATAGTAAGCAAGAAGATGAAGAGGATTACCGACCCAATTACAAGGGAGAAATCGTGCTGGCTGTAGTCCACAGGATTGGTGGGTGATACGATGTCGTCTCTGAGAAAAATTGTAGCCTCTACGGCAAGAGAGAGGGTTTTCTGACAGTACCAGCTGATGAGATAGTATGCAATGACGTAGGTCGCTAAGATTCTCGAATAAAGGAGGGGGTTGTCCTGAGCCTTGCTTGCCACTCCGAATGCACGTAATCTGATATCATCCAGTCGTGCGCTAAATGCTTCGTTCGGAAAATTCCTATTCAGCATTATCTCAACCAGCGAAAATTATTGTTGCCTCCGAGGGGGTGTGAAAACCCCCCCGGAGGTTACGTGTTTCTGTTTTAATTGCTAACTAGCAATATCAGCGCATTGCTGGGGCGTACATTACACCGCCCTCAGAGACGAGGGCGTTCAGTGTTCCTGCCCTGTTCAAGATGCAATCTACCATTGCTGAAGAACCGCTGGTTCCGTCGTAGTTCCCGTCGCAGAATGCGCGGTCGTAGACCTCTCCGTAGTTCCCTACTGTCTTGATTGCCAGGTGTCCCCAGTTTGCAGGCAGTGGGTTGGTTGCGGTTCCCAGACCCATGTTGGTGTTCAGAAGTCTGTTCTCCCCAATGTCTCCACCTGCTGCTGCTGCGGCTGTTGCCCTAGCATCGACGTCTCCCTGTGTGATTCCCATTTCCTCAGCGGTCACCAGTGCGTACCATACCCAAGCGACGACGTCGTTCCAGTCGTCGTCGTTGTCTCGGGTTGCTGCCGCTAGTGGCTCCTTTGAGATGATGTCAGGAGGAATCCATAGGTTGCATCCTGTGCATGATCCATCAGCGTCCAAGACGTACTTCCTTGCAGCCATTGCTGACATGTCGCCAGTCACTGCATCGCAAGATGCGTCAAGAAGGCCAGCGGTGGTCGCGTCCTCGTTCTCGAGGGTTACAATGTTGAGGATGTTGCCGTTAGCAGCATTCCAGTCAGCAATGTTTCCTTCGGTTGTGGTTCCGGATGCGACGCAGACGTCTGCACCGGATAGACCTGCCATGTTCACAGTGGCGCCAGCTGGGAAAGCGTCCCCGCGGACTAGAATTCCTTGACCATCGAAGAAGTTGGTTCCAGCGAAGTCGGCGTTGAGGTCAGCGTCACGAGAGGTTGTCCAAGTCGTGGTCCTGATCAGAACGTCGATTGTTCCATCTGCTAGGATGTCGAACCTGTTAGTTCCGGTTGCGAGGATGTACTCGATGTCGGTGGTTGGGTTCAGACCAATGGCTGCTGCAAGAGCCTTGCAGTAGTCGACGTCCATGCCCGACCTTGTACCATCAGAGGCCAAGTAGCCCATTCCGTACTGGCTGGTCTTAACGCCACACTTCATTGAAGGGGGGCTTCTGGCCATTATTACGTCCAGGGTGCTCTGGGTCGCAGCTGCGATTGCGGCAGCATTGTCGGTTGTGATATCGACAGAAGCAACACCTGCAGCTTGACCTGCGGCAGTAGCATTGTCTACATCCGACTGGGTAATCTGCGCACCGGACTCATAGCCCGCGATTGTCGCGTCTTTTGCGGCAATCGATGTGTTGGCTGCAGAAAGGTCATTCTGTAGAGTCGTTACCTGTGCCTTTAGGTCGTCTATCTCATCTTGCTGGTCACTACCAGCACAGCCCGCTAGGGCTGCAGTCATCATTAACAGCATCATTGTTGAAGCTAGTAACCGCTGCATGACCCTTCGGACGAAGTGTGGTATGTATATATCTTCGCCTAAATAGGCGTTAATCGGCATTTTAGACTGCCAAATAAGTGTGAAAGTTGGATTTTGGTTGGGAAGAGGGTCGACTATGTCGACCCTCCCCCCGTTTTTTTCCGAGTTTCGTAGGAGGTGATCCATCTGCAGGTTCCCCTACAGATACCTTGTTACGACTTAACCCTCCTTGTCGAAGGCAGGCTCGAATACCCCATTAAAAGGCAGCCTCACCCACCCCCAACTAAGATGGTTTGACGGGCGGTGTGTGCAAGGAGCAGGGGCATATTCACCGCGCCCTTTTGAGACGCGATTACTACCTAATCCAGCTT